>Ga0116221_1001291_pt1 | contig 16821 bp, 7 predicted proteins | sample Sb_taG_5_FD_88965 | JGI IMG/M metagenome (GOLD analysis project Ga0116221, IMG submission 88965) | Peat soil microbial communities from Weissenstadt, Germany - Sb_50d_8_FC metaG | ecosystem: Environmental > Terrestrial > Soil > Wetlands > Peat | place: Germany: Weissenstadt | collected 2010-09-21 | reverse complement strand
TGTTTTCCCCGCACTCAGCTAAAATAATCCCGCGCCGGGATGGCGAAATTGGCAGACGCAGCGGACTTAAAATCCGCAGGGGCCAAAAGCCCTGTGGGGGTTCGATTCCCCCTCCCGGCACCACAGCATTGATTCCACGTTACTTAAGTCGTAAAGGCGCTTGGCAAGAAGGCGAAGATCGCTGATTGCCATCCGCATAAGTTCCGGTCAACCTTCGCCAGGCGGACGTTGCAGGAAGCCGATTTGAAGACAGTCCAAAAGCTCTTGGGACATCGCGACATCGCCTCCCCGATGCGATACCTAGCGAAGGCGAATCGAAGAAGGTATGCGAGTAGGTCAACGCCGTGTGGGCCTAGTCGGTTTGCACGACTTCGGCAGGGATTGTTTCAGGGGCGGCGGTCAAGGGATTGCCTTCAATCAATCCAATATCCTCGTCAGACAACCTGTAAAGCTGGAACACGATCTTGTTGATTTCCGCTTTGTCGTGGCTGATCTGGCGATCCAACGTTCTTCGCTCGTGCTCACTCTTACTCTTGTGGAGATTAGTGTTCAAACCTTCAAGTTCAGCCGACAGCGCTGCCAACCGATCATGCGCCTTTACCTCTTCCGCATTGTTTGGGCCGATGATTCGGATCGGCATGTCCTCAACCAATGTCGGCTTCACTTGCGCCAAGACACGCCCCTCTTCCAAAGCGAGCAGTCTATAGAGGAAGACGAATAGCGTCGAGTTGAGAAGCGCCATGATGTAGTGGATGTTCACGCCGTCTTGCACCCCGAACACGTAGCAACCGTCGGTCACGACAATCTCAGTTCGGTCGATTGCGACTATAATTTCGTCCTCGGTGATGACTCCCACTAACTTCTCTGGCTTGCTGAAAATCCGTGGGTCACGAGCACGGTGCAGGGCATAGCGAGAGTGCTTCTTCTGCTTCACTTCCTTGCATGTGATCTGTGACCTGAACTTGTCGATGTAGCGTCTGATGTTGGGTAGTTTGGAGAAATCATCATCGTCTGACGTATAGATCAGCCACAAATCTGGGTACTCGATGGTGTATCTCTTGACTTGCTTTCCGCCAGTGAGCACGCGCTTCACGTGATCCTTTTCCAGTTTGGCGCTGCGCTTCGTTCTGCTGTCAACGATGAACGCGTCTTTGTAATCCGGGCTGACGCCCCGCTGGATTCCATCGGCGTCAACGAATTGGCGCAGCGGAAACTGATGTGTGGAAATAGCTTGAGTCCAAATCCGGTAGTTGCTGACATCGGACGTAATGAAAATGTTTCTCGGTGTTCTCCTTATCTCGCTCTGCGAGACGTGCTCATACAGACTGGCATCGTTCATCGCGTCAGGCTTCAACATCTTCGGAATCTTGGTATAGTCCGCAACCGTGATCACGTTGTCTGTGGGTTTGCGAATCTCGAAAGCAATGATGCAAGCGGGTCTGGTCACTTGCTCGAACACGTCTCCCATGTTGAAGGCGCATGCTACGTTGGAACGATTAAGGATGTATTCGCGAAGCTTGTGGCAGTCGTTCTGGTACAAAGCCACGTCAGGCAAAATCATTCCGAATCGACCATTTGTTTTCAAAAGCAACATCCCTTTGTAGACGAAGTACATGAACGAGTCGATCATTCGAACGATGATGTCCTTGTTCTTGTGCCTGAGGTATTCCAGTTCATCTTCCGTGAACGCAGCACCCCACGGCGGATTTCCAAGCACCACATCGAAACCCGTCTTCACAACCTCAGGGAAACCTTCTTCCCAGTTGAATGCGTTCACGCGATAGAGGTCATCGTCTTCACCAAGCAACGAAATCTGGCGATCCTCGTAATAGTCCTGTGCGATGAGCGAATTGCCGCACTTCAGATTTGCAGTCAGATCGGGCAGGAACGTCTCATGCGGGAAAAGCGTTTGCTGCTTGCCCAACGTCGAGCGCGTTTCGCCTTCAAGGATTTTGAGGTAAAGGGATAACATCGTCACTTCGACCGCTTGATAGTCGATGTCAACGCCGTAGACGTTGTTCAGCATGATTTGGCGCTTCAGGTGAGTGGTCAGCCGTAACGCGCCACTTTCGTCGGTGTAGCAGAGGTCCGGCTTCTGTTCCTTCGGATGATCCTGATACCACTTTGTGTAGTATTCGCAGATTCGCTCAAAGACTCGAATCAGGAAGCTGCCTGAACCGCAAGCCGGGTCAAGCACCTTGATCTTCTCAACATCCTTTGGTCGCTTCCCCTCAAGAAGCTTGCTGACTGTCTCCTCCACAATGTGATTCACAACGTAACGCGGCGTGTAGTAGACACCACCAGCCTTCCGGACCTCAGGCTTCAGCTCAATCTTGAGTCTGCCTGTCTTGGTGACGCGGACGACTTTACCGATGAAACGCTCGTAAACAGAGCCGAGAATTTTAACGGGCAGCGTGCTGAACAGATAAGGTGAGTCTTCGCTCGATAAATCTCGGATCAGGTCGGCGAGGTATTCATCGGAGACGTTCAGGGTCTCCGATTCATGTCCACTCTTAAACAGCGCTCCGTTGAACGACTCACAAGCCGATTGAAGTGTGCTACAAGGCGGCTATACAACGATGGGCGACCATGTTGAATCGCTTCCCAGTCAGAAAGGATCAACTCCAGTGGACGCCCGGTGTCAATGTCTCGGTCTTCCGAGATGCGAACGAATAGTATGCGATCAAGTATTCGCTGAATGGACTCGTTGAGGTCGATTGAAGTCCATTTGTGTTTCTTGTTACTGCGAATAAGATCGGCTGCGAGGATTTCCCGCTGCTCTTCGACATACGACAGGAAGTCAGTGTCAACCGTCTTTACACGTTCAGGAGCGATCAGCCAACCCTGCCTAGCTTTTCCCTTCAGGGGCTTCTTCGGAAGGCTGGTGATGTACTTTTCGAGTGATCCTGAGGCTACGGAATCGCGGGAAAACAGGGACCAGATTTCCTCAGCCTGTGCAACGTACTCGGTATAGTTCCATTGCTTGCAGCTTTCCCACGGAGAAATCTGCTCCGGTCGTGCCGGGACGATGAAGATTTGCAGCGCCTCAAAGTTGGACAGTGTTGCGACCAGCAGCTTGAGGTTGAAGGCGTACCTTTGCGCTTGATATGCGTCTTTCTTCGATAGCTCCTCGCGCGGCTTCTTCGCTTCGCAAACGAACCGTTCCAAACCGCCTGTCCGAAAGAGATAGTCTGCACGCTTCTTGCGTCCCTCGATGTGGACGCGACTTTCAATCTGCACTTCCCGAAGAGACTGAGCTAATCCTTGTTTATTCTCGACATCCCACCCTAACGCTCTCCAGAACGGAGTCAGGTAGTCATTGCGAAGGGCAGACTCGTCGTAACCTTCGCTTCGGTAGGCAGCCAAATCCTTGTGGAAACTGGCTGTAAGGCGAGTCAGTTCCTCCCGAAAGAAATCAAATGAATTTTCCGTGGGCATATCGGCGCGACTCGACAGTGTAGCGCATCCCATCCCCTGGCGAAGGCGAGGTAAGACCAGGTCAGAACTGTAAGGGCAGCGATACTCGTGGCAAGCACCGACATCGGCGTGAGCGGGAGAGTACAGCTTAGAGAGAGGTCAGATCAAGGCTTGCTCTGCGTGAGGAGATTAACCTAAAAAGATCAGCGTAAAAATATCAGGCTGAGCAGTCGGAGAGTCTGCTAACGCGGCGTGGGATTGCTTCGGTGAAGTTCATGCGGATTCCGTGCTCGGGTCGCAAGATCACCATGGGGCGAGGTTCGATGGTCTGGCCCGGAACCAGGCGGAAATCGTATTTTCGGAGCAGAACACTCAGAATCATGAGCATTTGCAGCATGGCGTAGTTGCCGCCGATACAGCCTCGCGGTCCAGCCCCGAAGGGTAAATGAGCGAAGGGCGTGTGAAGCTTCTCGTTCGTTTTGGAGAACCGTTCGTCGTCGAAGGTCTCCGGGTTCTCCCAGTACCGCGGCGAATGGTGGGTGCCGTAGATGAATACAACGACCGTCGACCCTTTGGGGATATTGAGGTCTCCTGCACGGTCGTCGGCGAGAGCCATGCGGTCGACCATCCAAAATGGCGGATAAAGGCGCAACGCCTCAAGGATCACCTGAGTTGTAAATTCGAACTTGGGAACGTCTGAGTAAGTCAGAGGTTTGTCGCCCAGCAGAGAATCCAACTCATCCCGAACGCGGTCGACACAATCTGGACGCGAGCTCAGCAAGTAGAGGAGCCACGATAAAGCATTCGACGATGTTTCATGTCCGGCGACCAGCAGTTGCATGCTCTCACTGAGGATTAACTCGTCGTCCATGCCATGGCCGTCGCTGTAGCGGGCATCCATCAGGATCTGCAGCAGATCGTGTCCGGGAGCCTCTTTGCGCCGCCGCTGGAGGTATTCACGCAGAATACCGAAGGCGCGGCTTCGCATTTCCCAGTGTTTGCGCAACTCGCCTGAAACGGCAAACCAGGGATTCAGATAGGGCTGAATGGTTTGCCGAACCATGAATTCCTGGACGGTCGAGATGGCCAGGCTGATGACGTCGATGTCTTCCTCTTTCAAGCGCGCGCCAAACAGAGATCGGCCCACCATCGCGAAGGTAACCTTCATCATGAGCGGGTAGATATCAACCGGGCCGATACGGGATTGTTCGTCGAAGTCGCGTAGCGAGTCGGTCAGGGAGTCCTGCATGATCGAGGACAAAACTTCGAGTTGCTTCCGCTCAAAACCTGTCTGGATGAGGCGTCGTTGCGTTTTCCAGGCTTCGCCCTCAGTGGTGAGAAGACCCTTGCCCAGGAAATGGCCCATCCGCTTCTTTTGGATTTCGGACTTGTGATAGTTCTCCGAATTCGTCTTCAGCACATGCTGAATGACCACAGGATTGACCGTGACGATGGCCTCCTTGACGCCGCCAAAATAAAACCGGAAGGTGTCGCCGTGGAGTTCGATGTACTTGGTGAGAACCTGCACCGGGTTGTGGGCCATCGCGCGCGAATCCAGGAAGGATTGGAAGCGGGAGACGGCGGGTATGCTTTGCGGCAAGATTACGCCTCGCTATCCGCAGGCTGCAATTGATCTTCGTTGCCCAACTGCTTCAAAAGCAGCAGATGATGTTTGATCGCCCGCCGCATCGTGGGATGTTGCCGATAGGGAACGCCAAACTCCTCGGCGGTCTGCTTCACGATCCGGGTCAGTGGAGCATAGTGAGTGTGGCACACAAAAGGGCAGAGGTGGTGGGCAATGTGATGATTCAGCCCGCCGACGAGCCAACCGACCAGCGGGGTCTCAGTCGCGTAGTCGGCCGTTGTCGCGAAAATGTGGTGGATCCACGTATCGAACTCGTCGCGGTCTGCGGGGAAGTACGTGCTGTCGATCACGTGCGTCGTCTGGAAGACGAGCGCTACGCTCAAACCGATAATCAAATGAGAAAGCACAAAAGCCAGAGCGACCAGAAGAGGCGATTTCCCCAGCAACACAACCGGCAAAATCAGCATGTAAGTGATGTAAAAAGCTTTTCCTGCAAAGAGAATGATGTATTCCCGCAGGGGATGCTTCGTGCGTTTCAGATAATCATGCGATGGGAAGAAGAAGCATTCAAAGTCCCTTAGGAACACATAATCAAGCGAAAACAGCGCGTACATCAAGAGCGCGTAGATGTGCTGGAACCGCTGCAGGCGCGTCCGGGGTTCATAAGGCGTGAACCGCAAGACGCCACGTCCCGTGAGTGCGTCGTCTTCTCCGTGAAGATTGATGCAGGAGTGGTGTCCGCGATGATGGAGGATCCGCCACATGTAGGAGTTGATTCCACAGACATCGAAAACGTAGTTCAGCGCTTTGTTTACAGAGCGCATCGAGGAGATGGCGTTGTGATTGCTGTCGTGCGCGATGTTCAGCAAAAGGAATGTTTGTGCGACCGCATTCAAAAGGTAGAGGCCGACGAACTTCCACGAATCCGGCCTTAGCGCGTAAAGAGCAATCCAGCTGCCGGCAAGCACTGCCAGCCCCACCGCGATTTTGACCCACATCGCGAGATCGGCCTTAGGAGAAATGTTCTCTTCGGAAAAGAAACCCTCAAGGCGCCGGCGCAAGACTTTGGGGAAGGAAGACTCAGGGGCCGAGGCGGAAACGGAGTCCCGCAGAGAGGCCTCCAATGGTACAAGGTCATCGATCTCCGGGTTCAGACTAATAGCCGCCTCGTCTCGTGACTGGCTCACTCTCGTCACTGACGCATCCCACGGCCAGTTTGCCGGGATCGACCAGGCCAGCGGCGGACTTGGTCGTCCAGACACCGACTCCGGCGCAAGCGTCAGAAATTGGCGTTAGAAATGAATGCTAGCTCGAAAACTTAAGCAAGATCAAGGGAATTTCAGATCTTCCGGACCGACCGTAACGGCGCATGTTCCCGGACGGGACAGTGAGGTGGGAAATTCTTCCCAAGCCTTCCCAATCTCTGTTACCATCGAGCGCTCAGTCATTCGCAATAGAGAAGCTTTGAGTCGGGCGATCCGACGGTGGGCGGGGTTTGTCGTTACTCCACCAAGTGAGAGCATGGTGGCAAGAATGACTGGGCCTCTGTTCTCGAAGAGGGTCTTGCCCGCGGTGCACGGGGGCGCAGCGAGACTTTGGTTTTCTTATAACGGAATCTACGGAATCTTCTTATCAACACAGGAGGTTAACGAATGGCGGTGCCACCGCCATGAGACCGATCTGACTCTATGATAGCTTCGATTTTGGGCAAGCTGGATAGTCTAGGGGAGCAGCACCCGCACAAAGTTCTCTATTCGTACATTGACGTGAACGGCCGTCCGATTGGAGGCTACTCTTACGAGTCGTTTCTCCACCGGACGAAGGTAATTGCCGGACATCTGCGCCAGGAGCTTGGTTTCGCGTCGCAGGACCGCCTTCTGCTCGCCTACCCGCCGGGGCTCGAGATGATTTGCGCGTTTTTTGGGTGCGTGCGCGCCGGATTGATCCCTGTCCCCGTCTACCCCCCCAGTTCCCGTGGCTTCCAGGGCGCGCTGTACAAAATGATCCACATCGCAAAAGATTGCCAGGCGGCCGGCATCTTAACCAGCAAAGAATACCTCGGATCCCTGAAGACAAATCTTGCCCGCAGCGGAGTCTCGGCATGCGGAGTCGACGTCGACTACATCTCGGGTCTTCGTTGGGTTGTCACGGAAGACTTCGTCGACAGGGTTTCGGACGAAAACTTCAATGGCGCTTCGAGCAACGGCGCTTCGAAGATTCTGTTTCTCCAGTACACGTCGGGATCGACTCGAGATCCTAAAGGCGTGATGGTCACCCACGAAAACATACTGCATAACTGCCCACTGGTGATCGACCATGACGCGCCGGTAGTCGTCTCCTGGCTTCCGCAGTATCACGATATGGGCCTGATTGGGTGCTACCTGTATCCCGCGCTTACCGGGGGTACGACTTACGGCTTTGCTCCCACAGATTTCATTCAGCGCCCGACCCTGTGGTTCGACGCGATCAAGACTTATGAGGCCAGCGCCTCAGCCGCGCCGAATTTTGCTTACGACTATTGCCTTCGCGCAGGGCGGCTTTCGAAGGAGAGCCTGGAGAGTTGTGATCTTAGCTCGCTGCGGCTGCTGATGGTTGCAGCGGAACCCGTCAAACCGGACACGTATACACGGTTTCTGCAGGCCTTTCAGCCTTACGGACTTCGGTCGGAAAGCTTTTTTGTCGCATACGGGCTGGCGGAGAATACTCTGGCGGTTTCGCTCGGAGGCCGCAATATTATTTCGGTCAACAAGAACGCTGTGGCGCGGGGGAAGGCGCGTATGACCACGGAGGTTTCCGAAATCGGCGCAGCCGCCCAGATCGTCAGTTGTGGAACTCCCCTGCCAGGCCTCACCGTAAAAATCGTGGATCCTGAGAAGCACATCGCCCTGGAGCCGGGTCGAATCGGCGAGATCTGGATCTCTGGAGGAAGCAAATGCCCAGGTTTCTGGAACAACCCGGAATTAACCCTCAAGCTGTTTCACGCCCGGCTGGTGGATGACAGTCCCTACGACGATGGCTACCTTCGGACCGGCGATATGGGCTTCTTCCACGACGGCGAACTCTTCGTCTGCGGCCGCATCAAGGACATGATTATTATCCGCGGGCAAAACTATTACCCGCAGGATATCGAGGCCGTGGTGGAGAAGGCGTCGGGCCTGATCCGGACGAATTGCGTTGCCGCGTTCCAGATTAACGAAGACAGCGAGCCCGCGCTGGCGATAGTCGCCGAGGTGAAGAATCCCAAAGCGCTTCCGGATGCACTGAAGATTGCGGCCGCCGTCCGGAATTGCCTCAACGTGGAAGTGGCCCTGATTTCTTTTGTCGCATCCCATTCGATACCGAGAACCAGTTCGGGCAAGACCATGCGCCACAAGACCAAGCACATGTGGCTGCAAGGTCAATTTACCGTTCTCTCGGAGTTTTCGCGGGAAAAGGATGCTGGACCCTCCGCCGGCGGTTCCGAAGGCCAGTCGCCTTTCGACGTATTGAAAGCCCGTTACAACCTGACGGGGACGGAATCGTACAACCTGGTCGAAGCCGGGCTGGACTCGCTGGACCTTGTCGTGTTCATGCACGAGATCAAGGAACTCTTAAAGAATAAAGACGCCGAGATGTTGGCGAGACAGGTGGATATTGGTCTCATTCAGCGGGTGAGCGTTGCCGAGTTGTTTCGACTGGCCGAGCAGTTAGAGCGTGCTCCCGAAGAAGCACTGGTTCCGCTGCGGCAGTACCTGGCGGCTTTCCGTGAAGAGCAGCGCGTGGCGGAACAGCGGATGATGAGGGACGACCGGAAGCTCATCTTCGAGCCTGCGGCGCCTGCGATATTGCCCGAAACGGCGATCCCGAATAATGTCCTGCTCACCGGCGGCACGGGCTTCATCGGGCCGTTCCTGGTGAAAAGTCTGCTGGAACAGACGCGTGCGAAGATCCATATTCTCGTAAGGGCTTCCGACGAGCATCAGGGCAAGCAGAGACTGAGGGCAGCGATGGAATCGATGGGGCCCTGCCCGGCAGATCTGATGCAGATGTTCGAGACACGCGTGATGCCAGTTTGCGGAGATCTTGGCCAGAAGGAACTGGCATTGACGCGGGAGACCTGGGATTTCCTTGCCAATGAAATCGATGCGGTGTTCCATAACGGCGCAACCGTAAACTACTTGCTCAACTACGACCGGATGCGGGACGCGAACGTACTGGGGACGAATGAGGTCTTGCGACTGGCATTCGAAGGACGGGCCAAGAGCTTCAATTACATCTCGACGACCTTCATCTTTGGCTGGGCGGTGAAGAAGGTTCTATATGAAACCGACTTCAACCAGAATATGGAACTTCTCGATTTTGGCTACAGCCAATCCAAGTGGGTGTCGGAGCAAGTGGTGATGGATGCGCGCCGCCATGGGCTTCCGACGCGGATCTTCCGGCCCGCTCTGGTGAGCCCCTCGATTACCGGCGGAGGCAACAACTTCGACATCGCCGTGCGTCTGGTGGCATTCATGGTGAACCACGGCATTGGAGTCGATGCCCTGAACCAGGTCAGCTTCGTTCCCGCGGACATCATGGCGAACAACATCGTTGCGATTTCCACGACGCCGGGCACCGAGAACAACACATATCACGTAGTGCGGGACGACTACGCGAACATGCTGGATATTACTGGCCTGATTACCAAGGCGACCGGCCGGCAATTTGAAGTGTTCAGTCTTCCCGACTTCGTTCCTGAACTGATCCGGAGATGCAGGAAAGAAGATCTCCTCTTCCCGCTGCTGGACTTTCTGGTGAACTCTGTGGACAACATCTCAGCGATGGAGTTCAAACGCTACGACAACTCCTGCTATCAAGCGGCTCGGGATGCGTCTGCATGGGGCAAGCCGGATCCGTCTCTCGAAGAGACGGTTCATGGCATTCTGCGATTCATGCAGCGAAAGGGAATCATCTCGGTTGGATTTCGTGAGTTCAGCGCCGTGGGGAGTTGCCGCTAGGCGCACCCCGTGCCGACGCATCAGGGCGACACAGCTATAGCTACTGTTTCCGGAATACGAGAGTCTCTTTTATTTGCTGGCCGGTTTCCAGCGTGCCTGACGTGGTCAGCGTCATCTGAGCTCCGTCGGCGGAAACCACCCACCGATCCCTTTGCGTGATTTGATCATCTCGCCGGTAAATCGAATCGACGGTGTGAGCGTCGACAAGTTGGAGGGCGACGGTATCATTCCTAGAGTTTTTCAGATCGTATTCCTTGCCGTCAAAGCGGGCGGTGTAGCTGAAGTCGCCCGAGAAGTGAACCCCACCCTTCCCGTCCGCCTCGATCTGGAGCGCCATCCCTTGCCGCAAACGAGTCTTGCTCAGATCCTCGGTCCACTCCCCGGCGAATAGGTCATTGGCAGTCTTCTTTCCTCCGGTCCGCGTCCAGACCGTCATCTTGTCGGCGCGGCCGGTCTGTGAAGTCGTGCTGGTTAACTCGTTAGCATCGCGCGAAAGCTTGTCGCGAATCGTCGCCACCGGAGTTCCATCCTTTTTCTGGTTGACTTCGACTTGATGCTTGTCGATCCTCCGCAGATCGATTTGATTAAATGCGGGATTGCCCGGCACGGATGCGTCACGACCGTTCAACTTCGCCGTAAAGTCGAGATGGGTCTCGCCTGAAAGCAGTACGTGCACTTCATCGTGCAGGCGTGTAATGGAGAGCTTGTTGGGCGGATCCAGCGAAGACTGCGCCGAGACGAGCGTCCAGGAGCCGATGCGAGGGTCAGCGGCACCAAGTTGAAGAGCACCGAGCAGACCGAGCAACGCGAGTTTATGCAATGGTCCTCCTGGAAACCGAGTATGCTTATCACACAATAAAGTAATACGAAACGGGGTTCCGCGCCGGGTGTGAATCGCTCTGACAGTAACGATGTTGAGTAGTGGGCTAAATCCGTGTTGCTGATTTTTCCGCTGATCCTCTAGGATTTTGAACTGCTGGCATTTCGAATTACGACAAGCCAAACGAAGAGGAATCTGCCGAATACCCGATTTTGCGCGGAATGATGAATCTCGTGCATGTGCGCCGCTTCTGGCTGGCCGCTGCAGTCCTGGCCGCCGTCGTTGCGCTCCTTCCATTTTCCTTCCACGCCGAGCGCCATCTGGAGACGGCAACGCGCATCGAAGGCAGCGAAGCAGGAAATGTCCCGGGGGAACTGGCTACTCGCTTTCGCTCGCCATTTGTGGACCGCGTGGTCCTGGTGATTCAGGGACTGCCGCCTGTCGATTCGGAGGAAGGCGAGCAAGCGCTCGCAACCATTGAAAAGGCGCTGCAAGCGGAACCCGGCGTATCCGGAGTTGTTTCCCATCTTGATTTTCGTGATTCGATTTTCCTGGGCAAGGGGGGAGGAACTTTTGTTCTGGTAGGACTCGCTTCGACCGACGGGCCCGTGGAGTCGCTGGTCCCGAAGCTTCACGATCTGGAGAACTCTCTCCAAAACCAATTGCGGGGGCGCTATCCGGCGGTAAAGCTTGAATTGACGGGAGAAACGCCGCTTAATTTCGACATTCGCAAAGCCAGCGCCGACGACGTACAACGCGCCGAAACTCTCGCGATTCCCGCCACACTCGCCCTTCTGCTGGTGGCGTTTGGAAGCCTGGTTGCGGCCCTGATTCCGGTAGCCATTGGCCAGCTTGCCATCGCGAGCGCTCTGGCGATTGCGGGATTTTTGGCCCTGCGTTGGCACTTGTCCATTCTGGTTCAGAATCTGTCCACTATGCTTGGCCTGGGCCTGGGAATCGACTACGCGCTCCTCATGGTGAGCCGGTTCCGGGAAGCCATTGCCACCGGGCAAGATGGGGTTCAATGCTCGGGCATCGCAGCTCGCCAGGCGGGTCATACACTCCTGATTTCAGCCTCGACCGTGGCCATCGGATTCCTCGCCCTTTTGACCGTCCCCATCAGCGAGGTCAGTTCCATTGGTGTGGCTGGATTCCTGGTGGCCGGAACGAGTCTGCTGCTGGCCAATACTGTGGTTCCGGCATTGCTGGCAGCTCTCGGTCCCCGAATCAACGCAGGCCGTCTGCCTATCATTGCGAGTTTTGATGAGCATCGCGCGGCTCGCACCGCAGACCGCTGGAGGCGATGGGGGAGAGTGGTTGTCGCCCATCCCTGGCTTGCCATCTTTCTGGCGGGCGTCCCTTTGCTTGTGCTCGCCTCGCAGGCCGCAAGGCTCAATACCGACGTGCCCAGGGGTGATTGGCTGCCGTCACAGGCGGAGTCGGTTCGCGCGCTTCACACCCTGGAACACATGGATCGGGCAGGGATTGTCTACTCGTTGCGCGTGATTCTGGAACTCCCATCGGATTCCATCGCGCAAACGGACAGAGGCTGGAATGCGCTCGATCGTTTCAGCAAGCGGCTGGCCAGCGACCCTCGCGCCGAGCGGGTGATCTCCCTTACCTCGATTGCGGGCAGCGACCGGTCTAACCTCAGCAACCTTTCGCGTGAGACGCATCGGACGTTCCTGAGCCGCGACGGGCGGGCGGCGCTGATTGAAGTGTTACCCGCGACTTCCGTCGCCCTGAACGATCAGGTCAACTGGGTGCGCGAACTGCGGAAAACCGGTGCGGTAGCTTTTACCGGAATGCCCGGCGCCACGCTGCGCATTGGAGGCATACCGGCCCTGACTGCGGATTATCAGACGATTGTGCGGGACCGGTTCGTTTCCGTCGTCGCGCTGGTGGTGGTGGGGACGCTCGTGGCGCTGCTAGGCGGCTTCCGCTCGCTTTTCGCGGCGGTAAAAGCCATCGCCCTGAACCTGCTTTCGGTCACTGCCTCCTTCGGAGCATTGGTTCTGGTGTTTCAGCAGGGACACGGTATTCGCTTCTTCGGAGTTCCCGAAGGAACTGCCAGCATATTTCCCATTGTGCCCATCGTCGCCTTCGCCATCGTCTTCGGACTGAGCATGGATTACGAAGTGTTTCTGGTGGCGCGAGTCCTGGAGGCGAGACGGGGTGGGATGAGTGAATTGGAGGCAATCCCCGAGGGGCTAGCCAGAACCGCAGGACTGATTACCAGCGCCGCCGCGATCATGATCGTCGTATTCGCGGCATTTACCTTCGGCAACTTCTTGGTCGTCAAGATGCTCGGATTTACGCTGGCGGTCGCCGTATTGATTGACGCAACCCTGGTCCGCATTGTGATTGGACCCGCGCTGCTTCGCCTTGCCGGCGATTGGAACTGGTGGCCTGGAGGGCTCACGACCACACGCAGTGCACCGGTAATCGCCAGCGGTGAATGATGGAAATCGATACGCGCAGTTCAGTGTGTTCCGAACGGGCCCGGAGTAATTAAGTCTATCTCGGCGTGGATCAGTTCAGCCCTTGTAACAGGTAGAGTTCAGAAAGCTGGCGCAGCGTGTTGTAGGCGAATTGCTGTCCATCGGGCGTGGTCAGGACGCGAGTGATGCCGAAGCCGCCGGCAGGGTCGTGCATCTCCAGCGTCTTGACCAGTTGCCGGTCGCCATTGTCCAGACGAAGGCGATAAACGGACGCAGTCATTCCGTTGTAGGTCGCGACGAAAATTGCCATTCCATCGGCCGTCACCTGAATCGGCCTGTCTTTGTCCTGCAATCCTTTGATCTCGCGAACTGGCGAACCGGGCTCGGCTGGAAGCAGTTCGGGAACGCCCTTCTCGCTGCGCGCGAACACGAACTTCCCATCCGGAGTAATTGGCCCGCGGACGCCTTCGGGAGTCAGCGGTTGCAGTTGGTTCGAAGCGGGGTCGAACAAATAGTCGCGTGCCGGGTGACCCGGCTCGTTTGCAGTCATCACAATTCGGCGGCTATCGGCGGCAAATCCTTGGAGAGCGATGTTCTCGATTCCCGCCGGCTTCAATTCGGCTACCTCCCCGGCTCCAGTCGGAATGAGCCAATACCGGGGTGCAGTGCTTGGGGTGAACGCAAGAACCCATTTCTGGTCGGGAGAGAGGCCAATGGCATAGCCTTCGCCCAGGCGTACGGCCGCGGTACCGTCTGTCTTCCGCAGGAAAATCGTGCCCAGCGCCCCTCCGCCTTTTCCGGCTTCGAAAAAGAGCACTTGTTTGCCATCTGGAGACATTCCCGCCATTACGGCCCGGTCCAACCAGGTGAGCTCTCGGTCTTCAGAGCCTTGGGAGCTGGCGAAAAAGATTTTGCGCTCGCGATCGTCAATGGCAATGATCGCCGTGCCGTCCGTCGACACATCGTGCAGCGTCAGGTCTCCGGGAGCCGCCGCCAGTAGACGAAACGCGCCCGACATGTTGACCGACATCAGCCGCCGGGCGATGGTCGTCGCGGTGGGATCCGCAGTGAACCAGACTTCGTCATTCCTGGGCGACCACGCCAGCCCGTAAAGACTGGCAAATTCTCCGAACGATTTTGCGTTTCCTCCATCGGCATCAATGACAGCAACGGAGCCGCGATCATCCCCTCTCGAGAAGTGCCGGCAAAACGCGATGCGCTTGCCGTCGCGCGAAATTCGCGGATGGCTGATCCATGCCGGCGCCGCCACCTGGTAGACCACTTTTCCCGCGGGATACTCGATCCGGTTCTCGTTGCCCACGGTCCGCACCACGAGCTGGTTCGACCCATCGGGTGACCAGTCCGACCATTCCACATTCTCGAGAATTTCCCGCGGCGCGGTGCCGCCGGTAAGGGGCGTCCGTCCCAAGGTACCGAGCGTGCCAAAGAATCCTTGAAGCGGGGTGGGCTTGAGGGAAACTGCAATCTCGCCCTGCGAGGAGATGCCGAGCAGATCTACCTGATTCAGGCCGAGCGGCCGCGATTCGATGCTGTCTTCCCGCGTGGAGTAAAGTTCCGGAGCCAACCCGGCCCACGCCGCACTGTAGATGACCGTGCGATTGTCGGGGGCAAAACGCGCGCTCAGTACCGTTCCCTTGCGGAAGGTCAGCTGGTGATATGTCACCTCTGACGACGTCTTCCCCTTGTGGCCGGCTGTGTAGCCCAGACCGGCCGCCAGCGTTAGCAGCAGCAGGGCAATCAAAGGCTGAAAGCGGCGCAACCGCTGAGCCGGGGTCGGCTGGGCGACCTTCCCCAGCGTAGAACTGGAGCCAGGAGACAACGACTCAAGATCAAAGGCCAGATCGCGCGCCGACTGAAACCGCTGGTCGGGATTCTTCTCCAGGCAGTGCCGCACAATCCGATCGAGCCCCGGAGAGATGCTGCGATTCATCTCCGTCAGTTCGGGCAGATCCTCCTTCAGAATGGCGGTCATTGTCTCCGCGGCCGTATCCCGCCGGAAGGCGCGCTGGCCGCTCAGCATCTCGAACAGGATCGCTCCGAAGACGAAGATGTCAGATCGATGATCAATCTCAACGCCGCGCACCTGCTCCGGCGACATGTAGCCTGCCGTGCCCAGAACCTGCCCCGCTTCGGTCAGGGAGATGTCGGCCGAGGTCAATGTCTGCACGCTACTGTTGGCCGCGGACCGGCTTGGCGCCGTCTTGGCCAAACCGAAGTCCAGAATCTTCACCCGCCCGTCTTTGGTGAGGAAGATGTTTTCCGGCTTCAGATCGCGATGGATAATCCCTTTGTCATAGGCTGCGGCGAGTCCATGGGCAACCTGGATCGCGATTTCAATCGCCTTGCGAGCGGAAACAAGCCCACCCTGCAGGCGCTCCCGCAGCGTCTCCCCTTCCAACAGTTCCGTGACCATGTACGGCGTTCCGTCGTGGGTTCCGATGTCGTACACGGCCAGAATGTTGGGGTGGCTGAGCGCGGCCACCGACCGCGCTTCCCGTTCGAAGCGGTGCAGGCGATCCGCGTCGGCCGCGAATGATGCGGGCAAGACCTTGACGGCGACGATCCGGTCGAGGCGAGTGTCCCGGGCGCGATACACTTCGCCCATCCCGCCAGCGCCTAACGGGGATTGAATTTCATACGGACCGAGTTTCGTGCCGGAATCGAGGGGCATGGGTGCGCGCCATTATAACGTGCGGCGCCCGCTTTCACGGGACACGCCGTTTCGAGGTGTTGGTCGGCTAACCCGAAACTATGCCGAATGGTGAAACATCCCATTGCGGGCATTGATCCTCGATATGACCTTTTCAGTTCGCTTCCACCAGCGGCAGCTCAATAAAGCTCGTCTGATCGGCGGAGTGAAAGACGCGCTGGGTCGCCTTTTTGTAGTCGTCCGGCTTGGCCCAGAAAATATTGGGGACGAACGTCTGCGGGTTGCGGTCGTAGAGCGGGAACCAGCTCGACTGGATCTGTACCATGATGCGGTGGCCGGGCCGGAAGACGTGGTTGGCTGTGGGCAAACTCCAGCGGTAAAGCAGAGGCTTGCCGGATTCGATCGGCTTCGGATTCTCCAGACTTTCGCGATAGCGGCCGCGGAAAATGTCGGCCGAGATCATGAGTTCGTAGCCGCCCATGGCCGGCTCGGCGGCGACCTCGTCGGGGTAGACATCGATGAGCTTCACTACCCAGTCCGAGTCGGTTCCGCTGGTCGAAGCGATCAAATTGACGATCGGCTGGCCGCTGATCTTCATCGGTTCCTTCAACACGTTTGAAGTGAAAACCAGAACATCGGGTCGTCCTGAGGGCTCGCGCTGATCATCCACCAGCCACTCTGCCCAGGTGAAGCCTTCGCCATAAGCGACCGGCTGAATCGGACGCGAGCGGAATGGCACCGGCTTGGCTGGATCAGAGACATACTCCTCGTAAGCCGCGTCGCCAGCCTTGGGAGCGCTGAATCCCAGACCTAGCGCGGGTTCGAGATAGAGCCGAGTGGGAAGAATCGAGCAGCCGCTGGCACAGCCCGCGGGCCAGGCCGGGAGACGCCGCCACGTGTCCGTCCCG
>Ga0116221_1001287_pt1 | contig 16839 bp, 10 predicted proteins | sample Sb_taG_5_FD_88965 | JGI IMG/M metagenome (GOLD analysis project Ga0116221, IMG submission 88965) | Peat soil microbial communities from Weissenstadt, Germany - Sb_50d_8_FC metaG | ecosystem: Environmental > Terrestrial > Soil > Wetlands > Peat | place: Germany: Weissenstadt | collected 2010-09-21 | reverse complement strand
GGCAGCGGGGCGTGGGCATGTATCGCGACTGGCTGTACTTCGAGAGTCCCGACGGCTGGTTCATCTCGCTGAACGCCAAGAACGGCAAGGAGCGCTGGCGAAAGAAAATCGCCGACGAGAAGCTGCAATACTTCACCACCATGGCGCCGCTGGTGGTGAAGGACCACATCATCGTGGGGGTGGGTGGCGACGCCATGGACGTGCGCGGATACCTGGAATCGCGCGACCCGGAGACGGGCGATTTGCAGTGGCGTTGGTACACCAGCCCGGTGAAGATGGGGGATCCGGGGTCGGAGACGTGGCCCACTCAGGAAGCCATGGACCACGGCGGCGGCATGACCTGGATGCCGGGCACGTACGATCCCGATCTCAACCTGATTTACTGGGGCACGGGTAACGCTAACCCGGTGTTTGCAGGGCAGGCGCGGCTGGGCGCCAACCTGTGGACGGCGTCGATTGTGGCGCTGAATCCGGACACGGGCAAGCTGGTGTGGTGGTTCCAGGCGTCGCCGCACGACACGCACGATTGGGACAACGTGGAGACGCCGGTTCTGTTCGATGCCACGATCGACGGGCAGCCGCGGAAGCTGCTGGCGCAGGGCGCGCGCGCCGGGTGGTTTTTCGTGCTGGATCGGACCAACGGCAAGAACCTGGTGTCGAAACCGTTCTCGGGGACGGGCAACTGGGCCAAGGGCGTGGATGCCAAGGGGCAGCCGATTCCGGATCCGGCCAAGGAGCCGAAGGTGGATGGGTCGATGATCGATATGCCGGCCATGGGGGCGACCAACTGGCCGCCGCCGAGCTACGATCCGCAGACCGAGTTGTTCTACCTGAACGGGACGACAGGCTACGGGATGGCGTTCCTTTACGACACGTCGGACAAGCCGGAAGGGTACGGCGGGGGCGGCGGCGGGGGCTTCGACAGCGGGTCGGCGCTGTGGGCGCTGGATGTTCGCACGGGCCTGGCGAAATGGAAGCACGAGCATTCGGGAGGGCGAGGCGGCGGCGGGATGAGCGGCGGAGTTCTGACCACCGCGGGCCATCTGTTGTTCACGGGCGACTCGGGCGAGCTGGTGGCGTTTGACCCGGCCAACGGCAAACAGCTCTGGCACCAAAAGCTGACGCAGCCGGTGAGCAACGGACCTTCGACGTGGACGCTGGATGGCAAGCAGTATTTGATTGTGGGCGCGGGCGACACGTTGTACGCGCTGAAGCTGGCGAGGTGATTTTATGAAACGTTCAGTGGGACAGGCCTCCTGGCCAGTCTTTCTTCTCGTTGCTGCACTGCCGCTCGTGGCGCAGCCGGGGCGCGGCAACCCGGCGCCGAAATCGCCGGAGGTGTCGGCGGACGGGAAGGTGACGGTGCGGCTGCGGGCTCCCAACGCCAAAGAGGTTTTCGTCAACGGGCTGGGCCAACGCCTGGCGTTGCAGAAGGACGAGCAGGGCGTGTGGAGCGCGACCACGGACGCGCTCAAGCCGGACATCTACACGTACAGCTTCTCGGTGGACGGGGCGACCTTCAACGATCCCGGCAATCCGCTGTTCAAGACTTCGTACGGCAGCGCCGGGCAGAGCATGGTGCACGTACCGGGACCGGCGGCGTGGGAGCCGGGCGACGGGCCGCGCGGCAGCGTGGATCATCATTTTTACAAGTCGGCGATCGCCGGCGACAATCGCGACTACTATGTCTACACGCCGCCCAACTACGATGCGAATCGCAGGGAGCTGTACCCGGTGCTGTTTTTGCTGCACGGGCTGGGCGACGAGGCGAGCTCGTGGCTGAACGTAGGCGCGGCCAACGTGATTCTGGACAACCTGATCAACCAGGGCAAGGCCAAACCGATGATCATGGTGAACACGCTGGGCTACGGCACGGCCGACGGGCCGCGGGGCGCGATGGGTGCTACCATGATCCCGGCGTTCGCCAAAATGGTCGTTGAAGAAGTGATGCCACAGGTGGAGAAGGCGTATCGCGTGACGAAGGACCGCAACCAGCGGGCCATCGCGGGGCTCTCGATGGGCGGGGCCGAGTCGCTCTATACGGGGCTGCACAATCTCGATCGCTTTGCGTACATCGGATCGTTCAGCGGGGCGTTTGTGATGTGGCCGCGGGCGAATCCGCCGGCTCCAGCGGCGCCGGGTGCGGGGGCCGGCGCGGGAGGCAGGGGCGGACGCGGACCGGCGGCCATGGAAGCGGCCGATTTCGAAAAGAACTTTCCAGAATTGAACGCCAAGGCCAATGCGCAGATTCGTTTGTTGTGGATTGCGTGCGGCCTGGACGACGGATTGAATAACGTCAACCGCCAGTTCAAGACGTGGCTGAAATCGAAAGACATTCAGTTTACGGATGTGGAGATTCCGGGGTACGCGCACGTGTGGCCGCTATGGCGTCAAAACCTGGCGGAACTTGCGCCGTTGTTGTTCCAGAAGTAGCACAGGCATTCCTGCCTGTAGTAGCACAGGCATTCCTGCCTGTAGTAGCACAGGCATTCGTGCCTGTGTCGCAGTAGAGGAGAGTCACCAATGAATAAGGTAGTCTTCGCCATGTTCGCGGCCGTTGCGCTCGTCTGGGCGCAGCCGCCGTCGCCGCAGCCAGGAACGCCGCAGGCGGCCCAGCCCGGGCGCGGTGGACGCGGGCCGCAGGCTCCGGCATTTGTTTCGCCGGAAGTGCAGGCCGACCACCATGTCGTCTTCCGAATTTACGCTCCGCACGCGGAAGCCGTGCGGGTGAGCGGGGGCGACATTCCCGGCAACGGGCCGGGAACGGCCGCGACGAAGGGCGACAACGGCGTGTGGGAAGCCACGCTCGGCCCCATCGATCCGGGCGCGTACCGGTATAACTTCAACGTAGACGGCGTGGCCACGATCGACCCGCGCAATCCGGGTATCAGTGAGTCGAACAACAATGTCTGGAGCCTGGTCTACATTCCGGGCGCCGACTTCATGGACACGAAGGAAGTACCGCACGGAGCGGTGGCGGCAGTGACTTACTACTCGACCGCGCTGAAGAAATTCCGGCGCATGCACGTGTACACGCCGCCGGGGTACGAAATGGGCCAGGGCAAGTTTCCGATTTTCTATCTGCTGCACGGAGCGGGCGACAACGACGACTGTTGGACCTCGGTGGGGCGCGCGGGCTTCATTCTGGATAACCTGTTCGCAGCCAAGAAGGCCAAGCCGATGGTGGTCGTCATGCCCGCGGGCCACACCAGCCAGACGACGGGCGGCCGTGGGGCGGGCGGCGGACGCGGGGCGGGCGGACAGGATGAGTTCGTGCAGGATTTCGTGACTGACATCATGCCCTACGCCGAGACTCACTACCGGGTGTATACCGACAAGGCGCACCGCGCGATCGCGGGACTCTCGATGGGCGGCAGCCAGACGCTGAATATCTCGATCCCGCACCTGGACAAGTTTGCGTACATCGGGGTTTACAGCTCCGGATTGATCGGGTCGTTTGGCGGAGGCCGGGGACGCGGGGCTGCGGCGGGCGCGGCTCCGGCGGCCGCACCGGCGCCGCCGCCCGGTCCCACCTGGGAGGAGCAGCACCAGGCGGAGTTGGACAACGCCGCCGGGAAGAAGGGGCTGAAGCTGTTCTGGTTCAGCACCGGGAAGGACGACGGCCTGATCACCACCAGCAAGGCGACCGTGGAGATGCTCAAGAAGCACGGGTTCAATCCAGTGTTCCAGGAGAGTACGGGTGCGCATACGTGGATCAACTGGCGGAACTACTTGAACGAGTTCGCGCCGCAGTTGTTCCAGTAGTCGACATGCGTACCTTTGCGGCGGCGCTACTCCTGACAACGGTCGCATGCGGTGGGCGTCGTGTTGAGTCGAGTGACCTCGCAGCGGTGGAACAGAGTGTGCGGGCCTACGCGCAGGCGGTGGCTCACGACATCACTCAAGAGGGTCCGGCAGCCTGGCGCCGGCACTTCGCCGACAGTCCCTCGTTCTTCATGGCCTCGGAAGGCCGCCTGGTGTTTCCGAACAGCGCTTCGGCGACTGCGGCGATTCAGGAACTGGCGCGGACTATGAAGTCAATCGAGTTGCGGTGGGGCGACGATTTGCGAGTGGATCCACTGACTCCGGATCTGGCGGTAGTGGCTGCCTCGTGGCACGAGGTCCAGGTGAGTACCGACGGGCACCGCGTGGAGGAGAGCGGTTTCTTTACGGGGATCGCGGAACATCGAGACGGCCGCTGGCAATTTCGGAACGTGCATTGGTCGGTGGCCGGGCCGGCTCCCACTGGCCGTTAGAGAGCGGGGAAGACATTTGAAGGCAACTTTGAGACAGACCGCCAAACACAACGGGCATCCTCCGAAGGGGAAGGCTGCCGTGTCCGAACTCGGCTTGGAACTCGAGAAATTCAGGGCACGCTACATCGCGGGCGGCGGGAAACTGTTGAACCGGCGCGAATTGGAGCGCGAGATCGCGGAGCGCCGGGGCCTCAGATAGTGGCGCGGAAAACTCGGACCTTTCTGGATAGTGGTGTGTTGATCACCGCCTTCAAAGGCCAACCGGTGCTTGGCGAACCGGCCGCCGGAGTGCTCAAGGACACTAATCGGGTATTCCTCAGCAGCCCGTTTGTACGCCTGGAGGTTTGCCCGAAGGCCTTCTTCAATCGACAGCGCGGGGAACATGCCTTCTACCAGGGCTACTTCCGGCGCGCCGTGATATCGCCGCCGCTTATTTGCTCAAGGCCGACGAGTTCATCGCGACAGAGAAGCCAAACAAATCCATCCACCGGGCCTCGCTCGTCCGAGTCGTCTACTTATTCGGCTAACGCGGAGCCACTGCCAGCGGCTCAGGCGGGCTTCCACGCCGACGGCTTCACCCTTCGCAACGTGAATCCATGAACGGATCGAAGCGAACCGGACCTTCCAGCTCGTAGCCTAATTCTTTCAACGTGGCCGACTCCTTGCGTAAATACGTCTGGTAGATGCCGGCGAGCTTGTCGCGCTTAGTAGCGAAGACTACGAGTTCGGGCTCGCGGACGCCCACGAACTCTTCCACGGACTGGAACACGCCATTGAAGATCTCGAAGGCCGAGTGCGTAACTTCCGTTGACTCGCCCTGCTCCACTTCAAAAGCCACGTGCCATGGGCCCTCCGGGTCTCGCCGTTCAAATGAAACCGTGACCTTAATGCCGTCCACATGAAACGCCGCAGTCGCATGGGATGGATTCAAATAGTTCCAGGTCAAGCGCGTGTCGGAATGGAAAGATTCGGCCATAAATTCCGCGAAGGTCTGCATGTTCGGCCCCGTGATTTGATTATACGGGCGAACCGGCCGGTCAGTGGATGGTAACCGTACCGCTGTCGCGGATCTTGGGGGCGGCGTCGGCGGGGACCTTCCAGTTTTGGTCGAAGCGGCCCTCTGCCACGACGTTGGCGAGCGAACCCTTGAACAGGACATAATCGCCGAACGTGGAGAGCAGGCGGAACTGTGGCGGAGCCAGGGGGTAGCCGCCGCGATCGGCGTCGTCGGCGCCGGCCCACCAGGGCAGGCCGGAGTTGACCAGCGCGTAGTGTTTGCCCAGGGGTGCGATGAACAGCAGCCCGTAATCCGCGGCCGCGGAGCTGAGGGCCAGCGGCATCCGGGAGGCAAAACGCGCGATCGCCGAATTGGTTTCGGCGGTGCCGAACAGTACCAGGTCGGCGCTCTCGATGTCGGCCTCGGTCACGGCGGTATCGGGCTTGACGGCCAGCGCGAGCGACAGCTTGCGGCGGACGGTCGACCAGGCGGCAGCAGTCTCGGCCCGTTGGCGGCGGGCTTCGAAGTCGGCGGGGGACGGCGCACCACCGCTCCCATAGACGTAGATCTGGCGCGCGGCGACGGCTTCCGCGATGGGACCTTCGGCGCCGGGTTGCTTCGCGGGCGGCGTGTAGAAGCCCTCGCGCCAGCGGGTCGCCGTCTTGATAAAGGATAGCGCCGCCGCGGCTTTGACGCGGAGGGGAACGCCGTCGATAGTGACTGCGACCGGCGCGTCGGGGAGTTGCTCCAGGCTGACAGTGAACGCGTCGACGTTTTGAGTGTCGACCTCGAGCGTGGTCTTGCCGGTCCAAACCGCATCGATGGACGCCGGAGTTCCGGGGGTGAGTCCGTCGATCCGCACCCAGTAGGCGGAATCGTAGCGGTAGGAGCGGGTTGTGAAGCGTACGCGCTGGGGGAAACGGTCGCGCCGGAACTTGGAGAACCAATCGAAGATGGCGCCGCCACGGTAAGCCTGGTCCCATGCGTTGTGGCGCACGCCGGGGTACTCGATGTAGTCGGCGGGCACCGCGAGATCGAGGAAGCGGCGGTGCCAGGCGCGCGAGGAATCCACGGAGACGATGGGGTCGAGGTCGCCGTGAAAGAGGCGGATGGGCAGGTTCAGGGCGTTGCCGGCGAGCTCTTCGGCGGCGGGGATAGGGGCCGGGCAGACCGGCGCCACGGCGGCCCACAGTCCGGGCCGGGTGAGCGCAAGCCACAGAGCGCCGCCGCCGCCCATGGAGATTCCGGTGAGGTAGACGCGATCCTCGTCCACGGGGAAACGGCGCTCCACGTCGGCCAGCACATCGTACACATCTTTTTCCGCGATGCCCCGATAGCCCATGGTGCCGCGCGCGTACGGCGTGGCGATGAGGTAATCCACGTCGCGCACGGGCGGAAAGTTGCGCATGTTGTCGGTATCGATCTCGCCGGTGCGGCTGACGACTCCAAAGATGCGGCGCAGATTCAGGCGGTGATTGGAATCCTCCTCGTGCAGGCTGATGACCAGGGGGTATCGCTTGCCGGGCGCGAGTGACTTGGGCACATAGAGGCCGTAGGGCTGTTGCGAGTCGTCGACATCGGAGTGGAAGGCGGTGAGTTGGGGACCGGTGGCGGGCTGGGCGAGAAGGACGGCGGCGGCGGCCAGCGTGGCGAAACAAGCAACCACTCCCTGACGGTCATGGCTCTGATCAGAGTCACTAGCCATTGGCGCACAGCCTTTTCACGGCCGGGAGCCATACTTGAAACCACGCACGGAATTCCTCCAGCAGCTTGCGCTTTGCAGGGGACAGCGGAACGGTCACGGGCCCGGTCTTCAAACCGCGCAGCCCGGTGGCCACTTTCACGATGACCGGGGGCGGAAAACGCGCGGCCCATCCAAGAAACTCCTGGAGCGCAGTGTCGAGCCGTTCGATCTGTTCGCGGCGGGCGGCGGAAATGGCGCGGTCGAGGGCCATCACCAGCTCCGGCGCCGCGCAGGCCGTGGCGGAAATGGCACAGCATCCGCCGGCGCATCGGGCACCCGTGAAGATGGCATCGTTGCCCATGAGCACCTGCCAAGGGCCCCCGTTCGCCGCGGCCTTCATGCGGAGGAACGATTCCAAGCTGCCGCGGCCTTCTTCGATGCCGGCGAAGAGGCCGGTAGCCAGCAGGTCTTGCGCGGTCTCCACCGGGATCTCGCTGGCCACCGCGGGTGTGTTGGAAAGAAAGACGGCGGCGCCCGGCCCCATCTGGCGCGAAAACTCCAGGTAGAATTCGCGGACATCGTCGGGCTCGTATCGCAGGAAAAACGGGGGCGGCAGCAGGAGTCCGGCGGCGCCGGCGTCGCGGGCTTCACGCGCCAGGCTGAGAGAGATGTCGAGCGTGGCGCTGCCGACTCCGGCCAGCACCGGCACACGGCTGCGCTTGACCGCCAGGTAAATCAGCCGCGAACGTTCGTCGGCATTGAAGGCCGGGTACTCGCCGGAGTCGCCGAAGAGGACGATGCCACGGAGGCCGGCCGCGCACAGGTGATCGATCAGCTCGAAGGCGGCGCCCATGTCGACTTCCCCCTGCTTGCCGCGCGGCGTGATGGCGGCGGCGTGTACGCCAGCGAACTCGGTCATCTGAAAGTCAGGCTTCCCGCGGTCCCCACTTTATCATATGGGCCTGGGAAGTGTCATAAGAGGCTGGAAGCCGGGTTAATCCCTGTTATCGGCTCTATACCAGCCGTCAGTACTTCGCCAGTACCATCATGACTCGAACGCCCGATAGTGTTTGGGTTTCAATGGTACTTCGAGGAAGTCGCGCAAAACGCTTCAAAGAGGAAGACCATGACGCCGGAACAGCACACCATCTACTCACTCTCGCTCTTCTTCGCGTTAGCTTCGCTGCTGCTTTGGTCGAAACGGCGGCACCGCGTTTCGCAGCATATTCGCAGCAGGAACCTTTAGACAGGCCGGGAGGCCTGTCCCACTTGCAATTCGCGCTCGGCGCGGGCCCAGTCCTCCTGGGGCGATCCGCCCTGACGCCCCCGCGCCTCCCAATACGAATAGGCCAAAGCGGCAATCTCCTCTTGCGTGGGAGTCCGTGGAACGGCGTGCGGTTCCCGATCGGGTCGGCTGTATCCGTTTGCCGGGCCGGCGTCGCGGCGATCGCGCTTCGCGTGGGTGTGTCCGCAGAAATGGGGCATAGGGTCCGAAGACACTATACAACACATCGCGTGATGTTACAAAACTCACGTATCGCACGTTGACGCCGTCCGGGCGGGACCTTCGCTTGCTGGAGAGGACCTTCGGCCCGCGCCACTCCGATGCCGAAGACGATTCCACTGGACGACGATCCGCTCTGGTACAAGGACGCCATTATCTATGAAGTACACGTCCGCGCGTTCTTCGACAGCTCGGGCGACGGCATGGGCGATTTCGCCGGTCTCACCCAGAAGCTCGACTACCTGCAGGATCTCGGCGTCACCACCATCTGGGTGCTTCCCTTTTGTCCGTCGCCGTGGCGCGACGACGGGTACGACATCGCCGACTACGCCAACGTTCATCCGGCGTACGGCACGTTGCGCGATTTTCAGGTGTTCCTGCGCGAGGCTCACAACCGCGGACTGCGCGTGATCACCGAGTTGGTGCTGAACCACACGTCCGACCAGCATGTGTGGTTTCAGCGCTCGCGGCGCGCCCCGCCCGGATCCCGCTGGCGCAACTTCTACGTGTGGAGCGACTCGCCGGAGCGCTACAACGACGCGCGCATCATCTTCAAGGATTTCGAGACTTCCAACTGGACCTGGGATCCGGTGGCCAAAGCCTATTTCTGGCACCGCTTTTACTCGCACCAGCCGGACCTGAACTTCGACAATCCCGAGGTGCGGACCGCCATGCAGAACGCCATGGACTTCTGGCTCGATATGGGCGTGGACGGGCTGCGGCTGGACGCGGTCCCCTACCTTTTCGAGCGTGACGGCACGAACTGCGAGAATCTCCCCGAGACGCACGCGTATCTCAAGGAACTGCGGGCGCACATCGATGGCCGGCACCGCGGGCGCATGCTGCTGGCCGAGGCCAACCAGTGGCCGGAGGACGCCATCGCCTATTTTGGAGCGGGCGACGAGTGCCACATGGCCTTCCACTTTCCGCTGATGCCGCGATTGTTCATGGCCATCCGGATGGAAGACCGTTACCCGGTGACGGACATCCTGCAGCTCACGCCGCAGATTCCCGACAGTTGCCAATGGGCCCTGTTTCTGCGCAATCACGACGAGCTGACACTCGAAATGGTGACCGACGAGGAGCGCGACTACATGTACCGGGTGTATGCCCAGGACCGCCACACGCGCATCAACCTGGGAATCCGCCGCCGCCTGGCTCCGCTGCTCGAAAACGACCGCCGCCCGATCGAGCTGATGAACGCGCTGCTGTTTTCGCTTCCCGGCACGCCCGTGATCTACTACGGCGACGAAATCGGGATGGGCGACAATGTCTACCTCGGCGACCGCAACGGCGTGCGCACCCCCATGCAATGGAGCGGCGACCGCAATGCGGGATTTTCGCGCAGCAACCCGCAGAAGCTCTACCTGCCGGTGAACATCGACCCCGAGTACCACTACGAATCCATCAACGTCGAGACCCAGCAAAACAATCCGCACTCCCTGCTGTGGTGGATGAAACGCTTGCTGGCGCAGCGCAAACAGTCGCACGCCATGAGCCGCGGCCGGCTGGACTTTCTGCATCCCGAAAACCGGCGCGTTCTGGCCTTCGTGCGCAGCTACGAAAAGGAGCGGGTGCTGGTGGTGGCGAACCTCTCGCGCTTCGTCCAGGGCGCCGAGCTGGATCTCGCGAAATTCCAGGGCCTGGTGCCGCAGGAGGTCTTCGGCAAGACCGCCTTCCCCGCCATCGGCGAGCAGCCCTACTTTCTTTCCCTGGCCCCGCACGCGTTCTACTGGTTCACGCTCCAGCCCAAGGACGCCGACAAGGAGACTTTGCAAAGTCTCAGCGGAGAGCCGCCCACTATCGCTATTTCCTCGTGGGACGACGTATTCTCCGCTTCCACGCGGGCCAGTCTGAACCGCATGCTGCCGTACTTTCTGCGCGAGCGGGTCTGGTTCCGCGGCTCCAATCGCCCAATCCGCATGGCGGAAATCGACGACATCGTGCGCTTCCCCAAGTCGCGATCGTACCTCCTGATCGTGCGCGTGGAGTACGGCGACGGCGAGCCGGAATTCTACACGCTGCTGCTCTCGGCCGTAACTCCCGCGGATGGCGATTACCAGTGGGTGCTGGCCCGTTTACGCACCGCCGACGGAACCACCGGCCTGCTCTACGGCGCTCTGCACAATCGCGAGTTCTGCGACGAACTGTTGACCGGCATCCTGCGCCGGCGGCGTTTCTCCGGCGAGCGCGGCGAGATGGTGGGCGCGCACACGCGTGCCTTCCGCGCGCTATGGGGCGCCGACCGGCCGGTGCTGGAGCCCGCTCTTTCGAAAGGGGACCAGGACAACACGACGCTCTTCTACGGCGACCGGTTTGCCCTCAAGCTGTTCCGGAAGGTCGAGCCGGGCCCGCATCCCGAGCAGGAGATCGGCTCCATGCTGACGCAGGCCGGCTTTGCGCACATCGCGCCGCTGGCGGGATCCATCGAGTACCGGGGACAGGGCGGCGAGCCGATGATGATGGGGCTGCTGAGCGGCTTCGTGAAGCAAGGCACCCCTGCATGGCAATATACTCTCGACCACCTGGGGATCTTCTACGAGCATGCGCTGGCACGCGGACCCGCGGGCGCCGGCGATGCGGAACCGGAGCTGGCACAGGAGCTGATCGGGTCGTATCTCGAGACGGTGCGGCTGCTTGCGACGCGCACCGGCGAATTGCACGCGGCGCTGGCTGCCCGGCCCGAGGATCCGGTCTTCGCGCCCGAGCCCTTCACCGACTTTTACCGCCACGGTCTTTACCACGGCATGCTGGGCCGCCTGGGACGAACCGCGGAACTGCTGGCGCAGGATCTGGAACATCTGCCCGAAGCGGTGCGCGCCGATGCGCAAGCTGTCCTCGACCGCCAGCCCGCGATTCGCGAGCGGTTCCGCTTCCTGTACAGCCAACGCATCTACGCCTCGCGCATCCGCATCCACGGCGACTATCACCTGGCGCAGGCGCTTTACACCGGCAAGGACTTTGTGATCATCGATTTCGAGGGCGACCTCTCGCGGCCGCTCAGCGAGCGGCGCATCAAGCGCTCGCCGCTGGAAGACGTGGCCGGCATGCTGGATTCCTTCTACCACGCCTCGCACGGAGTGCTCTTCGGAGAAGCTCCCGGCGTGGTTCCCGTGCCCGAGTCGCTGAACGCGCTGGAGGCGTGGGCGAAATTCTGGTACCGCTCGGTGAGCGCCGAGTTCCTGGCCGCCTGGCGCGCGACCCCCGGCGTGTCGCAACTCTTACCGCAGAACGAGGAGCATCTCCGCACCATGCTCGCCATCTTCCTGCTGGATTTTGCGCTGCGCAAGCTGGCCTATGCCCTGATGCGGTTCCCCGAACGGATCCGCATTCCCGCCCACGCCATTCTCGAGCTGCTGGAAGGCTGACCGGGTCTCCTTGCTATCATTGTGGCTAGTGGGAAAGGCCTCCCGGCCTGCCGACTGCTTCGACAATGAGCCTGCTCCGCTCCCTGCTCTTTTCCACGCCGCTGATCGTGCTGGCCACAATCGTGATGTGGACCTGCTCCCTGATTGCGTCGCTGTTCGACCCGCATGGCAACTCACAGCACCGCATGGCGCGCATCTGGGGGCGCATGTTGCTGGCAGTCAGTTTCATCCGGGTGCGCGTGGAGGGCCTGGAGAAGCTCGACCCGCATGCCAACTATGTCTTCGCAGCCAACCACGCCAGCTACATGGATATTCCCGCACTGCTCTCGACGCTTCCCCACCAGTTTCGTTTCTTCGCCAAGAAAAGCCTGTACCGGATTCCGTTCCTGGGCTGGCACCTGAAGCGCGCCGGCCACATTCCCGTCGACCGCTCCAACCCGCGGGCATCGCTCAAGAGCATGACCGAGGGCGCGCGGATCGTCGCGGAGCGCCGCATCTCCGTGCTGCTCTTCCCCGAAGGCGGCCGCGCGCCCCAGGGACTCCGGGAGTTCAAGGAAGGCGCGGCCTACATCGCGATCAAAGCGGGCGTCCCCGTGGTTCCGGTGGCCATCGTGGGAATGCGCCCGTTGCTGCCCATGGGGTCCGTCCATATTCGAAGCGGCCAGGTCACCGTGCGCATCGCGGACCCGATTCCTACGGCAGGCTTGAAACTCTCGGACCGGGAGGATCTGACGCAGCGGCTGTATGAAGAGATATCGGGAATGCTGGCGAGATGAAGGGTGGGACAGACGATCGGTTTTTGTCGTCTGTCTCTCTTCGCTTTTTGCGCTCACTCCGCCAGCCCCACCCTCTTCAGCACCTCGCGATACCGCGGCTCGTCGTGCAGCGAATCCAGGGCCGGTTCCACTCGGATGGACGCCAGGTCGGGCGTGTGCGCGGCGTAGGCCTTTTCCAGCCATGTAAGCGCCAGTCCGGTCTGGTGCAGCCGAGCCGCGGTCCACGCCACGAAGAAAGGCCCCACTGGAGGCGCCTTCGCCACGAGGCTGCGAAAACGGACCGCGCCGGCCGCCGCGTCTTCCATCAGGGTGGCCCGGCTCAGCTCCGCGTCGAAGCCCTCGTGCGATTGATATTCGCATTCCATCGCCGCGCGCGCTTCCGGCAGCATGCCCTTCTGAAAGTACGCCCGGTGCAGCAGATTGCAGGCGGCGCCCGGCATGAGGCTGCGAATCCGATTCGCCTGGGCAATGGCCTCGTCATACCGTCGCGCGTAGTAGGCGTTCTCGCCGAGGTTGTAGGTGAGCATCCAATTCAGCGGATCGAGCGTCTGGGCGTGGCGCAGCAGGGCCTCGGCCTCCTCGAAGCGCCCGTGCACCGTGAGGTTCAGCGCCAGCCGCTGGTACGTCGCGGCGTAACCCGGATTCAGATCGAGGGCGAGGCGCAACTCGCGTTCCGCACCGCGCCAGTCCCACTCGGCGTTCTTGATCAGGCCGAGCGACGCGTGCGCCTCCGTCAACTGCGGATCGAGCGCGAGCGCGCGCCCCGCGGCCTCTTCGGCTTTGCGCAGCGCTTCGGCCGGCGGCAGCATGTCGTTAGCGGCCATCACTCCGTAGGCATCGGCGAGCCCGGTGTAGGCCAGCGCGTAGCTGGGATCCTCTGCGATGGCGCGATCGAAGAGCGCCACGCTCTGGCGGATGTTCTCTGCGTCGCGCCGCGACCAGCAGTAGCGGCCTTGAATATAAAGGTCGTGCGCCTCGGGGTTGGCCGTGTCGTGCTTCGCGCCGCCCTCGGGCGCGGGCAGATGCAGGTTCCGCGCGGTGGCTTCCACGATCATTGTCTCCACCGAAGCGATATCCGCCGGCCGAAATTCGAAAGTTCCGGACCACAGCGCGCGGCCGTCGTGCCCGGCCACCAGGCGCGCACTGAGCCGGGCATGGTCTCCGGAGCGCTCCACGCTTCCGGTCAGGACCGCCTCCACATTCAACTCGCCCGCGACCTTGCGGATGTCTTCGTTGTGCTGGGAGGCGGCCGAGGCCGAGGCCCGGGTGACGACCCGCAATCGCGGAAACCGCACCAGCGCGCCGGTCAGTTCTTCGGTGAGGCCGTCGGTCAGGTACTGATCGGCGGGGCGCCCGGTGCGATTCTCGAAGGGCAGCACGGCCATTGAATCGATGACCGGAGACATGCGCGCGCGGACCAGCAGTCCGGTGGCGGCGGCCGCGATGATGGCGGTGGCAAGGGGTGCGGCAAAGGCTCGCCAGGAGAGGCGCCGCGGAAGAGGCGAATCGGCCGTCACGGGCGCCACCCGCCGTCGAAACACCGGCACGTAGGTGCCTTTGGGCAATTCGATGAAGAGACCGTCTCCCTGCCCCTCGGTCTTGTAGTATTCGTCGAGCTTGAACCGCAGATGGCGGGCCGTGCTCCGCACCACAGTATCGACCCGCGGATCGAACGACGCGCGTTCGAACACCTCCGTGCCGAGCACGTACTCCTTAAGGGAATCGTTGCGACCGTCGAGACTGGATTCCACCAGGAAGCGCAGCAGGCGGCTCAGGCGGGGGCCGTTGCGAAACGGCGGCGACGCAAGAATGCGGCCCAGTTGCTCGCGTACCTCGCTGGCCGGAACGGCGACTGCGGGCGAATCGGCCTCCATTTTTCCCGGGGTTCCCCTTCTCTGCGAGTCTATCGCGGCGGGTGGGTGGGGGGCAACGGTCCGATTCACCTGCCGATTTAACGTGTTGAAAAATCTAGGGAGATGGCAGTGTCTCACAGTGAAACACTGGCCTCAAAGGGGTGTTTCGTGGTATTGGAAAACATGCTTCCATGGGCTCAGGTATGGGTGTGTCTGCTGGTGGTGGCTTCGGCTCCGCCTATACTGGCGGGAACGTGTGGTCCGCCGGAATGGGAGTTTGGCTACATCCAATTCACGCAGACCGACTCCGGACATACCGTCACGTATTACATCGAAATCAGCGCGGCTTTTACAGTGCTCGGTGGTCCTGTTTCCGAGACCCTTAAGCGCTACGACCCTGCGACTCAAGAATACTCAGTCGTTTCTGAGGGCCTTGCTTCGGATCTTCTGTATTGGGTAGAGAAGATCTGCACCGCCGCTTGGGTGGCGCAATACCCGGATATCGGGCTCGGCGCGGGTGTGCCGGTATTAACACGCCCCGCGGTTTCTGCGGCCGCTTCGGTCACGCCCACACCCAGTGGACAGGCGTCCCAAGAGATTGCGAATGGCGACCTGAACGGCGATGGAATTCCGGATGTGGCCTTTATCAGCGGAAGCGGCGTAACCGTTCAACTCATCGCTTCGGACGGCAGCGTCCTGGGAACCACGCAGGTGACGCTGGGATTCGTCCCCAGCCCCGAAAACAGCCAACTCATCCTCGCGGACTTCAATGGCGACGGCAAGCTGGATCTGGTCGTCAGCAATAACGACAGCAACTCCGGGGGCCCTGGCGCGATTTACGTCCTGCTGGGCAACGGCGATGGAACCTTCGGCGCCGCCAGGTCTTTTGCCGCCTCCGGCGTGATCGGCGCGCCGCAGTACAATTTCGTTGGCGGCCACCCCGCGGGCATTGCCGCCGCCGATTTGAACGGCGATGGGCAACCCGATGTGGTGATCACCGGCGGCTCCAGCGACGTTTCGGTGATGATCGCCCAGAGCGGCACCACGTTCAAAGCGCCCCTGGGCTATTCGCTCGGACCCAACGCGTCGGGTCCGCAGGCGGTCGCCCTGGGCGATCTCAACGGCGACAACAAACCCGACGTCATCGTCGCGAATCTCGGCAACAACGCGGGCATCTCGACCGCCCCCGCCGGAACGGTGAGTGTCTTCCTGAACAACGGCGACTGCACGCTGAAGCCTCCTACCACCACCACCGTCAACGAGACGGCGCAGAGCCTCGCGCTGGGAGACTTCAACAAGGATGGCATGCTGGATATCGCCGTCGCGGCGTACGGCGATCAGTTCGGCGGCGCGGATCAGGGCGGCGTCACGGTGCTGCTAGGCAAGGGCGACGGGACCTTCCAACCGTCGCCGGCCATCCTCACCGTTGCGGGCCTGCACCCCGTGGCAGTCGCCCAGGGCGACGTGAAAGGCGATGGCAAACTCGATCTCGCCGTGCTGATGGCAGGCACTCTGGCGCAGCCCGCCACACTTGCGGTCTTCCTGGGCCAGGGCAACGGCACGTTCGCCGCGGCGCGGACCTTCCCACTGAGAGCGCTGGCCGACATCCACGGAGGCGTGGCCACCGGGGACGTGAACGGCGATGGCAAACCGGACATTGCGGTGGTGACTGGTTATGGCGGCCAGGCGGTCGATATTCTGCTAGGCGATGGCGCGGGCGGATTCGCCGAAACCACCGGCGCGGCCAGCGCGAATCCCGGGCCGCGGAGCGTGATCCTGACGGACCTGAACGGGGACGGCAATCTTGACCTCGTCCTTTCCGACAGCAGCCAGGACGCTACCTTCCTGCTCGGCAACGGCGACGGAACGTTTCAGGCCGAGCAGCATTTCATTTCCGGAGCCGCGCCCGTGGCCATAGCGACCGCCAAGTTTGCCGGCAGCAAGGGGCCCGACTTGGTTGTGGCGAACGGCGGTGGCACGTGGCTCTCGCTCGTCAATGCCTTTCCTAACCCCGCGCCGCCGACGCCCGCCTCGGCCGGCCCGGCGTCCGGCAGCAACACGACCCAGACCTTTACTTGCACCTTCACGGACGCCGCCGGCTATCAAAAGCTCAGCGTAGTGGACGTGCTGATCAATAACGCGCTCGACGGCCGCCATGCCTGCTACATCGCCTTCGCGCCCGCCTCGGGCTCGCTCTACCTGGTGGGCGACGCGGGTGACGCCGGCGGTCCCTACTCAGGCATGGTGTTGCCGGGAAACGGCACGGTACAGAATAGTCGTAACTGTTCACAGCCTTATGATTGTTGGTTTTGGAGAGGGCGGAGGCTGGGCGCAGGCCGGCGTCGGCGGTAGCAGTGAACCGCAGTCACTAGGTAGTTAAGAAGTGGCCGCTGCTGAAGTT
>Ga0116221_1001283_pt1 | contig 16850 bp, 2 predicted proteins | sample Sb_taG_5_FD_88965 | JGI IMG/M metagenome (GOLD analysis project Ga0116221, IMG submission 88965) | Peat soil microbial communities from Weissenstadt, Germany - Sb_50d_8_FC metaG | ecosystem: Environmental > Terrestrial > Soil > Wetlands > Peat | place: Germany: Weissenstadt | collected 2010-09-21 | reverse complement strand
ATTGGAATGCCTTGCCGAGTTGAAAGCGCTCGACGAGCAGGATGACGACGTGACGCAAACATCAACGAGGAAACAATCTAAGCGTAGTGCCGCATGAGCGCTTTTTGGGATCACGCCCAAGCCGGAGTGGTAGGTCGTCGTATGGCCGGGGATCAAATTGCCCTGCGGGTCGAAGCCGTTCGGTTCCGTGTAGGACAGTAAGTTGTGCCCATCCGGGCCATCGCCTTCCGTATAGGTGTATCCTTCCTTTTTGATGAGGACGCCTGCGTTGGTCTGGGTGACGAAAATCAAGTTGCCGTACTGGTCGTACTGGTAATTGACTTGTAATCCCAGCAGGTTACCTCCATCGCTGTGGTTCGGATCGTAACCGGTGATTTGCGTAATCCGGTTGTCCCCGGCAAGGTTCGCATGGGTAAAGATCAGGGCCCGGCCCGAAGAATTTTTGACGATATCCAGTGTCGTCGAGTCGCTATCCAGATCACTCTGGAGAGCGAGGGGCAAATAGCCGGGACTGCTGGCATCGGTGAGCCTGGGGTCGTTGGGATCGTTGCTGTAATACAAGTCGATCCGGTTGCCGTTCGTATCCTCCATGTAGATCAACTCGTAGACGTTGCCGAAAGGCTCTACGTTCGATTGCGGCTCGAAGTGGTAACGGACTTTTGCCGTGGTGAAGAAGTCGAAATCCATCTTGCTCGGAACTGTTGGATCCGGGTACTCGGCCAGGATCGAATGATAGCCGGGTTGTGGGGTGTAAAACACCGCGCTGGCCGGCAAACCGAGCAGGGCTGCCTCGCTGGCGTTGGGCTGACCGGGACCAGTGAAGCTGTTGCCGTCGCCGTCACCGCCGTGGACTGTGAACGACCCATCGCCTTCCTGCACCAGGGTGACATTGTAAGTATCGCTCCAACCGGCGCCGAGCGGCCCCGCGCTGGAGTTGCCGGCGCTGGAGTACGTGCGCGTGAAGTCCAGGGAGAGCCCGCGCCCGGGGATCAGGATGTCCTGGCTGGAAACCGTCACCTGCCCGTCCCAGATGTCCACGCCATCCACAATGGTGTTGCCGACCGGGAGGCTTTCGGTTTCCGAAACTTCATGGTCAATGGTGCCCGCGACGCTATCGGAGGTATTCCATTGAGTAACGGCCGTGATCGTGAAGGTGTAGTCGTCCCCGGGCAGACTGACTGCATCAACGCCGGACAGGTTCACCGTGTACACACCAGCCGGAAGTTCGACATCCTTCAACTCGTCGAAATAATCGTCGAGAGAGTAGGCTTCGCCCGTATTCACATTCACTGGTTCGACGGCATCGGGATTTTCAAAATCTTCCGCGGGTTCGTCGTCGATCAGCAACGTGATCTTGGCAGGGGTGTCCACGGAGAAGGTCAAATCGCCGCCTTCCTGGTTGACTTTGCCCGTGGTGCGGTTCACCTGGGTAGTGATTGTGACCACGTGACTGGCGTTGACATCCACCGGGGTGGGGACGATGGGAACCGGGACGCCGGTCCCGGTCACGGGCTTGACGGGTGTGGGCTTGAGCAGGCTGACGTGGGGCACCACGCCTTGCTGGATGGCGATGCCGCCGGGGAAACCGCCCAGGGCGATGGGTGCATAGTAGGCGGGATCGAAAATCCCGAAGGTGGGAGGCGCAGGGTTATTCGGGTCCGGGTTATCGGACGGCAGGTAATTCTCTCGGTAATCCGCCTTCACGTCGATGGTGGTATTGGGGTTGCGCCCGTACTGGCCCAGAGGCGTATCATCGACGGCCACCTGGTGGAGTAACAGCGCGCTGGCCGGACTTGTCTCGTCCTGCTCGATCTGATCGATCATGTCCGTTACGTCAAAGATAAACACCGCGCCGGTTGAGAACTGTCCGGTCGAGCCTACGGTCGGCAACCCCTGGTAGCTGACGTAGAGGTATTGCTTACCATCGCTCTCGACAGGAGACAAGGCAACGTCCACCGGGTAGCCGTAGGGAATCGGACGGGTTGCGCCAACTAACTGAGGCTGCTGCGAGGGGGCTCCGTTGGGATCTCCCAGAGGATTCATGATGATGGCGACGTTGCCATCCTCGGCCAGGGGATCCTGCAACTGGTCGAGATATCCCGAAAGCGATGAGGCGATGATGTCGGAGCCGACGTTGCCACCGCCGACTAGCGAAATCACTTGATCGGCCCGCCCCGCGACAAAGGCAAACTGCGTTCCATCTGGCGCCGTGTAGAACGCAATACCGCCCGCGTTGTGAACCTGGAGCCAATCCAGGTCCTGGTACTGGGGATTCGCCTAAAGATATTCGTTGACCTGATTATCCGACGGCAAGTCGTTCGGGTCGAGATCGAACGGGATGACAACTTTCTGGTTGGGAGGCGCGCTGCCCGTTCCTGACGCGGACGGGTCGGTCACGCTGACGACCTCAACACCGTTTGCGTCCGATTGCGAGTTCGTAACTGCGATGTAGTTTGTGCCCGGGGTCTGGCCCGGTACGGTGGCGACGCCAAAGGTTCCCGCGGCGGCTGGGTAGGCATAGATGTGCGTGACCTGGAAGGGTTGGCTACCGGTCGGGAACGTGACGTCAATTTCGATCAAGTTGCCCGGCAGATCGTCAAAAGGTCCGCCGTTGGGATCGGGATTCAGGTTTGGAGCGGCGACGTACACGTGGGTTCCGTCGGCGCTTACAGTGATTTCTCGCAACCCATCTGGCGCGATTAAACCGTTCGGGTCTGCAACCTGTGCCGTAGTATTATCCAGCAATTCGTCCGAGTTGACCAGTTGGATGGTCTTGATAACCTGGTTGTACGTCTTCGACGCGGGGTTGATGTCGATCACGTAGACCTGAGAAACCTGCTCGCTAGCGACATAACCGGTCCCATTTGTCGAGTGCTGGTCAACCAGGTACGGTCGGGCGTCAGCCACATAGGCGTAGTTGCCACTGGGGTCGATGGCGATGCCGTACGGCTCGGCGCCGATGGGCAAGGCAATTTCCTTGCTCGACGGGTTGTCGGCCGCGCCGATGTAGACCTCATCCAGTTGGGAGACGTTCCCGGCGGTGGCGGTCAAGCGCAGCCGGTAGAAGCCATTGGGAAGGCCAAAGGCTTTCGGGTCGAATCCTGGCAGCAACACGCCGCTGTCCACGGTGCCTGTGCCGGTGGCGAGCGTGGCGATCGGCTGCCAGGTCGTCGACCACAGCCCGAGCTGAAGAGTCCAGGTCGCGTTCGGCAAGGTGATGGTGCCGCGTATATCCGTCGGCCCGGTGAGAGTCGCCATCCGCAAGGCCGGGTCCAGAGCCACGCCGTTGTCGCCCGCCGAGATCGGCTGCAGAGGTGCGGCAGCCGCACCCAATATGTTGCCGGCGTTGACATCCACCTCCTGGAGAGTGAGGGCATCGACGACGGCAACCTGGCCGGTGCCTTCCAGGGTCACGTAGGCGCGTGAATTGTCAGGGGTGACTGCGACATCGCGCGGGTAGGGTGGGATTTGCGAACCGATGGCAAGTGGGATGTTGGCGATAACATTCCCAAACGTGCCGGGGTTGGCTAACGTACCTTGGTCGGCGGCATTCCCGTCCAGGACAGCCAGTTCGCCCGCGCCATTGTTCCCTTCCGGTAGCGCCACAAATACGTAGCTGCCCCCCGCGGTGATTTGCGCGGCATTGCTGGCGGTCAGCGTCGTCTTCGTGGTATACCCCTTCGCGTAGGAGGTGCCAAAGACGTAGGTGAGGTCCGGTCGATAGACGGTGATCTGGCAAATGCCCACCACCACTCCGTTCGGCACCAGAACCCGGAGAGAATTATTGGTCCCGTTGGTGATGTTGCTGGTCGCGAAGGCCACCCCATTCGGCTGCGCGAACTTCACTACCAGGTTGGTGGGTAAGATGGCCTGGCCATAGTTCCCTGCCAGGAAGTTGTTGCCGGTGAGCAGGAGAGCGGGCTGCGTCTGGCCGGGCTGGACGTTTGTATCAATGGAGATTCCGGTAAGTTGTGGTGGAGTCGCTTCGAGCGGCGGCGTGGGTACTGGGAGCGGGCCCGTGGCGAAACTGCTCACACCCGGGGCCAGTTGCACGTAGCTGACGGAACTGGCCGGAAGGCCGACCTGGGGAAGAACCTGGGTGAAGATGGGAACCGGTGCCGATTGCGCCGGTATCGCCAGGGTGGCGTTGATACCGATGGCCGTCACTGCTGCCATGACCCCAACCAACGAACCACCGCCGCCCGCTACCGCCAGGCTAACGGCGGCCAGACCGGCCTCGGCATTGGCAATTTGAGCGTTGTCCACCGCCAGGGTGTAATCGGCGAGCGCTTCCTGGCTATAGCCAACGAAGTAGAGTCCGCTGTAATCGACGCCGATCTGCGGCGGCGAGTTGGTATGGGCCATGCCATCGGCGCCGACGATGCCGCTTTCGACCTGCCACCAGATGGGGGAGGTGGTGCCATCGTCGTTGATATACTGTCCGGCCCGGTAGAAGTAGACCGTGCTGCCCACGGGCGTGCCGACGGCAACCGGTATCGCCAGCTGCAGCGGAGTGTTCAACTCGTTGGCGCCAACGTTCAAGTTGAACCCACCGACGAATGTCAAGCCGTTGGGCACGGCCTGCGGCAGGTCAGTTTGTGTCGCCGGGGTGATGCTCACAGGCGTGGCCGAACTCAGGGCACCAGGTGCCACGGCCACCACGGAGCCGTCGCTCCCCTGGACCACGCCGCCACTGGCATCGACGATTACGGTGCCGGTCTGCGGAGTCTGCACCCGCACGGTGGTGCGCGCCTCGGTTGGGCCCTGAATGACCGTCACCGTGACTGTTCCGGGTGCCACGGCCGTCAGCACGCCGTCGGCGCTGACCGTGACAACGCCTGGTTGGCTCACGAAATATTCTGTCCCCGTGACGCTCGGCGCCAGGTTGGTGCTCAACAGCAGGTCATCGCCGGGGTGGACGTCGAGCTGGCGCGTGCCACCGGTGCTGCTCAGCGTTACCGACAACGGGTAGAGATCCAATCCCTGGTTGTACAACTCCTGGTCAAGGGCATCTTGCGTTACGCCGACCGTGACCGCGGTAGCAGCCTGCAGGCCCCCGGCGGAGACGACCAGTGCGCTCGTGCCCTGGGCCGCGCCAACGAGTCGACCGCCGGTGGAAATCGTCGCTACCGCGGGGTTGGTTGACTGGTAGGTCACGTAGGAGGGGTCGAGAACCACATTCTGCTGATCCGTAAAGCTGCCGACCAGCACTATCTGCTGAAAGCCGCCGATGGCCAGGCGTGGTTCGCGGGTCTGAAAGTCCAGGCTCACCAGCGGCGCGGCGCTGACGGTAACCGTGATCGTCGCCGGCGTGGACACCTCCTGGCCGTCGTCGGCCTCGAACTGGAAGTCGGCGGTGCCGGTGAAACCGGCGGCTGGGATGAAGGTAACCGTGTGCCCGTCGGGGTTGAGCGTCGCCGTGCCGTCGTCGGCTCCAACGATGGTGAAGAATACGGGTTGGCCCTGCGGATCGGTCGCCTGCGGCGCCAGGTTGAACTGGACCGGCAGACCGGCGTGGGTCATGACCGCGCCGGCCTGGACCACCGGCGGCTGGGTCGCCCGGAAGCCATAGTTGGCAGCTACCAGTTGCACGTCGGCCGCGTCGATGACCCCGTCGCGGTTGGCGTCCGCCGCCAGGGAGTAGCCGGGTTGCCCGACGCTCGTGCCGACGAGACTGGCGACCAGCGTGCCGTCCTCACCATTGACGTCCCCGTCCTGGTTGGCGTCCCCAGCAATGAATACCTGCAGCGTGTATGCGCCCGTCGTGCCGGCGTCCGCGCCGGCGAATTGGAGCAGCTCCAACCCTGCACGGCTGATGGCAAACAGGTCAAAGGCGCTGCCTGGGCCGGTATGTTGGACCAGGGGTGTCAACCCCGCGATGGCCGGCACCGCCGGCTGCACCGCACTGCCGGCAGCGGCCTCGATATCGACCCCCACCAGGACGCTTCCCGTGCTGGTCGAAGCGACTTCCGAGGCGGTCAGCAGGAAGGCGAACGAGTCCGTCGCGCCAGCCGCCAGGTTGCCGTCGTAATTCCCGGCCAGGAACTGGCTGGTGCCGCCCAGGTTGGCAGTGAGCGGCGTCACCTGCGTCGTGGCTCCGTAGGAAACGGCAGCGCCGCTGCCCGCCGCCGGGGCGGTGGCCAGCGTCAGCAGGTGCGGGTTACCGGCTGCGTAGCCGTAGTTGCTGCTCTGTCCCGAAACGGTGTTGTGCGCCTCGACGAGATTGCCCTGGGCGTCGTACGCATAAACCTCCTGCGCGCCATTCGGCGCTTCGATGGTCGTGATCCGGCCGGCGGCGTTGCGGATGAAGCGCACAGCGTCGCCCGTGGAACTGGTAATGCCGCTGCCGCTGTAATAGAGTATCTGGCCGCCAGGCAGGTTTTCTTGCACCACCCCGCTGGCGGCGCTCAGGTAATACACCGTGCCATCGGGGCCGGTCAGCGTGTATTGGGGTCCGCCGAACTGGCCGCTAGCCGGGTTGTAGGGCATGCGGTCTGAGCACTGTAGAAGCCGTTGCCTCCCCGGATCAGGACGGCGTTCGCCGAGCTGAGCTGCCAGTCCACGCCGGGATCGGCGGTGTAGGCGGGCGTGTACCAGGTGATGCCGGTCTGGTCGTGGCGCTGCGGCGTGAAGGTGAAACCGACGCGCTGGCCGTCCGGCAGCGTCAGGTAGACACGCGTGCCCGCGATGAAGGGGTTGTAGATGCCGTCGGATTCATTGCCCGTCAGCGGCACGCTGGTCTGCAGATTGGTGTCCTCTACGGCCAGGCTCCAGCCGTAGCCGAAGGAGGAGGACGTGTTGCGGTTCAGGGAGTCGTAGACGCGGGTGAGGTCGACCGTCGCGCCGCCCAACTGGACGGTCAGATCGGTTTCGCTGCGCAGGTATTGTCCCGGCTTGACGTCCGTGTCCACCTCCAGGGTGGTCTGAGCCGTGCTGGTCCGCCCGGCGATGTCCGTCGCGGTCAATTGAAGCTGATAGACGCCGTTCAAGAGCGAGCCAGGGTCAAGGGTCGCCAGCGCCGCGTTCGCCACCGGCGTGGTGCCGGTCGCCAGCGTGGTAAAGGCCGAGCTGCCGACCGGGGCGATCTGTAAGGTCCAGGAATCCAGGTTACTGTCGGCGACCGTACCAATGACGTTGGTTGCTGCCGTCAATACGATGCCATTCAAGCCCGGATCGAGCGACACCACCGGTGCGGTGGTGTCGTTGGGATCGCGTACCTTGACCACGGCGCTGGCCTGACCGACATTTCCGTCCACATCGGTCGCGGTGGCGTCGAACGTGATGAGTCCCGGGGTGGTTGCCGTGTAGAAATAGCGACCCTGGGCGTCCAGCGTCACGGGCTGACCGTCCTCGGTCAGGGTCAGCGCCGCGATGGTCGCCACGCCGGTCGCGCTGGCATGAACCACGACCTGGTGGCCCGGCAAGGCCGGGAAGCTGGGCGTCACCTCAACCGTGACCGTCGGCGCCTGGCTGGCCAGGAGGGCGTGGATCACGGCCGTTTGCGAGACCGACAACTGGCCGTCGGAGACCGAAAAGACCACGGGGTAATCGCCGGCTTGACCGGCACCCGGCGTCCAGGTGAAGGCGCCGGAATTCGGGTTCAGGCTGGCCCCCGCGGGCAGGCCAGTGGCCGAATAGGTCAGCACATCGCCCACGTCCGGATCGCTGCCCAAGACGGTGAAGTTCAGCGGCACTCCCACCAGAACCGACTGGTTGGCCACCTGGATGGTTGGCGGCCGGTCCACTTTGGCAATCTGGATAGACACGGTCGTGGTGTCGCTGAGGCCGCTGGGAACGGTCGCGGCAAAGGTCAGCGTGTAGTTGCCGGCCTGGGTGTAGTCCGGCGTCCAGGTGAATTGCCCCGTTTGCGGGTTGAGCTGGGCGCCGGCTGGCAACGGCGTGACCGCACTGTAGGTAATCGGGTCGCTGTCCGGGCTGGTCGCGGCCAACGAGAACTGCACCGGCGCATTCTCGCGCCCCGCCTGGCTGCCGACGGGAAGCAGGACCGGCGGCTGGTCCGTCTCCGTGACGTCGATGGTGATGGTCTGGAACGCGGTCTTGTTGCCGTCGCTGGCCCCAAACACCACGTTCGGATATGTCCCTGCCTGGATCAGGTTGGGTGTCCAGGTGAAGATGCCGTGAGCCGGGTCAAAGGTCGATCCGGGCGGCGGGTTGGCCACGGAGTAGGTCAGCGGGTCGCCGTCCGGGTCGGTGGCCGACAGGCTCACGGTGAGCGTCTGGCCCTCGGCGACGGTTTGAGTCCCGGGATCTTGCAGCACCGGGGCCTGGTTGGAGGCGCGCACCACCAGGAGGATGGTCTGCTGATCGGAGGCGACCAGGGCAGGATTGCCGTTGCCGGTATTGGTGACCACGAATGTGACGCCGTACACCCCGGCGTCGGCGGCCGTGGGCACCCAGTTGATACTCGCCTGGCCGTAGATGGAACTGGGCGTCAGGCTCGCGTCCGCCGGCAAGCCGGTGGCTGTGAACGAGAGCGGCTGCTGGTCCAGGTCGGTGGCCTGCAAGGTCAACTGGAAGGGGCTGCCGATGACCGCCACCTTGTCGCCGATGTAGTCCAGGTGCGGCGGCTCGCTGGCCACCTGCACGCCCAGAACGAAACTCTCCTGCGTGGATTCCGGTGCGGTCAGGCCGCCCCTGCCGTCATCGGTTGCTCGCACCGTGATCGTGTAGTTGCCCTTGTCGGCAAGCCCCGGTGCGAACTGGAAGCTGCCGGTGCCATCGCCGTTGTCGGTGAACGTGCCGAAAGCGGGCAAGCCGGTGACGGTGAGCGAGATCTTGTTGTCCACCTCCGGGTCGGTGGCCGTGACGGGTACGGCCAGCGTGGCGTTGCCCTGGACCGACTGATCCGGGATGGGCGTAAGCTGCGGCGGTCGGTCCACCGGCAGTACGGTAATCGTGACCGTCCCCGAGGTGCTCAGATCCACGCCGGTGCCGTCGCCGTTATCGGTGGCCGTGAACGTCACATTGTAGGCCCCGAACTGCTCGTAGGTCGGGGTCCAGTTGAAGAGCAGCGTATTGGGATTGAACGTCGCTCCGGCGGGCAGGCCGCTGACCGTGTAGCTGACGGTCGCCGGCGGCCCATCTCCCGGAACAAGCGTGCCGTTCGCGTCGAGGGTCGGCGGGACATAACCGGGGTTATCCGGGTCATAGGCCATCGCGACGAACTGAAGTTGCTGGTTCTCCAGCACCTGGAAATTGTTCAAGTTCTGGAACACCGGCGGCGCGTTCACGTTGAGCACGGCGATGTTGGCCGTCTGGGTCGTGCTGGCCTGTCCGTTGCTGACCGTGAACGCCACCTGGTAGATGCCGTGCTGCGTGTAGTCCGGCGTCCACACGAACAGGCCGGTGTTCGGGTCCAGAGTCGCTCCGGCAGGGAAATCCGTGCTGGAATACGCCAGCGGCGCGTTGCTGCCGACGTCGGCGGCCTGGAGCTGAATCTGGATCGGCGATCCTTCCTGGCCGATGGTCTGCGCCGGTTGCAGCAGGGTCGGCGGCTGCGGATTCGGGGCGATCACGAAGGTGACATCCTGGGTCACCTGGTTCAAGCCATCGCTGACCGTGAAGGTGACGTCCGGATAGGTCCCGGCGGCTCCGTAAGCCGGCGTCCACGAGAGCGTCTGCTGGGTCGGGTCGAAGGCCGCGCCCGGCGGCAGGTTGGAGGCAAAGTACGAGAGCAGGTCGCCGTTCGGATCGGTGGCCTGGACCAGGAGAGTCAGAGGCACCCCTTCCTTGCCATCCACCTCGGCCGGCAAACCGTTGAACGCCGGGGGCTGGATCACGCCCGGCACCTGGATGATGAAGGCCTGCGTCGCTGGTGTGCCGGCCGAGTCGTAGACCTGGAGCACCACCTGGGCCTGAGCCGGGCTGGTAAGGGTCGGGGTCCACGTCACCAGCCCCGACGCGGGATCGACCGTCATTCCCGCGGGGCCGCCATCCAGCACGTAGCTGAGCTGGTCGCCATCGGGATCAAAACCAATCGCCTGATATTGATATTGCTGCCCCACCGTTGCCGTGGTCACGGGGTCGGTGACAAAGACCGGAGCCTCATTGCCAGCGAGCACGCCGCTCACCCACGGATCGTACGCGACCGGCGTGCCGTTCGCGGAATCGATGGTAATGGTCTGGCCCGCGGAACTCTGTCCTGGTTCGAGGATCCCGTTGGCGGGCAAATCGCCGCTCAGATCAATGAGCCACGAGCCGTCCGGGGCACGCCCCTCGTTGCCCTGCGGCTCGCCGGGGTACTGGTTCACGGGCGACAGGTGCAGGACCACGGGCAGCAGCAGGTCGTGCGTGCTGGTATTGGTAATGGTCACGTCGAAGGAGACCGTCCCTGTCTGCCGATCGCTGCGGGAGAGACCGAATTGCAGGTCGATTACCGATGAGAGGTCCGCGGTCGCCGTGAAGGTCGAGTCGAATTCCTGGGCCAGGTTGACTCCCTCGGTGCTGCGCAGGCCGGTGAGCACACGCAGCTCGTAATCGTCGGCGGTCAGCGCGTCAAAAGTCAGCACGGCCGTTCGGCTGCTCGCGTCGTAGGTCACGGAGATGATGGGCACACTGCCCGCCGAATTGCCTTGCAGCAAGTAGTTGTTCGGGTTCAGCACCGAGTTGGGATCGGCGGCGTTGTCGGCCAGCATGTCCTGGTCGAAGCTGACGCTGATACTGCCCAGCGGCAAGGCCACAACGGAGCTTGGCGGTGGATCGACGGCGAGGACACGCGGGGCCACGACGGGGCCGAGCACGTCCACCTGGAGCGACTGGCTGAGCAGCACCCGGCCATCCGGCGTGGTCGTGATCTTGTCGCCGCGCGTGCCGCCGGTGGCCACCGCCAGCGTCTGCATGGTGGCCAGGTCCACCATGGTCAGTTCCGTGGGCCCGTCGGCAGGATTGGAATCCGTGATGATACTGCCGATTCCCGTGGGGTTGCCGGCGTCCTGGTCGTGTGAGACGAAAAGCAAGCCGGCTATGGCGCTGCCGGGCTGGCCGAAGGCGATGGAATTGACGGCGTCGCTGAACTCCAGCATTTTCTCGGCCTGGCCGTTGCTGTCGAAGCGAATAATGTCGCCCTGATCCACGGGCCACAAGGCAGCCCACAGGCTGTCGTCGGCGGGGTTGAACGCCAGGCTGCCGACGCGCAGGTCGCTGAAATGGGTGAAGGTGGCGGTGGTCGGATTGAAGGTTTCCACGCCCTGGCCCGAGGAAACGTAGATCAGGCCCGACGCGGGATCAATGGCCAGCGCCTGCGTCAGGCTGTCGCCGAACTGGCCCAGGATGTTCCCGGTCGTCGGGTCGAGCTCCAGCAGCGGGCCGCCGCCGGTGGCCGCCCACAGGTTGCCTTGCGCATCCAGGGCCATGTCGTAAATGGGGAACGGCTCGGTGGCGAGCGGCGGCCCGACGGCTCCCCCTTCCTGGGAAAGGTGGAACAACTCATTGCGATCGGGCCCGCCGCTGACCAGCACGCTCCCATCGGGTAGAACGACAATGGCCATCGGGCCGATGTTAGCATGGCTCTGGGCGATGCCCGTGGCAAACGCCTCGGCCTGGAACGGCTGCAGAACGGTCGTGAACTCCGACTGGTTGCCGGCTGGCTGGGACGATGGAATGCCCTCCTGCGCCTGGGTGAACAGCGGGTTCGGCGTCTGGGTGGTAACGGGCGGCGGGGGCGGGGCCGACGGCACATTGGTCGGCGTCTGGGGCACAGTGGGCAACGCGCCCAGGTTCGGCTGCGAGCCATTGGAAGGTGTGGAAACGCCACTGGGTGGCTGCTCCACGTTGCCGGCGTTGTCGGTGGCCAGCGCCAGGAATTGGTACGTGTGGCCGGGGTCCCCCTGGAACACGTCGGAAGTGTCCTGCGTCTGATCGAGCCAGATCTGATAATCGCCGCCGTCCTCGGAGACGTAGACCGTCACGCTCGCGACCCCGGAGCCGCCCGCATCATCCTGAGCATTCCAGGTGACCTGGTAATTGGAACTGCCGGGCGCGAGCGGGGTCGCGGTCAACGTCGTGGTCGGGGCCGTACCGTCGATGGTCTGGGTCAGGGTGCCGGTGTCCAAGGGCGGGGCGTTGTTGAACAGCACGGTGGCGTCGGCGCTGATCTGCGTGCCGGTGGCCAGACCGGCGAGCGGCTGAATGGTGTAGCCGATGAAGCCGGTCTGGCCGGCCAGCAGCAGCCCCTCGGTGGCGCTCTGCAACACCTCACCGGTGTTGGGGTCAATCGCCTGCAAGAGCCAGGTGGCCGTGTCGGTGGTCAGATCCATGCCGGCGCTGACACGCAGGATAAAACCGTTGGTTTGGGTGTAATCGAAATCGCCCTGGAACGTGGCCAGACCGCTGGGGATTGGGATCGACAGGTCGCCAAGCTGCAGGTCCCCCAGGCGGAAGCTGCGCGGGTCGAGGTTGGGGTCGAGCTGCTGCGTGATGCGTACCTGTTCGACCGGGGTATTGGCGTCGGACGGATTCTGAAACTGAACCGTGTACGGCAGGTTCTGGCCCTCGGGCAGGAATTGCTGGGGGCCGTAGCCGGTTGGCCCGACCATCGTGGCGCCCGCAGCGACGGCGCCGCTGCTGTCGAGATACTGATTGAGGTTTGTCGGTTGCGCCTGCGTGTTGCCATTGAGGTCCGGGAAGTAGATCTCGACCACGTCTGAGTCTGGTTCCTCGGAGATCTGGCGGACGTAGACATTGAAGGCTTCAAAGTCAGCCGGATTGGCGCCGTCAAGGGTGAACTGGCTGGCCGTCGGCAACGGGGCGGTCAGGGGGATGCTGTTCGGCACGGCCCCCGGCTCGACCAGCGTCGGATCACTGCCGTACCACTGCTCAAGCTGAGCGAAAAACGCGGGCAGGTTGCCGCTGGTGATGATCTCATCGCCAGCCGAACCTGCCAGGATGCCCGCGGCCAAGGTGGCCGTCATGCTGGTCACATTGGGATCCTGCTGGGCGGCGGGAGGCATGTCCACCGGGCGCAGCAGGCCGGCCTGCTCCAGCGAATTGAGGTAGAGGTTGTCCCACGACGTCGCGTTCTGTGCCAGCACGAGCAGCGCCGGCGTGGCGGTGGGGTCCGCCAGAATGCTCTGCCGCAGGAACTCCGCCTCCTGCGTCTGCTCGTCGATATATTGGGCAGTGGTGAGCGGCGTCGCCGCAGCCTCCACGTTGAACGTGAATCCGACCGTCTGCGGAGGAAAGTAGGGCCCGTTGTTGGGCTTGGGCACACCCGGGTAGGTCTGGGCCGTGAAATTCAGGCCGACGTAACCCCCATCCGCCAGATCCATGACATAACCGGAGGCCAGGTCGAAGCCGTTGGTATCGACGGTGGAGCTGAGGTCCGCCCAGGGCACCCCGGCCACGTCGGGGCTGCCCGCCACATTGCTGCTCAAGGCGACGTAGGGTACGCCGAACGTGATGTTGGTGCCCAGACTGGGAATGCCAAACTCAAACTGAACATAGGGAATGTCTACATTGGTTGTACTCTGCAACGAAAAGCCGTAATAGCCGGTATCCCCCGAATACATGACGCTCGTGCCGCCCAGGCCGATGGTTACCGAGGGCGGCAGCGCCGGCTCGACCAGGTAGCTATACGGCGCGTCGGCCTCCGCGCCATCGGGGTTGATGACGCTCACGTCATACTGACCGTGCGGCGCATCGGTCAAGTCGAACACGGCGATGATCTCGGTGCTGTTGACCACCTGGTAGCTGACCGGCTCAAATTCCGCGAACCCAGGCATCACCAGTTTGACAATCGCCTTGGGGTCGAACTGCGCGCCCGAGATGATCGTCGTGACGTAGGCGCTGTCGCCGCCCTGGTCGGGAGTCACATTCGTGATCTCGAACGGCAAGAGCTGGGCCAGCAAACTGACCGGGTTATTCGTGCCGCTGACCAGCACGTAATAGACGCCGGCCTGGGTCCCGGGCATCACCGCCGTCTGGTTGGCCTGCAAGGGGCCGCTGTGGATGGGGTCGTACTGGAAGGCAGTGGGCACGGCGTTGTAGCGCAAGTAGATCTCGTTGGCCGCGTTCGCGTCCGCAGACGAAAGCGATATCTGGAGCGTTTGGTTCTCCGGCACGGTGACCTGGAAGAGCTGATTCTGGCCCTCGGTCAGCGTCGTGGCCAGCGGCACGTTGAGCTGCAGGGCGGGGACCGTCACCTGCATCTGGCCGGCGGAGGGCGTAATGTCATTCGCGGCGCCGGCCGTTCCTTCATAGACATCGCCGAAAAGGTTGGTGCGCACGATGAAATAGTACTGCCCCGGGATGGCCGGCGGCAGCATGGCCGTCAGGGTCGATGTGTACGACTGGCCAGTCAAGAGGCCCGAGTCGGTGTGCTGAACTTCGCCGACCAAGGGATCACTGATGTTCCAGATGGGGGTGCTCGCCAGGTACACGGCGTCGGTCCAGGTACCACTGGCGGGGAACTGGCCCTGGTTGGCCACGGTCCAGGCCACGGTGACCGGCTGGCCAGTCTGTCCGGTTGCGGGCACCTGGATATTGGTAACCACCAGGTCGGCGGGCGGCGGCTGGTTGATGATGACCGGCAGCGCGCTCGGCAGGGAGTTGTTGTTCTCGTTCTCCTCGTAGACCATGCCGCGGGGGAAGGTGGTCGGGTTCGCGATCGGGTCGGTGATGACGATGACGTAGTAAGGCCCGGTGATACCGCGCGGTAGCTGGAAGGTCTCGCTGACGGTGTACTGGTCATTCTCCGGCTCGGCGTCGCCGGCCAGGGCGCCCGTATGAGATACCGATCCGAGGTAGATATCGCTGTTCAGGTCCAGATACTGGTCCACCGACAGGTAGACCAGGTCGTTCCAAGTCGTCTGCCCTGGAAGGGTCGGTGCCGGGCTGGTGTTGCTGACCGTCCAGGTGACGGCCAGCGTTTGATTCTCGGTAACCTGCTGAGGCGCAGTGACCGCTGTGACCTGCAAATCGGGCAGCGGGGTGGGCAGCACCTGCATTGGCGCGGCGGTGATGTTATTGCCCTCGTCCTGATATTCCAACACCAAGCCGGGCCCTTGATAGTTTTCGTACCGATTGTCGTCGACAAAGACGAGGATGTAATAGTTGCCCGAGATACCGTACGGCAGCGTGACAGATTGGGTCTCGGTGTACGAACTGCCGATGTCCAGGATGCCGGAGTGCGGAAATTCGCCCAGGAAAAAGGCTTGGTTGGGGTCGAGGGAGGGGTCGCTCGACAGGTACACGCCATCGTACCAGGTGCTGACCCGGGTGTTGCGTGTGCCCTGGTTGGTGACGGTCCAGGTAACCGGGATCGTGTCGCCGGCGTGCGGCGGCGCGGTGGGCACGACCAGGTTGCTGACGACCAGGTCCGCCTCGCGATAATAGACCGGCAAGGGTGCCGAGCCCGTGTTGTTCGTCTCGTTGGCACCCTCCCCCTCGTAGACGTCCGATTGATAGAAATGCGCACTCTCGGGGAAAAACGGAGGGATCGGATTGACCGGATTTGGCGGCAGCGGATCGGTCTGGACGTAGATGTAGTAAGTGATGGGATTGACCTTGCCGCCGATGCCCGGCGGCAAGGTCACGCTCTGGGTGTTCGTGTAACTCTGGTTCGTTCCCAGGGGTTGGGCGTTCGTGTGCGGGAAGTTACCCAGATAGGTCGCCCGGCTTTGAATGAACGTCGGATCGGGGGAAACCCACACCAGGTCGTTCCAGTACTGCGTTCCCGCCCAGACCGGATCCCCGAAATTGGTGACTGTCCAGCTCACCGTCGTGCTTTCCCCCGAAAAACTCTGGGGCTCGGTGACGACCGAGGTAACTTGCAGGTCCGCCGGCGCCGTGAAAACGTCGGTCGCGACCGAGGCCGTGTTGTTGTTCCCGTAAGGCCCCTCCCAGGTGCCGCCGATGCCTCCACTCGGCCCGAGTGTGTTAGCATAAATGATGATATAATCGCCCGTATATGCGGGAGAGAGCAGGATGCTTTGCTGGTTCGTGTAACTCTGGCCCGGCGCGAGGGCGCCGTCGTGCACGAAGTAGCCCAGGTTGATCTGCTGCGGATCGGCATTGCCCAGGGGGTTGTACGTCGGCTGATTCGACAGGTAGACGCCGTCGTACCATTGCGAATCCTCCGTCGCGCCGGCGCCCTGGTTGGCCACCGTCCAACTGAGTGTGTAGGGCGTGCCGGCTGCTGCTGCGGCCGGCGCCTGGATGGCCGTCACCACCAGGTCGGGCGGAGGCTTGGCCAGGATGGTGATCGCGGCGGCCTTGAAGTTGTCACTACGAAGATCGTTCGGGTCGTCGGGGTTGACGTTGCCGGCCAGCGTGGTGGCGTCCAGTTGCTGGTAGATATCCGTCTGCGGCACAAGGTAATACAGACCGTTGGTGTGGTCGGGTATGGTGACCGTCACCGTCTGCGTGTAGCTTTGCGGCAAGTCCGGGTCGTGCGGGTCGTTGGTCAACACGCCGGTGTGGACCGACGTCGTCAGGAGAGTGCCCGTGACATAGGGGAATTTCGTCTTGTCGGTGGCCAGCCAGACGCCGTCGGTCCAGCTCGACAGGTCGGTCGGTCCGTTGCCCAGGTTGGTGACCGTGTACGAAACCTGGATCTGGCTGCCGGCGATGGCCTGGGTGGGGACGACGACGTTCGAGACGACCAGGTCCGACGGCAAGAGCGGGTCGATGGTGATGGGGACGGCCAGCGTATTGTTGTTGTCGTTGGGGTAGTCGTCTTGGGCGCCATTGGCGTTGGTTTCCACAATCAGGTAAGGGCCCGAAAAACAATAATCGTTACACACTGGTTGTTTTGTGGTTGATCGAATAGTTCCATTCCCCGTGGAAGTTATGGGGGTGTAGGTCCACCATCGCCAACTCTGACTCGGTGACCT
>Ga0116221_1001282_pt1 | contig 16878 bp, 13 predicted proteins | sample Sb_taG_5_FD_88965 | JGI IMG/M metagenome (GOLD analysis project Ga0116221, IMG submission 88965) | Peat soil microbial communities from Weissenstadt, Germany - Sb_50d_8_FC metaG | ecosystem: Environmental > Terrestrial > Soil > Wetlands > Peat | place: Germany: Weissenstadt | collected 2010-09-21 | reverse complement strand
TAACAACGGAAAAGTGGAATTGGTATATCAAAGACACCATCATGCCGCTTTCTTCGGCGTTCATTACCGCGTGGCTGTGCCACCGATTGGCTCCCGACAATCTCGGTAAGGCGGGAGAACTTGGCGTTCTGATTGTTAGTTCTGTCTTTGCATTGACGGCGGCGACGTTGAGCGCGCCGATGGTACGACACCAGCTTGCCAAACACGTGCTGCCTCTTGTTAGCAATCATCGACCAGGTGCTATCTAGTTCACCCGCATATGATGAGTTTTTTCGGCGAATATTTCGGCCAGATCGGCGAGGCCCTTCGCTCCGTCGACGTGGAGACGTTCGACGCTCACGTAGTTGGGATGGACTTCGCATGAAGGCGATCATTCTTGCCGGTGGTCTTGGAACCCGGATCTCTGAAGAAACCCACCTCAAGCCAAAGCCTATGGTGGAAATTGGCGGCAAACCGATTCTCTGGCACATTATGAAGGTGTATTCTGCACATGGCATAAATGATTTCGTGGTATGCTGCGGATACAAGGGATACGTGATCAAAGAATATTTCGCTAACTATTTCCTGCACATGTCTGATGTCACCTTCGACATGGCGGACAATAAAATGACGGTGCATCAGAAGAAGGCCGAGCCTTGGCGTGTGACGTTGGTCGATACCGGAGAAAACACTTTGACAGGCGACCGCCTCAAGCGCGTCGCCCCTTTCGTCGCGTCCGAGGAGGCGTTCTGCTTGACCTATGGCGACGGTGTCGCAGACATCGATATCGCTGCCGAGATCGCCTTCCACAAGCAGCACGGCAAATGGGCGACGGTGACGGCGGTCTATCCGCCCGGCCGCTACGGCGCGTTGCAGTTGGACGGTGAGAGCGTGTCCGGCTTCATGGAGAAGCCGCAAGGCGACGGTGGTTTGATTAACGGTGGCTTCTTCGTGCTCTCGCCCAAGTGCCTCGACCTGATCGATGGCGACGACACTGCCTGGGAGGCGGCGCCGCTCACCACGCTGGCGAATATGGGCGAATTGCGTGCCTTCGTTCATCGGGGATTTTGGCAGGCGATGGACACATTGCGCGACAAGAATCGACTCGAAGAGCTGTGGCTTTCCGGCAAAGCGCCTTGGAAGATCTGGTGAACAGCGACGGCGCGAACTGGCGCGGGCGGTCGGTCCTGGTCACCGGCCATACGGGCTTTAAGGGAGCGTGGCTCTCTCTCTGGCTCGCCGACCTCGGCGCGCAGGTCCATGGATACGCGCTCGATCCGCCGACCGAGCCCAACCTATTCGCGGTCGCCCGCGTCAAAGCTAGGCTTGCTTCGGACACGCGCGCTGATTTGGCCGATCTCGCCGCGCTTAACGCTGCAATGACGCGCGCCCGACCCGAGGTCATATTCCATCTTGCGGCGCAGCCGCTGGTGCGGGAAGGTTACAGCGATCCGTTGCGGACGTTGAATACCAACGTCATCGGTACGGCACATCTCCTGGAAGCGTTGCGCGCGACCAACTGCGCGCGCGCCGCGGTGCTGGTTGCCACCGACAAGGTCTATGAAAACCGTGAAGAAGCCTATGCCTATCGCGAGGTCGATCCGCTCGGCGGTTACGATCCCTATAGCGCCAGCAAGGCGGCGGCGGAGATTGTTGCGGCGAGCTATCGCGTGAGCTTCTTCGGCGACGGCTCGGGCAGCCACGCGGCGAAGGTAGCGACCGCCCGCTCCGGGAACGTCATCGGTGGCGGCGATTGGGCGGCCGACCGGCTGGTGCCCGACTGCATCCGGGCGTTCATCGCCGGCGAGCCGGTGCGGCTGCGCAATCCTCAGTCGGTCCGGCCCTGGCAGCATGTGTTGGAGCCTTTGGCAGGATACCTGCGGTTGGCGGAGCGGTTGCTCGCCCGCCGGGGCGGCGATTTTGCCAAGGCGTGGAATTTCGGACCCAATGCCGGCGATACCGCGACGGTCGCAGAGGTAGCGTGGATGACAGCGAAGCTTTGGGAAGCGGGCGCCCGCGTCGAATTGGAGCGGTCGCCGGCGACCCTGCACGAAGCCGGTCTCCTCAGCCTTGACAGCACCCAGGCGCACGAGGTGCTGGGCTGGCATCCGCGATGGGCACTGAAACAGGCGTTGGCGAAAACCGTCGCCTGGTACCGCGTCTGGCGCGAGGGTGCCGACATGTCGGCGTTCAGCGCCGCCCAGATCCGGGACTACGCAGAGGCGAAGGTCCCGGCATGAGGTGCCGACATTGTGGTGCTGCGCTGACGCTGCCGTTCGTAAATCTTGGCTGTCCGCCACCGTCTAACGCTTATCTCACTGCGGACAAGCTAAAGGCGCCGGAAAAGAGGTTTCCGCTGCGGGTGCTGGTCTGTGAGCAATGTTGGCTGGTGCAGACCGAGGACTTCGCGCGGGCGAGCGAACTGTTCGACGCGCAATATGCTTATTTCAGCGGCTATTCCAGCACGTGGCTCGCCCATTGCGAGCGTTATGTCGCGCTGATGACGACGGCCCTCGGATTGGGCGCGGCGAGCCACGTGGTGGAGGTCGCAACCAACGACGGCCATCTGCTGCAATACGTCAAGGCACGCAATATCCCCTGCACCGGCATCGAGCCGACTGCGAGCACGGCGGCGGCAGCCCGCGCCAAAGGCATCGCGGTGGTGGAGCAGTTTTTCGGTGTACATCTCGCCCGACAGCTCGTCGCGCAGGGCAAAGCGGCCGACCTGATCGCCGCCAACAACGTTCTCGCGCACGTGCCGGACGTAAACGACTTCGTCGCAGGCTTTGCGGTGTTGCTCAAGCCCGACGGCGTAACCACGTTCGAGTTTCCCCATCTCGTCAGGTTGATCGCGGACAATCAGTTCGACACCATTTACCACGAGCATTTTTCCTATCTGTCGCTGACAGCGGCTAACCAAATACTATCCGCCAATGGACTCTCCATCATCGATGTGGAGGAGCACCCGACCCACGGCGGCAGCCTACGCATATTCGCGCAGCGAAAGGACACTGGTAAGCGAGCCCGCACAGCCTGCGTCGACAAGCTGTTGGAACGCGAGTTCTCGCTCGGCATAAAGACGCCGGCCTATTACACAGGCTTTCAGACAAGCAGCGACCGGGTAAGAGACGACTTCCGCAGATTCCTGCTCGACGCCAAACGGCAGGGTAAGCACGTCGCCGCGTACGGCGCCGCCGCCAAGGGCAATACGCTGATGAACTATGCCCGAGTGCGTGCGGATCTCATCGAGTTCGTTGCGGATCGTAATCCGGCCAAGCAAGGACGCTTTATGCCAGGCAGTCATGTTCCGATCGAAGCGGAACGTCGGCTCGTGGAGCTCAAGCCGGACTATGTCGTTATCCTGCCCTGGAATCTGAAAGACGAAATCGCGCAACAGCTCGCTTACATCAGGGCGTGGGGTGGCCGATTGGTGACGGCGGTGCCTGCGCTCGAAGTGCTGCCGCCCTGACGGCGAACGAACGCCAGCGCATGCGTTTTTGTAAGACAGCGATCGACGGGGTTGTTACGGTCGAACTCGACGCGGCTGAGGACGAGCGCGGATTTTTCGCGCGTACGTACTGTGACGAGGAATTCGCCCGTGCCGGCGTCGCTATGCAGCCGCGCCAGATGAACGTGTCTCACAATTTCCAAGCGCTGACACTTCGTGGTCTGCACTTTCAGGAGGCCCCGCATGGCGAAAGTAAGCTTGTTCAGTGTATTCGCGGTCGGGTGTTCGACGTGGTGGTCGACCTGCGTCCGGCTTCGCCGAGCTATCGAAAGTGGGAAGGCTTGGAACTCGCGCCGGAAACCCGGCGCTTACTGTTCGTCCCGGAAGGGTGCGCGCACGGCTTCCTGACGCTGGAAGATTCGAGCGATCTCCTCTACGTGATGGGACATCCGTTTGTCGCGCATGCCGCCCGAGGCATTCGGTGGAACGATCCAGCTTTTGGGATCGTCTGGCCGTATGCACCGAAGATCATTTCTTCGCGAGACGCCGGCTACCCGGACGTTAAACTATAAATTGCTCGGCACTAGCGCGCTGAGACTCATTTTCTCTGATTGAAAGTTCGCCTGTGCGGGTTCTGGTAACGGGAGGCTCGGGATTCATCGGCAGGCACGCCGTGAATGCTCTTGCGGCCGTGGGCGTTGAAGTACACGGAGTTGCACGCGGACCACAAGCGACGCCCTGCATACATCACCAGGCTAATCTTCTCGATCCCGGGCGCGTTTATTCGTTGCTGAAAACGATCCGCCCGGACGCCGTGCTCCACCTCGCTTGGTGCGCAGAACACGGAAAGTTCTGGAACGATCCGGCCAATCAAGTCTGGGCGGAAGCAACATTTGCATTGGCCCAAGTCGCTGCGGACGCCGGCGTTCGCCGATTCGTTGGCACGGGAACTTGCTTTGAATATGATTGGCCAAAGGAGGGCGATTGTGGCGAATTCAAAACCCCAGTCATACGTCACACGCCCTATGACGTTGCAAAGACCGAATGCTGCACCCGCCTGGAAGCGTACTTCAGGTCGGCCGGCGTCGCCTTTGCCTGGGCGAGACTGTTTTTTCTCTATGGGCCCGGTGAGGATCAGCGCCGGCTTGTGGCAAGCGTCGCCCGCGCGTTGGTGCTAGGCCAAAAGGCACAGTGTACGCGGGGTGTTGTCACGCGGGACTATATTGAAGTTCGCGATGCTGGCGCCGCGCTGGCTGCGATTACTTTGGGCACTATTCAGGGCCCCGTGAATGTCGGTTCTGGAAAGGGCGTTCGCGTTGCTGATATTGCTACAATGCTTGGAAGGCTTGCGGGCCGACCGGATCTCGTGGAGCTCGGGGTACTTCCCGATAGGCCAGATGATCCGCCTCGGATTGTTGCCAATATCAACAGACTGCAGCTTGAAGTTGGATTTCGGTCGAAATTCGATCTCGAATCTGGGCTCGCCGCTGCGCTTGAATATTGGAGATCGCGGGAAAGACAATGATAGCCTTGGATCAACTGGACGACGTGGCTGAGCGCACTACGAGGTTTGCGTCTTGCATCCGAACCATGCGTGAGGCGCGGCGATGACGATTCATTACTGCCCGGTGTGCGAGAGCAGTCAACTGGCTCCCTTCCTCTCGCGCAGCCAAGTACCCGTCCATCAGAATCTCGTCGTACCAAGCCAGGATGCTGCGCGCTCAGTGACACGGGGCGAGCTTTACCTGATGGCTTGTGAGGACTGCGGTTTTGTCTTCAACCGCAGCTTCGATCTCTCCCGGCTGGCCTATGGCGAGGACTATGACAATACCCAGTCCTGCTCGGCGTATTTCGATGCCTACCTTGATGGGCTGGTGAAAGACTTGATCGAGTGCCAAGGGATACGCAACAGCACTATTGTTGAAGTGGGTTGCGGCAAGGGGCAATTCCTGCGCAAGTTGGTGAGCGTCGGCGGTGCCAACAACAAAGGCTTTGGATTTGACCCGAGCTATGTCGGGGTGGACACTGATCTGGACGGACGACTGGCGTTTCGCCGTTGCTACTACAACGAAACCTGCACCGATGTCGCTGCTGACGTAGTGGTGTGTCGCCATGTGATCGAGCATGTGCCCGAACCGATGGCCCTGCTGCGCTCGGTACGGGCGGCGGTGGCGGATTCACCCAAGGCGCGCGTGTTCTTCGAGACACCATGTGTGGAATGGATTCTGCGCAACCGGGTCGTGTGGGACTTCTTCTACGAACATTGTTCGTTGTTCGCCGCTGCCTCGCTAAGCTTGGCGTTCGAACGTGCAGGTTTTGCCGTGGAGCGCGTCGAGCACATCTTTGGCGGGCAGTACCTGTGGCTAGAGGCGCGGTTGACCGATGAACATATCCCTACGGAACGACGTTGCCCTGAGACCGCTACGCTGGCGCGAGCCTATGGGACGGATGAAGCGGTATTACGGCAGAAATGGCTGTCCAGACTGCTCAAGCTCAAGGACAAAGGCAGTGTGGCGTTGTGGGGCGCGGGGGGCAAGGGAGCGACCTTCGCCCATCTGGTCGATCCGGAGTGTGCCCTCATCGACTGTGTGGTTGACCTGAACCCTAATAAGCAAGGCCGCTATATCCCGGGCACCGGCCACCCCATCGTCGACCCGACCGACCTCCCCAGGCGTGCCGTCAAAAGTGCCGTGCTGATGAACCCGAACTACCGCGAAGAAAACCTACGACTGCTGGCCGAGGCTGGGATCGAGCTCGATTTGATTGATTGGCGCGAATGACAAAACTCACTCTGGATACCGAAACTAAAATCCTGACCCTGGATGACGCGGGGCAAATCAAGACCCTAGACCTGTTTTCCAAGGACGCTTTCGAAGCGATTTCCCGTCAATGGGTGCGCGTGGGCTGGAGCCAAAAATACCAATACACATTTAGCTGGATGGGTCGTCCGGTGATTCAGTTGCCGGAAGATATGATCCGGATGCAGGAGGTGATATTTCAGGTGAAACCCGATGTGATTATTGAAACCGGTGTGGCCCACGGTGGCTCACTGGTCTTTTATTCCAGCCTCTGCAAGGCGATGGGAAACGGGCGCGTCTTCGGTATTGACATTGAGATTCGGCCCAACAACCGTGCGGCAATCGAATCCCATCCTCTGAATGATCGCATCACGCTGATCGAGGGCAGTTCCACGGCGCCCGAGATCGTGACGAAGGTTAGGTCCTTGGTGAAGTCGGGGGAGACAGTGCTGGTCATCCTCGACTCGAACCACACTTACACCCACGTTTATGACGAGCTAGAAGCGTATGCCGAACTAGTAACGGTGGGGTCCTACATCGTGGCAACCGACGGGATCATGTGCGACCTGGCCGATGTACCTCGCGGTAGGACAAGCTGGTCGACAGATAACCCGACCTTCGCGGCACGGGATTTTGCGGCAAAGCACCCGGAATTTGTCATTGAACAGCCGGCATGGCCGTTCAATGAGAGTGCGTTGGATCAGAACATTACGCATTGGCCCGGAGCTTGGTTGAAGCGGGTGTAACTCGCTTGGGTACCGGTAGGGAAAGCGTTGCCGGGACACGATTCCACTTTGCAATTCTAGCAATGGTGTGTGCGAAAATTTGCCGACGGCGACCGAAAATCGATGAGACCAATCCTTCGCGGGTGAGTATCCGTAATCCTGATAATGGGAAGCCGCGCGCGGAGTTGGGCTGGGCGCCCGTTGTTGATCTCAATGCCGGGCCAAAGACATAGGCTGAGTTCTTCGCGGCTAAAGTGCAGTAAAAGACAGGTGCTTTCGCGGTCGGGGTCGCTTCGAAATGAATCGTGTCCATTCGCTATCGTCCGGAACAGGACGATGTAACCGCTACGAACGCCGCAGAGGGACGCACCGTGAGGTTCGGTGACGCGATATTTTTCGAACCTGCGGACCAAAGCGGTGGATCACCTTTAGGTCTGGGCGCAGTTCCAATTGCATGTTCACATCTTTAGCAAGGAGCCGACTCCGATCCGCATTAGTCGTCATGCTCTTGGTCTTCCTGTCAGGAGTATTTGCAGCTATTTTCGTTCAGCCGATAATCATCCATGCGGCGCAATGGCTTACATCGAGTCTTGAGACACGATTTGAGCGCCCGGCCGTTGATGACTGGACCGCAATCAGTGGCCTGGTGGTCTTGGGTGGTCAGCCAGCCCGCCTTAAAGAGGCGCTTAGGCTGGCTCGAGATCACCCGCACCTCCGGGTCGTGTTGAGCGGGCCAAGCGACTATGAGATGTCCCTCCTCAAAAATATTGATGCGACAATTAATTCGCGCATTGAGTTAGAGCGAAATTCGCTGAATACGTGCAGTAATGCGATGCTTTCTGCGCAAATGGTTGCACCAAAACCTGCGGATCGTTGGCTTCTGGTTACCTCTGCTCTACACATGGCGCGTGCGCTCGGCGCTTTCCGCAAAGCGGGATTTCCCGTCGAGCCGTGGCCTATCAAGGACGCTGGCGAAGATACGGTGCCATCGTTGCGCGTGGCATTACATGAATGGATAGGCCTCATCTCGTATCGGTTGCTAGGCTGCAGCGACGAGTTAATGCCAGCTCATTTGAGGCCCGATTAGCCATTTTAGGATCCACGCGGGACCTTCAACGCAGCGGTTAGAGGGCGGCTGGTACCCAGCCCGTGCGAGGGCCGCCGCGTACAGGTTTATCCCAGCGCCAATTGCCCCACGGAACTACGCGATTTGCGCCGAATGGTCGCTACGGAACTGCAGCGCCTTTGGCGTGCGACTCGAAGAGACTGAAGCAATATCGAAGTGTCCGTGAAATGGTCACGCTCCACTTTCAATGTAGAACAGGATGTCCGGCGATGCCGGACCAAACCGCGGTCGGATCGACGTAGGCGCTGGCGCTCGTTCCAAGATAAGTATTGTTCTGCATGAATATATTGTTCGACCACGCCACCATGATCGCGCCCTGCGCCGCGACCTTCGCGAAGCACCACGGCTGGTTCGCACCGTGGGCTTGCTGACCGTGGGAGTTCGATCCGCAATAGGTCGCGTTAAATCCTGAAGCGAAGGCGACCGAATTTGCATCCACTATCGTATTCCCGGTTACGTTCGCCGCGCTGACGCCCAGGACCGCAATCGCAAGGCCCGGCGTATTCGAGATGAAATTGTCTGAGATGATCAGCGAGTTGATCGGATAACCGGTTGGAGTAAAGCCCATGCCGCCGACAGAATAGACATTGATGCCGCCAGCCTGGGCCCATCCGGTCTGAAAGAAACCGTTCGAGACTTGCAGCGGTGACCATCCCGTCGCGTAATCAGTCTGCCCGTATCCAGAGCCGATGATTTTGTTACCGGTGATGATGTAGTTACCAGGAGACGGCCCCGTCGGTTCGGCAACCTGGTCCTGGCTGAGTTCGATCGGTCCATAGTAGCTATTCGCCAGCACATTATTCTTGATGAGGCCATTGATCGACTTCGGGAACAACCGCCCGTGGTTGTCATGCGCGCAACTGTTGACGATCCCGACGTTCTGGCTGCTCCACAGTGGCTCGAAAACGAGCGGCATGTTTGCCGCACTCGCCTTGAAATAGGGAATTAGCTCTGGCACCGCTGGCGAGAACGTGACCGTCCAAGTCCATGTTCCGCCGCTTTTTGTCTGCGTCCATTTCGCGAGCGGCCGTATCATCGAAATCGGCGCGAGTGTCGTGGGATCGACGAACTGTAGAAAATCACTGTTGCCAGGATTGTGAAACACGAATTTGTTTGGTCCGGTCACGGTGAAGCCGGTATCGCGACTCAGCGTTTGCAGTTGTACGGAATTACCGTAATAGTGGAAGGTGTCGTCCTCGACAAAGCCAAACTCGCTGTTCTCGATTAGAATGTCTCCCATATTAAATTGGGAATCTGAATCTCCGATCAGCGAGACATAGTGTGGCCGCTCGCCAGGGGCGAGTTCCGAATCCGGCTTGCGGGTAATGGCGAAGTTAGTCAGCCTGAGGCCCCGGCTCTGCGTCTGCGCGACGATGCCCTGACCGCCACCGCCCCAGACTTGGACATTCTCGAACGATCTGTGCGTTGCGCCCGCAAGGTAGATAGCGCCGGCCGTCCGAACAAACATGATGGCATCCGTACCGTCGGGAAGGACCACTGCCTGTCCGTTGATTGTGTAATAATACTCATGATCTACGGAAAAGTTTGTGTTGAATGTACCATTTTCACCGGCGCGACCTCCCGCATGAAGATTGTAAGTTCGGTTCTTAAGATTGTAGCCGTCGACGTGGACGGCAGTCGGAGGGTTCGTCGGGTCCGGGATGTAATAAGTGGGATCGCTGACGTTGAACCGCTGTGACCAAACCGCCGTCATGGTTTCGCTGGCGATATCCAGAGCCTGACTGATGGTGGATGTTCGGATCGAATAGGTCCCGGTCCCGCCGGTGCCGGTCCCGAATGCGTTAATGCTTACAAGCGTTGGGAGGGAACCTGTCGTATCGAACAGAAAGTCTCCCACGGCCAATGTGCCGGAAGCTACGTCCGTCACAGTCAGCATGCTTCCTGAAATGCTTGCTTTGATGGTGGCAGCGGTGACATTGCTAATCGTCCCAGGGATCGCAGTGGGAAAATCCCAGTCGATGGAGAAATTCCTGAACAAAACTCGATTGGTATTGTTGAGTGTCAACCCGAGCACATTACCGACCGCAGTTCCCTGATTGAAGTAGAGATGCGTCGTCGGCAGGTTGTTGGAATCCAGCCCAGCCCCAGCAATGATGATGTCGTGAAGGCGGGAAGGCGAGTAAAGCTGAATATTGTAATTTGATCCGCCGCGTACCCAGTTAGGATTGTTGAGATGATAATCACCCACACCAAGCTGTACAATTCTATTTGATGCGATTGCTTTGTTGATGTTGGTGTAATCGCTGCATCCCGACGCTCCGTTACAGGGCGCCACTTTAACCGTCGTGAACGGCCCTACCGGAACGCTGATCGTGAAGGAAACAGGAGTGCCGTTTGCGCTAGTGAAGCTGACGGTGCGATCGACGCCAAGGAGATTAGGGACGACCTGCGGAATAGTCGGGCACGGGAATGATTGCGTGATGTCGGAAACCACGCCGAATGCCGTGTTCGTACTCGCCGTGCCGTTGGTGACGCTGTAGTAATAGATGACATTCGCGGAGACCGTCCGATCAAGATATGACGTCCCCGATGTGGTTCCGATGGCTACAGGTGTGCCGCCCTGCACCCAACGATTGACCGTGTTGGTCCCCGAAGGTGCCGAGGTCCAATTAAGCTGCAGATCGTTTCCAGGGTGCGTCGGGACAATCGTAAGAGTTCCAAAAGACTGCGCACTAGCCGAGAATGTCAGCGAAAATAACACCGCAATCATGCCAGCAAAGCGCTTCATATCCTATTGAGGCATATACTAACTAAGATGATAAGGCCTCGGTTTGGTCAACGTGACTAAATAGTTCGCTTTCGTCGTCCGGCTCGGTCCGCCCGGCAAAGCCTTCGCGATTGGATTGCGCTCTCGCGGCAAGCGCTTTTGCAATTGCCTGTTCGTCGCGGCGATCGCCCCTCAGAACCATCCATACGGTCCGCGCGCCAATAATAATATCGAGCGCAAGCGAGGCGTGCCGAATATACCACTCGTCCAGCGCATTCTTCTCCACCGCAGAGATGAGCTTGCCTCCGCATACCTGCGCCCAGCCCGTGATTCCGGGCCGTACGCTAAGGCGTAAGCCCGTATCCTTCGGTTGATCGACCGGCAGCAACGGCCGGGGACCGATCAAAGACATGTCGCCTGCGAGGATGTTCCAAATCTGCGGCAGCTCATCGAGCCGCGTCGCGCGCAGAAACTGGCCGATGGAAGACGGGTATTGAGCATCGCGCTTTTGCTGCGTGCGGCGATCGAATAGCGTCTGCAAGGTACGAAACTTATACAGATACAACGGCGCACCGTTGCGTCCGGCCCGTTGTTGCCAGAATACCACCGGCATGCCGACGTCCAATAGCGCCAGCACCACAGCAGCGAGGATCACTGGAGACAGCAGAACGGCCATGCTCAGAGCGATAGTAAAGTCGATCACGCGTTTGATTTTCCAGAACGGGCGATCAATTAACGTGGTTACCTCGCTCGGCTCAAACGACTGAGCGTCCACCGGTGCCGGTCCTTCAATGAAACTCTTGCGGGGACTTTTGAACAATCCGGGGATCAACTGCTCCGACAGCACCTCAAGGCCGATATTGCGCGCGCTACACGTCTGGGTGACCTGCCTCCACGCCACCCCCGACAGCTCCTCTGACGGTACCGCAAGAATGACTTTATCGACGCTAACGCCATGCATTGCATACTCGTCAATGATTTTACTGAGATGCAGCGGTGCCCCGATGATCGGATAGCCGTTGAGCGATCGATGCTGCATTTTCGGCTGCTCGTCCAGGATCGCAACGATTTGAAATTCGCCGGGTGCAAGTTCTTCGAGAATTTTTGAGAAGAACCAGGCAAGCCGCGATGCGCCGATAATCAGCACATGTTGGGTGACAGTTGTTACTTTCTGGCCTCGGCTTTCTCGCCGCATCCCGCGTAATCGCCAGAGCATGCGCGCCGCGAACAATCCCGACGTGAGCAAGATAAAGTGCAGGATGGGAATGGAGCGTGGCGCCGCGTCGAGCCGGGTGAAGAGGAAGGCGAGCGCGGCGGAAAGGGCGGCGATGATGACGCAAGCCTTTAGCAGCTCCAAAGCATCGCTAACGGAGAAAAACCGAGCAATGGGAGCGCTGGTCTGAAACCATTGAAAAACGATGATCGAGCAGAAAAATGCAATAGCACAATACGTCGTGATGACTCCCGCCCTATCGAGAATGTCGGAGAGGTCGTTGTCGCGCAGGACGAATGCTATGAACGGGCTGGCCCCCGCCCAGACAATGTCGAATACGGCAACTCGCGACAACAGCCGCGTTGACGAAGACGGCCTCTTTAGACGGAGGTTCGTATTGGCCACAGCGAAATGCCCTGACTGAGTCAGACGCCCCACACTGCAACAGGCCGCGTTACTCACCGAATCCTTGGTTGGTTTAGCATTACCGGCAGTACTGTGTTAATATGGTGGCAGCTTGCGGACGGTGGATAAGAATGGGCTTGTGTGCGGGAGAGAAGCCGCAGTGCGAGCACCGCTCAGCGACTTTGATCGTCGTGGGTAGGTAATTTTTTGGCGGCGGTCGCTATCGGAGCCGCCGGCCGCCCGCTTCGCAGAAAAAGACCTAGGCGGTCGATATTGCAATTCACCGGGACAAAACAGCGATTTTATCATTCAATCGATACTGGTTCATTTGCGACCGGCGCTGCGGAAGTGTGACCGGAAGCAACATCTGATTGGATGCTGAAGCGATGAACGAAGCTCGCCGCAAATCTGCACTCATTACCGGCGCAACCGGCCAAGACGGTGCGTACTTGGCTGAATTTCTGCTGGCCAAGGGATATGTGGTCCATGGCATCAAGCGCCGCTCTTCGTCATTCAATACCGGGCGAGTCGATCATCTCTATCGCGATCCCCACGAAGCGGGCATTCGCTTTCATTTGCATTACGGTGACGTAACCGATGCGACCAATCTCATTCGCGTTGTCCAGGAGACCCAACCGGACGAGATCTACAATCTGGCGGCGCAATCGCACGTGCAGGTCTCGTTCGAGACGCCCGAATATACTGCCAACGCCGATGCGATAGGAACGCTGCGACTCCTGGAAGCCATCCGCATCCTTGGCCGCGAAAAGCAGACGCGTTTTTACCAGGCCTCGACTTCGGAGCTGTACGGCAAGGTCCAGGAAACACCGCAAAAGGAAACAACGCCGTTTTATCCGCGCTCACCCTACGCAGCCGCCAAACTCTACGCGCATTGGATCACCGTGAACTATCGCGAAGCCTACGGGATACACGCCTCGAACGGGATCCTCTTCAACCATGAGAGCCCAATCCGCGGCGAAACGTTCGTCACGCGAAAGATCACCCGCGCGGTCGCCGTTATCGAACTCGGTTTGCAGTCGAAACTGTTCCTCGGCAATCTGAATGCCAAGCGCGATTGGGGCCATGCCCGTGACTATGTCGAGGGGATGTGGCTCATCGTGCAGCAGGACGAGCCCGACGATTACGTACTGGCGACCGGTGAGGCGCATTCGGTGCGCGAGTTCGTCGAAAAAGCGTTTACGCGTATCGACCGCACCATCGTCTGGAAGGGGGAGGGGACGCAAGAGAAGGGCATCGACGAGGATTCCGGACAAGTGCTGGTCGAGATCGATCCGCGGTACTTTCGCCCGACCGAGGTCGACTACTTGATCGGCGATCCGCGAAAGGCGCACAACTAGCTTGGCTGGCGGCATCGGGTGACCTTCGACGAGCTTGTCCGCGAGATGGTGGATGCCGATCTCGCGGCAGTGAAGTTTGAGCAGCAGCGACATGGCCAGCCCGAATGATTTGTCCGGTGCGCTCCGAGAAACAAGCGCAGCGAAGCTCTTCGACCTGACCGGCCGGCGCGTGTTCGTGGCTGGCCATCGCGGCATGGTCGGCTCGGCCATCGCCCGCCGGCTGGGCAGTATCGACTGCGCAGTTCTGACCGCCGATCGCAAAGACCTGGATTTGCTCAGGCAGGAAGAAACCGAGCGATTTCTGATCGCAAGCAAACCCGACGTTTTGATCCTGGCGGCCGCCAAGGTCGGCGGTATCTACGCTAACAGCGCGTTTCCCGCCGAATTCATCTACGAGAATCTCACAATCGCCACCAACCTGATCCACGCCGCCTTCCGCGCGAATGTTCGCAAGCTTCTGTTCCTCGGTTCATCGTGCATCTATCCAAAGCTGGCGCCTCAGCCCATGGTCGAAGAAGAGCTCCTGACCGGGCCGCTGGAGCCCACCAACGAGTGGTACGCGATCGCCAAGATCGCCGGCATCAAGCTTTGCCAGGCCTATCGCCGCGAGTACGGCGCCGACTACATCTCAGTCATGCCGACCAATGTGTACGGTCCGGGGGACAACTATCATCCTGAGAACAGCCATGTCATCGCGGCATTGATCCGGCGGATTCACGAGGCGAAGCTTTCGGGGCCGCGATCGGTTACCGTGTGGGGCACCGGCGCCCCGCGGCGCGAGTTCATTTTTGTCGATGATTTGGCCGATGCCTGCCTTCTGGTGCTGGAGAAATATTCAGGAGAATCGCACCTCAATATCGGCACCGGGACGGATATAACCATAGCCGATCTCGCTCGCCTCATCGCCGAGGTGATCGGCTATGACGGCAAGCTTGCATTCGACACCTCACGTCCGGACGGTCCGCCACGCAAGCTTCTGGATATCTCGAAAGTGAGCGCATTGGGCTGGACGGCGCACACGTCATTGCGGGTCGGTATTGAACGAAGCTATGCGGACTTTTTGGACCGCGCGGATGAGCGAACAGTTGGTAAAGGCTAACGCATAGTGCAATCGTTTCTTAGTCGGTAACCTCCATCTTGAATCTAAAGGGTCCCATTTTATACCTGATTAGATATTTGCCTTTAAGCGTCGCGAGGTCGGGGAAAACGTCTGAGCCCCCGCAAGTGAAGGAGAGACCCCGCTTACTCCCCAGGCGGGGTCTCTTTCTTTAGCCGCCCATCGACCAACGCTGCGCTCGCAAAGAAAGTCCCAACTCGGAGTTGTATCGGGAAAGCGCCAAAGTGCGTTCGCTGAAATGGGGTCGGTGCGGCTCGTAGGCCTGGCCTATCCGAACGCTCGCGCCATGCTTCCCGCATCAGTGCGTCCCAGATTAGATAGTGCTATCCGGCGTGCAATTTTTGAATAACCACTTGACGTCATTAACCGAATCAGCGCCCGTGCGTAACTCCGAAAATCTATCGGAGGAGGCCATCTATGATAGAGATTGGATACGTCTATCTCGCGTGTGGCTTTGTGCTCCTTGCCATCATCATCAACTTGGCAATCAAGTTTGACGCCCAAACTTGGCTCACCAGAGACTTAAGACCCGGCGACCTCTATTCGCTGGTTGATGTTGCGTCGGGCCTTCGTCCGGACGGACTTACCCGCGATCAGGCGGATCGCCTGATGGCGCGCGGCATGGTTCGAGCCTATGGCGCGAATTTTCGTGCCACGATGAAGGGCAGATTGGCATTACTTATAAGGCAACGGGTTCGCCAGCTATCACAAAACGTCGCGTGACGATCGCCCGCATTGGCGCCGCTATGTCTTGGCTGTCGGGTCTTTGCGCATCAAGTCCTTCGCCCCAACGAACTCGTATCCCTTGCCAGAGTTCGGCGCCAGATGGAACCGGGGATCAGTCGATAATAGCTTGATCGCTTTGTCGCGCGCTGTCTCTTTGTTCCCGGACGGGTGCCGTGTTGTTTGTCGGAGCTGATGAATTCGGCGCGCCTGATTTGTCTGGTGAATTCTGCGTCACCGCATCGGTCGCGCTGCCTCGACCCACCAGCGGGTGAGTTTCGAGCCACAACGCGCGAGCGGTGACGGCTGGATCAACCCCCGCATTCCGCCACCATGCGGCTTCATCGCCGCAACGGTGCACCTCGCGATGATGTCCCCGGCACAAAGGCACGGTGAACTCATCGCTGACCTTGCGCCCGAGTGCGCTCGTTTGGGCAAAGCGGAGGTGGTGGGCATCCACGGGTCGTCGGCCGCAGATCAGGCAGGCGTGCCGGGCGACCGACTTGACGTGCTCCCGATCACGAACCCGGCGCGGTTCTGGTAATCGCAGGACGCTCTTGTCGATCGCCTTGGAGAGCTTCCCGGAATGGCTTTCTCGGTCCTGATTGGGCGGTGGGAAAGGCGGCGTATTCTCTGCGGCTATTTCTCCGGCCATTTGCGGCGCACCGGCCGCAAAGCTTGCCAGTTGCGCTTGGAAGACCTCCTCGACGCGTTGGGCGCCTGCTTCGGTAAGCATGTTCTTTCGACCCATGCTGCGATGCGCCCATAGTGCGGCGGCGTCGCCGGAGTCGAGAGCGCCGAGCTCGGCGAGAAGTCGATCGCGCAGTTCGGCGGACGCCTCCGCTCCCAAAGTGGACTCGGTGGAATTCGACTTCGGTCCGTAACGAGTGTTCTTTCTTACGGCAGAACTTTTGAGCGGACCGCCGGTTGCTCGACCATTACCCACACTCCGCGGCTTCTCAGGTCCCGACCTTTGGTTCGTCGGCGTCGCAAGATCGGGCGCATCGAGGTCATCCTCGCCGGCAATCCCGACCAGTGTGAAAAGGGCATAACGCCGGGCATACGTGAGCGCCGCGCCCATGCGATGCGGTGTAGAGATTTCGTTTACGGCGCAGACCGGCCAATCCGAGGCAATCCATTCTCCCGACGCATGCGCCAGGACCGTGGTGAGATTAACGATGCCGGCGGCCTGGTCGATAGAGGTGGTCCGGGCGATAGCGATCTCGTGATGTCCCAAAGTCTTGCGCACAATGTCGAG
>Ga0116221_1001276_pt1 | contig 16926 bp, 8 predicted proteins | sample Sb_taG_5_FD_88965 | JGI IMG/M metagenome (GOLD analysis project Ga0116221, IMG submission 88965) | Peat soil microbial communities from Weissenstadt, Germany - Sb_50d_8_FC metaG | ecosystem: Environmental > Terrestrial > Soil > Wetlands > Peat | place: Germany: Weissenstadt | collected 2010-09-21 | reverse complement strand
TTGGCCTTGGATGCCTGGTCGATCTTCTGCATGTAGCTGTCGGTGAGTTTCTGGATCTCGTCGAGTGCACGCTTCTCGTCGTCTTCGGTGACTTTTTTGTCCTTCATCAGCTTCTTGACGGCCTCGTTCCCGTCGCGGCGGATGTTCCGCACCGAGACGCGATGGTGCTCCGCCGCCGCATGCAGCTTCTTCACCAGTTCCTTGCGCCGCTCCTCGGTGAGAGGCGGAATGGGGAGGCGGATGATCTTGCCGTCGTTGGCCGGATTCAGGCCCAGGTCGGAAGTGCGGATCGCTTTTTCGATCGGCCCGATCTGCGAAACGTCCCAGGGCTGGATGGTGATCAAGGCCGGCTCGGGAACGTGCAGATTGGCCACCTGGTTCAACGGGGTGGGAGTCCCGTAGTAGTCGACCCGGATGTGATCCAGGATCCCCAGGGAAGCGCGCCCGGTTCGGATCATGGCCATGTCGTGCTGCAAATCCGAGATGGCCTTCTCCATGCGGGTCTTCAGGTTGGCTTCGACTTCTTTAATGGAGTTGAAGGTTTGACCGCTGGGTGCTACGTGCTGTTCTGTTTTCATGGCGCAGTGTCTCCAAACGGCTGATGAATTTACGGTGCCGATGGGTTCACCCAATCGACATTCGCATTATACAACGGGCACCGTTTTCAACTCATTTAGAATCTGCGAGTTGTTGTTTTGGCGTGGGTCGGGCAGGCGAGTTGGCAGGCGAAAACGCCTGCCCCACCTCACCGCTACTCCTCCTGCTGGCTCAACCTGGCCACCACCGAGAGATCTTCCAACGTAGTGGTATCGCCCTTGACCTCGCCGCCCGCCGCAATCTCCTTCAGTAACCGCCGCATGATCTTTCCGCTGCGCGTCTTGGGCAGGGCTTCCGTGAAACGGATGTCGTCGGGCTTGGCCAGCGAGCCGATCTCCTTGGCCACCCACAGGCGCAACTCCTCTTTCAGCTCCGGGCTGGGTGCGTTCCCGGACTTCAACGTGACGAAGGCGGCAATCGCCTGGCCCTTGAGATCGTCCAACCGCGCCACCACCGCCGCCTCGGCCACCTTGTGGTGAGCGACCAGGGCCGACTCCACCTCCATCGTGCTGAGCCGGTGACCCGATACGTTGATCACGTCGTCGATGCGGCCCATGATCCAGAAATTGCCGTCTTTGTCTTTGCGCGCTCCGTCGCCGGTGAAGTACATGCCGGGAATCTGCGACCAATACTGGTCCTCATAGCGCTTGGGATCGCCATAGATGGTGCGCAGCATGGCGGGCCACGGGCGCTTCAACACCAGGAACCCTCCGCTGCCCGGCGGCACGGACTCGCCCTCGCGCGTGACCACGTCGGCGATCACGCCGGGAAAAGGACGAGTGGCGGTGCCCGGCGTGGTCGGCGTCGCGCCCGGAAGCGGGGTGATCATGATCATGCCCGTCTCCGTCTGCCACCAGGTGTCCACGATGGGGCAGCGGTTGTGCCCGATGTTCTCGCGGTACCACATCCAGGCTTCCGGATTGATCGGCTCGCCCACCGTGCCCAGCAATCGCAGGCTCTTCATGGAATGCTTCGCCGGCCACTGGTTGCCGAACCGCATGAATGCGCGGATGGCCGTGGGGGCGGTATAGAAGATGTTGACCTTGTGCCGGTCGATGATGCTCCAGAAGCGGTCCGGCTCCGGGAAGTTCGGCGCGCCTTCGTACATCAGGCTGGTGGCGCCGTTCTGCAGCGGTCCGTAGACGACGTAGCTGTGGCCGGTCACCCAGCCGATATCCGCGGTGCACCAGAACACGTCTTCATCCTTCATGTCGAAAACCCATTTGGCGGTGATGTAGGTGCCCACCGAATAGCCGCCGGTGGTGTGCAGGATGCCCTTGGGCTTGCCCGTAGTCCCGGAGGTGTATAGCAGGTACAGCGGGTGCTCCGCGTCGAGCGGTTCGGCGGGGCACTCGTCGGAGGCGTTGGCCATCAACTCGTGCCACCACAGGTCGCGGCCGTTGAACATGGTTTGCGGCGTGCCGGTCCGCTTGTAGACCACCACGTGCTTCACCGACGGGCAGCAAAGCACCGCCTCATCCACGGCGGGCTTCAGCTTCACCTCGGCCCCGCGCCGGTAGGAGCCGTCCTGCGTGATCACCAGGGACGCTTGCGAGTCGGTGATGCGGTCCACCAGGGCGTTGGCCGAGAAGCCGCCGAAAATCACGGTGTGCGGAGCCCCGATGCGCGCGCAGGCCAGCATGGCGATCGGCAGCGCCGGGCACATCCCCATGTAAATGGCGATGCGGTCGCCTTTGCGGATGCCCAGCGACTTCAGAACGTTGGCGAACTTCGAAACCTCGATGAGCAGTTGCTGGTAGGTGAGCGTCACCACTTCGCCGGGTTCGCCCTCCCAGATGATGGCGGCCTTGTTGCGGCGGGCGCTGGCGACGTGCCGGTCCAGGCAATTGTAAGAGAGGTTGATCTGGCCGCCGGGGAACCATTTGGCCCAAGGGCAATTCCATTCCAGCACCTGGTCCCATGGCTTGAACCAGTGCAATTGGGATGCGATCCCGCCCCAGAACTTGTCGGGGTCGGTTTCGGCTTCCTTATAGAGACGCTCGTAATCGTCCATGCCGCGAACGTGGGCCTGGGAGCGAAAGTCATCGGAGCATTCGAAGACGCGGTTTTCGGTGAGGACGGAATCGATATTCGTTTCAGTCGCGGTTGCCATCGAGAATCCTTTCTGAATTAACGGCTAACCTGCGGCGCGGCCGGCCGCCTGGCCAACATCTCGCATACCAGGGCGATCGCAGCCAGCACGGCCGCCGTGTAAAACGCTGCCTGGTAATTATGATACTTGTCGAACAACCTACCGCCAATGGCCGGGCCGATGATCCCGGCCACGCCCCACGCGGTGAACAGCATCCCGTAGTTGATGCCGGCGTTCTTGATGCCCCAGAAGTCCGCCGTCGCCGCGCCGTTCACCGAGAGCTGCGTGCCGTAGCACCAGTAAACCACGAATACCGCCAGGTACAGCGCGGCCAGATTGGACCCCGCCGCGTACAGCGCGGGCATGGCCACCATCGAGATGCCGATCATCAGGCGCAGCACGTTGATGCGGCCCACCTTGTCCGACATCCAGCCCGACAGGATGCGGCCGGATGCGCTGCCGCACGCCCCCACTACCATCGTCATGGTGAGCAGCGCCGCAGCCGCCACGCCTACGCTCTTGGCGAACGGCACCAGTTGGCTGATCACCATCAGGCCGGCCGAGCAGCCCAGCGCATAAGCCGCCCACATCAGGTAGAACGCGGGCGTGCGCAGCATCTCTCCGGGGCTGAATTCGTACGTGGTGGCGGCCGATTTGGAAGCCGCCGCCGGCTTCCATCCCGCGGGCTTGTAGCCGGCCGGCGGGTTCTTCAGCAGGAATGCGCCCACCATCGTCATCACCAGGAAAATTGCGCTCAGGATCTGGAACGTGACCGGCAACCCAAAGGCGGGAATCAGCTTCAACTGCGAAAGCGGCCCGAAAATGGCCGATCCGGCGCCATACCCTCCCACGGCCAGCCCGACCGCCAGCCCGCGCTTGTCGGGGAACCACTTGGCCATCACCGGAATCGGAGTCGCGTAACCGAAACCGTTGCCCAACCCCCCGATCACGCCGAAGCAGAGGAACAGGTAGGTCAAGCTGGTGGTATAGGAGCACAGGAAGAATCCCAGGCTCACCAGCAGGCCACCCGCCAGCGAGCAGTAGAACGGTCCGAATTTGTCCTGAATGCGCCCAGCCACTACGAAGGTGAGCGCGAACACGATCACCGCGATGCTGAATGCCCACGAGGTGTCTGCCCGTTTCCACCCGAACTGTTTTTCCAGCGGGGCCACGAACGCGCTCCAGGCGTAAAGAGTTCCCAGGGCCAAGTTCATCGAGAGCCCGCCCACTACCCGCCACCAGCGGCTGATGCCCGGCTGTGGGACCGTGCCCGACGGCGATTCCACTTGCATTCGGCTGGCTGCCATGGCTCAGTCTCCCTTCGTCAGAAGTACATCAATTGTAGCTGCACGGTGAACTCGTTGGTGGGCTTGACCGTCGAGCCGTTTTGGGGCAGCGCGCGCAGATACTGGCAGGTCCACTTCAGGTTCTGGCCCTTGATGTAGTAATTGGCGCCAAAGCCGTAGCGGTCGATGTCCTTGGAGGCATTCTCTTCGGCCACAAAGGCCTGCGTCTCGTACTTCAGGAACGGCTGGATCTTGGCCTGGTGGATATAATACGCCGCTTCCACCAGGACGTCGTTCTGGTCGAAAATGGTGGGGAACTTGGTCTGGCCGTCATAGTGATAATACTGCACCTGGCCCGCCACCTCGTCGCCGTGGTTGACCGGAATCGCGGCGGCCGTGTTGGCCGAATATCCGCGGTAGGAACCTTGCTTGTCAAAACCGGCGTCCACCGCCAGGATCTTTTGTTTGCCGAGGCCCGTGCCGGTGAACAGGTAGCCCTTCTCGCGATCCAGGAAATCGTACTGCACGTATCCGGCGGTGCGCAGGGAATTGTGGCCGTTGGCATCGCGCTCGCCGTCGAAGGCGCCCACCCGGTACTGCAGGCGGTCCTTGTAAAAGAATCCTTTGACCTGAAAGCCCATGTCGCGCAGCGCCGACGATTGCGTGGTGGTGTTGGTGATCGTCGAGAGGGGGCTCACGTCCAGCGTCATGTAACTTAATGTGGACTGCAAGCCGTTGCGGCTGAACGGCACGATGAACAGGCCGCCATCCACCTGGAACACGTTGGTCGGCTTCCATTCCATCAGGGCGTCCTGAATGATGAATCCGGAAGCCAGGTTCTTGGGCGTGATTCCCAGCTTGGGATCGTCAGTCTCGAAGAAGAAGCTGATGTCGTGGCCCACGTCGCCCGAGAAGAGGATGCGCGCGCGCCGCAGGTAGAAGTTTTGTTGATAACCTTGCGTGCCCGAGGAATCCTGGGTCCAGTCGGCCCAGAGTTGGCCCTGAACGCCGAACTTGAAGGTCACGTCCTCGTTCTTGACCACGATTTGTGCCGAGGCCGGCACGGTAACGGCAAGCATCAGGACGCACCCGATGCCGGATAACAGTGTACGTTGAAATCGCAGGATGGACACGGGACCACTCCTTATGATTCGTTTGGCTTGGGGGTGTGGGACTGGCCGCCACGACAAAGGCATTGCCGGCGACACGGTTTGCACGGTCTATTAGCCCCCCCCATCCGATAACGACCCGGTTCTGTGCAGCTTGGGAACAGGGATCTGTGGGAAGTATCACATAGGATCAATTTGAATTCAAGAGAAAAAGATATGATTATCTGCAAATTATGAAAACTAAGAAGATCTAGTTTGATATGGTAAGCGGTTTGAGGGGATCGGCCGGTCGAAAACTGCGGCTGGAGCGGCAAAATCGGCCCTGAAGCTGGCCGCCCGCCGGGTGATGTGCCCCATCCATCCACGCCGCAGCTCATGCCGTTCCCGCCGCTCACCATGGAATTCCGCCGCTCATTCGAATTCGGTGGTACCCATCCAGGACCGGCCTCAAAATCGGAACCATGAAGACTCTGCTGCTCGCTCTTTCGCTCGTGGCGGGGGCCGTCTGCGCTTCCGCCACCGGCCGCCAGGACGATCTCGATTTCGTAGCCAACCGGGTCCCACAACTCCACGCCAACTTCTTCTTCCAGCTCGATCCGGCCGTCTACCGCCAGGCCGCCGCCAATATCGCCGCCAACCTCGGCACCCTCACCGACGCCGAGTTCTATGTGCAGCTTACGGCCCTCATCGCCATGGCCGGCGACCCGCATACCGCCATCTACCTCAACGGATCCGCCGCCGCGGCCGCCGGGTTCCAGCAGTTTCCCCTGGTCCTCCGCTGGCTGGACGACGGGGTCTTCGTCACCGGCGCCGCGGCTCCTTACACGCGCGCACTGGGCGCCCAACTGGTGGCGGTGGGCGGCATGCCCATCGACCAGGTGGTTGGCCAGTTGGCGACGCTCATCCCCCACGTCAACGACCAGTGGGTTCAGTACATGGCGCAACACTATCTCCTGGGCCAACAGATTCTCCAGGGGCTGCACGTCGTACCGGTGGCCGCCACCACGCCACTCACCTTTCGCACCCTGGCGGGCGAAGTATTCACTCTCGATGTCAGCCCCGGCTCTAACTCCTCGCTGTCCTCCCTCCCCGATCCCGCCGCCGGCATCTATCCGGACTACCTGCAAAACACGAGCCAGAACTATTGGTACACTTACTCGGCCGCCAACCGGCTGCTGTATTTCAAATACAACTCCTGCGGGGACATGCCCGGCAACCCTTTCGCAAACTTCGCGAATCAGGTCCTGGCAATCTTGGATGCGAACCCCGTCGATACCTTCGTGTTCGACCTCCGCGGGAACACGGGAGGCAACTCGGCGATTTGGAATCCGCTTATCAACGGGCTGACTGCGCGCATCCCAACCCTGCTTTCCAACCCAGGCCTCCGCGTCTACGGAGTCATCGACAAGGGCACATTCTCGTCGGGCAGCCTGGACGCCATGCTGCTCAAGCAGCCGATCCCCTCCAGCGTGGCCGCGGCTTTTCCCGGCATAGACCTGAGCAAGCTGGTCCAGGTGCTCGGCGAGCCCACCGGCGGCGCCACTCAGGGCTATGGCAACGTCACGGGGTTCACACTGCCCAGCTCCGGGCTCGTGGGACAGTACTCCACGGAGTTCATTACCGGGCCGAGCTATGTCCCCACGGGACCCGCCTTCCAGCCGGATATCGCGATCGGCCTGCGCTCCACCGATTTCTTTGCCCGTCACGATCCCGTGATGGCCGCGATTCTGGCGCGCACCGATGCGGCGCCGCCGCCTCCCTCCGGCAGCGCCATCGCGGTCAATGGCGCCAGCTTTCGAGCCGATGAGGGGCTGGCCCCGGGGTCGTTCGCCTCGGTGTTTGGAAGCTATTCGCAAGTGCCCGACCAGGTCCTCGTCGCCGGCATTCCGGGCCAGATCGTGGCGGCAACGGCGTCGCAAGTAAACTTCCTCGTGCCCGCGCGGGCTCCGCTCGGGCCAGCCGCCGTCTCCGTTCGTGCGAACGGAAGCGAACTGGCTTCCGGCCAAGCCACGCTTACGTCGTCGGGCCCCGGTATCTTCGTGCTCCGTCCGGACCCGTCGCAACCCGGAGCGGTGGAGAATCAGGATGCTTCCGTGAACACCAGTTCCAGCCCGGCCGCCGCCGGCTCCATCGTGGAAATCTATGCCACGGGGAACGGGCCGGTGGATGCATCCGGGAATGCGCCCGTGAGCGTCTTCTTTGGCGATCTTCCGGCCGCGGTGTTGGCCAGCCTACCGCTCACTCAGTATCCCGGACTCTGGCAGATCAACGTTCGCGTTCCCGCCGGCATTACCGGAGAAGTGCCGCTGTTCGTCGTCGCGCAGAATCTGGCAAGCAACGCCGTGACCCTGTCTGTGCGCTAGTGGCGCACAGGCATTTCTTGACCCGTCACCGGGCCTGCCTGTGTTCTTGTGACCCTGTCCGTACACCAGGCCGTGAGATACAATGGGCCCTAAAGGATATTCAGGCCCATGTCCCTGGTAAGGCCCGGTTCTCTCCTCGGTTTCCTGCTGTTCCTTCTCTCCACGGTTGGCCGGATGACGGCGCAGAGTTTGCCGGCGCCGCCGGTTCCTTATGCGGTCACGAAGATCGTAACCGGCGGTGCGGCGGCCCTCAATAATTCCGGGCAGGTTGCCGGCATCAGCAATGGCTCCTACTTTCTTTGGACGCCGTTCGCGCCCAATGGAACCGTGGGCAACCTGACCAGTATAGGCGTGACCGCGCCGTATTCCTGTTTCCCTTGCGGCGCAACCGCCCTCAACGGCCGCGGACAGGTGGCCGGGACCATGGGTCCTGCCAATGACGTCTTGCAGGCGTTCGTGTGGTCGCCGGACGTGCCCAACGGAAGCAGCGGGACGGCCACGGCGTTTTTAGGGAACACCTCGTGGGATGCGTCCTATGCGGTGGCGATCGATAACGACGGGCAAATCGTGGGCGCGCAGGGCGGGATTCCATTCCTCTGGACACCATCCACGCCCAACGGGATCACCGGCACGCTCAACCAGGACAGCCGGTTCAACACGCCCCGCGGGATCATGGCGATCAACGATTTCGGGCAGGTGATCGACAATTATCCCGCAACACTGTTCACCCCCTCGGTGGCCAACGGCGCGGCGGGCAGTTTCACCCCGGTTGCCGGCCTGCCGGGAAGCCAGGGCGACTTCCTGATCGCCATCAACCGGAACGGGACGATCTTAGGCGAAAGCTGCATGCCCGCCGCAGGGCGGGCGGACTGCAACCACGGCTTCCTCTGGACTCCCACGACTCCTAACGGCACCACCGGAACGGCCATGGAGATCCCGCTGCCGGCGGGGTATGTATCCATGCACCCGGTCGCGTTGAACGGGAACGGACAGGTAGTGGGAACGATTGCAGGGGCGAGCGCCGTCCTTCCTTTTCTCTATTCGGGTGGAACCATCTACGACCTGAGCGGGCTGGGGGTCGGCGGCATGGTGGAGATCAACGATCAGGGGCAGATTCTGTTTGACGCCTACCTGGCCACTCCGGGAATCGCTCCTCCTTCGCCCGCTCCGGGCGCGGTTGCGGTGACCATCGCGGCGGCCTTCAACCCACAGCCGGGTCTGATCACCACCATGTCGGGTTGGCTGGCATATGCTCCGCCATTCACGGTGAGCGGCACGGGTTGCAGCGCGGGAGGGTACAACCCGCCGCAGACGCTCTACTGGACGCCGGGTTCCACATGCACGATCTCATTTCTCCCGCCGCAAAGCATCCAACTCGGATCGCGCTCCGTGTTCCAGAACTGGCAGGACGGGCCGGCGGCCAATCCGCGGGTGATCGCAGTGCCGGCGCAGGCCACCACTTACACGGCCGTGTTCGAGCCGCAATTCCTGATCGCCGCCACAGCCAATCCTCCGAACGGGGGAACCGTATCGGGCGGTGGGTGGTACACAGGGACCAATGTGGCGACGTTACAGGCAACCGCTGCCAGCGGCTACCGGCTGGTGGATTGGTCTCCGGCGTTCGCTCCCGCGGGCTCGGTCTCGGCCGCCTTCACCGTTTACCAGGCGCTGACCATCACGGTCAATTTCGAACCGCTGGCCGCGCTGCCGGGCAACTACCAGATGACCACGATCTTGACCAGTCCCGACGGCGGACTGGCGGGGGAAGGGATCAACAACTTCGGGCAGGTGGTGGACGGCAGCCTGGCGGGAGCCTCTCTCTGGACGCCATTGACCGCCAATGCGACCATGGGCAACACCACGACCATTGGAGGACTGCCGATGGGAGGCGCGGGCACCGGAATCAACAACTTCGGCCAGGTGGCCGGAGTGAGCATGCGAGAGAACGGATTCGGGGACATAGACTGGTCGCAGCCGTTCCTGTGGACACCCTCATCGCCCAACGGGACCTCGGGCACGGTGACCCTGATTACGGGATCCGTGACCGGGCCGACACTGCTCGCCGGGATCAACAATTACGGGCAGATTGCGGGGACGCAGAACGCGAGGCCGGAAGCCCTGCCGCAATACGGGTCGGCCTTTCTATGGACGCCATCGGCACCCAACGGAACGGCCGGGACCGTGAGCACGGACAGCCGGTTCACCGGCGTGGTGGGGATCAACGACTTCGGGCAGGCGATCATGAACGGGCAGCCGCCCATGCTATTCACCCCGGCGGTGGCGCACGCGAGCAGCGGGACATTCACCGCGCTGACAGGGTTGGGCAGCAGCCCGCAACTCATCGCCATCAACGCCGGCGGCACGATTCTCGGGGTGAACTCGGGGCATGGCTTCCTCTGGACGCCGGCGGCTCCCAACGGCGCCAGCGGCAGCGCAACCGGGATACCGCCGATGGCGGGCTTCGTGTCGATGACGCCGGCGGCGCTGAACGCGCGCGGTGATGTGACCGGGATCGTGCGCCGGGCAGACGGAGTGGCGGCGCCATTCCTGTACTCCGGAGGAACTTCCTACGACCTGAGCGCGCTCAGCGCGGAGTTGAGACAGACAACTCCGGCAGGGATGAACGATCGCGGGCAGATTATCCTCAACGAAATCGGCGCCGTCTTTCTGCTGACGCCGGGAACGTCGCAACCGCCCAGCCCCGTGACAGCCGGTCCTGCCTCGGGGAGCGGCTCTACGGTAACGATGACTTTCACCTTCTCCGACCCTCGCGGCTGGCAGGATCTCGACGTGGTGAACATCCTGATCGACAGTTCGCTCGACGGGCGAAACGCCTGTTACCTGGCCTACAGCCAACCCTCGAAGCTACTCTACCTGGTGGGCGATTCGGGCGGTGGACTATTGCCGCCACTGACTCCGGGCGGCGCGGGCATCGCGAGCAACAGCCAATGCACCGTGAATGCCGCGGGGTTGACGGTGGACGGAGGCGGAGATGCACTGGCTCTGACCATTGCACTGACTTTCAGCGCGAGCTTTGCCGGCAACCAGGCGGTCTACCTGGCGGCGCGCGACCGGGAAGGCGGCAACTCCGGCTGGCAGCCGCTGGGGACCTGGAATGTCCCGGGCCCCCCGGTTTCCGGGCTGTCGGTCAGCCCGATGACTCCGGCCGAAAGCAGCAGTTTCTTTCAGACTTACACGTTCACATTCGCCGATACCAACGGCTCCCAAGATATCGCGGTCACGGACATTCTGATCAACAACGCCCTGGATGGGCGGCAGGCCTGCTACATGGCCTTCGTGCCACAAACCCGGGCGTTGCTTCTGGTGGACGATGCGGGCGATGCGGCAGGTCCATACCAGGGATTTGTGGTGGGGGACTGGCACGACGCGAGCAACAGCCAATGCACAGTGAGCGGCGTGGGAAGCTCCGTGGATTCGTATGGAAATGTGGTTATCTTGAAACTCGGGATTGCGTTTACCGGGAGCTTCGCGGGGAACCGGGTGTTCTATGTGGCCACCCGCAGCAGCAGCGGCACTTCGGGATGGCAGACCGTGGGGTCGGTCGCGGTGCCGTAGGAGGAGTCTGCCGAAGGCCGGCGATGGTCCAAGGCGCGCTCCGGCTATCGAGCCGCCGGTTGCGGCTCAGGCGCCTTCGCATCGGGCAAGTCTCAGCCGGGTTACCTGCCGGCTCCCTGGTACCACCCAGGAGGCTCCGCTTACGCCGGAGAAGCGCTAGGCAGAGCTTACGGCCGGATCTTCCAGCGCTCTTCGATGACGCTGAGCCGCGTATCGATGTCGGCGACCTTGCCGGTCAGGATCTTGATATCGGAGCGGATCTCGCGGATGTCTTCGCGGATCATTTGCATGTTGGTCCGCATTTCTTCGCGGATGCCGGAAATCTGTACGAGACTGACCGTCAAGCTGGCCAGCACAGCGATGATCGGAAGGCCAATCGCGAGGTAAAGCTGAAGGTTGGTGATCACTTTGTTTCTCCGGTGCGCGCTGGTGGCCTCTTACATTTTCAGGATACCGCAATACGTTTGGGCCACTGCTTCATCAATTCTTCGGCCCCGCGACAGGGTACCCCTGCCATACATATTCCAGGGCCTCAGGCAGGGTTTGTTGTTTCACCGCGCGGTCTGTATGCCCGGCGTTACGCGCAAATACAAACTGGTAATGGTAACCCTTGGCCGCCAGCACTTTGGCCATGTTCTCATTGGCCACCACCCAGTCGTGCATGTTATCGCGCATGACATTGGGATTAAAAAGGTCCCGGTCGCCGACCTCCATCCAGATGCGCAGCGGCTTGGCCGGGCTGTCAGGGATGAGGTGTTCGTGGAACTCCCATGCGCCGTGGGGGGTCTGGGGGCTAGACGGCCACTGCTGGTTCACGTAAGTGCCCGAGTAAGTCAGAACGCGGTGGTATAACTCCGGGTGATGCCACGCCATGATCAGGGCGCACGAGCCGCCGGAGCTTCCTCCCATCGTCGCGCGGCCCTCGGGATCTTTAGTCAGTTTCACGTGGTACTGCTTCTCGACCAGGGGCAGCACTTCCTTCTCCACGAACTCCGCGTACAGGCCCGACATGGTGTCGTATTCCAGGCCGCGCTGGCTTCCCTGGGCGTCGCCGCTGCCGTTCCCTATGGAGATCGCAATCATCACCGGCACCCGGTGCTGGGCGATCAGATTGTCCAGCGCGGTGAACAGCGCCCGGTCGGGTCCGTCCGCCCCCACGATGAACGGCGCAGCCGTGCCGGGGACGTATTGTTTGGGGACATACACGGCCACCCGCCGGGTGTAGGAAGCGGAGTGGCTGGTAGTGACTACCAGCTTGGCGGGGTCGTTGGGGTCTGCCGCGCCAAAGGTGTTGGCCTCGCGCGCGATACCGGGATAGATCTTGCTGTCGGCCGATTCCATCGTGAAGTTGAAGACATCTCCCTGCGGCACGCCTTCCTGCGCGGTCATCTCCGGCGCGGGATTGTGTGTGGGGCCGAGAATGAAGTTTCCGTCCTCCTTCACCGGAGCGTTGGCGCCGTCGGGTAAGTCTTTCGCCGTGACATAGCCCGGCGTGTGGGGATCGCGGGTCGGCGGCGCCGGGCGCGCCGGGCGCGGTGCCGCGGGCGGGTTTTGAGCGATTGCCGGATCAAAGCCAGCCATCAGGCCGATCAGGAACGCGATGCTGGGAAGACGGATCATGGGACTCCTTTTCTCACCAATCTTATCTCAACCAGTTCCTTACGGCACCGAGACCGATCCCACCGCCTGCCAGACCGAATTCAGGGTAGTGCTGCGCGCTGCCAGGTAGAAAACCTGGTTCGCCGCAAACCCCGGGCTGAATGTGATCGCGAGCGTCAGGGTGAGCGTGTTGCCGCTGCCCGCGACCGAACTGCCGGCCGCACCGATCGAGCACTGGCTGTTGCTCACGGTCCCCGAGCCGGGAATCACCATGCCGGAATACGGGCCGGCGGCATCGCCGGCGTCGTCTACCAGGAACACCGATTCGGAACCAGGCACAAATGCGAGGTAGCAGGCGTGGCGCCCGTCAATCGCGCTGTTGACGAGCACGTTCGCCACCGAGATGTCCTGCCAGCCGTTCGTATCGGTGAACGTGAACGTGTAAGTCGCCGGGCCGAAGTTGTAAGTGCGTGCCGGACTCATACCGCTGACCGCCGGTCCCGCGGGCGCGGACCCGGGGACGCTCCAGGTATCCAGCGCCTGCCACCCGGAATTGGCCGCCGATTTATCCTGCGCCGAAAGGTAAACGATTTTGTTACCCGCGAAGCCGGCGCTGAACGTGATGGCCAGCGTGAGTGTCAGGGTGGTGCCGCTGCCGGTGGCCGAACTGCCGGCGCCGTTGATGGTGCACTGGCCGTTGGCGATACTGCCCGATCCAGGGAGCACCAGACCCTGATAAGGGCCGCCGGCATCGCCCGCATCATCCACCAGTAACAACGAATTGGAAGATGGAGTGAATGCTATGTAGCAGGCCCGGCGTCCATCCAGCGCATTATTGATCAGCACGTCGACCACCTGGAGATTCTGATAGCCGCCGGGATCGGAAAACGTGACGGTAAAGCTCTGGCTGATGCCGTTCCCTCCGGCGGGACCGGCCGCCGTGGGCATGGGCCCCGGCAGCGGCGAGCCGATTCCATACACGTACCCGTTCGATCCAACCACGACGATTTCCAACTGCCCGTTGCCCTCGGCGTCGGCGAGGATGGGCGTGCCCAGAGGAGTTCCCAGATCCAGGCTCCAGAGTATTTTTCCCGACCGGTTGCCGGGGTCGGCGCCCACTACGTAGATTATGCTGCCGCAGGCGAAGATCGCCTCGTCGCGACCATCGGCATTGATATCCCCGACGGTCACAGGCGTGGGAGCATTTCCAACTGGGGCGCCATCACCAACGAAGGTTCCACAGGCGCTGAGGGGAATCGACCACAACATCTGTCCGGTGCTTCCTCGGTGAACGTTCAAGACAGATTGGCCGCCTGCCCCGGTCGCTCCCGCGCTGACCACCGACAGCGTTCCGTTGCCGTCGAAATCGGCGATTCCCTGCAAAACCGCGGGCGTGCCGGATGCCGAGGCACCGTTCCAAATTGCGTTGGCGTTAGCATCCATTAGACCCAGGAGGTATGAACTGGCGCCGTACAAGATCGTCTCTGTGCCGTTGTTCAGGAAATCGGCCGCCACCGGCACGCCGTGAAATGGTGTTGTCGAAACATTCGGGAAAATGGGCGGCACGCCGGTCCAACCCAAATCGAAAGTGCGGTTGATGAGATTTTGGTCTTTGCCGTTCTTCACCCAAAAAACGTCGCTCGCTTCGTTGACGATCTCATCCAGACCGTCGTGGTCCCAATCGTAGATAGCGTCCCATCCCTCGCCGGCTCCACGCTGATAGGGCAGGCTTCCAGGAGTATTGCCGTATGGGTCGTTCCAAACCAGTTGTCCGGTGTGTCCGTCCAGCAGGTTTAGCTCTTCGCTGCCGTCTGCGCCACGCCGCGTGGCGGCCACGACGTCCTCGTGACTCGGGTCGCGGAATCGTCCGGCGAACACCAGCGTTGCGCCCGCCTGGTTCCATGCTGGAGTCGCGCCGGGAAACCGGTCCAGGTCGCTTGTCCAGAAATCCGTGCCGTCGGGCTGGATGGCCACGATTCTCGCCTGTCCCACCGGACCGCTCGTGGCGGCCACGGTCTGGAGCGTGCCGTCTCCCGCCAGCGAGGCTAACAGCGCTCCCGCAAATCCGGGTTGTCCCGTGATGCTGCCACCCCCACCCATGTTGCCGCCGCGGCCCACATGCGTCCAACTCACCGTCGCGCCTCCTGTTACCGATGAAGGTCGGAAGGCCACCAGGTTCTCGAGCGCATCCTGCACGATTATCGTGGGCGGGTCCAGCGGCCGTAGATGACCCACGACGGCGCTGGATAGCGGTGCGGGGATCAGGCTCGATTGGACCACGGTTCCGCTCAGGCTGGTTGCAGTCAGGCTGGCGGCGTTATTACCCGGCGTCGCTGCCGTGACCAGGATCGATGGGGTTCCCGCGGCGGCGGGACGGCTCGCGGCCACTTGCAGATTCGGACCCGCCATAGTTCCGATCTGCGCGATGGCTCCATTAGTCCACTGCCAGGCTGTGATCGCGATGGTTCCGGACGTGGTCGCCTGCTGGGTGAAGAAGACCGGCAGACCACCCGGCGCGATCGGTCCTGCCACAATGGTAGTGAGCTGGTCGGCCGAATTGATGTTAAGAGGCAAACTCTGCACCTGCTGGGTGGCGAAGCCCGCGCCATTCAGCTCCAGCAGGGTCTGCAAGGTTCGACCGCGAAAACTCACCACGTCCACCTGCCCATATGCGGGTGTGAACAGGCCGTTCGTTGCCATGGTGAACATTTCCACCGAGCCATCGCCATTCACATCCGCCATCCCGATCAGAAACCGTTGCGGTTGGTCCAGCAATACGGTTCCGGTCATGCCGTCGCGGGTCACCACGTGCCACTGTCCGTCGCCCGTTTCGTTGTAGATGGATGTGGTGATCTCGAGTTTGCCATCGCCATCGACGTCCTGAACCGGATAGGCGCCCGGCACGTGAACGGTCTGGCGCGCTTCGACCGAAGCCTCAATCAGGTGATCCCATAGCTTGACTAATTGACCGTTCTGCCAGCCCATCACCGCGATCAGGTTTTGGAAATCGCCCAATGAGACCAGTTCCTCCACGCCGCCGCCGTTCAGATCGTAGGCGCCGAACCATCCGTATCCACGCCCGCTTTCGGCGCCGGCGGGCGTGAATTGGGCGGATGCCTTCACCTGACCGGTCAACAGGTCGTAAACCTGCACGTTGTACCACGGCTGGGCGGCTACCTCCAGCCGGCCGTTTCCATCGAAGTCCCCCACGATGGTGTTTGCTTCGAAAAGCGCGGAAATCGGCGGTGTCCGCCATTGCTCCACCCAGTTACCGTTCTGCCACTGGTAGAGGTGTCCGACATCCGAGCAGATCGATGCATTGTTGCCGCAAGTGGCAAAAGCACTGTCGAATGTGACCTTCTGGAAGGTCGGGCTGCCGGCGACGAAATTGCCGATCTTAGTGGTGAAATCGATCGGGAAGCTGAACGGGTTGCCGTTCTGATTGAGATCGTAGCTTGCCGGTCCGAGGCCCCAAGTGGCGTTGGCTGCCAGGGCGCCGGCATTGGAATCGGCCGCGGGCAGACTGATCGTGCCTCCGCCTCCCGTCTGAAATGCCACTGACGTCTGCCTTGCGCCGATAAACTGCGACCAGAGGATGGGGGTGGGCTGGAAGATGAGATTCGTAACCGGGGTGGCCACACCAATCGCGTCACTGATACTCCAGACCGGGAGGGAAGTACCCTGCTGGCTGACCACCGATCCCTGCGTGCAGATGGACGCGAGATTAGCAGCCAGCGTGTACAGGATCTCCTGGGTGGATGCGGGCGCGGCCAGGCCATTGAGACTGGCGGGCGAAACGGTCTGCTGGCTCGTATCAACGGTCCATTGAAAACCCTGAGCGAGGCCCGGTATCCCCTGGATGTTGGGGTCGGAGGACAGAAACTGAAAATAGATGATGCTGGTGCCTACCGCTCGGATGAGGTAGAAGCCGAACGTGGGGAAGGAAAGTCCGTCCGACGTCTTGACGTTTTTGAGAGCGAAGCCGGCAGCCTGATTGACCATCGACCCGTTGGTGAAGGTGTAGAGGTTCACCACCGCAGACGAAAAGCTCAGGTTCGGCAGCGCCGCGCGATGCGGGGGACCGAGGGAGGCGCTAGTGACTGTGGGAGGTGCGATGTGGCCCACCAATCGCGACCGTCCCGTGAGTCTACGGTCCCCCCGGAACTGGAGCCAGTCGCCGGGAGAAGTCTGGCAGCGGGTTGCAACTGACCCGACGAGAACCAAAACAAGAGGCTTGAAGCAACCCATGGCCCGTTTGTCTCCCGCGCACTTCCCGGAATCATATCACAGGCCGGCGGGCCCTT
>Ga0116221_1001275_pt1 | contig 16940 bp, 10 predicted proteins | sample Sb_taG_5_FD_88965 | JGI IMG/M metagenome (GOLD analysis project Ga0116221, IMG submission 88965) | Peat soil microbial communities from Weissenstadt, Germany - Sb_50d_8_FC metaG | ecosystem: Environmental > Terrestrial > Soil > Wetlands > Peat | place: Germany: Weissenstadt | collected 2010-09-21 | reverse complement strand
TGGCCGACATGAATTTAGGTTCAGACCCAGGCGAAAGATTGTCCGGCGCCCTTTTTCTTTGACTCTAGCGCGAGCAGTTTCGGCGCCTCAAACTTTTTTGTTTCGGAAGGTTGCTAGAGCGGCCCTAGAAACGGTCTGTTACAAACCGCCACGATTAAGCTGCTCGAAGATCGTATGCACTGTGCGTGATGGGCTGCACCATCACTTCTCCATCCGAAAGAGTTGGGAGAAGCCCCGCCCCCCAACGGTGGGGCTTCTTCTTTGGCGCAAGGGCGTCGGCTTCGGCCGGCACCCTCGCTTTTTTTACCGCGGCTAATTGTGCATCGTGTGGTGAAGTGCCCGGAGGTCCTCTTCAGCCAACCGCCTTTTAGTGCCGTCCGATGACCACCAAATATTGCACGACATGAAACCTGTCAGCAGCTCCGCCGTAGCAGTCGATAGCCGTCAGCGGCTTCTTGCATTCGCGGCAGCATACAATGCGGCATTCGTCTGTCATTGCGCTCGTCCGCTGGCGGCAGTTTCAGCATTCGCCCTTTAAGTTTTCAAACGAATTCATACGCTGCTCGCCAACGGCCAGTTGCTCGCATACGTCTATTCTCCCTTGAATCTAATAGAGTCGGGCGCGGCCTCGAATCTAGTAGAGCACCCCTTCTTCACCGAAGTTTGCAGGATGGCATCGAACTCGCCTTTCAACCTTGTGTATTCGGCCATCCGGGCTGGGTCATTCACCATAAAAGCCGTCGGCCAGAAGACGACCGGAGCACCCGAAGGAGGCACTATTTCCCAAGTGTGCTTACTGTCGTCGCGCTCACCGCGTAGGTTGAAAGCTCTTTCGGAAACCAGCGCGGCTTCTTCTGCGAGTTGCCTGCAGTTGAGCTGATTATAGTTCGGTGGCGAGACATACGTGGCGGCGATGTCTTCGGATCGTTTGGCACAACCAAAACCCATTAGCCCCGCCGCAAGACCGGCGAGCATGAGCATGCGACACCGCATGGGACCGAGCCCCCCTGATAACGAGCGCTTGCAGCTCCAATATCAGGTTGTGATCTGAACGGCTAGGTGCACGCCCTATTCGCGCCGTCGCCGCCCCCACTCCGGTACCACGCGACGAAGCTGCGGGTCGAGGATCTGAAGTGCGCTGCAGAACGTTTAATGAGCCTCGTCGTCGACAGCAACCTCCGGATGGCCGCCCTTGGGCCTCGGCTAAGGCACGTCCGATGTCGACAGTCGCGTCCGCGGGGCGGACCCATTCCTCAACGGTTCGGTCCCAAATTCTTCCAGATGACGATTTGCCACAATTGATAGCTCTGTTACGCGATAACTGAACGGCCGCCGCAGGGTTTTCCTCTTTCCCGTGTTCTTAGCTTTGGGAAAACGGCGAATGAGCTGAAAAAAGGGACCGATGACTCTCGCCCGATTGCACGTCTGTTGGATGTATGGGATAGCGATCCATGCCAAGGAGCGCGTCTATTGGGAAGAATGCTTGCTGCTCCAGTAGTCGTCGGTTCGTACCTAGCGCTGCGCTGCTTCGAATCACCAGGCGGTCGCGCACCGCCGAAGTGCGCATCGATCGGCTCGCCGCCATGTTGCCTCCCTCGGATGCGGACAAACTGCGTGCTCGGTTCAAGACGGAGAGCTCAAGCTCCGAGGCCCCGCGCGAAACCTATGATCGGGCTCTGGAACAGGCGAAAACCGCTCTGTCGCTCCGCGTCTCCGTGGCCAACGCGCGTTCGGCACGGCCTTCGATCAGGTACAGTAGAAGGTCATCTCGACAAGTGCCGCGCAAATGTCGTCCCCAGGGCGCAGCCAGCTCGCCGAGCCCCATCCCGTGCGGCGGCAAGCTGGCCCCGATGAGTCTGACTATGCTGCCGACCCGGCTTCGTTGCTCACCCCATGCTCTTGCCTACCCGTACTTGCCGCCGTGGTGACGGTCACGGCGGAAGTGACGACCGGACCGGTGGTACGATAGTATGAACCAAGAACTCCAACCTGCGCAGAAGGCTCTTCCTGGCATTGTTCAGCCAGTTTCCAAACGCGCGCCGCGGACGCTTAAGGCTTTATTTTTCATACTCGTCTTGGAGCTGTTGTTAGTGGCCGTTTTGTGGAGCCAACAAGAACCCTCTCAGCAGTCGCCCGGCGATCGCCGGAATGCCGGACAAATGTCGATCGGTTCTGCAAAGGTCGAAAATGGGAATATCGGAGTCACCTTAACCGAGCTCGGCACCGTGACTTCACTTGCGACCGTGACGATTAGGACGCAGATCAGCGGCTACCTGATCCGCATCGACTTTACGGAAGGTCAGGACGTCAAGAAGAACGACTTACTCGCCGAGATCGATCCGCGACCTTATGAAGCCGCCTTGGCTCTAGCGAAGGGGAATTTGGCGCGCGACGAGGCCCTACTCCAAGGCGCACAGGTTGACCTGGAACGATACCAGAAACTGGCCACACAGAACGCTGTACCGCGCCAAACTCTCGAAGACCAGGTGGCAACTGTGGCCCAGGATCAAGGCACCTTGGTGGCGGACCGCGCTGCCGTGCAGGCCGCCGAAGTCAACCTAGCCTATACGCGCATCATCTCTCCCCTGGATGGACGCGTTGGCCTACGCTTGGTGGACCAGGGCAATTATGTGACACCAGGCGATACCAACGGCCTCGTCGTCATCACGCAGATACAGCCGATCACGGTGATCTTCACAATACCGGAGGACAATCTTCCGGCCGTGTTAAGCCGGCTGCGCGACGGCGCTACGCTGCCGGTGGCTATCTATGATCGCAGCGATACAAACAAGCTCGCCGACGGCGAGTTGCATGCAGTCGATAGCCAGATTGACCCGACGACTGGGACGATCAAGTTACGCGCTCAGTTTGCGAACGATGCAAGGACCCTTTTTCCAAATCAGTTTGTCAATGTCCGACTGCTCGTTGATACGCACAAAGATGTAACGGTAATGCCAACGGCCGCCATTCAGCGCGGCGCGCCAGGCACCTTCGTCTATATGGTCAATTCAGACAATACCGTATCAGTCCGTCCCGTCGTCCTGGGAGTTACCGATGGCAACCGGGTGGAGGTCCGCTCCGGACTTGCCCCCGGCGATCTCGTTGTCGTTGACGGGGCCGACAAACTGCGTGATGGCGCCAAGATCAGCATGGGGACCGAAGCCGATGGCAGCAAGTCCTCAGAGCCCACGAAGTCCACACAGCCGGACCAATCAAACGGCAAGCAGCGGCATCACAACCACGGGTCAACGCAATGAACCCGTCAAGGCCCTTCATCGAGCGGCCGGTGGCGACGACGCTGCTGATGGCGGCGATCATGCTCTCCGGCATACTTGCCTTCCAGTTTCTGCCGGTCGCCGCTTTGCCCGAGGTCGATTATCCAACCATCCAAGTACAGACCTTCTATCCCGGTGCGAGCCCAGACGTAATGACGTCGTCCGTAACGGCGCCGCTGGAAGTCCAATTCGGTCAAATGCCAAGTCTCAATCAGATGAGCTCGACGAGTAGTGCGGGCGCCTCGGTCATTACGCTTCAGTTCAGTCTCAACATCTCGCTTGATGTCGCAGAGCAAGAAGTGCAGGCCGCCATCAACGCTGCCGGCAACCTGCTGCCCGCGGATCTTCCGGCCCCGCCGATATATGCCAAGGTGAATCCGGCCGACGCACCGATATTGACGCTGGGCCTGACCTCTAAGACCATGCCTTTGCCGGAGGTGCAGGAAGTCGCCTATACGCGTCTGGCGCAGAAGATCTCCCAGCTTCCCGGTGTCGGACTTGTCAGCCTCGCTGGCGGTGAACGACCGGCAGTGCGTGTCCGCGCCGACATTCGCAAGCTGGCCGCCTACGGCCTCAACATTGACGACCTTCGCACCACTCTTAGCAACGCTAACGTCAACACTCCGAAGGGAGGCTTCGACGGTCCCTCGCGCGCTTATACGATTAACGCCAATGATCAGATTAGAAGCGCGAAAGATTACAGGTCGCTAGTGATCGCCTACAAGAACGGCTCACCGGTGCTGCTCAGCGATGTCGGCGATGTCATCAGCGGAGCCGAGAATGACAAACTCGGTGCCTGGATGAACACGGTGCCAGCTATCATTCTGAACATCCAACGGCAACCAGGGGCCAACGTCATCGCAGTGGTAGACAGAATCAAGGCTGAGCTACCGCAGCTGCAGGCCTCGCTACCTGCAGCAATCGATGTGGCCGTTCTAACTGACCGGACCCTGACCATCCGCGCGTCGGTGCGGGATGTCGAATCTGAACTTCTGCTATCCGTGTTTCTCGTCGTAATGGTGATCTTCGTATTTCTGCGTAGCACGCGCGCAACCTTGATTCCGAGCCTCTCGGTGCTGCTATCATTGGTTGGCACGCTCGGTGTCATGTACCTATGGGGTTTCAGTCTCAACAACCTCACTTTGATGGCTTTGACTATCGCGACCGGCTTTGTGGTCGATGATGCCATCGTGGTGATCGAGAACATCTCCCGCTACCTTGAAGAGGGCGAGACCCCGCTTCGGGCTGCCTTGAAAGGTTCGAAGCAGATTGGCTTCACAATCATTTCTCTCACGGTGTCGCTGATTGCTGTGCTGATCCCGCTCCTGTTCATGGGTGATGTGGTTGGGCGGCTATTTAAGGAATTTGCTATCACGCTGTCGGTTACCATTCTGATCTCGGGGGTGGTGGCACTCACATTGGTACCGATGGCCTGCGCCAAGTTGCTGCGGCCTCCAGCCGACGCTCGCGAGAATGCATTTCAAAGATACAGCCGCGAATGGTTCGATCGCCTGATCAATGCATACGGCCGTATGCTCACTTGGGTGCTCAATCGCCAGACGCTCACGCTGCTCGTAGCATTAGCTACGCTTGCGCTGACTGTCCTGCTCTATGTCATGATTCCGAAGGGTTTTTTTCCTCTCCAAGATACCGGTGTCATACAAGCTATCTCAGAAGCACCCAAGTCGATCTCTTACGCGGCCATGGCTGAGCGTCAACAAGCGCTGGCGAAAGTCATTCTCGAAGACCCTAATGTTCAGAGCCTGTCTTCATTCATTGGCGTGGACGGAACCAACACGACACTTAATAGTGGCCGGATTTTAATCAATCTTAAACCGCAGGATCAGCGCGCGTCCGACATTACTGCAGTTATGCGGCGGCTTAAGGAGAGCACGGCATCTCTTCAGGGCATCACCCTTCATATGCAGCCAGTTCAAGATCTGACGATTGAAGGAACGGTCAGCCGTGCCCAATATCAATTTATCCTGGAAGATGCGAACGGCACTGAGCTGGCCGAGTGGACGCCGCGGCTAATCGACCAACTTAGAAAAGTTCCACAACTTGCCGACGTCTCCAGCGACCTCGAGGCTCATGGGCTTTCTGTCTTCGTAGACATCGACCGGGAGCAAGCCGCGCGCTTCGGCATCACACCAGCAACGATCGACAATGCTCTCTACGATTCGTATGGGCAGCGCATCGTCTCCACCATCTTCACCAGTTCCAACCAACACCGCGTGATCCTGGAGGCCGATCCGACTCTTCAAACGTCTCTGCAGTCGCTGTCTTCGATCTACCTGCCGTCATCGGTCGGCAGCACGCCCGTGCCGCTTGATGTGATGGCAAAGACGCACGTGGAAACTGCACCGCTGCTGATCACGCATCTCGGACAATTCCCCTCAAGCACGATATCCTTCAACCTCGCAAAGGGTGCGTCGCTAGGAGAGGCAGTTGCCGCGATCAAACAGGCAGAGGCAGACATTGAACTTCCACCGAGCATGGTCGCCAGTTTCCAAGGCGCAGCGCTGGCCTTTCAGTCTTCATTGTCGAACCAGTTGTTCCTCATTCTGGCGGCGATCGTTACCGTCTATATCGTGTTGGGCGTGCTCTATGAGAGCTACATCCATCCGATCACAATTCTATCGACTTTGCCATCAGCCGGCATTGGTGCGCTGCTGGCTCTTATGATAGCCGGCGAGGATCTCACGGTCGTTGCAATCATTGGCATTATCCTTCTGATCGGCATCGTCAAGAAGAACGCGATCATGATGATCGACTTCGCGCTCGATTTACAACGCAATGAGGGTAGACCACCGCGCGAAGCAATCTACCAAGCGTGCCTGTTGCGCTTTCGACCGATCCTGATGACCACGCTCGCCGCGATACTGGCGGCGTTGCCCCTGATGTTGGGGACAGGTACAGGCTCCGAGCTCAGGCATCCACTTGGAATCTCCATTGTTGGCGGTCTTTTGGTTAGTCAGCTGCTCACCTTGTTTACTACACCGGTGATTTATCTGTGGTTTGACCGACTTGCGACGCGCCTCACTGGACAGTCAATTGACGTCGGTCGGACGAGCGAGATCGGAAACGCGTGATGAACCTCTCGGCCGTCTTTATTCACCGACCGATAGGGACGACCCTTCTGACGTTCGGACTCGCAGCAGCTGGGGCTGTTGCCTTTTTCCAACTTCCTGTCGCCCCACTGCCTGAGATCGACTTTCCGACCATCTCGGTTCAGGCGACATTGCCAGGGGGGAGTCCCGAGGATGTCGCCGTTACTGTCGCCAGTCCTCTTGAGCGACATCTTGGGCAAATCGCCGACGTCACCGAGATGACCTCGTCGAGTTCGGTGGGATCAACACGGATCAATCTGCAGTTTGGCCTCGATCGCGACATCAACGGTGCAGCGCGCGACGTGGAAGCTGCAATCAATGCAGCACGCGCCGACTTGCCAACAAGTCTTAGGACGAACCCTACCTACCATAAGGTCAACCCGGCTGATTCTCCGATTATGATTTTGACCCTGACTTCAGACACTTTGAGGCGCGGTCAACTGTATGACGCAGCGTCCACGGTGCTGGCGCAAAAGTTGTCACAGGTTGATGGGATTGGCGAAGTGATCGTCGGCGGCAGCTCGCTCCCAGCTGTGCGCGTTGACCTTATTCCCCAGGCGCTCAACAATTATGGCATCGGCCTGGAAGATGTGCGCGCGGCGCTTGGCGCTGCCAATGCCCACAGCCCGAAGGGTGGAATCGATGTCGCAGACCGGCGCTACCAAATCTACGCCAACGACCAAGCCAACGACGCGGAGGCTTACAGACCGCTCATTGTCGCCTACCGCAATGGTGCGCCAGTACACCTATCGGATGTCGGCGAGGTGTCTGACGCGGTCGAGGATATTCGCAATGCGGGTCTCGCCGACGGTAAGCCGGCCGTCTTGCTGGTGCTATTCCGTCAACCCAACGCGAATGTCATTGGCATCGTTGATCGGGTGATGGCTCTAATGCCTCAGTTGCGAGCTTCGATCTCGCCGGCCATCGATCTTGGCATGGCCTTGGACCGATCGAGGACCATCCGATCATCGCTGCGCGATGTCGAGTGGACGCTGATGATCGCAAGTGTCCTCGTGATCCTCGTGGTCTTTGCCTTTCTTCGCAACGGTCGCGTCACGCTGATACCGACTGTGGCGGTACCGGTGTCGCTGATCGGAACGTTCGCGATCATGTATTTGTTGGGGTACAGTCTCGACAATATTTCACTAATGGCCCTGACGGTCGCTACCGGCTTCGTTGTCGACGACGCCATCGTCGTACTTGAAAACATCTCACGCCATATCGAGGCTGGTATGTCGCGCGTGGATGCAGCCATTCGTGGCGCGCAAGAAGTCGGCTTTACCGTCGTCTCGATGAGCATCTCCCTCATTGCCGTGTTTATTCCCATTCTTCTAATGGGCGGCATCGTCGGCCGCTTGTTCCGCGAATTCGCGGTGACGATTTCGGTAGCGATTCTGATTTCGCTGGCGTTGTCGTTGTCGACCACGCCAATGATGTGCGCGGTGCTGCTGCGCAGGGATCGGGGGCAGCATGGATGGCTCTATCTGACGAGCGAGCGCTTCTACGAAGCTATGCGTAACGGCTACCGTCGGACGCTGGCCTTTGCGCTCCGAAATCGGCGCTTGGTGATGTTGATTCTACTCGCGACCATCGGTCTCAACTTTTATCTTTACGACATCATCCCGAAGGGATTCTTCCCGCAGCAGGACACCGGGCGGCTGATGGGCTCCATCCAGGCGGATCAAAGCATTTCATTCCAGCTGATGCAGCAGAAGCTCACGCAGTTCGTCTCGATCATTAAGAATGACCCTGCGGTGGACACTGTCGTGGGTTTCACGGGAGGCGGAAGTGGCGGGGCTTCAGGCCGATCGACTAATTCGGGTAACGTGTATATTTCCTTGCGGCCGCTCAGTGAACGTAAGCTCTCGGCTGATCAGGTTATCGACCGCCTGCGCCCGCAGCTTGCTGTCGTGCCGGGGGCAACGCTGTTTCTGCAGGCCGCGCAGGATATTCGTGTCGGGGGCCGTCAAGGCAATGCGGAATACCAGTATACGTTGCAAGGCGCGACGTTTGCCGAGCTCAATGAATGGGGTCCGAAGATCACAACTGCGCTGCAGGGCGAGCCCCAACTGGCCGACGTCAACAGCGATCAACAGAATAAGGGCCTTGAATCCAACCTGGTTATCGATCGAGACACGGCAGCTCGCTTGGGGCTTACCGTCAGCCAGATCGACAACACGCTCTACGATGCCTTCGGTCAGCGTCAGGTCTCGACCATCTTCGTAGCTCGCAATGAGTACCATGTCATCATGGAGGTAGCGCCAAAATATTGGCAAAACCCACAAACTCTGAACGATGTTTACGTCAGCACCTCAGGTGGCGCGGTTGGAGGTTCGCAAGCGACCAACGCCGTGGCTGGTACCGCCATCGCACAAGGACAGTCAGTAGCTGTCAACACCATTGCGTCGGACGCCGCTCGAAATCTAGCGACGAATTCCATCGGCACCATCGGTCATGCCACCGCGTCGACTGGCTCCGCGGTCAGTACGAGCCGTGAGACGATGATTCCCTTATCTGCTGTCTCACATTTCGGACCGGGTGCCATACCGCTTGCTGTCAATCACCAAGGTCTTTTCGTCGCGAACACAATATCATTCAATCTGGCGCCGGGTGTTTCGCTCGGCACTGCTGTCGACCTCATCGAGGCTACGATGACTCGGCTTGGTGTCCCGGCAACGATCCACGGCACGTTCCAGGGGACTGCGAAAGCCTTTCAGGATTCTCTAGCGAATCAGCCTTTTCTAATTTTGGCAGCCCTGGTCACGATCTACATCGTCCTCGGCATTCTGTATGAAAGTTATTTCCATCCGCTGACAATTCTTTCCACGTTGCCTTCTGCGGGTGTGGGCGCGTTGCTGGCGCTCATGGCATTCGGAATGGAATTCAGCATCATGTCGCTTATCGGCGTGATCCTGCTGATCGGCATCGTCAAAAAAAATGCGATCATGATGATTGATTTTGCGCTTGACGCGCAACGCACGCGTGGCCTGTCTGCGTTGGAAGCGATTCACGAAGCCTGCCTGCTACGTTTTAGGCCGATCATGATGACCACCATGGCCGCTATGCTGGGCGCGCTTCCTTTGGCGATCGGCATAGGCGAGGGCAGCGAGCTGCGGCGACCACTCGGCATTGCCATCGTCGGCGGCCTCGTCCTTAGCCAGATGCTGACGCTGTACACCACCCCCGTAATTTATTTGTATATCGACCAATTCCGGCTTTGGTGTCAGCGGCTCCGGTGGGCCACCATTTTCCGCTCGCAACCGAAACCAATGTCAAACTAGGCGAATAAATGCCTGGGGCAAGGGGGGTGCGAAGAAACTGTGGGATAGTAGGCTCACCACGCCCGTATTGCCCCCACTCGATTGGGCTTTACTCTAAAATGATGCCGGCATCGGAGGACCGGCTGTCGTGGGGGTGTGCGAGGTCTGACGATGCGATCACAACTGCAGCTTGGCTGGGTGATAAATGCTTGGTGTAGCATCGAAGTCCTACGCCTTCGTTTCCACGCTCAAACGTTGGACTCGCCTCATTCCAGGCCTTTGCACGGTGATGCTGGCTTCTGCACTGTCTGGTTGCATCCTGGGCAGTGAACATCCTGAAATCGGACTTGTCGTTCCGAAGAACTATGACGAGGCGCCACGCGCGCCAGAAGCCGCCGTTCCAGCTTTAGATTGGTGGCGCGGTTTCCATTCCAAAGAGCTCACCGCGTTGATGGAGCAGGCCCAAGTCTCTAACCTCGATATAGCGGTGGCCATTGCTCAAATCATTCAAGCTGATGCGCTAGTAGGGATCGCTGGTTCCCCTCTGTTGCCGACGATCATTGGGAACGGAACAGCCGAGAGCGTGCGCGAGTCAACAGCTGGCAGCGTAGGCACGAGCAGTATCAGTGGAACTGGCACTAGCAGTGGCAGTGGCCGGGGCGGCAAATCACCCGGCCCTCCGACGTTCTCCCTTTACAACCTTAATCTAACCGCAAGCTACATGGTCGACTTTTGGGGCAAAAACCGCGCTACGCTTTACGCGGCCGAGGAAACTGCAGCCGCCAGCCGGTACAATGAAGAGGTCGTAGCCCTTACAACAGTCGTTAGCGTAGCCAACGCCTATTTCCAGGTGTTGGCCGCTCAAGATCAGCTGCGCATCGCGCGTCACAACCTGGCCGATGCCGAGCGGATCCTCACTGTCGTCCAACATCAATTTTCCGGCGGAACAGCAACACAGCTCGAGGTGTCGGAACAGGAAGCGCTGGTATGGACCCAGCGCGCTACGATCCCGCCCCTTGAAGTGGCATTGCGACAGAATATGAACGCGCTCGCCGTGCTGATCGGGCGCCCACCGGAGAATTTTAGGGTACGTGGCGGGGGAATGGCGCAAATCACAATCCCACGCGTGACGCCCGGTCTGCCCTCAGAAGTGCTTTATCAACGCCCTGATGTTCGCCAGGCTGAAGCGCAACTTGCTTCCTCCAACTTCAGCGTTGAGTCAGCGCGCGCTGCCTTCTTTCCACAGATACCGTTGACCGGTGAGACCGGCGTTCAAAGCCAAAACCTTGCGATGCTGTTCGTGCCCAATGCCTGGTTCTATACTCTCACAGCCGGTGTGACACAGCCCATCTTCGAGGGCTTTCTCCTGAAAAACCAACTGAAGCAGGAGAGAGGGCTACAGCTGCAATATCTGGAGGTCTATCGCAAGGCAGTGCTATCTGCGTTCTCGGACGTAGAGAACGCTCTCATCGCAGTCCAAAAAACGAGCTTGCAGGTGCATGAACAAGCACAGGCAGTCGCCAGCTATCGTGGCGCTTTCAACGTGGCCGAGGATCAATTGCATGGAGGGACAATTAATCTGACCGCAGTACTGCTGGTGGAACAAAACCTGTTCACCGCGGAAGCCACGCTGACGCAGGATCAACTGACACAGTTGACGGACGCGGTGAACCTGTTTCAGGCGCTTGGTGGCGGGTGGGAACAACCAGAGAAGGCTTTCATGCGGGCGAGCGTACCCGCTTTCGTAACAAAGGTATTTTAAGTTCCGACGGCAAAATTTCGTGGGATGAGTTCAAAGCAGGCTGCGCGAAAGGTATGGTATCCAACCCGGGCCCAACTCGGGCTTGATAAGGCCGGCCGCCCTCTGCATTTCGACATGTCCGTCGAAGATGGGATGCCATTGGCCCTAGTCCCTCACCTTATGCCGGACGATCATTATTCCCATGGCATCCTCCTGCCGCTTGTACGCTCGCGCGAAGATCCCTCGGGCTCCGCAAAACCCGTCAACGAGGACGACTCAGCCTAGCGATGCACCTTTGACACGTTCAGTAAGGTGGTCCCGCTCAGACAGCCAAGCCCATATTTCTTTACGTTCACAGACAGGCGATCGACACCAGCACGCCGTCAGGAAAAAGGCTATTCCAGATGCTCGGCGTTTTTGCGGAGTTCGAGCGGGAAATTATCAGAGAAAGAATTATCGCGGGACAACAGCGTGCGCGGGCGCAGGGCAAGCGAATTGGTCGGAGATGCGTGATCGACGACACACTTCGAACGCAGGCTCTACGTCTGCGGTCGGCAGGACACTCTCTTAGGGACATTGGTGGGCGCCTGAATGTTAGCGCTGCAACCGTTCTAAAAGCGCTCATCGCCGGCCAAAAACACACCAGGTTGTCAACGCAGTGACACCTTTCATTTAAACGTCGCCGGGGCGGCGTCGTAAAGTGTAACCATTTCGATCTGTGCGCCGGGATCATTGGCGATTTGCATCGGCCATGGGCTGGTTGGTGAATTTTTCGTCAGTGCTACCGGCGCCCTGGGGTCTTGATCCTATCGTCGCGCACCAGTTCTCTTGTTATTTATTGCGATTTTCAGCTCACAGATCGTGGTACAGCTTTTGCATGTCTGCATGTCCGGCTGCCGCATTGATTGCTGCTCCGATGGCGCAAGCAGGGCGACGCCAGGGCGGAATCGTGGGTGGTTCGACAGGGAGAGCGCGTCGTGCGCAGTTGGCGCCCCACGAACCTCAGCTTCGGGGTTCAGCAGGAGATTGATCCATGAGCATTCAAGCGATTCTGGACCGCAAAGGTAGAGATGTGGTCACGATTAGCGGAAATGCGACGCTCAAGAGCGCCGCTGATCAGATGCTAATGCATGGGATAGCCGCGCTGATCGTAACAAGCGGGGATGTGATCGCCGGCATCATATCGGAGCGCGAAATCGTCCGTGCGATAGCCCGCCATGGGACGCTCGCGGTTTCGTTGCCGGTGACGGATATTCTGACACATTCCATTTTCCCTGTGGCACCGGAACACAGCCTGAAGCATGCCATGAACGTGATGACGCGAAATCGCGTCCGGCATCTGCCTGTAGTCTCTGACGGCAAGCTCGTCGGCATCGTCAGCATCGGCGATATCATCAAACGCCGACTGGATGATTTAGAAATGGAATCGAACGTCCTCAGAGATGTCTACATCGCCGCGCGCTGATATGCCGGCGGCCAAATCTGAACCAACTATCAGCGGACCAAGTTTCTCTTGGAGGGAGTGGCAGCGCTTGGCCTCGTCGCGTTTAGTCCGTCCGCGTATCTCGACCCGACCCTCACAGGGGTCACTTAGTCGATGGGCGTCGTCGTACGACTTCGTGCGATTTGCTCGGCTGCATCAATGAGTCGATCTAGCTTCCGATTGATTTGGCCAAGCTGATATGCCGCATATTCGGTGGCACGGGACAAGCGGACATCAAGCGGCATCGAACTGGGGTAATAACCAGGATCAAAATCCTGCTCCAAATAGGCCTTGCGACGACCGACGAAGACTTCTTTGTCCGAGTCCGAGTTTGCCATCGTTGCCCCCTGTTTCCATCAAGTACATGCTACCCCAAGGGCATTGGAGGGGTTGCCTTGAGACACGGGCCACCCCTCCTGCTGCAATCTCGCGGGAGTGGGAATTACGGGTGATCTTAAGTCACTACGTAGGACCGCTCCCTATGGAGTGCTTCATCGCCGATCTTCCGACTACTCGCCTTCCGCCCCAATCGCATAAGCGGTCTCGCCGTGAACCGCGTCGTCGCCCACCTTCAGGGTCGCTTCATCCATGCGCAGTGGGACGATCAACGAGATGACCTTGAGGATGATGTAGGTCGCTATCACATTGTACACGATAATGAAGGCGGCAGCCTCGGCCTGAAGTAGGAGCTGTCCGGAGTTGCCATAGAGCAAGCCTGTGACGCTGAAGCCAGGCGCGTCCTTGTCAGTGCCGATATACATGAACATGCCCGGGTTGGCGAGGACGCCCACAAGCATACCGCCCATGAGGCCGGCGATACCATGTGTGGAAAATACCGACAATGTATCGTCCACCTTCATCATCAACTTGGTCTTTTGCAGCCAGTTCATGCTGGCCCACGGGATGATACCGGCGCACACACCAATGATAATGGCGCCCCACCCATCGACGAAGCCAGCCGCGGGAGTAATGGCCACCAAGCCCGCAATCATGCCGTTGACAGCGCCGATGACCGACGGTTTGCCATAGGCCATCTTGTCCATCAGCGTCCAGACCAGAAGCGCCACTGCGGTGGCGGTGTTGGTGTTGAGCACCGCCGCGCCTGCATCCGCGTTGGCGAAGTACGGATCGCCTCCATTGAAGCCGTTCCAGCCAAGCCAGAGAATCCCTGCACCGACCAACGTGACCAACAAGCTATTGGGTGGGAATGATTCGCGATCCTGCTGTAAGCGTGGGCCGATCACCGCCGCAGCGACAAATCCGGACGTACCTGCAGCAAGATGGATAACATAGCCGCCCGAGAAGTCTGCCGCGCCCGCTGCCGCGAGCCAGCCGCCGCCCCACAGGCTAAACGCACCCACCGTGTAGACGAGGGTCATCCATACTGGGCAAAAGATCATCCACGCAGTAAAGTTCATGCGGCCAAGTACTGAGCCGCCGAGGATGATGACGGTGATGGCCGCGAACACGAACTGGAAGAACATTAACGTGGCCATTGGGAAGGCAAGGGGCGGCATGCCCGAGGCTGCAGCCGGAATTGTGGCCTGACCGGTGGTAAACAAGGCCGACGTTGCCAAACCCGGCTTGCCTAAGAAGGGGAACCATTGAGGCCCGAACGCCATGTTGTAGTCGAACAGAACCCAGACGACCAGGACCGAGGCGAAAGCGTATATCGCCATAAAGGCGGAGTTGATCGCCCATTTCTTCTTGACAATGCCGCCATAAAGAACCGTTAGCCCGGGAATGCTTTGCAACCCGACGAAAGTCGCAGCGGCCAACTGCCAGGCATTGTCTCCCGTATCTAGCCATTGTGGTGATGCTACAAGTGCCATTTAATTCCCCCCATGTTAGATTGCTCGAAGGCGTACCGATGCCGATGGCAAGGGAGTCCAGATGACGCTCAGAAATCAACGCAAAAGTCATGCCATATGGGCGCCTTGGTCCGACGGTGTTTTCTGCAGCGTTTTTTTTATTAGCGGCGATATTCTGCACATAAAATAGGCAAGTGGGCCTACTCGCGCGGCATTCTTTGCCAACTCGCGATCTGAGTAAGTGAGGGGATAAAGAGCCATGCAGGTGCAACCATGTTCGTGAGCCGGCCGTGGATTGCTGCTTTGGCGACTGGCATAGCCGTTTTCGCCATTAACGGTCAGGCGCAGGCCAGCGAGACCGCGATTACCTGCACCAATCCGACCAGCGGCGTGAGCTGGCAGATTAAAATTGACTATGATAGGCGCACTGTGGATTCCAATCCGGCCCGCATTAGCGACGCAGAGATTTCGTGGCACGATGGGGCAGACGGCGGCAACTACACGCTCGACCGCAAATCCGGGAACCTCACGGTAATCATTGCGTCGAGCACCGCCGGTCATTTTCTCTATGATCGTTGCAGGCTGGAGAATTGAAGCCGCGCTCCGGAACTGCAATGGCCCCCGCACCGGGACACGATCCAGGCTGCCCGTCGCCCGGCGAAATCGGAGCAACGGCGATGGTCGAACGTGTCGCCGGCGTTAACGCAAGCGTCGGGTTCTTCTCGAAGACTGGGCCACGTAAACACAACGAGGATTTCGCCGGCGCCGTTTTCGGTGCGGAACTGCCCGAGCCGCGCCGAGACGTGGTGGCGGCGATTGCCGACGGAATTGGAAGCGCAAAGGGCGGTCGCGTGGCGGCCGAGACCGCTGTGCGCGGTTTTCTCGATGGATTTTGCGACCTGCCCGAAACGATGGAGGTGAGACGCGCGGCGGCCAGGATCGTGAGTGCGCTCAATGGCTGGATCCATGCCCAAGGTCACCACGACCCCTCGCTCGCGGGAATGGGATGCACCTTCACGGCCCTGGTATTACGCGGTCGCATCGCCCACTTGTTGCATGTCGGGGACACGCGCGCCTACCGGCTGAGCGGTGACCGCTTGACCCGCCTCACCACTGACCACGTCCGCGGAGGCACCGGTCGGTCGCGGACCCTTTACCGCGCGCTGGGCGTCGAGGCGGAGGTGCGACTGGACTACGCCACCCAGCCGGTGGCGCTGCACGATCGCTTTCTCCTGTGCAGCGATGGCGTGCACGGATTCCTGACGGACCAGAGCATCGCCGACCTCTTGCGCGAGCGCTCTGCTCCCCGGGATACCGCCCGCGCGTTGGTCACGGCCGCGCTTCAATCTGGCAGCGCCGACAACTGTACGGCCTTGGTGCTGGACGTGGTTGGCCTGCCGACGGCGGAATCCACTGACATCGGCACCACCATCATGCAACTGCCGTTGATCCCGGTGCCGCTTAGCGGCGAGACGATCGATGGTTTTGTGCTCAAAGTGCCGCTGTCCGACGGGCGATACAGCCGCCTGTTCGGTGCCGTGGATGAGGTCGAGGGCGGCGAGGTGGCATTGAAGTTCCCCAAGCCCCAGGTGGCCGCCATGGCCATCCACCGCGCGGCATTCGTCCGCGAGGCCTGGGTGGGCGCGCGCGTGAATAGCCCCTGGCTCGGCCACATTATCGAGTTGCCGCCGGGGCGGCAGACCTGCCTCTACACGGTCATGCCGCTTTATCAAGGCGAGCTTCTAGAGACGCGGCTCAGGCGTCGCCCGTCGCTGGGTCTAGAGGAAGGACGAAATATCGCGGTCAAGCTGGCACGGGCTGCGGCGGCGCTACACCGCGCCGGCATCATCCATCGCGACATCAAGCCGGACAATGTGATTCTCGAGGGTGGCGGATCGCTAAAGCTGATCGATCTCGGGGTGGTGCGCGTACCCGGACTGGAGGACTTCCCGCCCGAAGACATCCCGGGTACCCCTGGCTATATGGCGCCTGAATTGTTCGCCGGCGAACCCGGAAACGAAGGAACCGATATTTATGCGCTGGGCGTCACCATGTTTCGCGCCTTCACCGGGGAGTTCCCTTACGGCAATGCCGACGCCACCAGCCCGCCGCGCCGAGACCGGCCGCAGGAGCTCTCCGCACTGCGCCCGGATCTCCCTGCGTGGCTCCAGGCCGCACTCGGGCGAGCGATCGCAATCGATCCCACCCAACGTTTTCGCGACATGATCGAATTCGCGGTGGAGATGGAGGCGGGACCGGC
>Ga0116221_1001272_pt1 | contig 16967 bp, 17 predicted proteins | sample Sb_taG_5_FD_88965 | JGI IMG/M metagenome (GOLD analysis project Ga0116221, IMG submission 88965) | Peat soil microbial communities from Weissenstadt, Germany - Sb_50d_8_FC metaG | ecosystem: Environmental > Terrestrial > Soil > Wetlands > Peat | place: Germany: Weissenstadt | collected 2010-09-21 | reverse complement strand
CCAGTTCCAACTCGAGTTCGCCTTCGTGGTCTGCCATTGCGCTCACCTCCTTTGAAATGGTGCAACAGAGGCAACGATAAACTTCCCGCCCGGCAACCGTCCAGTCGCATCTTATAGCTAGCCGGTGCGGTGTAACTCGTTATCGCTCCCTCGTAAGCTACGTACTCGAAGATACCGATGAAACTGGTCCCCTAAAGATGTTACTTGCAGCACGCGAGATGCGATGATATATATCGTGAATTCCAGCGGTGGTTGCCGCGAGGGGAATAGTCCTTACCGGTGCTGGGAGAGGTGAGCGGACGCCATCTCCCGGATGCACCTTTTTTCCAGTTGGCCCTCAAGAGGTGGTGCCCGAACACCACGGTTAGGTTGCGCCTATGACCGACGCCGAAACAGCCAGCATTGACGATCTGGTCCGGCTTGTTGTCGAGCGGAGCTCCGGAAGCAACGCGCATGGCCCCGTCCCCAACCAGGATCCGAACGCCGAAGACATCATGTTCGATATCGAGGTTGGAGGATCCCGCTACCTGTTGATCCGCCTTCCGAAGCCCGCCCAGCTTGATGTGCGGCTTAGTCCGCGCGAACAGGAAATCGTACGCTTAGTGGCGCGGGGACACTCTAACAAGATCATCGCCGGCGTACTCAACATCAGCTCGTGGACCGTCTGCACGCACTTGCGCCGGATCTTCGCCAAACTCGGGGTTGGCTCCCGCGCAGCCATGGTGGCCCGCATGCCGGAGCTCGGTCGGGCGGCCGCCGCTCATGGAGCCGCTCCGGAAGCCTGGCCGCGTGGCGCTCACGCGTCCACGGAATATTCCGGAACCCGCGGGCGCAGGCAACCGGTTTGAGGCTTCGAACCGATCCGGAAACGCGCACCAGCTCCGCATGTTACACGCCTGTTACTCGTAGCCAACGCGCGTGGCGGGAGACTCATGGCGCTTCATAGTAAGAACGAGATTCGTCCCAAGCTTGCGGGCCCAACGCCGGGATCCAGCTTTCACTCCCAGCCGGTTCCCAAGTACCGGTTCCCGAAGGCCGGAATCGAACGTACAGCCGCTTACCAGTTAGTGCACGATGAGCTGCTGCTGGACGGGAATTCGCGCCAGAACCTGGCTACTTTCTGTCAGACGTGGGTGGAGCCCGAGATTAGCCAGCTCATGCATGAGTGCTTAGACAAGAACATGATCGACAAGGACGAGTATCCGCAGACGGCAGAGATCGAATCCCGCTGCATCCACATGCTGGCAGACCTCTGGAACTCACCGGATGCCGCCCATACGCTGGGTTGCTCCACTACCGGGTCGAGCGAGGCAGCCATGCTCGGAGGGCTCGCCCTCAAGTGGCAATGGCGCAAGCGGAGACAGCAGGACAGGAAGCCGGCTGGACGGCCCAACCTGGTCTGCGGGCCGGTGCAGATTTGCTGGCACAAATTTGCGCGCTACTTTGACGTGGAGCTCCGCCAGATCCCCTGCGAGGGCAGCCGGCTGATGATGTCACCCGAGGAAGTAATCCAGCGCTGCGATGAAAACACCATTGGAGTTGTGCCCACGCTCGGTTTGACCTTCACCCTGCAGTACGAGCCGGTGCGAGCCGTGGCAACCGCTCTGGACGATCTGGAAGAGGCATCCGGACTCGACATCCCCATCCACGTCGACGCCGCCAGCGGCGGCTTTCTCGCCCCTTTCCTCCAACCGGCCCTGGTTTGGGATTTTCGAATTCCACGCGTCAAATCGATCAATACCTCCGGGCACAAATTTGGTTTAGCACCCCTCGGCTGTGGGTGGGTTATCTGGCGGGAAGCGGAGGATCTGCCGCGGGAGTTGATCTTTCGGGTGAAGTATCTGGGCGGAAGCATGCCTACATTTGCCCTCAATTTCTCCCGGCCGGCCGGCCAGATTGCGTGTCAGTACTATAATTTCATTCGCCTGGGCCGCGAAGGGTACGCCAGAAACGCGCAGGGCTGCGCGGAAGTGGGCACCTGGCTCGCCGGGCAGGTGGCCAAACTCGGAGTCTTCGACCTGGTGTATGACGGCCGCGGGGGTGTTCCGGGATGCTGTTGGAAGATCAAGGACTACGAGGACACCAACTTCACGCTGTACGATTTGGCGGACCGCCTGCGAGTCCGGGGATGGCAGGTTCCCGCCTATCCCATGCCCGCCAATCGCGGGGACTTGGTGGTGCAGCGCGTTCTGGCCCGCCTCGGTGTGAGCCGCGATCTAGCCGGGTTGCTGATTGAGGACCTGCAGCGCGCCATCGAATACTTCGAGAAGAATCCATCGCCTAAAACGCTCGGCCGGAAGCTGGCTGGAGGTTACCACCACTAAATACACCATTTCAGAAGTTCACTAACGTATCGCGGGATCGCTTGCTAGCGCGCGGCTCCGTCCAGAGCCGCGACCGTGAGCGCCTGCCGAGCCAAATTCTTGCCGAGATGGGCAGAATCCGTCCGCGCCATCGGCTGTGGTTTTCTCCGCGCGTTCTCGGCGCCTCCGCGTCTCTGCGGTGAGCTTGGTTTTTCCTGTTTGGTTCCGCCTTGTCCAGGTTCCCATCCTCCTGTCAAGGCCGCTGCGTTAAAATAGGACCCGAGCTTCCGGGGAGGTGAAGCACCAGGCTTTTCGGAGGTCCGCGGCAGAACAGAGACCCATGGGTACCCACGCGCATCGCTCAGGATATCGGGCCGCCGTTTCGGGCGGAGTCCAGTTTTTGATGATGGCCTGGCTGGCCTGCTCCAACCACTGGGGATTGCGGGCCCAGGCTCCCTACAATACCGCTTCCGGGAAGAGCGCCACCTACGGGTTTTACGATCCGCTGCATGCCCCCGAGCCGAAGGCCCCCAACGGCCCCGCGCTGGCGCCTTTCACTCAGGGAACGCTGCCCGTGGTTTCCCTCAGCGAATATGCCGCCAACAAAGCGGCTATAGCGCCCTACGCGCAGTCGAGTTTTTCGTCTCCCGTCGCGATTCAGATTTCGCCGCAGCCGGTTCCACGCGCTCCGGGCACGCCTCCCGCCCCCATCGTGCAGACTCCCACGGTCGGTTTTCAGGGCATCCTGGAGGCGGCGGGATCGCAGCAGCAGCCGCCCACGCCGGACATCGCCGCCGGGCCCAGCGACGTGGTGATGGTCATCAACTCCTACATCGCGCAGTACACCAAGACCGGCACGCAGGTGCAACTGACCGCGTTCCAGGATTTTTTCAGCGCGCTGCTGCCCACCATCTGCCCCTCCGGCGTGGGGAACTGCCAGATTTTCGACCCCTGGATCCAGTACGATCAACTGCACGGCCGTTTTCTGTTCCTGGCGTCATCCCGCACGCTGCCCGACCTGCTGACGTCTTATAACCTGATCGCAGTCACCAACGGCGCCACGTATAACAGCGGATGGAAAACGTGGGCCTTGAATGCCGGGCTCGACGGCGCCACCCCATCGAGGAACTGGGCCGACTCCTGGCGGCTGGGTTTCGACAATATCGCGGTGTACCTCTCGGGGAACATGTACAACTCGGATCAGGCCTTCCAGTATGCGAAGATTCGCGTGCTGCTGAAGTCCGACCTGTACAATCCGGCGGCCACTACCCTGCCCTACCAGGATCTTTTCCAGCTCATGAACGCGGACGGCTCGCTGGCGGACTCCATCGTTCCGGTGCATCAGCGCGGCAATCCCTCGGCGGTGAACGCCCAATTGCTGGTGAATGCCACCACCATCAAAGTGCCGGCTACTTACCTCACGGTCTGGAGAATCGTGGATCCCACCGCCAACCCCGTGGCCGCCACGCGGAGCACGGTGACGGGGCTCCTGTCGTACAATTTTCCGGCGGCCGCGCCGCAGTTCAACTGGCCCGCGGTCCTGGACAGCGGCGACAGCCGCATCCTGAAGGCCGTCTACCGCAACGGTTTCCTCTATACGGCCAGGGACACGGGATACACCGACGTGAAAAGCGCCGCGACCACGGTGACTTATGACGTAGTCAACACGTCCAAAATGGCGCTGGTTTCGCAGGCCAGGCTGGTGAACGCCAATTCGTTCTACCCGGCGTTCGATGTTCCGGCGACGGTCCCCTCGGGAATGCAGTATGCCAACACGACCACTGGTTCCGCATGCCCGTGGTGTATTACCGGCACGACCACGGCACAGGATGGGAGTGGGAGCCTGACGTACGCCGGCATTTCCAGTCTCAAGGCCGGCAAAGACATCTTCGATCTGACCGGGGGGTTAACGGTGATTTCGAACCGTTGGGGGGACTATTTCGGAGGCGCCGTAGACCCCATCAACGGGGGGTTGTGGACGTCGGGCGGATATGCGGAGACCCGGCAGGCCAGCGTCAACATCGGGTTCGCCGGCGTGTGGGGAACCTGGGCGGGATACTTTCCCTGGCTGACGGCTTCCGCGTTTACGGACGTCCAGGAGCCTTTCGCGGATTACGCCAACGTCATGAGCTTGTGGGGCATTACCACGGGTTGCACGGCCACCACATTTTGCCCCACCGCCACCATCACACGGTGGCAGTTCGCGATCTTCCTCATCCGCTCGATGGAGGGCAATCCCTGCCCCAACAACACCGCTTGCGCCGCGGGTTTCACCTATACGGCCACGCCGTATTTCACGGACGTGCTGGCTACGGATACCAGTTTTCCGTATGTGCAGAAGCTGCGCGACCTGGGGATCACCTCGGGATGCACCACCACCACGTTTTGTCCCAACGACCTGGTTCCGCGATGGGCCGCCGCGACGCTGATCGTGCGGGGCAAGCTCAAAGCGCTGTTCGGGGATCGTTTTACGTATCCCTCCACACCATCTTTCGAGGATGTGGCGCCGGCCTCTTCGGCGTTTCCGTACATCCAGAAACTGTTCGAGTTAGGCATCACCTCGGGATGCACGGCCACGCAATTCTGCCCCGACGACCCGATCACCCGCCAGCAGGCGGCGGTGTTTATCGTACGCGCCTTCCTGAATTAAAACGCAGTGACGTTACCCCCGGCCCCCTGGCCCCCGGTCCCCTGGCCCCTGGCCCCTGGCCCCCGACCCCTGGCCCCCGACCCCTGGCCCACCGGCCCCTGGCCCCCGGCCCCTCGCCCCTGGCCCCCGGCCCCTCAACCCCGGCCCCCGGCCCCGGAGTTTAGGAGTAAAGTGGAACTGAAGGTGGGCCCCATGAAACGTGTCGCAGGGTTGGTGGTATTTGCCGGGATAGCGGTCGGTTCCATAGTCTGTCCGCGGCCCTGCCACGGCCAGGCGGTAGTGATCGGCGCAGGGTATGCCGCGCCCAGTGCGACGGATGCCGCGCCCGGACAGCTCATCACGGTTTTTGCGCGGGTGCCGGGGAAAACGCCGGCCGATCCGGTGGTCGCGAAGGCGCCCCTGCCGGCCACGCTGGCCGGGTTTACAGCGCTCCTGCGGCAGACGTTTCCCTCCGATCCGCAGCCGGTTCCGATCTTATCGGCGGTGGACTCGCAGTCCTGTTCCATCGTCACGCCCCTGGTGTGCGACACGGTGAGCCTGATTACCGTGCAGGTGCCGTTCGAGCTGACCGCGAATGCTCCGCGTACGGCCATGCCCCAGACCACCGTGCCCCAGAATTTCGCGCGGCTGGAGATCGGTTACAACGGCAATCCGGCGGACTCCCTGGTCCTGAACCCGGTTCTGGATCGCATTCACGTGCTGAATTCCTGCGATGCGGCGGCGGGCTCGACCCAGCCGGCGGCCTGTCTTCCACTGGTGGCGCACCCGGACGGCAGCCTGGTTTCGCGGGATAATCCGGCGCAGGCGGGCGGGGTGCTGACGGTGTCGGCGGTGGGGCTGGGATCGGTCCCGGTAGGCCCGGTCCTGATTCCGGTAGCCACCGGGACCGCCACCCCGCAGCAGGCTCCCCCGGTGGATGGGGTTCTGGTGGGCTTCGATACGCGGGTGAATGCCTCGCCGGGCATGCTGCTTCCCTCCTCCGCGGCGCCCGCCAACAGCGCGCAACTGCAGGCCGGGTCGGTGGGGATTTATCAGATCGCGTTCACGGTACCTGCGCTCGCCGCCGGCACGCCGGCTTGCGACAGCACGGTGCTATCCAACCTGACGGTGAACTTCGGGCGCACGGCATCCTACGACGGCGTGGGGATCTGCGTGACGCCCGCGGCGCCGGCCCCGCCATCGGATTCCCGCATCCGCAACCGTAGTAGAATGTAGGGGAGAAACCGATCGTATTTCAGGGTTCCGGAGGTCTGTAGGGTTCCGGCGCCCGACCGGTTCCACAACCATCGCCGGGCATTGCCGAGGCCGTGCCCGCGCTCGTGTAAAAACAAGTTGGGAGACTCTATTCATGCGTAAGCCGGCACTATTGTTGCTCTGTCTGGTGTTCTGCTGTTGTAAATCCAGGCAGCCGAACGTCGCCCCCCGAACCGATGGCAAAGGCGGCGGCAGCGCGGCCGCGGACGGAGGTATGGTCCGGCTGAGCGGCAAGATTCTGGGGAACGACAATCCCCCGTCGTTGTTTCCGGTGCGAATCGACGGCAAGTTCGGCTTCATCGACAAGAAGGGCAAGCTGGTGATCAAGGCCGATTTCGGGGGCGCATCCCGTTTTTCCCAGGGACTGGCCGCGGTCCAGCTCATTAAGGGGGGCCGGGTCGGGTACATCGACGAGACCGGGACCCTGGTCATTCCCACGCAGTTCGACCTGGCCGACCCGTTTTCGGAGGGATACGCCTCGGTCATGAAGGCCCGCAAGTGGGGATATATCGACAGGACCGGCCAGATCGTCATTCCGATTACCTTCGCCGCCGCCGAGATGTTTACCGGAGGAGTGGCCGCGGTGGCCCAGATTCAGTCCACCAGCATGACGATATTTTTTTATATCAATCGCAATGGCGAGCCCCTGCTCGATAAGCAGTATCAGTTCGATACCGCCTATCCGTTTGGCGAAGGCCTGGCGCCGGTGCGCAGCTTAGGCCAGTATTTCCGTTACATCGACCAGTCCGGGAAAACGGTGATTCAGCCGAAAGCCAAAGAGACGCCATATATGTCGGCCGGGGTGTTCGAAGAGGGGCTGGCGCCGGTCAATCTTCACGCTTCGGAAGGCATGCGCTGGGGATACCTGGGGAAGGACGGGAAACTGGCGATCCGGGCGCATTTCGTAAACGCGCTCTCCTTCAGCGAAGGACTGGCCGCGGTACAGATGCTGGACGGCAAATGGGGCTATATCAACCCCAAGGGCAGCATGATCATTACACCCAAGTTCGACGGTGCCTTGCCCTTCTACAATGGAATGGCGGAAGTCCAGATCGGTTCGACTATCGGGTATATCGATCCCACCGGCAAATTCGTCTGGGGACCCAAGTAGGCAGGCGGGGGTACCCTCTGGGTCCGCCTGCCAACCATAAGATTTTCTCACAACCAATAAGAATTGCCGGGGAGATCCCTACGCACTTTTTTAGGGAGGGTGGGGGGCTAAAAGGGATACCCCTGGGGGGCTAAAAGGGATACCCCAGGGGGGGCTAAAGGGGATACCGGAGGGGGGGCTGAAAGGGATACCCCAGGGGGGGCTAAAAGGGATACCGGAGGGGTATCCCTTTTAGCCCCCCCTTTATAGACATAGTGTAGTCATAGTGCGAGTCAGGCTGGGTTGTCGTCGTCGTCGTCCAGGGAAGGCAGGAAGGCACATAGGACGAGGACGACGATGGCGCCAGCGCGGGTCAGCGCCATGGTCAGGCAACATATTTCCTGCAATTATATAGTTTATATACTTTTCCCTTGACTACGGTAGAGAGACCACTTACGATGTGGGATAATGCCGAGATCATGGGATCGCAAGACGGAGTACTTCAAGTCCGCTGAAGTGGCAGAACTCATCGGAGTAACGAAGCAGACACTGCTCAACTGGCTGCGCCGTGGGTTAATCACCGAACCAGAGCGGAACCCGGCTACGGGGTACCGGCTTTGGACGGAGAAAGACATCGAGCGAATCAGACGGTTTCTCAGGGAGCGCGCATCATGATCCGGTTAGTGATTTGCAATCAGCGTGGAGGGGTCTCGAAGACCACCACGACCCACACCATCGGCCGCTACATGGCGGACCGCGGGTTGAAGGTGCTCATGATCGACACCGACCCGCAGGGATCGTTGGCGCTGGTGCTGGGAGCCAAACCCAAGAAGTACCTCTACGAGTTCGTGGTTCACAACCACGCCTTCGAAGAGTGCGTATGGCACGCCATGGAGAACCTGGACGTGCTGTGCAGCAATCGCGAGACCACCAAGGCCGAGGTGGCGCTGCTGGGAATGACGGCGGGCGAACTGGCGTTCGTGCGCATCTTCGGCATGATCGAGGACCCTTACGACGCGGTGTTGATCGACGTATCGCCATCCATCAACCTGGTGCAGACATGCTCGATCATGTATGCCAAGCACCTGCTGATACCGGTCGCCATGGACATGCTGAGCCTGCAGGGCGCAGCGGCGGTCATCGAGACGAGCAAGATGCTCACCGACCTGTTCAAGGTCGAAATCAAGACCGTAGGCCTGCTGCCGACCATGATCGACCGGCGGTTCAACCTGACGAGTTTGACGCTGAAAGCGCTGGAGGGCATGTCCGAGAAGTACGGCATTCCGGTACTTCCCCCGATCCGCACGGATGGGACGGTTCCCAAGGCCGAGCGCGTGCGAAAGTTCCTGGTGGACATGGACCCGCACTGCAAGGCCGCCGACGACTACCGGGTGGCATCGGCCAAGCTGATGGAGCTTTTGAATGTCAAGCCGAGATACAACGCCAAAGAAGAAGAAATCTCGGCATAAGGAGGCGCTGGAGCCCATCAGCATGGACGAGATCCTGGCTGGGCCGGGCATGAGCGGATTTGTCAGTATACTGGACCCTCCCGAGGCCGTGCCGTACCTGCAGGCGCTGGTAGACGACATCAAAGACATCCCCCTGCTGACGGTAGCGGAGGGGCAGTGGAAGCCGCGGGCGCGGGGCGGGGAAGCTGGCGCGGAGATGGGCGCGGAGGGGAGCCGCCTGCCCAAGCGGGCGGGGAACGTGATCCACCTGCGGCGGCGCGACGGGGAGGGGGAGCCTCCTCCGCCTGCCCCGGGGGCTGAAAGGGTACCGGGGGCTGAAAGGGATACTGGGTCTCCCCTGCCCCGCGCTCCTGCCGCGCCCGCGGTTCCAGCCGTGCCCGGGGTTCCCCACGTGGAAGCCGGAGGCAAGCGGTTCCATGTGCGCCGGGCGGTGCTGGCGCAGGACGGGCACTCCTCGGGCGAAGAGGTGCTCTACCAGAGCCTGTGGAACTGCCGGTATGCGCGTGCCGAGGCCAAGGAGACGCGCCTCGTCACGATCGGGTGGAAGGCCATGGCCAAGCTGGCGCGCATGACGCCGCGGAACACCCGGCGGAATTGCCAGAGCCTGATCGATAAACTGGCCATGGAGCAGCTTTCCGGGGAGAACAGCCGCGAGAGCATCGGGAGGACGTACCGGCTGTTCTCGTACAAGGCGATTCTGGAGCGGCGGCGGGCGGCGGGATTGGAGTGGGTGACCCGCACGCGGGGGGTGAGTTTCGTGGCGGGTCCGGTGGGGCAGGCGCTTCCGCCTGCCAACCCCGCCACGGTGCCAGACCGGGGGGTCGGAACAGCCCCCGGAGCTGAAAGGGAGCCGGGGGCTAAAAGGGATACCGGGTCCCCGGATTTGATCGTCCGCACCCTCCGCGAGTATCTCCCCGATGTGGACGACCCCTCGGTGCGCGCCCTCATCGAGGCCTGCCGGCAGAAGGCCGCGGATGCCAGCGAGGAAGAGATCGACTATTTCGTGCGCATCAAGGCCGACCTGATGCACCGCATGGGGACCGTGAAGTCGCCCATGGGATTCCTCAAGACCTCGGTGCCGCGCTGTTTTGAAGGCGAGTCCTTCCGCCAGTTCCGGGCGGCGGAGGCCAAGCGCCGCGAAGCGGCGGCGCTGCGCGAGGCGGCCCAGGAGGAGGAGTTGCGGCGTTTCCAGGAGGAGCAGCGCGCGGTGCTGGCGGATCCGCGGGCTTCCGAGGAGGACCGCAAATTTGCGCGCCACTACCTGGGGATCCCGGCGGTGCCTGAAAAGGGTACCGGGGGCTAAAAGGGATACCCCCCTCAGAAGAAGCCAGCAGCCAGAAGTCAGAAGTCAGCCGGCCCGGTTTCTTCTTGACGAAGCGTAAAGAAAAACCGCCCTCTCATCGTCCTATCATCGCAGGGTGTTTCTCGTCCAGTATTAACCACTGGCAACTTTTCCGCGTCCTCTTTTTCCGGTATAGGTTTACTCATGAAGCATATGAAACTCCTAGCCTGTCAGTTCCTAGCCGACGAAAGCGGCCAGGACCTCATTGAGTACACCCTCTTGATGGCATTCGTCGCGCTGGCCTCCGCCGCGCTTTTTATCGGCGCCGGGGGAAGCATCAACTCGATTTGGACCACGGCCAATACGCAGCTTGCGAATGCGGCCACTTCGGCCTCATAGGGTGGGTAGTCAAAAGGGATACCCGCCCACGGCTACCTGGGGGGCTAAAAGGGATACCGGGTCTACTGGGCCGAGAGACCGCTCTCCACCGGAAGGGCGGAAACCGGACCGCTCACGGCAGTTGCCAGGCGGGCCAGGTCGCCGGCCATCGGAACAGATTCCAGGGCCGCGAGCTGCGCGGAGAGGTTCTCGCCGGGAGCGTAATCCGGGACCATGCGCTCCAGCTCGCGCACCACCGACCGCAGGTCGCGGGTTTCGCAGGCGTTCCGCAGGCGCGCCAGGTGGCGCACGATCTGCTCAAACGGCAGGGCGGCGCCCGCAAAGACGCTGATTTTCTCATGGCCGGTGGGCAGAGTCCGCTCACCCGACAACTGGAGTTCTTCGCAGAGCTTTTCCCCCGGGCGGATGCCCGTGAACTCGATGCGGATGTCCTCGCCCGGGTTCAGGCCGGAGAGGAGAATCAACTGGCGGGCCAGATCGACGATGCGCACCGGCGCTCCCATGTTGAGCACGAAGATCTCGCCTCCGCGGCCCATGACGGAGGCCTGCAGAACCAGTTGCGCGGCTTCGGGAATGGTCATGAAGTAGCGCTGCATTTCCGGGTGGGTCACGGTCACCGGCCCCCCCGCGGCGATCTGCTTCTGGAAGATCGGCACCACGCTGCCGTTCGAGCCCAGCACGTTTCCGAAGCGCACCGAAACGTAGCGCGGCCCGCCGTTTTGAAACGAGCGGATCACCATCTCGGCCACCCTTTTGGTGGCGCCCATGATGTTGGTGGGCCGCACGGCTTTGTCCGAGGAGATCAGCACGAAGTCCTCGGCCGCAAATTCGGCCGCGATCCTGGCCACGTTGTAGGTGCCGAGGACGTTGTTCTCGATGGCTTCAAAGGCATGTTTTTCCATCAAGGGCACGTGTTTGTAGGCCGCCGCGTGGTACACCACGGAGGGCGCATGGCGGCGGAACACCTCGCGCAGGCGCTCGACATTCTGCACGCTGCCGATTTCCGCGTGGAAGGTCAGGGCGGGGAAGCGCTCCTGGAGGCCGCGCTCCAGGTGGAACAGCGCGCTCTCCGAAATCTCGAAAGCGATGAGGGCGGCAGGCTCGAAGCGCGCGATCTGGGCGCAGAGCTCGCTCCCGATGGAGCCGGCGGCTCCGGTCACCATGGCCACGCGGCCGCACAGCCGCCCGCTGATGCGCCGGCGGTCCAGCTCGACGGGCTCGCGGCCCAGGATATCTTCGACGGCCACCTCGCGGATCTGGCGGGCTACCGGGCGGCCGGCCACCATCTCGGCCAGCGAAGGCATGGTGCGGACCGCCACGCCGGCCGCGTGGCACTGCCGGACGATGCGCGTCATCTGGCCGCCGGTGGCGGAGGGGATCGCAATGAGCACGCTGCGCACCTGGTGGGCCTGGGCGAGCTGGGGAAGTTCCGTTCCGCCGCCGAGCACAGGCACCCCATTGATGAGCATGCCGCGCTTGTTGCCGTCATCGTCGATGAACCCGCACACTACGTGGCCGAAGGCCGCATTCTGGCGCACCTCGGACAGCAGCAGCGCTCCGGCCGCGCCTCCTCCATAAATGAAAGCCCGATCCTGCCGGCCGGAAGTGGTGCGCGAGGCGACTTCGAGCGCCATGCGGGTAGCGGCGCGCACGCCGGCGGAAAGCAGCAGGGAAATCAGGAAATCCACGATCAGGACGGATCGCGGAAAGGACGCCGGGTAAGCCGTCAGGATGGCGACTGCGGCGATGCTCGAGGCGACCACGTTGGCCTTGGCCACGTTCAGCAGGTCGCGGGTATTGAAGTAGCGCCACATGCCGCGCCCCAGGCCGAAGAGATGGAAGGCCACGACTTTGGCCAGGACCCAGACTCCGGTCCCGATCCACAGCGCGGGCAGCATCTCGCGCGGAATGGAGAATTCGAAGCGCAGCAGGAAGGCCGTGATGCCGGCGATGAGGAAGCAGAACAGTTGAGCGGTGCGGATGGTACAGATATAAGCCAAACGGCCCCGGAAGACTCCGGTGAAAAAGTTCGCGAGCTTGGGCAGACTGCGCAATGTCGCTCCTGAGAGACAGATCGGCCGAATAGGGGATTAAGTTTAGGCGCTTGCGGAGCCGGGGGACGGCGGTCGCACATCGGAACGGCGCGCGGAATGCATGGTCGGGGCGGAACGGCGTGGTCGCGTGCGATCAGCCCCTTCGCTGCCCGATCCGCCGGCGTGGATTTCGTTACACCAGCCTCAAGTCAAGAGTTACATGAATGGGCACAACCCGCCGCGGCACCTGTTACAACTGCGGCAAGCCAGCTCCGAGACAACGAATGCCAACCGATGTTGACATGGTAAACCGGGTTTCTTTTGTGCCACTTACGGTGAGAAAAGCAAGTGTCAAGGACTGCGATGATATCTTCCCCAGGACAAAACCAGAACTGGCCCCCCCAAAACCGATAATGACCTATTCACCATTTATGTTCTAGTACTTCTGGTACCCTTATGATATAATTCATTCCGTAAGGGTGGTTGTGGAGGCAGTTTCCCTGAACCAGCAAACAACAACCCGCTACGAGCCATCGTGGCAAAGTCGGCAGTTAACCGGCAGGGAGTTGCAAGTTTTAACGCTCATAGGGCGGGGGATGACACCCAAGGAAATTGCCACCTATCTGAACCTCCGCATCGCGACGGTAGGCGCTCATCGCAGGAGCCATCTGCCAAAAGCTGACCGTTCACTCGATTTGTTAACCTCCCGCGTCGTCGAGCCGTGCGACGCCTGGGTGAGCCGTTACGAAGAAGTAGATTATTTGTTGCCACACGGCCACCTAAAGCCGGCTTAGGCCGACCCTATAAGGTCTTCCGTTATGGCTTGGACCAATCAACCGAACAGGAGGCTTAACACCCGTCAGCGGAATGTGTTACAGCTAGTTACAAAAGGGCTCCGGAACTCTGAGATAGGTGAGCAGCTAGGCATCTCAGAGCGTTCCGTCAAATCATATCTCAGCCAACTGTTTCTAATTTTCGATGTGACTAACCGCACTGAACTCGTTGGCGTGGTACTAACAGAAACCGCTCTCGGCACCCATGCGCGTAGCTTCAGTAACCACACTCCTTGAGCCGACCATATGGCTCGTCTGCCCATTCTAGTGCCGCTCGCCGGATCGACGGTGTCGCGCTCCCTTGCTTCTTCACTCGGTCCGGTTCAAACAGATGGACTGGACACTGCGAATTAACTCTAAGCACCCGCTCCAGCGCACCGTCATTCGGCCCGCAGTGACAAATTCCACAGAACTTGGCTATGTCGCGGATTTTGGCGTCATCAAGGGCCCCATAATCTACGACCCAACAGTTCTCGTCTACAGCTGCGGCTGCCGACTCACAAAACCGGCCTATTCCCCGAGCACAGTACTCTTCAGGGCTCATCTCCTCTACCTCAGCACTCTCCCACCCAAAGAGCGCCGCAGCGATGTGGGGATCCGCTTTAAAGCGCATCCAGCCCGAAAATGACGCCAAGTTCGAGACCATGACCTCAACTGGATCCCGAGTAAGTATCAAGCATGGCACATGCGGCCAGAGCGCCCGGACAGTCGACAACGCCAGCACATTCCAACTGCTAAATTTGATTATGACCGCCTGCTCATACGCACCTGGACCATAGCCAAAGACCCTTACTACACATGGCAGAAGTCGCCACCGAGTTATTACCGCCGCCGGATACGGCATAAATAAGTCCACAATCGGTTCCGGTTCGGATAAGACCGTCACGCCGCTCGCGGTCCCGATGGCATTTGTAATAAGGGTCGATCCACAACGAGATACGTGAAAGATCAGTCCTCTCGGAATGACTGCACCTAAGCACTCGGCGGCACCTACAAGAGTCGCAAAGTCTGTCTCGCGCTCCTCTAATGGCGGGTGGATAGCTCTGAGCTTTGCGACGCTCTGAAAAAACATTGGTTCCGTCAACGCTAAAGATCCAACATTAATCCATTGCAACGTCGGCTCGGGAAACCACCTCAACCCGACCGGCAACCAGCGTTTGCATTGTCGCATCCCTGAAGTTCCCCGAGGCTGCAAAAGGCGTTCCCAGATCATAACCAGACAAAGATAGCATCGGCACTGCATGTCATATTGCGCCCAAAGAAGTCGGTATACCACGTGTCCACGCTGAATGCCCCACCCCAGTCGCTATCGAACACTGCGAGATCGCCCTGTTTCGTCCTGCTGTCTTCAACAATGATATAATCCCCACGCTGGAGCCTTGGTGCCATGTGCCGCAGAATACCGATCGTGTTGACATGTACGTCCTCGACCACAATCCATGGATGAGACATGTTATCCAGAGACGGCCCTTGAAGCACAGACTCTATGTGATCGCAGTCCCCCTCAACGAAGGAAACGTCAGGGTCCTCTAGGGCAGGCCGGTGGCAATCGATCGAATAGACATGGCCATCTGTTCCTTGGCACCGTAGCATATCAGCAAACCATAGAGCGCTTCCGCCAAGCCCCGATCCCAGCTCGATGATATTGGCCGGTCTAATGTTCCAGAGGAGCATCGGGTATAACGCGAGGTCAAAGACGGATTTAAATAAGGGGAGGCCGCGCCAAGAAAGGCATTCATGAAGGCCCTGTGTGGCGCTGAACTGAAGTCGGTCTAACTCCCAGGGCAACGGCACCCAAGCCCGGGTTTGTGCCGCCCGCTCGGCATAACCTATGAGCCGTGTGCCGGCTCGGGCTCCGGCGTACCGCCCAAACAGTTGGACATCTTCATCGGGGCGGTCGGCGGAGCAACTCTGCACGTTCAGCTTTCGTCGGATAGCCGGTAACCACGCAAGGAGAAAGCCGTCAAAAAAGGTCAACACCCCGGCTTGACGCGCCATGGCCTTCGTGTTGATACTGTTTTCGAGTGCCGTGAGCGACGCCAAGAGGCCGGTTCGGCCGACTGCGGTAGGGGGCGCCTGCTGACGTGTTAGCACTGAGCCTCCGAAGCTAATGAGGACCGCGGACGACAATCACAAAGTGCTCCTACCACTGCCAGCACCCGACTGCCGTTGGTGGAAGGCGACGGCTCAGCCATGGTACTACTCCACTTTCGTACAGGCGGGCGCCATATAGGTTCCTTCATCTACCAATCGGATATCGCGAAGGCCGCCAGTCGCCAGGCGTTCCGCCGAGTGCTCACATTTGATGGCGGGTACGGACCCACAATCGAGGAGAATACTCTTTTGAGCATCCAGGAGCTCCAGATATCTGCCATACACCTCGTCGGCAGGGATATTCTTCGTATCGGCTGCATATTCTGGCCACCTCACGGAGAACTCTTCACGAGGACGGAGGTCCACGATGATAAAGGCGCCCTGTGCTAGGTTTGCGATACCCACCTTGCTCATATGCGTCACGGTCTTAGCGTCGGTCCCACCACGTGCCCCGGTCAAAGCCAACTGGGTAGTGAGCAGGGCGCCGCTGGCTGTGCCATGGGGCTCGAGCGTCACGGCTTCCGTGACAGCATGCTGCACGGCCTCTGGTAATGCTCCCACCCAGGCGTGCTCGATGCTGCACGGCCTCTGGTAATGCTCCCACCCAGGCGTGCTCGATCTTTCTGTCCTGGCTGAGGATGATTGTAGGCACACCAGGGATCCCGGCTGCGCTGAGGGACTCGGTCCGCACGGTTACCGACCGCCGGTCAGTCCCTAGTGCCGCCAGAGTGGCGTCAACATTATCACTAGCGGGAATTAGGAGAATGACTGGTAGTGAGGCAGCAATGCTCGTTCGGATAAGCGCCGCGTGAAACGTAACGCTGGCACGACAATACGGGCAGTTCTCCGACCTAGCTAGGATTAGAGCTCTTCCAGCCGGAACATTGACCAACGCCACCGCCTCGCCAGGGCGCAACGCTGTCGAGGGATTGAGCCCCGCGGTAGGTGGCTTATGCCAAGACATCAGCGCCCGGCCCAGAGGATCGTCTCTCCCGGCGATGCGCATTGCGAGGCTGCCTACTGTTGTCGCGGCGAAAACAAATAACGCTATATCTAGGATACGCGCACGGCCAGACGTCAAGACACACCTCCTTTAGAGGAACTTCTCAGCGGGACTGATTACCGTCGCCTCTTTGCCCGCTATGCGAAAGTAAAACACGAGCTTTCCAGATATCGCAATTGCCTTACCACCGATATAGACTGGCGCGAAGGTCCACGCGGATACTGATGCCTTGACCGCAGCAGCTATCGCCTCGTCAGGGGCTTCAAGCACCCGGACCTCCGTCATGGTACCGTTGGGGGCAAACTGTATGCCAGCTACCGCCACCCCAGTGTGGTGTTTGAGTCGTGAATCACCTGGGTATTCCGGCACCGGTTTATTGATGGCATCACGCCGCAGCTCTGGCTCGGACATAACTCCGGTGATTGGACCCTGAGCTAGCCTGACTTTCGCACTTCGGGACGTTCACTGCCCCTAACCCTTTCAGAATCAATGAAGGCTACCCAAAGGTCTTCACCACAGAAGCAGGCCGGTCAGCGGCTTGTGTGGAGAGGATCTGG
>Ga0116221_1001268_pt1 | contig 16990 bp, 14 predicted proteins | sample Sb_taG_5_FD_88965 | JGI IMG/M metagenome (GOLD analysis project Ga0116221, IMG submission 88965) | Peat soil microbial communities from Weissenstadt, Germany - Sb_50d_8_FC metaG | ecosystem: Environmental > Terrestrial > Soil > Wetlands > Peat | place: Germany: Weissenstadt | collected 2010-09-21 | reverse complement strand
TGCCGCCGCACGCGCGAGGATCAGCGCTTCCTCCAACAGCTCCTGCACCTCTGGGCCTTCGCGCTTGTCGCCCCGCACGCACTCGATCTCCACGTCACTGTCACCGTCGAGCACACCGCGAGCGCGCAGATCCGCACCCGTCAGCGGTTGGTAGAAGCCGCCTGCCACCTTCAACCCCAGCAGACCTTCGACCGCACGCATATACAACGCGATCTGCACTTTTCCCTGCGCCCCCCACTTCCCCGCTGGCGGCGCGTCCCGACCCTTGTAGTCGTACACGACCGCCTCACCTCCCGCGCTGACGTCGACACGGTCGACTCTTCCCCGCAGCATCACCCCCCCACCGAGGTCGAACGCTCCCAGCTCGCTCCCCTCTCCCTTCTCATCGTTACTGGCGAACCCAAACCCCAGCTCCAGATAGCTTGGCTCGAGCGGACTGTCCGCTCGAGCCGCGTGCTCCAGATAGCGCTCCAAATCGACTTCCAGCCGGCGACGCACACCCGGCCGGCGCTCCAGCGCTGTCGATAGCGGGAACTTCGCCTCGTTCTGCCGGAGCGCCCACTGTAACAGCTCGCGCGCGCGAGCCAGCCGCGCCGGGGTAAGCCGCGCCGACCCCGTTTCGCGCTTCAGCTCTTCGAGCGTGTCCTTCAGCGCGGCATGCGCCAGCCCGCCGCGCGCGATCGGCTCGGGGTCAGGATTGAGATCTTCCGCACGCAGCATCCGCTCGATGAGCCAGCGCACCGGGCAGCTGATCCATACCTCCAGCGATGAGGCCGACCAGGTGTGCGCTTGCAGCTCCTTCAGCAACTCCTCATCGCGTAGCGGTTCAGGTCCATCCGGGCGCGCGTATGTGGGCGCGGGATCACGGAACTCGTGCCAGCCCACAGCTCCCAGCGGACGACGGACGCGCTGCAGAGTCAAGCTCTCGTCGAACAGATCGCACACGTCGTCCACGAACAGCGACCTCGCCACCGGCGCGCCATCATCGTCCGCCGTGTGCCAGCTCAGCACCAGCAGCTCCTCTGGACGCGACACCGCCGCGTACAGCAGGTACCGCTCCGCCGCCAACGTGTCCTCGCGCTCACCCAACCACAACCCTGAAACCTCCGCCAGCCGCCTTCGCTCCTCCTCGGCCAGCATCGGCCGTGGCCGCGCGGGCGCGGGGAACTCCCCCTCCTGCAGACCGCACAGGAACAGCGCCCGCACCCGCCGCGCACGCAGCGTCAGCGGGTCGAGTACCGCCACCTTCCCCGGCGTTGGGCCCTCACCGCTCACGAACTCCACCCTCGCCAGCACCTTTGCCAACTCCGCCGCGTCGCTCGGAGCGAGCTTCGGAGCCATGCGCGCGAGTTCATTCAACTCTGCCAAGGTGCGCCTACCCGCCTCCAACGCGCGCGCCTCGTCCTGCTCGTAGCTCTCCGACAGGTCTGCCTCTCCGCGTTCAGATACGGAAAGAAGCCACTCGAGCTCTCCTCTCGCGAGCTCGATCAGCGCCCGCGCGCCTTGCTCCGCCGCTGCTGTGAGACGGTCGATCGTCTCCAGTCTCCAGTTCTCCCGCTCCCACAGCGCCCTTGCCTGCGCGGCGCCTGAGCAGCCGCTGCGCCGCGCCTTCGCCTCCAGCCGGTCGGCCAGCTCCGGGCGCTCCAGCAGACCGGGGGCGCGCAGCCAGGCCAGCAGATCTCCGACCCCGCCCGGCGCCGCTCCACCACCGACGCCCGGCACACAACGGAGCAACCCGATCAATGCTCGGCCGATTGCGGTATTCGCGAACGGCCTCTTCCGCTGCAGCGCGTACGGGATCTTCGCCGTGCCGAAGACCTCTTCGATCAGATCCGCCGCCCCGCCCGGCGCGCGCAGCACGACAGCGATCTCACCCGGCTCCATGCCTCCCTCCAGCAGCGTCCCCACCTCTCGCGCGATGAGCTCCAGCTCGGCGCGCTCGCCCCCGCCCTCCAGCAGCTTCACCGCTCCCCCCGGGTCGACCCGCGCGGCATCCGGCTCGAACAGCGAGCGCTCCAGGTGGCTCAGCGCGACGCGCGCCCGCGGCGCGTAGTACTCGGCCCGCGCTCGGAGCTCCCGATGCTCTGCGGCCAGCGGCTCCAGCGCCTGGAACGTGCCCGCGCGCCCCGCAAATGCCGTCCGCCCCGACTCGTACGTCAGTGACACCGTCACCCTCGCCCCCACTACCACTCCCAGCGTCTCGATCGCGTCCACCTGTGTTCGCGTCAGGTCGTCGAACCCGTAGAACAACACCGGCCTCTCCCCCCATAGCGCCGGCATCCGCCGTAGCGCGTCCAGCGCCCGGATCGCGCGCTGCTCCTCATCGACCCGCCCGATGTCATGCAACACCCGGTGGTACTCCTCGAACAGGCTTCCCAGCTCGAGCCCGAGCGATCCCTCGTTCCCCACTGCCACCGACCACTCTCTCAGCGCCTGGCCGAGCCGCGCCGGCGTCACGCGCCACATGTGCAACTCGGTCACAAACGCCGTCAGCGCTCGCACATACCCGGGGGCGACCTCACCGGCGTGCCGCACACCATCTGAGGCGGACATGGCCGCACTCGCATCCTCCCCCATCGCCCCGAAGGAGGCGTGGCTCGTGGCGATCGCCGCCAGCGCTCGTTCGCGGGCCAGCCCGGATAGCGTCGGCTCCTGCGCCCCGGCGCGCCGGACCATCTCGCCGATCAACCCCTCGAACCGCTCGACCCTCACTCCCGGCGCCGTGCCGTCCCCGACCAGCTCGCGCCGATAGTGCTCCGCGTCCGCGCGTGTCGGCACGACCAGCAGCGGCTCCTCCCCATGGACCATGTGCCCGCGCACCGCGTCCATCACCACCTGGGCCTTCCCCGCGTTTGCGGGGCCCGTGATCAGCGTGATCACGGTCTACGCGGCGCTGCGCTGGCCGATCTGCGATCGGTCGACCTTCTCGGTCGTCTCCGCCTCAGCCTCTGGGGGTTTTGCGCCCTCCTTCGCCCACGGCTCGTTGAACTCCACGCGCCATTTTCCGTCCTCGGTCTGACTCATCGCGAGTTGGGCTCTAAAGCTACGCCCGCTGCGCCCGCGAAAGCCCGTCACCGCACGTGCCGTGTACCCCGTCTTGATCAGCTCTCGCGCGACCGCGATCGGCAGCTGCTTGCCCGCTTTCGCCTTCCAGATCACGAACCCACAGCCCGGGTCCTCGCGCGCCCAACAGGAGTACCCCTTGCGGTTCTCCACGATCTCATGACCGCATACCGGACACGGCCCCAACGTCGCGCGGGGAATCCGCACATCTTTCAGCGTCTCGTCGAGCTCTTTCACGGTCTCCTGCGCGAAGCCCGCGATATCGTTCATGAACTGCTTGCGCGAGTCCTCTCCGCGCTCGATCTTGCCCAACCGCTGCTCCCAGCTCCCGGTCAGCCCCGGCGAGGTCAACGCATGTGCGTTCAGCAGCCTGATCACGTTCAAGCCCTTCTCGCTCGCCACCAGCGCCCGGCCATCGCGCTCCACATACCCCACCTGGATCAGCCGCTCGATGATCGCCGCACGCGTGGCCGGCGTGCCGATTCCGGAGTCCTTCATCGCCTCCCGCAGCTCGTCGTCGTCGACGAGCTTGCCCGCGGTCTCCATCGCGCCCAATAGCGACGCGTCGCTATAGCGCCGCGGCGGTTTCGTTTCCTTGCGCACGCTCTCGATCTCGCGCGTCTGCACCTGCTCGTCCTGCTCCAGGCGCGGCAGCTGCTGGTCGGTCTCCTCGTCCTCCTCGCCGCGGCCCTCACCTTCGGCCTTTGCGTCCACGGCCACCTCGTCGTAGACGCCCCGCCAGCCCGGCACCTGTAGGAGCTTGCCGCGAGTACGGAAAGTGTAGGAAGCCCCCCCGCCTCCCGCGTCCTTCCCGCCCTCAGCCTGCGTCACCGTCGTCTCCACGCGCGTGTTCTCGAACACCGCCTCCGGGTGGAACACCGCAAGGAAGCGCCTCGCCACCATGTCGTAGACGCGTTTGTCGTCAGAGTCCATTTTCTCGAGCTTGTGCTCTGAGCGAGTTGGGATGATCGCGTGGTGGTCAGTGACCTTGGCGTCGTTGACCACGCGTCCGAGTGGCAGTACATCGAGCCCGGTCACATATTCGGCGCCTTTGCGGTACTCGGCGTGGCTACCCACCAGCTCGGCGATCGGCTTGATCTCGCCGATCATGTCAGTCGTCAGGTAGCGCGAATTCGTTCGCGGATAGGTGAGCGCCTTGTGCTCCTCGTATAGCCGCTGCGCCGCCGCCAGCGTCCGCCTGGCCGAGAAGCCATAGCGGTTGTTCGCCTCCCGCTGCAACGTCGTCAGGTCGTACAGCATCGGCGCTTTCTCGCGCTGCTCTTTCTTCTCGAGCTTCGTGATCGTCCCCGGCCTGCCCTCGCACGCGCTGACGATCGCGTGGGCCTCCTCCTCGGTGGCGATTCGTGGGCCTTTGGTCTTGCCCGGGCTACCAGTCGGGGCTTGAAAGTGCCCGACATAGGTGCGCTCGCCGGCTGGCTCACCCGCCAACGGTCCAGCCGCAAACGTCGCGTCCACCAGCCAGTACGGCTCCGGCTTGAAGGCCCTTATCTCCTCCTCGCGGCGGGCCACGATCGCGAGCGTGGGCGTCTGCACGCGTCCGAGCGACACCGCCCCGTCGAACGAGCTCCGCAGCCGGATGGTCGCCGCGCGAGTCGCGTTCATCCCCACGATCCAATCGGCCTCCGAGCGCGACCTTGCCGCATCCTCGAGGCGCTCGAACTCCGCCGCCGGACGCAGCCCTGCGAAGGCGTTCTTCATCGCCGCGCTGGTCATCGAGTTCAGCCACAACCGTTTCACCGGCTTCTTGCCTTTGGCCTTCTCGTAGAGATAGGCGAAGATCAGCTCGCCCTCACGACCGGCGTCGCAGGCGTTGACGATCTCCTCAACGTCCTCGCGGCCGAGTTGCTTTGTGACGACCGTCATCTGCTTGCGCGAGCGCTCGTCGCGCACCACCAGTTTGAACTGCTCTGGCACGATTGGCAGGTCGGCCATCCGCCAGCTCTTGTACTTGGCGTTGTACGCATCCGGTTCCGCCAGCTGGACCAGGTGTCCCACAGCCCACGTGACCACATGCTCGGGACCCTCCAGGAAGCCTTCCTGTTTCTTGAAGGGACCCTTCAGCACGCGCGCCAAGTCCTGCCCCACTGAGGGCTTCTCGGCGATCACCAGTGTCTTCTGCATGGCGGTCAGCGTAGCGGGTGGGGTTGTCGGTGGAACAGATTGTGGGTCCATGGGGCAGGGGCCACGATGGCCTTCCGGGCACGACGCCGGGCGATCGCCGCACGCGGCATCCGCTCCTACCCTCCGATCGGGGCGCGCGGTTTGGCGCCCCAGAACACCTGCGTGCCGAACATGCCGATCAGGTTTACGAGCACGAGGTTGAGCACCATCGACTTGGCCGTCGCCGTGCCCACGCCCACCGGTCCCCCACTGGCGTTATAGCCGTAGTAGCACGCCACGAGCACGATCGCCGTGGCCATGGTCATACCCTTGATCATGCTGAACAGGAAGTCAGGCGGGTTCTGAAACTGCCAGAAAATCAGCAGATAGCCGCCTGAAGAGACGTATCCAACCTGTTGCACCACCGCAATGTAGGAACCCAGATACGCCACGCCGATCGCCGAGAGGTACATGAACGGCAGCACGATCCAGGCGGCTAGCAGGCGCGTTCCACACAGGAACGTCATCGAGTCGATCCCCATCACCTCCAGGGCATCGATCTCCTCGGAGATACGCATCGCGCCGAGCTCCGCCACGATACCCGTACCCACCTTTGCAGCCATCATGTACCCGAACGTGAGGGGCACGGCCTCGCGCAGGTCACACCAAGCGGCGAACACGCCCGCATAAGCCGGCGCGCCCTGCGCCTCGGTGAAGTACGCACCCTGAACCCCGCACGTGCCCAACCCGATGATGAACACCAGTCCCCAGATGACGGCTGTCGAGGAGACGATCAGAATGCCCGACTGGCGCAGCGACTCGCCGAAGAAGCGGAACACACGCAGACCCCATACGTCGCGCACGACGTTGCTGGTAAACCCCGCGATCTCGCCAGTCGCGGCGATCCATTCGCGCGGCATGGCCAGCAGTGCGTTCATTGTTCGGCTCCAGCAGCGGGCCTGCCCGAACCCTCTGACCGGCGCGAGCCCATCGCCGTATCCAGCGCGGAGATCACTTGATCACCAGGATGTTCGGATGCGTCGCAAGTAACGTCTGCGTGAACACGGTGTTGAACGCACCGATCCCCAGAAACGAAATCACGACCGCCTGGTTGACCGCCCTGCCAACGCCCTCGGCACCGCCTGAGGCGGTCATGCCCTTGTAGCAGCAGACAATCGCGATGATCGCCCCGAACAACGTCGTCTTCAACACCGACCCCCACAGGTCGGTGGACGTGGCGTTGGCGAATAGCGTGTTCCAGAACGGCCCCAGCGGCTGCTCGTATGTGATCTCGGCGAGAAGACCACCGAACAGGCCGAACAGGATCGCGTACAGGTTGAACAGCCCAGTGACGAGCATCAGCGCGAGAAACCGCGGCACGACGAGGTTCTTGATCGGGTCCACGCCCAGCACCTGCAGCGCGTCGAGCTCCTCGCGGATCTTCCGCGCCCCCAGATCGGCGGTGATCGCGGTGCCCGCCACCCCTGCGAGCACGATCGCGGTGATGAGCGGGCCGATTTCGCGGACAGCGAACACCACGAAAAACCCGCCAAGCCGGTCGAGCGCGCCAAAGACCGCCAGAAAGTTCGCCGCCTCCAGGCCCGGCGCCCCGTAGCTGATAGCGATGGTGGACAGCAGCAGCGGCAGCCAGCACAAGCGCAGCGCGAACAGGAACTGCGACACGAACTCCCCTCCCCATGGGTACGGGGGGCGCAGACTGGAGGAGATCGTCCTGCCTGCCAGGAGCATCATGTCCCCGACTTCCTCGAGCAGATTCCTCGTCGGCAGGAACGCCCGCTCGGCGAGGTCGCGCCCACCGCCAGCCGCTGCCGACGCTCGCGCGGGTCCCGATCCGGCCTCGATCGATCCAGCCTCCGGGCCCTGTGAGCGCCCCTCCTCCACGTCCATTGCGTCAGTGTACTAGTTCACTAGTACACTATGTATCTTCCGCGAAGATCGCTAACGTGAGAGCGTGACCCGTAAGCCCCTGAACAGACAGCCCATAGGCACGCCCTCCGCGGTGCACCGGCCTGATGTGACCGAATCGGCGGCAACCCAAATGGATGCTCTCGGCATCGTGGTCGACCGTGACGCCGAGATACCGATCTGCGTACAGCTCGCCTGGGCGGTGCGCACTCGCATCGCCGACGGCAGGTTCCAGCCCGGCCAGCGGCTGCCGGGGCTGCGCGAAGTCGCCGAGGCCGTCGGCATCAACGTCAACACCGTCCGCGCCGCCTACCAGCGGATGGAACAGGAAGGCCTGATCGACAGCCAGCAAGGCAGCGGCACATTCGTCGCATCCACGCCGCGCCGGCCCTCAGCGGTGGGCACGATCGCCGCCAACGCAGCGCGTGAGGCGCACGAGACCGGCGTCGACCCGCGCGAGGTCGCCGCCGCGCTCTACGTGACACCTGAGTCCCCCCTGGCCTGGCCCGAGGACAAAGGAACGGAGCGATCGGAGACCGACAAGCGACGGCTGTTGCGCACGCAGATCGCCGCGTTCGAGCGGGCGCTCGGGGAAATCGAAGCCGAGTACCCCGGCATCGCGCCCGCGGCGCCCCAAACCCACGCGGGCACCGGTCCGGCGCTGCTCAGCGCCGAGGAGCTCGAGCAGGTACGCACCCGCCTCGTGCGCCGCCTGTCCACCGTCCAGGCCGCGATCGACGCGCGTATCGCTGAGCTTGGCGGCGAAAACGAGGAGCCTCAGGCAACCCCCGCTCGCCAGCGCCGCACGACCAAGCCTGCTACGGCCCCGACTCCCACCGCAGCCAAGCGCACCCGGCCACGGACGACATCACGCCCGGCGCCGGCGGGCACCTGACTCATCCCGCCGCGCACGGCCCCGTGCCGACCGGCGTGCTCCCCGCTTCAGCGAGAATGTGGGCTACCGTCGCGTTTGCAACCCCATAGCCGCCGTGCGGGCCGCCGCCGACGGTGCCGGCAAACACGGTGGTCAGGACATCCCCGGCACCGTCGACCAAGGGCCCCCCGGAGTTGCCCGGGCGCACGAGGCCGCGCAGCGGGGTGAGCAGCCGGGAAACCGGGCCCTGACCGTAAGCGTTCTGGGTGATCACGGTCTGCGTGCGCCCGATCCGCCCCGGCTGCACGTCGAAGGGGCCGTTCTCGGGATAGCCGAGGATCGCGCCGGCTGTGCCCGAATCGGGTTCGGAGACGAGGCTGAGAGGGGGCGCAGAGAGGCCCGAGACGTGCAGCAGGGCGATGTCGTCGGTCGGATCGAACGCGATCGCGCGCGCGGGCAGATTGGGCGAATCACCACCGGGCTCGACGGTCGTGTCCTGCTCGCCGGCGACGACGTGGGCGTTGGTCACGATGATATCCGGATGGATCACCCAGCCAGATCCCTCGATCGCCAGGCCGCAGGCGGTGCCGAGGACGCGCACAACGCTGCGCGAGGCACTGCGCACGCCCGGCTCGCGCGCGACGGCAGGCTGAGGTGCGGCGACATCCGGCGAGGGACCCACGATCGAAGGCAGCGGGTCCAGCCGCGCGAGCGCGTTCAAGATCGGACCCGAAGGTGGCAGAAGGTGATTGAGCTCGCGCAGGATCCGCGAACGCTGGATGTCCGCGCGCAGCGTCTCCTGCCCCGGCGTCTGAGCCGCCACGGCAGCCACGATCCATACGATGCCCAGGCCGAGCGCGACGCCGAGTGCCGCGCCGAGCAAACCGTCGAGCAAGCCCATGCCTGGGATGATCAGCGTGCGGCGCAGCCGAAAGCCAAGGCCCTCCAGCCCGCTCGCCAGGATCGCGCCGGCGAGCACAGCCCCGAGCAGGCCAAAGGCGGGGGCGTAGGGCGAGGACGATCCCCGCGGCAGCAGAAGAGGACCCAGACGTGTTCCGAAGAATGCACCTAGCGCGAACCCGCTGAAGGAGAGCACCCCCACGATGAAACCGCGGCGGAAGCCAAACGCGGCTAGGAGGGCCGCAAACGCGACGATGATCCAGTCCAGCTGTGTCACCTGTCATGTTCTACCGGTCCGTGACTGAAAGCCACGCCCAGCGCCAGCGCTTTCGGCGTGCGCGCCCAGTGATCGCGCTGGCCGGCGTGGCTTTCGCGATCGGCGCGATCGTGGGCGCCAATCACACCGCCTCTCAAGCGCACGCTCTCGCCGCGCGGTTTGTCGCGGCCTGGACGAAAGGCGAATACGCAACGATGTACTCCGATATCGATGCTGCCTCCCAGCGGACCACCTCGATCAGCGAATTCATCGACGCTTACCAGAACGCGCTGACCACCGCGACCGCCACCCGCCTGCAGGTGACGGGTAAGCCCCACGATGGACAGGACAGCTTGGTGGCGGTGCCGGTACGGGTTCACACCCGCCTCTTCGGCACGCTTGCGCTCAGCTTCGGGCTGAAGATCGTGGGCGGTGGCGGCGAAAGCGCTCACATCGCCTGGTCGCGCTCACTCGCGTTCCCCGGCCTGCGCCCCGGCGAGCTGCTCAGTCGCCACACCACGCTGCCGCGGCGCGCAACGCTGCTGGCCCGCGACGGGTCCGTTCTGGCCGAAGGCGCCGCGACTGGCGCCGGGCAGCGCAGCTCGCCGCTCGGCGCAGTGGCGAGCGCCGTAGTGGGAAGCATCGGCCCGGTCCCAGCCGCCCGCCGACAGGCGCTGGAAGCCGAAGGGGCACCTGCAAGCTCGATCGTCGGCATCAGTGGGGTGGAGCGAGCCTTGGACGATCGCTTGCGAGGAACCCCCGGAGGAGAACTGCTCGCTGGGCAGCGCGTGCTCGCGTCCGTCGCGCCCGCTGCGGCCTTCGCCGTCCGCAGCACCGTCTCCCCTACGGTGCAGCGCGCCGCAGTGACCGCACTCGGCGGACAGCTCGGCGGGATCGTCGCGATGCAACCCGCCACCGGGCAGATCCTGGCCGTCGCGGGCATCGGCCTCGACAGCCTCCAGCCTCCGGGATCGACGTTCAAGATGGTCACCCTAAGCGGGGTGTTGCAGGCCGGGATCGCCACACCACACACCACCTTTCCCTACGCGACATACGCGACCCTGGACGGGGTGAAGCTAAGCAACGCGAACGGCGAGGAATGCGGCGGCACGCTGGAGCTCGCGTTCGCGGTGTCGTGCAACTCGGTGTTCGCGCCGCTCGGCGTCAAGCTCGGGGCGGCACGGCTGGTAGCGATAGCGGAAGGCTATGGCTTCAACCACGAACCGGGCATACCCGGGGCGGTGGAGAGCACGCTGCCCGCGGCGTCGCAGATCCAAGGCGAACTGGATGTCGGCTCAACCGCGATCGGTCAGGGCGAAGTGCTGGCCAGCGCCCTGCAGATGGCAACCGTGGCGGCCACGATCGCCGACGGTGGCCGTCGACCACGGCCGACGTTGGCATTCACGAGCAAATCCAGCCCAGGCGTGACGGCGACGAGCACGGCGGTCGCACGAACCGTGCGCAGGCTGATGATCGACGTGGTGCGCGAGGGCACGGGAACCTCCGCGGCGATCCCCGGGGTCACCGTGGCCGGCAAGACGGGCACGGCCGAACTGAAGACGACGACCGCATGTTCGAGCGGAAAAGAAGCAGCGAGCGCGAAGGAAGGCGGCTCAGGAGGCTCCCCAGAAGGCTGCCAGGGAACGGCGAGCGAAGCTAGCAACACCGACGCCTGGTTCGCGGCGTTCGCGCCCGCGCTCGACCCGCGCATCGTCGTTGGCGTGCTGCTCGTCAAAGACGGCGCCGGCGGCGCCACCGCCGCGCCCGTCGCCCGGCAGGTGCTCGAAGCCGGGCTGCAGGCCAGCAGCTAGACGTCGAGCTCGGCCGAGGCCGTCTCGGCGGCGTTGGTTGGATCGACGATCTTCAACTCGAGCGGCCGGTTGTCGAGCGAGACGACCTGGATCTTGTACAGCAGCAGCGCGCCCTGGACCGCATCGGTGTCGGCGATCGAGCCGGGGATGGGAATTTGGCCTTTTGCCGGGACGAGGCCGCCGCGGTAGGCGAACGGGTTTGTCTGGGCGGGGACGGTCGGCGTGTAGGTGTTGGCCTGGGTGTCTGAGATCGTCAGGCTTTCGGCGGCCGGGAGCGCGGCGGAGGTGTTGTTGTAGACCTGCACGAACACGCCGAACCACTCTTCACCGGGACCGAGCTTCGCCTGAGCGGGCGTGAGCCCCTGCAGGTAGGAGGCGTCTTCGGTGTTCGCTGGGTTGAGCTCGCGCGAGAGCTGGACCTCGTAGATCAGCGGGCCGACGTTGAGGTAGGGGGCATTCGCGCCCGACTCGCCGGCGTAGGTGCCGGTGGTGACCCGCGTGTGGGAGTCTCCACACGCGCCGAGCGCGAGGACCGCCAGGAGGGCGCACAGGACGAGCGTGGACTTGCGCAGAAGGCAGCTCATGCGACGCGGCAGTCTACCGAGTGGGGGCCAGCACCTACCCGCCGGCGACCGTCACGCGCTCACCGCGGTCCTCATCGCGCTCGAGGATCGAGCGCAGACGGCGCATCGCGCGTGCGTTCTTGCGTCGCAGCCAGCCGCGCGCGCCGAGCCCCTCCATCATCCGGTCTGACAGCGTGACGGGCTCGGTCTCCAGCGTGAAGCGCACGCGTGTCGTGCCGGCCGTGCCTGGCGCGAGCTCGTAGACGCCGAGCGTGCGAATGCGATTGTTCTTGCCGGTGCGACCCACCTCCACGATTCGGTGTGGGGAGTCGACCTCGGCAAACGTGACGTCGCCCCAACTGAAGCGACTACCCGGCGCCTTCACGCGAAAGCGTGCGCCCGCCCCGCGTCCTACGGAGTCGGTCCGCGTGAGATGCCAGTCGACGAGGTAATGGTCAGTGAACTCCGAGTGGTTGGCGATATCTTGCAGGTAGTCGAAGACCCGCTCACGGGGAGCGTCTACGACGATAGACACGGTCACGGGATCCATGGCGACCGCCAGTTTAGTAGTGCTTCCTCAGTTTGCCCGGCTCAGCGGATTTCGGGGCCACCGCTGCTTTCCGATCCCGCTCTACAGGCGGTCTCAAAAGACGTGCACGTCGAGATGCGTCTCTGGACACGGCGCTGACCGATCAAAGATCGTCTCGCCGTGTGACGGCTTGCATCGCCCTTCGGCACCCGTCACTCCGATGATCGCCAGCATGCGCTTCGCCGGGTAGGCGGGCATCCGATCCGTCCCAGCTTGGTCCAGCAATGCCCCAACCGCACCAGTCTGTTTGAGACAACTTTTCTAGAGCCCATGCCCCGCGGATGACGGCTATGCGGCGTGGGCGGTGAGCCGCACGGCGTGACCGTGCTCTGAGTGGCGCACGATCTCGGTCGCCACCGGGAGGTCGTGGCGCAGCTGCCGGCACAGCTCACAGACGACTCCACGCCGGCGCCCATCGTATAGATGGACGTGCTCGCCGATCAGCGGCGTGCGTCCACAGTCGGCGCAGTGATTGCGATCGGCCTCCAGAGCGCCGACACCGCGACGCAGCAGGAAGCGCTCGAGCTGCTCGACGTGATGGGCGACGGGCGAAGGCATGATCGCTCCCGGATTTCGCCGCCGCACGCGCGGTTCCTGCTCGTTTATGACGGTGTGACTCGGGGTAAAGCACAGGTGCCGCCCGGAAACATCACGGCCGTGAACTCCGCCCAGTAGATCCCTATTGTCAGAACTTGCGACCGTGGCTTACATTGACAGCATTGTTATGATTTGATGGTCACGAGCTTCCCTAGACGAGGAGCACCTCCGGGTAGCACCGAGAAGAGAGGAGGAGCACATGATGGACTCACTTACTTCGGGCACCATCGCCGGCGCAGGATCGTTTCGCTGCCGGCGCTGTGGCTACGTGCTGACGCTGACCGGCTCGGAGGAGCTGACCGATTGTCCAGGTTGTGCGGGCCGGGACTTCGTGCGCGCCTCGCTGTTCAGCGCCGGACGCCCGCAGGCGCACGGGACCACGCTGGCCGACCACCGTTCGCCGATCGCCCGCAAAACTTGGCTGGAAGAGGCTCGCGAGCGGATCGTCGCGACACAGCCGGGCGAGTACCTCGCCTACGAGGAAAGCGGCGAGTTGCGAACGGTCGCATTGACGCGTGAGTGGACGCGTATCGGACGCAGCCTAGCCGCCGATGTGCGTTTCGATGACCCGACCGTCTCGCGCCGGCATGCGCTGATCGTGCGCCAGCCCGACGGCGTGCGCGTGCTCGACGACCGCAGCCTCAACGGCGTGTTCGTGAACGGTGCGCGGGTCGACGGGCAGGTGTTGAAGGATGGCGATGAGATCCTCGTCGGGCGATACCTACTGAGCTTCCTCGACGTGGTGCCACAGCCCGACGCGGTCTCCGTGCCAGACCCCAAGTCCCTCCACGCCGCAGGCTGAACGCATCACTGCCCTGCAGACGCTGGGTGCGTAGTATCGCCTGTCCATGGCGAGTACCCACACCATCGCCGTCCTCTCGCAGAAGGGGGGCACCGGTAAGACCACGACCGTGCGGACCCTCGCCGACGCCTTTCGCCGCAGCGGCTTGCGCACCTTGGCGGTCGACCTCGACCCGCAGGGAAACCTGTCCGACTACTTCGACCTCCCCCCCGACGTCGCCCCCACGATCGCTGAGGTGCTATCCGGCAGCGCCACCGTCGCGGAGGCGATCCACGAGGATCTGATCCCGGCCAACCTGAGCCTCGCCGAGGCCGAGCTGATGCTGGGCGGCAAGATGGGCCGAGAGCTGACGCTTAGGCGCGCGCTCGCGGAGGCGCCCGGCGAGTACGAGGTGGTTCTGATCGACTGCCCTCCCTCACTCGGGCTGCTCACCGTCAACGCACTGGTGGCGGCCGATCGGGCGCTCGTCACCGCTGAGGCCCAGTACTTCGCGCTGCAGGGGGTCGAGCAGGCGATGGAGGTGGTCGAGCTCGCGCGGGACAGCCTCAACCCGAAGCTGTCGCTGCTGGGAGTGCTGCTCAACCTGGCCGACATGCGCACCGTCCACTCGCGCGAGGCCCTGGCGTCGCTGAAGGAGCGCTTCGGCGAGCAGGTGTTCGACACGGTCGTGCGTGCATCGATCGCCTACGCAGAGTCCGCCGAGCGGGCGAAGTCGATCCTCGACCACCGCCCCGACCTGGGCGCGGATTACCTGGCGCTCGCTGGCGAAGTGCTCGAACGCCTGTCGGGACTCGATGGAGCCCGCAAGCGCCTCACCCAGCTCGCTTAGAGCTCCCTGACATAGGCGCCCTGTGGCTCAAATGGCGTTCGCAACAGCGTCGCCCAGCCGTCGATCTCTCCGCGCAGCGCCTCGACGACGGCGCCGGTCTGCTCGTAGAAGCACCACACGAGCACGGTCGGGCCCGCGCCGGAGATCGTGGCGCCGAGCGCTCCGAGATCACGCGCACTGAGGGCCAGCTCGTAGGAGCGGGGAAACAGCGACGCGCGGCGGCCCTCGTGCAGTCGGTCCTGCAACCCACGCGCGACAAGGTCCCAGTCACCTCGCGCCAGACCCAGAGTCAACAACGCCCCGTGAGCGACGTTGAACACGGCCTCCTCCAGCGGTACCTCCGCCGGCAGGGCCGCGCGCGCCGCGCGCGTGCGGACCGCCTCATCCGGCACGACCGCTAGGGCCTCCAACCCGGTCGGTGGATCAAACCGCGTAGCTTCTCCATCTGCGCACACGACAAATCCTCCGCAGAGCGCCGCCGCGACGTTGTCGGGATGCCCCTCCATCTCGGTGGCCTCTCCCAATAGGTCGGCGTCCAGCTCGAACAGGTGGTCGGCGGCCGCGAGGCCTGCGACGATCGCCGCGGCGCTCGAGCCCAGGCCGCCGATGAGCGGGATACCAGAGCGAATCTTGAACGTGAAGCCATCGGCGGAGTGCAGCCGCTCAAAGGCCCGCACGCACAGGTTCTCCCTCCCCATCTCCACCGGCAGGTCCGTCTCCACGGCGAGCTCCCCGCCAGTCTCCACCACCTCGAGCTCCAGGTGCAACGCCAACGCGGCCGCCATGCAGTCGAACCCGGGGCCGAGGTTGGCCGAGGACGCGGGTACGCGCACGACGCGGCGGCGGATCATCCCCGGGGGGCCGCCTGCGCTCGGGCTGGCGGGCGGGCTCCAATACCGGCCGCCGGCACGGGCACGAGGAGCCTACGGATCACCCAGCACCGCTTCCTCGATCGCCGCCGTCTCGGCGACGCACTGGATCACCATGCCGTCGTTGTTCGCGATCGCCGTCTCCGGATCCTTCAGGCCGCGACCGGTCAGCACACACGCGACCTGCTCGGCTCCGTCGGCGCCGTACTTGAGCAGACCCGCGACCGACGCCGCGGAGGCCGGCTCGCAGAACATGCCTTCCCTGGAGGCGAGCAGGCGGTAGGCCGAGAGGATCTCGGCATCGCTCACCACCCTGATTGCGCCGCGCGAGTCCGTCGCGGCCGCCATCGCGTCCTCCCAGCGAACGGGGTTGCCGATCCTGATCGCCGAGGCGACCGTTTCCGGATGCTCGATCACTTTGCCCTCCACCAGCGGGGCCGCGCCCTCGGCCTGGAAGCCGAACAGTTTCGGCGCGGCTCCCATCTCCTGAAAACCGCGCCAGTAGGAGGTGATGTTCCCAGCGTTGCCGACCGGGATACACAGAGCTTCGAGTCCGCCCTCCAAGCCCTCGTGAATCTCGAAAGCGGCGGTCTTCTGGCCTTCGATGCGATATTCGTTCACAGAGTTGACGAGCACGATCGGGTGCGTGTCGGTCAGCTCGCGCACGAGCGTCAAAGCCTGGTCGAAGTTGCCCTTCAGGGAGATCACGCGCGCGCCGTGCACGAGCGTCTGGGCCATCTTGCCCTGGGCAATCTTCCCCTCGGGGACGATCACGGCGCAGGTGATGCCCGCGCGCGCTGCATACGCCGCCGCGCTCGCGGCGGTGTTGCCAGTGGAGGCGCAGATCACCGCCTTGGCGCCATCGCGCACCGCCGCTGAGACCGCGCAGGTCATGCCGCGATCCTTGAATGACCCCGTCGGGTTGGCGCCCTCGAGCTTCAAACGCACCGTCGCGCCAACCAACTCCGAGAGCACCGGCGCGCGCAGCAGCGGCGTCGAGCCCTCCTGCAGGCTGACCAAAGGATCCCCCGGCTCGAACGGCAGCCGCTCGCGGTAGCGCTCGATCAGCGGCACGTGCGCTCCCGTCGGCGGGATGCCCTCCACCCTGGGGACCTTGACGATCGCCTGGTTCATACGAACTCCTCTTCTATTACGCGAATTGTCCGCGGAGTAGAGCGTATGAACTCGGATGCCTCGAGCAGTGCGATCGCCGAGCGCAGGCTCGACTCGGCCACCTGATGGGTAACCATCACCAACCGCGCATTCTCCTCCAACCCGCGCTGCACGACCGACTTGATCGACACGCCCTGCTCGCCCAGCACCTGCGTGACGGCCGCCAGCACACCCGGACGGTCCGCCACCTCCAGGTGCACGTAGAACGCGCTCGGGACGTCCTCGAGCAGGCGCAATTCCAGCGGCGGGGCCGGCGGCCGCGCGCCGCCGGTCATCACGCTCACGACATCGCCCAGCACCGCGCTCGCGGTCTGCAGGCCGCCGGCGCCCGGGCCGGACATCGTGATCTCCGTGATCGCCTCCGATTCGACCGTCACCGCGTTGAACGGCCCCGACACAGAGGAGAGCGGGTGCCCGGCGTAGAGGAACGCGGGATAGACGCGCACCGAAAGCCCGCCGTCGCGGCGCTCGGCGGTCCCGATCAGCTTCAGACCGAGACCCAGCTCGCGGGCGTACTCGAGGTCGTCTGTTTGCAGGTGCTCGATCCCCTCATAGGGCACGTCGTCCAAGTGCACGGGCGCGCCGAACGCCAGTCGTGCGAGGATCGCCATCTTCGC
>Ga0116221_1001262_pt1 | contig 17059 bp, 11 predicted proteins | sample Sb_taG_5_FD_88965 | JGI IMG/M metagenome (GOLD analysis project Ga0116221, IMG submission 88965) | Peat soil microbial communities from Weissenstadt, Germany - Sb_50d_8_FC metaG | ecosystem: Environmental > Terrestrial > Soil > Wetlands > Peat | place: Germany: Weissenstadt | collected 2010-09-21 | reverse complement strand
GCCGGCCATGGAGCGCGCGAGCGTCGGACCCAGAGACACGGCGCGGACCGGCGAGACTTTGCCTGCGGGCTTGGGCAGCGCGCGGTTCATCCAGCCATCGTGGGTGGCTTTGATGCCGGGGGTTCCCGACTCCATGTAGTCCTGCGCATCGAAGTGCGAGCGCGTGGGATCGGGCGAGCCGACGGCATCGACGATGGCGAGGTGCCGCTGATCGAACAGGGGCTTGAGCGGCGCGAGCGAGGGATGGAAGCCGAAGAATCCGTCGAGATCGATGGCCGCGTCTTCGCGCTTGCCGCTGCCGGCGGAGGGGCGGGGGACGGAGATGGTGGGGCGCAGATCGTAGTAGGCCTTCTCGCCGTGCGGCACGACGACGTTCAGGCCATCGGCGGCGCCGCGCTGGAAAATCGCGACCAGAATCTTTTTGCGCGGGGAAGGCGCATCGGTGGCGTACAAGGCGCGCTCGAGCCACAGGGGCGCGCTGCCGACACCGACCATGGCCAGTGCGGAATTGCGGAGAAAGATGCGGCGGGTAGTCATAGAATTGCTATCTCTTCTGAAACTCCGGGGAGCCCAGGGTAGTGCCGGACTCCTCGGTCTCCACTCTCACGCCCGGCACCTTGCCGTTGGCCAGTTGCAGGGCAAAATTCATGCGGGCCAGAAGGCCGGCCGAGTTCATCCACTCCTGGCTGGAGTTGGAGTACCCGGTGGGCTCCTGCTTGCGGTACAGCGGCTCGCCGAGCTGGGCCACCTGGTTGGCCAGCGCGAAAGCGAAATCCACATCGCCATTGACCGCGCGCACGGCGCTGGCCACCATTTCGAGCGGCGATTTCATCTTGGAGCGGTAGGCGCCCACCGACCAGAACTCTTTCGAATCGAGCATGGTCTTCATGACCTCGCGCAGGTCGCCATCGGTCTTGAGGAAGGTCTGCGCCATGCGGTTCACGAGGGCGGCGGGCGGGTCGTCGGCCACGAAACGCTGCGCCAGCCTGGTGGAAATGAAGTGCGCGGTGGCGGGATGGCGGGCCACGATGTCCAGCACCTTCTCGCCATCCTCCATGCCGCCGCCGGCGGGGATGATCGTGCCGAGCACCACCTTCTCACCCTTGTCGTGCAGGCGCGGGTTGAATTGGAACGCGCCGCCGCGCTGCGGCTGGTTGATGGTCCAGCCGGTGAAGCAGCGCGCGACTTCGGTGACGTCCTTCTGCGTGTAGCCGCCATCCACGCCGAGGGTGTGCAGCTCGAGCAGCTCGCGGCCGTAGTTCTCGTTGAGACCGCGGCGGGCCTTGTTGCCCTGGCCGCGCGGCTGAGGCGCGTCGGGTCCGACGGATTGCCAGTTGTCGAGGTAGAACAGCATGGCCGGGCTCTTGGCGGTGGCTTCCAGCAGGTCGCGGAATTTGCCGAGCACGTGCGGGCGGATGACCTCGCGCTCGTATTCGGTCACCAGGTAGTGGTCGGCGCCCTTGTCGAGGTAGATGTTGAAGTGGTTGAACCAGAAATCGGCGAGGACTTCATCGAGCTGGCGGTCGCTGTAGATGGCGCGGAGCAGCTTGCCCTCCATGAGATCGCGCGCCACCAACTGCTGCGGGCCATTGGCCATTTCGATCTTGCGGCGCAACTCGGGCGGGGCGACCTGGAAGAGCCCCTGGCGCACACCGGCGGGCAATGCGCCGATCACATCATCCTGCTTATCGGCAGGCAGCTCCTGGAACGCCGCGAGCCGTTGTTGCGGTGTGCCGGTGCGCAACGCGCGGATCTGCTCGCGGGTGAGGAGGATCGAGAGTTCTTGAGCCGCAGGTGCGTCCGGATTGGGCTGGTCTGCCTGGCCCTGCTTGCGTTCGGCCTTAGCGACCAGTTTCTCGATGAGCATGCGGCGGCCGGGATCGGAAGGGAACGGCACCTGTCCCGCGACCATCTGGCGCACCATCTGCGGAGTGGGATAGTTTCGCACCAGGTCCGTGCTGGACATGGCGAGGGTGTCGAGGGTTTTGAGCTTGGCGGTGAGGACGGGATTCTCGGGAATGCGGCCGGGATGCAGTTGGAGGTCGATCCACTTCTTGAGTCCCATGGCGCGGACGTGCTCGACATCGCCGGGGCGCGGGCCAAAGGTCAGGCGGTTGAGAGCCTGCAGGACTCTGTCTTGATTCGGAATCTGCTTGAGAAACTGGCGGGCGTCGTGGGGGTTCTTTGCGAACGCCGCCAGACCACACAGACATGCCAGCGCAAGGAGTGCCGGTTTGCGCATTCAATTCCCTCTGTACTATTAAACTCCAAATTCGGCGGTTGGTTGCGGCAGCAGCGTAAATGTGTGTAAAGGCCGGCGGCAAGGGGTGCCCTCCGGGCCAGGGCGTTACCGGCGCCGGGACCGGGTTGTGCGATGGACGGCGGTGGGGCGGGGCGAGGCTTCCCGAAAATCCCCCTTGACATCGCTCCCAAATTGCGCTACATTTCGTAGCGCTACAATGTTTAGCGCTCGAAAACCTCGCAAGCCCCTCAGCGAACTGGAACACCTCGTCATGGAGATCGTCTGGCAACGCGGTTCCGTCATGGCCGAGGAAGTCCGCACTTCGCTGGCGGAGCGGCACCCGATGAAAGAATCGACGGTGCGCACCATCTTGAAACGGCTCGAAGAGAAAGGCTATGTCAAGCACCGGGTGGAAGGCCGCACCAACGTGTACAGCGGGATGGTGGCGCCCGAGAATGTCGCGGCGAAAGCCGTGCGGCAGATCATCGAACGGTTCTGCGGCGGGTCGGTGGAACAGTTGCTGGTCGGCATGGTGGCCAACGACGTGGTGGACGAGCGGGAGTTGCAGCGGCTGGCGCAGAGGATCGCGCAGCGGAAAGTCCGTCCCCGAAGGGATGTGGAATGAGGTGAAGTGAAATGGAATTCAGCTCGAACTTTCTTTGGCACCTGGCGAGCGTAGCGGTGCGCTCGCTGGGTCTGGCGGGATTGGCGTGGGCGGCGCTCGCGGTGTTGCGCGTTCAGGCCGCCGCGGTGCGGCACGCGGTGTGGACCGTGGTGGTCGCGGCGATGCTGGCAATGGCGGCGTTGGAGCCGCTCCTGCCGCCGCTTCCGTTGCCCGTGCTGCGAGCACCGGCAGAGCCCGCGGCCGTCGTCGGCCTCGCGCTGCCGGTCTCTGCGCCGAGCCAGGGGGCGCCCATTGTGCCGCGGACCCCGGTGCAGCGCCCTTGGCCCACCTGGCCGCAAGCGTTGGCGGCCTTGTACCTGGCGGGCCTCGTGGCCTTGCTGGTGCGGCTGGCTTTCGGGTACCTGTTCACCCGGCGACTGGTGCGGGCGAGCCGGCGGATCGAGCGGCATTTCTTGCAATCGGGGGCCACCGACTTGTACGAATCGAGCTGGATCTCGGTCCCGCTGACCCTCGGTTGGCTGCGTCCCAGGATTCTGCTGCCGGCCGGATGGGAACAGTGGGAGGATGCCAAGCTGCAGGCCGTGCTGGCGCACGAGCGGACGCACGTGCGGCGCGCGGATTGGGCGATTGCGGTGCTGGCGGGGCTGAACCGGTCGATCTTCTGGTTCCATCCGCTGGCGTGGTGGCTGGAGCGCCATCTGGCGTTCCTGGCGGAGCAGGCGTGCGACGATGCGGCGCTGATGCTGGTGGCGACGGAGCCGTACGCGCAGGCGTTATTGGATATGGCCGCGGCGGTGAAAACCGGCGAGGGCCGTCTGGTTTGGGAGGCGATGGCGATGGCAAACGTGACGGAAGTGCGCAGAAGAATCGAGCGGATTCTGGATGAGACGAGGCAGATTCCAAGAGGGCTGACACGGTCCCGATGGGTGGCGCTGATCGCCGCCAGTCTGCCTGTGATCTATGTGGCGTCGGTGCTGCAATTGGCGCCGGCCAGGGCGCAGCAGGCGGTGGTGACGCCGCCGGCGATTGCAGAGTTGATCAAGGGCCGGAAGCAGCTCACACCTGGGGATGTCAGCACCATGGAGCAGTACCTGGCCACTAATCCCCACGACCTGGACACGCGTACGCAACTGGTTCTGTATTACTTCGCCAACGGCACGCGCGAGCCGCGCCTGAGCCACATGTTCTGGCTGATCGCGAACCATCCGGAATCGAACCAGGCGGCATTCACGTCGCGGGGGATCATGCCGAGCACCACGGCTTTCAACGATGCCGCCGATTTCGCGCGCGCCGTGGCGCTGTGGAAGCAGCAGGCCGCGGCCCACTCCACCGACACGCACGTGCTGGCCAACGCGGCCGAGTTTCTGTCGCAACCCGGCGGCGATCCGGACGAAGCCGAGCGGCTGCTGCTGGCGGCGCGCGGGATGGAGCCCATGGTCAACATCACGTGGGCGCAGAAACTGGGAAAGCTTTATGCCACGGCCGTCCTGGGAGAGTCGGGCGATCCCCGCTTCCCGAGTCTGAATGGCGCGTTCGCCAGCCGCGTGAAGGGGCAACTCGAAAGCTCGACCGACCAGTGGGTGCTGCATTTCACGGGCACGGCGCTGGCGAATGTGGCGCGGCGCCCGGAGCCGGGCAAGCCGCTGGAGCCGGGTGTCCTGAATCTGGACGATCACGCCATGCTGGTCCCGGTGGTGGATCTAGGCAACCGGCTGGTGTCGAAGGCGGAGGAACTCGGGGTGCCAAAAGGACTGGGCCGAAACGTGACTGTGACCACGTCCACCGGTATTTTGTCATCCACACCGCGCACCATCGGACCCGCGGCGGCGGTCCCTGCGAATCCGACGCTCACCTCCGCACCGCCGCTGGTTAACAAGGTGGATCCGGTCTATCCGCCACTGGCCCGGCAGGCGCGTGTGCAGGGAGTCGCGAAGCTGCTGGCGACCATCGGTACGGATGGGCACGTCACCAAGGTCGAGGTAATCATGGGCCATCCGCTGCTGATTCAAGCGGCCATGGAGGCGGTGAAGCAGTGGGTTTACAGTCCGATCCCGGCCGCAGGCACGCTGGAGGTGGATGTTCCATTCACGCTGCCGCCCCAGGCACAGGCGCAGCAGAACGGAGTCCTCGGTGGCACCAACCGCACTTTTGTCTTCAGCACGCCCCAAAGCATTGCGGCCGCGCCGCCACTTCCATCCGCGCCGCCAATGGTCAGCAGGGTGGAACCAGTCTATCCCCCGTTGGCCCAGCAGGCGAGAATCCAGGGCGTCGTGAAGTTAATGGGCACGATCGGCACCGACGGCCACATCACGCACATGGAGGTGATCAGCGGCCATCCGCTGCTGGTTCCTGCCGCCCTGGAGGCCGTGAAGCAGTGGGTCTACACTCCGATCCCGACTGCCGGAAGCACGGAGATTGACGTGCCGTTCACGCTGACAGGCCAGGAACCGCCGATAGGTGTGAACCTGCTCACGCCTCGCAAAAGCAGCGCGGGTGCCACAATCAGGATCGGCGGCCAAGTCCAGGCGGCGAAACTGGTCTCCAAGGTCGACCCGGTCTATCCCCAACAGGCGAAGGACGCGGGAATCGAAGGCACAGTGACCCTCGAAGTGACCATCGGGCAGGATGGACACGTCCAGACCGTCGATCCGAAGGAAGGGCACCCGCTGCTGGCAGCGGCGGCGGCCGACGCAGTCAAACAGTGGGTCTACAAGCCGACTCTCTTTAACGAAACACCCTGCGTGGTGATTACCACGGTGAGCGTGACGTTCCCGAATTGAACCCGCTCCCTATCAGCCGCGGTGAACTTGGGCACTGGGTGTATAATGCCCAACTATGAAACACATCATCGCCAAGCTGCTGCAGGATTTCGAGGGTGGGTTCATGAACCGGCGGCAGCTCATCGAGAGCCTGGCGCTGGCCGCGACCGCAGCGTCCGCAATCGCGCAGGATTCGCCAAGTGCGCCGCCGGCCGCATCGGCGCACGGAACGGCATTCAAGACGGTCGAACTGGACCACATTTCGTATCAAGTGAAGGACTACCGCGCGACGCGAGACTTCTACGCGGACCTGATGGGCATGGAAGTGGCGAAGGACAACGGCCGCAATCAATGCGAGCTCCGTTTCGGCAACTCGATTCTTCTGGCGCGCAATCGTTTCCGGCCACAGGGCGCCAACGGCGCACCCGCTGGAACGCCTCCGGCCGCGGCGGCTGAAGCGTCGGGCGGCCGCCCGGTTCCCACGTCCCTGGTGGACCACATCGCCTACCGGGTTTACAACTGGGACACCGATCAGGTTAAGGACGAACTGCTGCGCCGTAAGCTGCTGACGGCGACTTCGCGCCCCGACACCGGCGGCGGCGACAACTATTCCAGTTTCCATGTCAGCGATCCGGACGGGTACAACCTGCAAATCAGCGGTTGGGCGGGTCCGAACGATGCGGTGAACAAGAAGAAGCCTGGCTGACCCACGAACCAATCCGGCAACAGTGGTCTGTTCGCTCCGCGCACGGTCCGCCTCGGGGAAACCGGGTGGCAGGCCACAACCAACCGTGCTCGGCCCCCCAAATTTAGTACCCTCTAACTTGGCACACCTTCTGATAGTCGACGACGACGCGAACACCCTGGCCTCCCTGGCGCGAGCCTTCCGCCTGGCCGGCCACGAGGCCACGGTATGCGACAATGCCGGGCGCGCCCTGGACCTGGTGAAGTCGCAGCCGTTCGACATGATGCTGTCGGATGTGGTGATGCCCGGCAAGGACGGGCTGGCGCTGCTGCAGGATCTGCGCAACCTGGGCATCGCGCTCCCGGTGGTGATGATTTCCGGGCAGGCCAATATCGAGATGGCGGTGCGCGCCACGCGGCTGGGCGCGATCGATTTTCTGGAGAAGCCGCTTTCCACCGACAAGCTGCTGCTCACCGTGGACAACGTCCTCAAGCTGAAGCGGCTCGAGGACGAGAACCGGGAACTGCGGCAGCGCGTGGGGAAGCACGAGATCGTACACTCGGGCGAGGCCATGCGCCGCGTGATGGCGCAGGTGGACCGCGTGGCGGCCAGCGAGGCGCGGGTCTGCATCCTGGGCGAGACGGGCACGGGGAAGGAGCTGATCGCGCGGGCCTTTCACGATCGCAGCGGGCGGCACGGCGGGCCGTTCGTCACGCTCAATTGCGCGGCGGTGCCGGGAGAGCTGATCGAATCGGAACTGTTCGGGCACGAGAAGGGATCGTTCACCGGGGCGGCTGCGCGGCACATCGGCAAGTTCGAGCAGGCGCATCACGGCACCCTGTTCCTGGACGAAATCGGCGACATGCCGCTGGTGATGCAGGCCAAGCTGCTGCGCGTTCTGGAGGAGCGGCAGGTGGAGCGGGTGGGCGGCGACCGCGCCATCCCGGTGGACGTACGGGTGATCGTGGCCACGCACCGCAACCTGGACGAACTGGTGAAGAAGGGCGCCTTCCGGCAGGATCTCTACCATCGTATTTATGTATTTCCGCTGGTGCTGCCCGCCCTGCGCGAGCGCGCCGAGGATATTCCGGCGCTGGTGGCGCATTTCGCGGCGCAGGTGACGGAGCAGAACGGGTGGAAGGCCAAGCCCTTCGAACCCGACGCGATCCAGGAGCTGCAGCGGTACGCCTGGCCGGGCAATGTGCGCGAGCTGCGCAACGTGGTGGAGCGGCTGCTGCTGCTGGCGGATGGCCCGGTGGATCGCGCGGCCGTGAGGCTGGCGCTGCCCCAGGGGATCCCCGATGCGCAGGGCGGCGCCGCGCCGCAGGCCGCGGGCACGCTGGCGCAGCGCACCGACTCCTTCGAGCGCGAGCAGATTCTGGCGGAGCTGAAGCGCCACACCCAGAGCATGACCAAAACCGCCAAGGCGCTGGGCCTGGAGCGGAGCCATCTCTACAAGAAGTGCCAGGCGCTGGGAATCGATCTCCGGGCGCTGCGGAAGGGCCTGGATGCCTGAAGTCCCGGAGATCGTCAATATCCTGTACCGCGGATTCTTCGAACGGGGGGTGCGCTATTTCTTTCCGGACGCCTCGATGGTGACGGATGGCAAGGCGCAGGACGCGAACCCCACGCTGGTCTTCCACAGCCGCACGGATGGCGGAGTGGACCTGGAATGGATGGGGGGGCGGTACCACTGCTCCTGCGACGGCCGTCCCTTTACGGAAGAACAACTGCGGCTGCTGGGGGCCATCGGGGCGGTGCTTTCGGCGCGCTTTCGCAGCATCTTCTCGGCGGTCTCGGTGGCCTCGACTACGGGGCTTTTCGAGGGACTGGCGGAGGACCGCTACGTCTCGGCGTTTCTGGATCACACTCCGTACCTGGGCGACGACCTGCCGGCGGGGCGCGACGTAGTGGCCAACGCCATTGAGGTCATGCGGGAAAGCTCGCTGCTGACTTACGAGAACCGCCGCATCTCCACGGGCGCGATTCTGATGGGCCGCGGCCGGGATCCGTTTCACGAGGGGCCGGTGCTGCCGCGGGGCGCCTTGCTGTATACCAGCGCGCTGATCGGAATCAAGAGCCTGCACCGGCTGTGCGACGGGCTGGACACCATCTTCGTGGTGGACCGCGACGGAATGCTGGTGGACCTGGTGGACATGCAGCGATTCTCGGAAGCCCACGGCGCCCCGAGGCTGCCGGCGCCCAGTTCCGCGCGCTACTACGCGCACAGCCTGATCACGCTGGAAGGCGGCCACATCTGCCTGGTGCTGACGCCCAACGGAGAGATCAAGATCTTCGCCGGCGGGGTACAGGTGTTCAATTTCATGGAGGGCCGCTGGCACCTGACGGATGTTACGGAGAAGTATCACGAGTTCCACCGGGCGGTGGGAGACGTGGCCTTGGCTGAACGGCTGTTCACGGCGGCGCTGAACCTGGCGGAGAGACGTCGCGGCGGATTGTTCGTGGTTTTGGACGACCCCGCAGCGGCGCAGCAACTGGTAGCGCCGCAGGACCTGCTGGAGAACGAGGAGCCGGCGGAGTCCAACAAGGGCCAGATTCACTACCTGCTGCGGCACAAGTCTCTGCTGGGAGTGGAGCTGAGCGTGCTGGAAAGCATCGCCCGCGTGGATGGCGGCATCATCGTGGACCGCGATGGCCGGCTGCGGGCCTTCGGCGCCATCCTGCGAAACAGCGGTGAGTATCCAACCGCACAGGACGGCGGACGCACCACCGCGGCGGTGCACGCCTCGCGGTTCGGATCGGTGTTGAAGATCAGTGAGGATGGGCTGGTGTCGTTCTATCGGGGCGGGCGGAGGGTCTGGGAAATCTGAAGAGCGGGGGTTGGGGGTTGGGGTCTAGGGGAGGAGGCATCAATGAGGTGGCGTGCTCTCTTAATTCTTGTGCTGGCGCCGGCTCTTCTGGCGCAGCCAGCCCCACGCAGGCCGCGGGGAATCTACGCCGTGGTCAACGTCGAGGACAACATCAACCAGCAGCAGAAAGCGAATCCGGCGATCACGGAAACACAGTTGAACACCTACTTCAACAGCCTCTACCAGGATCTCCTCGGCAACCCGGCGATCTCGGGGCTGACGCTCCAGGTGCACTGGGACACACTCAACCCCAACGCTCCGCCCGGCGCCAACGCGTACGATTGGAGCTACGTGGACGACGCTTTCGCCCAGGCTGCGGAGGCTGCGAAGACCATCCAGCTCATCGTGCCGCCGGGCTTTCAGACGCCGCAATGGGTACTCAGTCAGATTCCCTCCTGCGACGGGCTATTTGCGTTCCCCGTTCAGACTCCTCCAAGCACGTGCGGAACGGCAACCTTCGTAGGTTACAGCGAAGGGGGCGACGGCACGGTGCTTCCGCTGCCGTGGAACCCCATTTACAAGAGCGCGTGGCGAACGTTCCTGACCGCGCTCGCCGCGCGTTACGGGTCAAACCCGGCGTTCGTCTCCATCGCGGTCGCGGGCCCCACCGCCGCGTCGGCGGAGATGATCGTGCCCAATAACAACAACAGCAACAACCCGCAAACGCAGTTCGATTTACCCATCGCGCCAAACGACATGTGGCGTCAACTGCTGTTATTCCAGTACCCCGGCATGGCGGCGTACAAGAATTCGGATCAGGCGTTCATCGATGAATGGAACGCGGCGATCGATATGTATGGGGAGGTGTTCAGCGGGGTGACCCTGGTCGCCACGACCGGCGACGGTCTTATCAACTTCAGCAGCAACTTCACGATCCCCAGCGCCTTCAGCGCGGACTGCGGCAATCCGAACATGGATTGCGCCGCCGAGACGACGATTCTGTCGCACTTCGTGGATCCAACGGCCGGCGGGGCCAACGCCAAGGCGACCCAGACGAGCGGGATGGAAGCCTCGCGCGCGGGCATAGGCAACCTGGGCGTCGCCGGCGTGAAACTTCTGTCGCAGAGCACGGCGCAACTCGCGGGGTCTTCGGCCCAGATCCTAGGCGGGGCGCAGTTCAACACGTCCTTCGCGAATTTCACCTTGCAGGAAGGATGCACGAGCACGTTTCCGCCCAACGCCAGCGACATGCCCGCCGGGTGCAGCATTCCCTCCAACTGCACCATTCAGGCGTGTATACCCGTCGCGTGCATTCCGCAGGCTTGCCTTGCTCCGGGAGTCACTCAGGCGAGTCTGGCAAGCTACCCGACTTATGGCAAGGTCTTATCTATGGATCCTATGGCCCTGATCCCACCGGAGCAGGCGGAATACAACGTGCTGAATGTCTACTTCGACGGGACGGCGGTTGCCTCCTTCTTCGGCGGGACTCAGGGCGCCGCGCCGCTCAATTACCTGCAAATCTATTCGCCGGACATCCAATACGCGGAGGCTAATGTCAATGCCCCGGCACAGGTGGTGGAGACCGGGGGCGCGACTGTCTCGATGACGGCGCAGGCTCTCCTCAACCTGGCGAGCCAGAAACTGCTGGAGATCGCGAAGCCGACACTTCCCGCGGCCACGTTAGCCGTTCCCGCCTCGGGTAGCGGAACCAGCAGCACGTTCACCTTCACCTTCTCCGATAGCGCCGGCTATGCGAGCCTCACGGTGCTCGACGTGCTGATCAACAGCGCACTCGACGGACGGAAGGCCTGCTACGTGGCCTTCGTTCCGAGCGGGGCGAGTGCGGGCTCGGTGTACCTGGTGGATAACGCCGGGGATGCGGGCGGGCCGTACTCCGGCATGACTTTGCCCGGCAGCCAGAGCGTGAGCAACAGCCAATGCACCGTAAGCGGGGCAGGCAGTTCGGTGTCTTCGAACGGGAACACGGTGACGCTCACGCTGGCGATTACTTTCGCTGCCGGGTTCGCCGGCAACCAGGTGATCTACCTGTCAGCGCAGGATGCGTCGGGCAGTTCCGGGTGGCAGGTGCTGGGAACCTGGAACGTCCCCGGATCGCCGGCCATCGGCCCCGCGGTGAGCGGGATGAGCCCCCCACGAACCAGCAGCTTAGGTCCGACGGCGTACACCTTTACGTTCACCGATACCAAAGGGTGGCAGGATATCTCGGTGGCCAACATCCTGATCAATGGCGCCATCGATGGGCGCCACGGGTGTTACCTGGCGTTGGTGCCGGCGTCGTCGAGTCTGCTGCTGGTGGATGACGCGGGCGATGCGGGCGGGCCGTACTCGGGGATGGTGCTGCCCGGTTCGGGAAGCATAAGCAACAGCCAGTGTACGATCGCGGGCGCCGGAAGCTCGGTGACGAGCAGCGGCAACACGCTGACATTGACGCTAGCGATCACGTTCAGTCAGAGTTTCGCGGGCGAGCAGATCTTCTATCTGTCGGCACGCAACAACAGCGGCCAGGACTCGGGCTGGCAGGCAGTAGGGACGAACGACGTGCCATAAGGAGGTAGCCATGAGCTTTTCGATAAGACACGCTCTCGTGCTGAGTTTTCTAGCGCTGGCGCCGGCTCTTGTGGCGCAGGTCCCGCGCAGGCCCCGGGGGATCTACGCTGTGGTCCGCATCGAGGACTACGTCAACCAGCAGCAGAATGCCAATCCGTCGATCACTCAAGCGCAACTGGACTCTTATTTCGACACCCTCTACCAGGGCTTCCTGGCCAACCCGGCGGTCTCAGGGCTTACGCTCCAGGTAGGGTGGAGAATCCTCAATCCCAATCCCCCCACCTCCTCGAATTCTTACTTTTGGAATTATGTAGACGATGCCTTCGCTGCGGTTGCGGCGTGGAACATCCAAAATTCTACGCAGGCTCCCAAGACAATCCAGTTCATCGTGTCGCCGGGTTTCAGTTCGCCCCAATGGCTGCTGGATCAGCTTCCCAGTTGCGACGGGTTGTTTCAGACGCCGGCTCAGACTCCTCCGAGCACGTGCGGAACTGCAACCTTCCTGGGTTTTAGCGAAGGCAATGGCACCGTTCTTCCGCTGCCGTGGAACCCCGTTTACAAGAGCGCCTGGCAAACCTTCCTGACGGCGCTGGCCGCGCGGTATGGGTCGAACCCCGCGTTCGTTTCGATCGACATCGGGGGACCTACTGCCGCGTCAACCGAGATGATCCTGCCCACTGACAAAACCAGCAACAACCCCCAGACCCAGTTCGGAGTCGACATCTCGCCGAACGACATGTGGAGTCTACTGCTGGCGTTTCACTACCCCGGCATGGCGGCCTACCAGAACACCGATCAGGCGTTCATCGATGAGTGGGACAACGCGATCGACATGTTTGGGCAAGTCTTCAGCGGTGTTACGCTGACCGCCCCCATGACCGCCGACGGCCTTCCCAACTTCAGCCAAAAATTCACGATCCCCCCCGCTTTCACCGCGTACTGCCCCTCTCCGACCATGCATTGCGCCGCCGCGACCACGGTTCTGTCGCACTTCGTCGAACCCACCGTCGGCGGCGCCAACGCCAAGGAAGCCATGACGGCCGGGATGGAAGCCGCGCGCGTGGGTCTCGATCTGAGCGTCCCCGGCACGAAACTGCTGACCGGGAGCACCGCGCAGTTCACGGCGCCTTCCGCCCAAATCCTCGGCGGGGCGCAGTTCGACATGTCCTTCTCGATGGACACCTTGGAGGAAGGATGCGCCAGTACGTTTCCGCCCGGTCCGGGCGACACTCCCACCGGGTGCAGCATACCATCGACCTGCACCACGGACGCGTGCATTCCCGTCGTGTGTATCCCGCAGGCCTGCCTCGCCCCAGGCGTCACTCCGGCGACTCTGGCAAGCTACACGAAATTCGCCAAGTCCCTGCGAAGGACCTGATTCCGCCGGAGCAGGCGCTCTACAACGTCCTGAATCAATACTTCGACGGAACGGCGGTAGCGTCTGCTTTTGGTGGAACGACGGGTACCGCGCCGATGAATTATATGCAAATCTATTCGCCGGACATCCAATACGCAGAGATGAACGTCAATGCGCCGGCACACGTGGTGGAGACCAGCGGGGCAACTGTGTCGATGACGGCGCAGGATCTGCTCAATCTGGCCAGTCAGAAGCTTCTCAGCATCGCCGAGCCGGCCATTCCCGCGGCCGCGTCAGCCAATCCCGCCGCGGGCAGCGGAACCTCCGGCACGTTCACATTCACATTCTCCGATTCCGCAGGATTTGCGAACCTCACGGTGCTCGATGTGCTTATCAACAGCGCTCTCGACGGCCGGACGGCCTGCTACGTGGCCTTCGTGCCGAGCGGACCAACGTCCGGCTCCGTGTACCTGGTGGATAACTCCGGCGATGCGGGAGGGCCCTACTCGGGAATGACGCTGCCCGGCAGCCAGAGCGTGAGCAACGGCCAGTGCACCGTGAAAGGCACGGGCAGTTCGGTCTCCTCCAGCGGGAACGCGGTGACGCTCACGCTGGCGATTACGTTCGCCTCCGGGTTTGCGGGCAACCAGGTATTCTACCTGTCCGCTCAGGATGCGACGGGCAATTCCGGCTGGCAGGTGCAGGGGACCTGGAACGTGCCGGGCCTGCCGGCAGCCGGTCCCGCCGTGAGCGGAATGAACCCGGCGCGCACCAGCACGCTATCTCAGACGTACACCTTTACGTTCACCGACACCAACGGGTGGCAGGATATCTCGGTAGCCAACATCCTGATCAACGGCGCGATCGACGGACGGCATGCATGTTACCTGGCATTGGTGCCGGCGACGTCGAGCCTGCTTCTGGTGGATGATGCGGGGGATGCGGGCGGGCCGTACTCCGGGATGGTGCTGCCCGGTTCCGGAAGCGTAAGCAACGGTCAGTGCACGATCAGCGGCACCGGAAGCTCGGTGGCCGGCAGCGGCAACACGCTCACCCTTATGCTGGCGGTCACGTTCAGCCAGAGTTTTGGCGGCGAACAGATCTTCTACCTCTCGGCGCGCAACTCGAGCGGCCAGAACACGGGCTGGCAAGCCGTGGGGACGGCCGGCGTGCCGTAGGGCCGGATTTCATGCCCGAAGCGTGAGCTTCCGCACGTATCTGCCCGCCGGAATCCCCGGCGCCGGCGTTCGCGAATCCGGCAAATGGTGCCAACGGTGATAAACTCCCTCTACCGGGCTGGGTACGCCACCATGCATCCCGCGCCTCCCTCACGAATCACCGGGTCACTTTGCCACGCTGCCCTGCTGCTGATCGCGGCGATCGTCGCGATTTCCCCGGCGGTCGCCCAGTCCGTCAATCAACCACCCGCGCTCACCTTCATTCCCGGATCCTCCGTCAAGCTCTACCAGGTGAACGGCGACTGCGAGTGGCCCGAATGGGACGCCACCATCATCAACACGCCGCCCGCGTGCAAGCCAACCGCCAGCCAGACCGAAACCAAGGCCGACGTACTGGGAGACGATGTCCCCGTCGCCTTCGAGCACAACGGCGAGTTGATCGTCACCTTCGGCGACACCATCGGAGCGGCCGGATACAGCCCCTGGACCAACGCGCAGAATTCGTTTCAGTGGAACTCCCACGATCCCATTGCACGCAGCACCACGGCCAACGCGCAGGACGGCCTGGCTCTTAATTTCTTCCTCAGCGGCAATCACGGCCTCGAAGTCCTTCCCCCTCCGCAACCCGACGGAACGCCCGTCGCAATGGGGGCCGACGATGTTCCGAGCGCCGGCGTCAGCATCAATGGCCAGATCTACCTGGGTATCACGACCGGCACGGTAACGGTCGCGATGGGGGACCACGACCGTAGTAACGATTACTCCGTCCTGACGACCTTCGACGAGACCGCCGGGACGTTCACGTCGGGCCGCACCATCTCGGCCCTGCCGAACGGACATTTCGCCCGCCCGACCTTCTACCTCGCGGCCCCAGGCGTCCTGGGCACACCTCCTCCCGTCTCTCCGGAACCGGTCGTGGTAATCTTTGGCGCCGGGCCCACCGCCAGAAACGTCTATCTCTCCATCATCCCCTCCACCGAGTTCTGGAGCGGTACCGATCAGAACGGAAACAGCGCCACACGCTATTTCGCCGGCATGAGCCAGGGCCAACCCACCTGGTCCTCAAGCGAGGCCAACGCCGTTCCCCTCCTCCCCCTCGATCCATCCAACCCGGGCATCCCCTATGTTTCGGTCTTGTATTCTCAGCCGCTCGCTCTCTGGGTCATGATGTTCGAAAGCGCCGGCACCACGCCCAGCTCCGGCATGTATTTGACTTATGCTCCGCAGCCTTGGGGTCCGTGGAGCACTCCCCAACTGGTCTTCAACGCATGCCGCGACAAAGGGTTTGGGAATTTCATGTTTTATTACTACGCCAGCGCGGATCAGAACGATTGCCCCGGCGCCATGCCTGCCGGCGTCACGTCTGCTCCGAACTCCGCCGGACCCGCCGGTCCCACGGCCGGCGACCAGACCAAGAACGTCCCCACCACTACACGCGGCATTGCCTACGGCCCCGCCTTGATCGAGCGCTTCACCATCGTCTCCGGCCACACCCTCAAGCTGTTCTACATGATGTCGACCTGGAACCCGTATGCGGTAGTGCTGATGGAATCGGATTTCACGATCACACCCGCGCCCTCGACCGGCCCCGCGGCCACCTCGGCCCTTCCCGCCTCAGGCAGCGGAACCGGCGGCACGTTCACCTTCACCTTCTCCGATTCCGGCGGATTTGCGAGCCTCACCGTGCTCGACATACTCATCAACAGCGTGCTCGACGGACGGAAGGCCTGCTATGTGGCCTTCGTTCCGGGCGGTGCGAGCGCGGGCTCGGTTTACCTGGTGGATAACGCCGGGGATGCGGGAGGGCCGTACGCGGGAATGACGCTGCCCGGCAGCCAGAGCGTGAGCAACGGCCAATGCACGATTTCGGGGGCGGGCAGTTCGGTATCCTCCAGCGGCAACTCGGTGACGCTCACGCTGGCGATTACCTTCGCTGCCGGGTTCGCCGGCAACCAGGTATTCTACCTGTCGGCGCAGGATGCCACGGGCAGTTCCGGATGGCAGGTGCAGGGAACCTGGAACGTGCCCGGGTCGCCGGGCAACGGCCCCGCTGTGAGCGGGATGAGTCCGGCGCGGACCAGCAGCTTAGGTCCGACGGCGTACACCTTCAGCTTCGCCGACACCAAGGGCTGGCAGGATATCTCGGTAGCCAACATCCTGATCAACGGCGCGATCGACGGGAGGCACGGATGTTACCTGGCATTGGTGCCGGCATCGTCGAGTGTGCTGCTGGTGGATGATGCGGGGGATGCGGGCGGGCCGTACTCCGGGATGGTGCTGCCCGGTTCCGGAAGCGTAAGCAACGGTCAGTGCACGATCAGCGGCACCGGAAGCTCGGTGACCGGCACCGGCAACACGCTCACCCTCAGTCTGGCCATCACGTTCAGCCAGAGTTTTGCGGGCGAGCAGATCTTCTACCTGTCGGCGCGCAACAACAGCGGCCAGAACTCGGGCTGGCAAGCGGTGGGTACGGTCAGCGTGCCGTAGTGCCAGGCGCCACTCACGACATGGCGACGGCATCGATGGCGTCGATCCTCACCAGGATGCGGTTGTATTCGCGGCTGCGGAGCTCGACGGTATCGCCGCCGATCTTCACCACGATGCCGGCAATGCTCTGACCCTTTACGTACAACATGAGTCCCTTCTTATCGTTTTGGCTTGCTTCCAGAATGTCTTTCATGGCGTTGTCTTCCTTTGCAATGGCCGGTGAGGCGGCGAGCAATGCCGCGCCCAACAAGCCGATATTCGTTCGTCTCGTCATGAGCAATGGCTCCCTAATCTCATATGCGTAAAAAGCGGCGGGTTTTTGCGCCTGCTATGGTGTCTAATTGTCGG
>Ga0116221_1001259_pt1 | contig 17090 bp, 15 predicted proteins | sample Sb_taG_5_FD_88965 | JGI IMG/M metagenome (GOLD analysis project Ga0116221, IMG submission 88965) | Peat soil microbial communities from Weissenstadt, Germany - Sb_50d_8_FC metaG | ecosystem: Environmental > Terrestrial > Soil > Wetlands > Peat | place: Germany: Weissenstadt | collected 2010-09-21 | reverse complement strand
GCGGAAACCGCCAACTTGCCCGGTAACCGGATCGGCGAAGGCGCCACCTTGCGGTTGACCTTTGATGGATACACCGCAGCGCATGTCTTCCCAGCGGGGCAGATCGAACTTGAACAGCTCTTCGGGATTGCCCACGCCTGCTTTCACATCAACGCTGGAAAAGCGTTCGAAGGCGTTGCGAGCCGAGGTGACCTTCAGTTCGCTCTTGAGCTTCTGATTGATGAATTTCTCCACCGACTCGAAGGTCATCACTTCGGGCAGCACCTTGGCGATGGCGCCGAGGACACGCACGTCTGTGTGATCATCTTTGAAAACCCACATGCCGGAGAAACTGGTAATGCCCTTGATGATTCCCAGCTTGTAAGGTTCTTCACGACGGTGAATGTTCTTCAGCAGGGCGGGTGCGTCGTCGCGGGAAATCACTATGAGCGTGTGCCCCGGTTTGAGCGCTTGATGCACCGGCTTTAACCCGTACCATGCCCAAGACTCTGCGCCCTTGCAGAGCGTGTCATCGAGAACCACGGTAAGGTCGACTTGTTTCGGTTCGTATTGTGCCATTCCGGCTTCGAGCGTTTGTTCATCGTCGGCGACGATGGCAAAGCTCTTGGCGGGAATGCCATTCCGTTCCGGGGCGTCCCCGTAACGGCCAAAAGAAATGCCCAGTTTGCCTTGGTTGTGCGCGGCGAGAACAATGTCGCGCGTGATGTTTTTCGCCAGGGTCTTTTGAAAAACCCCACGGTAAATTACCTCCACTGCGAATAGCTTGCCCATCTCGCAACCTCCGTTTCTCTTACAGCTTTTGCAAAACAATGTTCTCTATTTCTTCCAAGTGCCGGCGCATGGCCGCCTCGGCGGCTTTCGCGTCGCCCTGCTTCAGAGCCGCAAGAATGCGGCGATGGCCGGCCAACGATTGTTGCTGGCGTCCTTCCACCTGCAACGAGCGTTCCCGTGTCTTCTTCAACAGCTCCATCAGAACGTCCACGACCTTCAACACCACGCGGTTATCGGAGGCCAATGCGATGGCATAGTGGAACTCCGAGTCTTCGTCCGTCGCGAGTTCGCCCCGCTGCACCTTCGCTTCCTGGCGGACAAGGATTTGCTGCATGTCATCCAGTTCATTCGAAGAGGCATGGAGAGCGGCGCGGCCAGCCAGCGGGGGCTCGATCATCTTGCGCACGTCGAGAAGTTCCTCCACTGTTCTTTGCCGTTCCAGGAGCGCGGCAGTGAGGGGATTCGCGGGCGCAGACACCGGGTCGCGAACCACGGTGCCAATGCCCTGTCGAGGCTCGAGCAGACCCATCAGTTCCAGGCTGCGGATGGCATCGCGCACCGAGCCGCGGCTGACCCCGAGCATCTGCACCAGTTCGCGTTCTGGAGGAAGCAGGTCACCTGGTTTTAACTCTTCGGTAATGCGCCGCTCGAGCTGCCTGGCAACTTCCTGATAGACCTTGCTTCTGGGGATCACTTCAAACTCAACTCTCGCCGGTGGATGTGTGCTCATGACGGTAGTGGTCTGATGACTGTTGACCAACCCATTTCAAGCCCGAGCGGAAAAAAGGGCAATGATCCAGCTCACCATTCAACGTGACGCTCTAACATGACTCTGTACTTCAGCACACGGGGTCCTCCCGAGCGTGAAAGACGCGCTTGTTTCAATATTCTTTTGAAGGTCGGAAGGGAAGGGGAACGTCAGGGGTTACAAGTGAGCGTTACGTCGGGCCCGATGTTCCCCGGGGGAGTGCTCCATAGTTACGGCGATGACCGGCAGAATCCCGATGGTGCCGAGCATTATCGAAGCGAGCAAAGCCAGTACTAGTATCGGCATAACTCGACCTCGCTACCACGATTGTGTCTCCTGGCTTTGCGAGGCGCGGTGACTGCTGTCACCTGTCAATGTGATGGAGGAAGCCCTGCTGGTGGTGAGACATTCTGCGGGTCACGATTGAAGGTGACTTGGATCACTGCGCCGGCACGTCCAAACGTTGAAACTCTCAACTAGGCAGCGAAGCTGCTGAGTTCTCTTACATTCGGTTCTTAGAGGATTGCATCAGTGCTTACTTTCGCAACACACGCAGCACAGCAAGAACAACCTCTGATTCCGTCGAGTTGCGACACTTCAAAAGAAAAGGAAACAAAGATCATGAAGACGACAAAGCTAGTGATGCTGGTACTGACGATTGCGGTGGCTCTTTTCATTCTGATTCCCAATCTGTCCTGGGCCGCCGATGACGGAGCGACGATCTACAATGCGAAATGTGCAGCCTGCCACGGGGCAGACGCAGCCGGCAAGCCCGCTGCCAAGATGCCGAGCCTGATTTCGGACGAGGCCAAGAAAGCATCGGATGGCGACTTGGCCAAGGAAATCACGGAAAAGGCGAAGCACCCCAGCATGGTGAAGAGCCTGCCGCCCGATCAGATAAAGATGGTCGTGGCCTACATTCGTAGCTTACAGAAGTAGAAATTGCTGTTCCTCTTAGCGCACTGCCGCTGTCGGGGCGATGATTTATCGGGCAGCGGCGAGGAAGTGGTGAGGGCGAGTATGAAGGTGCCCGGCTCAATTCGGCGGACCGCACGGAAGCTCGGCCGATCCTCAGTCGACCAACCCGCCGCCAGTCGGGAATCTCCTCCCCTGCCAGCCTTCCAAGATGGAACAGCCCTGCCGGGTCCGGATGGTCATCACTCCGGGCCCGGTTCTTTCTTCACAATTGGCTCACCAAATCTGTTCTGTGCGGTTCCCAAGCCTGTTCCGCCCCAGCGTACGTTCACCGCGTACTTCATCCCGCCGGAACGGAAGTCTCGCTTGAGAACATTCAGGAGCAATTTCCATGAGTAAGGCACTGCTGTATGACGCGACGATGTGCATCGGTTGCAAGCAGTGTGAACAAGCCTGCGCGCAGCAGAACAAACTGCCATACGACGACACAGTAGCGGCGGAGTCGGTGCAGTCGGAACATAAATACACGGTCGTTCTGACCAAGGACGACAAGTTTATGCGTCGGCTGTGCATGCACTGCGAACATCCCGCTTGCGCGTCGGCTTGCCCGGTTGGCGCCTTCCATAAAACAAAGGAGGGCCCCGTCGTCTACGACGTCTGGAAGTGTATTGGCTGCCGTTATTGCATGGTGGCCTGCGCTTTTGCCCAGCCGAAGTACGAATGGCACTCGCTGAATCCGCGGGTTCGCAAATGTATTATGTGCCCGGATCGAGTGCTTGCTGGCAAACAGACTGCATGTGCCGAGATCTGTCCGACCGGTGCCACGAAGTTCGGAGAGCGTGACGACCTTATTAAGGAAGCGCAGGATCGTATACGGCAAAATCCGTCCACCTACGCACCTCGTATTTACGGCCTTCACGAGGTTGGTGGCACCTGCGTCCTTATTCTTTCCAGCGTAAATGTTGAGGAATACGGTTATCCTGCCTCCGCGAAAATCGGCGACACTCCCATGCCCGAATACACCGGGAAGGTCATGTCGAAAGTTCCGGATTTTATCCCGGTGTGGTCGTTGGTGCTGGGAGGCATTTATTGGATTTCGCATCGCCGCGAGGAAGTCGCCGCCGCTGAAGCAGAAGAAAAAAAAGGGAGCGAGCGATGAAGACCAAGCTGACCTTCTGGAGAATCGTGTTTTTTGTGATCATGGCGCTGGGCCTGTACTCCGCGTTTGTTCGCTATTTCCGCGGCTTGGGTGCAGTCTCAAACATGTCGGATCAGTTTCCCTGGGGGCTCTGGATCGGCTTCGACTGCCTCTGCGGAGTCATGCTGGCGGCTGGCGGCTTCTGCGTGATCGGCGCAGTTTACCTGTTCAACGTCGAGCGACTGCACAGTGTTGTGCGTCCGGCGGTGTTGACAGCGTTCCTAGGCTATTTGCTTTTCATCGTGGGACTATTGTTCGATCTCGGCCGCCCCTGGTACATCTGGCATCAGCTCATCTACATGAACCCACACTCGGTCATGTTTGAGGTGGGAATGTGCGTGATGGCATACACCACGGTGCTCTTCTTCGAATTCCTCCCCAATGTGCTGGAGCGCTTCAACCTGAAAACTCCGATGAAATGGATCAAGAACATCTACGCAGTGCTGGTCGTGTTGGGCATCCTGCTCTCCACCCTGCACCAGAGTTCGCTCGGAGCGCTTTATCTGATTATGCCGAGCAAGCTGCATCCTTTCTGGTACACGCCTGCGCTGCCTTTTCTCTTCTTCGGATCGGCGATTGCGGTTGGCTTAGCCATGACGATCTTCGAGTCCACGCAAAGTGCGAAAGCATTCGGCCGTCACCTTGAACTGCCGGTTCTGGTCGAGCTTGGCGGGGCTCTGCTGGTGGCTCTCTGGGTGAATGCCCTGCTGCGCTTCGAAGACTATTTCCATCGCGGCATGTTACGACAAATCATGAAACCCAGCTACGAAGCCTACTTCCTATGGCTCGAACTCACGCTGGCCTTCGTGATTCCCATCACCATGCTGAGTTTCAAGAAAATCAGGCTGTCGCCAAATGGCTTGTATCTGGCTTCCATATTCAGTTTGCTCGGATTCATTACCAACCGGCTCAATGTCAGCCTCACCGGCTTTGAGACGTACGTCGGGCATCACTACGTGCCAAAGTGGACAGAGTTTTCGGTGACGCTGATGATCATCGCAATGGGCTTCGCTTTGTTCGGATTGGCCGTGAAATATCTGCCCATCTTTCCCGAAGAAGGGCGGCGGGCAATAGAGCCGCGCCCGCAAACCGAAACCGGACCAATAGTCGCCATACCGGTATTACGCCATGCCGGAGACTGATCCAACTCGCGCGGAACAGCGAAGGAAGCGGCTGTCGAAAAGTATCAGCGCAAAGTTGATTGGCCCCCTGTTGGCAGTCATGCTGGGCATCTTCGCGCTTCTCGGCTATTTGAATATCCGTCTTCATCGCCAGCACCTGGAAGCAGCCACGCTGGCCAGCGCCGAGCGCGTCAGCGACGTAATCAAGCGCAGCACCACGTACTACATGCTGCGCAACGATCGCGAGGGACTCTACCACGCAATTCAAACCATCGCGGACGAGCCTGGCATGATCAGAGTTCGGATCTTTGATCAGGAAGGGCGGATCAGCTACTCGACCGATCCCGCCGAAGTCAGCCACGTCCTCGACAAGAGCGCCGAGGCCTGCTATGGCTGCCACACCCAATCGCAGCCGCTGGCGCGCCTGAATCGCCCCGACCGCTTTCGCATTTATCGCACTGGCGGGGGGCAACGGGTGCTCGGAATTATCACTCCCATCGAAAATCAACCAGGTTGCTCGAATGCTGAATGCCATGCGCATCCCGCCGGCCAGCAAGTGTTGGGCGTGCTGGACACGAATCTCTCACTGGTAAAAACCGATGCGCAACTCGCGGACAGCAGCGCTCGCATGTTGTTTTACACAGCCGGGGCAATGCTGATTGTAGCGGTACTGAGCTGGTTGTTCGTGTGGCGGGTGGTCGGCAAACCCATCAAGGCGCTCGAGAACGCCACCGAACATCTTGCCGATGGCGAGCTTGGCTACCAGATCGAGGTGCGGTCGCAAGATGAAGTTGGTGAACTGTCGCGATCGTTCAATGGCATGAGCCTGCAGTTGCGTGCCGCCAACGAAGAAATCGTGACCTGGGCCAAGACCCTCGAAGATCGGGTCGACGAGAAGACAAAAGAACTCAAGCGCGCCCATGAGCACGTGCTGCATGTAGAGAAGATGGCATCCATCGGCAAGATGGCGGCTGTGGTGGCGCACGAAGTGAACAACCCGCTCTCCGGAATTCTGACTTACGCCAAACTGCTGCGGAAGTGGGTCGCCTCGGGCCAGGCCGAACATGAAAAACGCGATGAAACGATGGAATGTCTGGAGCTTATCGCAGCGGAAAGCCGGCGCTGTGGTGATCTGGTCAAGAACCTGTTGACTCTTTCTCGCACCGCGCCCATGAATGTTCAGTCTACCGACCTGCATGCGGTGATTGATCGTTGCCTGCTGCTGGTGCGGCATCAGTTGGACCTGGGCGGAATCCAGTTGCAACTGAAACTTTCGGGAGACCTGCCACACATTCCCTGCGACCCGGCGCAGATGGAACAAGTCTTCCTGGCACTGATCATGAACGCAATCGATGCCATGCCAAAAGGGGGAATCCTCTGGATTGAGACGCGGCTAAGCCCCGATGAAACTGAGATCAACATTCAGGTACGCGACGACGGAGCCGGCATTGCTCCTGACGTGCTGCCGCAGATCTTTGAACCATTTCTGACCACAAAAGAAAGTGGGCGAGGGGTCGGCCTGGGACTGGCCATCAGCCGCGGCATCGTAGAGCGTCACAACGGACGCATCGAAGTCGCATCGGAGTTGGGCCGCGGCACGACGTTCACCGTGACTCTGCCGGCTCAAGCGAATGACGCTAAGCTGGCGGCTGTCGGCGATCGGGATGTCGTGATGAAGGTGAGGTGATCGACGTGAGCACACAAGGAAAACTGCTGATTGTGGACGACGAACTGAGCGTGCGTGACTCGCTGGGCAAATGGTTCCGCGAAGAGGGCTACGAAGTAACGACGGTAGAAAACGCGGGCGACGCGCTGACCCGGCTGGCGGAACAGCGCTGGGACGCGGCCCTCGTCGACATCAAAATGCACGGCACCGATGGCATCGAACTGCAGCGCCGCATGCACGAAGTTGACCCGGAACTGATCGTCATCATTATGACTGGCTATGCCTCGGTCGAGACCGCGGTTACGGCGCTCAAGAATGGCGCCTATGACTATGTGACCAAACCGCTCGACCCCGACGAAATTGCGCACCTGGTGAAAAACGCGTTGACGCATAAACGGACGGCCCAGGAAAACGTGCTCTTGCGCGAGACGGTCGCAGAGGTTGCGCGTCCGGGCGAACTGATCGGCCAAAGCTCCGCCATGCGCAAAGTCTTCGATGCCATTGAGACAGTGGGTCCGACGGACGCAACTGTTCTTGTCACCGGCGAGAGCGGGACTGGAAAGGAATTGGTGGCGCGCGCGATCCATCAGGCTAGCCCGCGAAGATTTCATCCCCTGGTCGTCATTCACTGCGGGGCTCTGACTGAAACGCTACTCGAGAGCGAACTTTTCGGACATGAGAAGGGCGCGTTCACCGGTGCGCAGTATCGAAAGAAGGGGAAATTCGAAATCGCCGAAGGCGGCACCGTTTTTCTGGACGAAATCGGCGACATCACCCTCAAGACTCAGACCGATCTCCTGCGCGTGCTGCAGGAGCATGAAATCACGCGGGTCGGCGGCAACCAGATCATCAAGGTGGACTTCCGTTGCATTGCCGCGACCAACAAAGATCTGGAAAAATTGATTGAGGATGGCAGGTTCCGTCCCGATCTGTTCTACCGCCTCAATGTCTTCCGCATCGAACTGCCGCCTCTGCGCGACCGCCGCGAGGACATCCCTCCGTTAGTGGATCACTTCATCCGCAAGTTCTCTCTGGCCATGAACAAACGTATTACACGGGTCTCGCCTGCGGCTATGAACCAGTTGCAGCAGCAGCCCTGGCTGGGTAACGTTCGCGAACTGGAGAATGGCGTGGAGCGTGCCATGGTTGTGGGGCAGGAACCCGAACTGCACGAGCAGGACTTCATCTTCAAGCCGCAAACCGTCTCCAATGGGTCGAGCAAGACCCTTGAGGATATGGAACGCGCCCACATCCTGCGGGTGGTCGAGGAATGTGGAGGCAATCAGAGCCATGCTGCGGCGATTCTGGATATAGACCGAGTGACGCTCTATCACAAGCTGAAAAAATACGGGTGGACTCGCACTCCTGTTGAGATCCATTGAAGCTGTGCTCGATGAAGCTGCTGCAAATCTTGCCGATCGGGAATGTAGAGGACGAGCTGCTGAAAGATTTGCGTCCCGCCCTCGCAGAAACTTTTCGTGTTCCCTGCAAAGTACTGACTGTCGGACTGGATCCGGATTTCGCCTTCCACGGCGAGCGGCAGCAGTACCACTCTTCGGAGATCCTGCAGCGCATGCAAAGCTTCGTTACCGCTGAGTCCTGGCGAATGCTGGGCATCGGCGCCGTGGATTTCTATATCCCGATTCTCACTTTCGTTTTTGGCGAGGCGCAAATGGGTGGCCCTTGCGCTGTGGTCTCCGCTCACCGGCTCCGCCAAGAGTTCTACGGGCTTCCTCCTGATCGCGACCTGTTTCGCCAGCGCGTAATAAAGGAAGCGGTGCACGAAGTGGGGCACACTCTGAACCTGACTCACTGCGAAGACTACCGTTGTGTCATGGCCTCCTCGCACGCCGTGGAGTGGATCGACCTAAAGGAAAGCACGCTGTGCGCCGCCTGCAGGGCCGTTGCAACGCCGTTGATGCAAGCCAGTCCGCGCGAAACTAGAAGTGTGGGAGGTTCCTAACGTACTAAATCGTGCGCGCAAACTCCAACAAAAACTCCGGCCGTCCGATGCCTGGCTATTTAGCTGGATTCGGACGGCCGGTGTTCTAGCGGTCCCCGGAGAGGCTCCTCCACCTCGCGAGGCCGCGAGCTCGGCTTATGACAGGAAGAATTCTTTCGCCAGCGGCAGCCAGTCCTGGTCCGGAATCTGCGCGGTGACATCGTCCATGGCTACACCTCCGTCCTGGGCCAGGGCGCCGAGGGCCATTGGCATGCGGCGTTGCAGGCGGCTTGCCGACTCTTCGGTCCACCAGCGAGCGAGCGCGCCGCCCAGCAGATTGCGGAAACTGGTCTTGGCGTCGGGGGCTTGCACGGTCAGCAGCCAGCCTTCGCCGTAGGGATCGCGGAGTGCAAGCTTCGGATCCTGCATGATCGCCGGGTTGATATCAGAAACGGTTCCCTCGATTGGCGAGACCATGTCGACTGCGCACCCGTTGCGGCGAACTGTGCACATCTTCTGGCCTTGGCGAATCCATTGCCCGCGTTGCGGCAGCGTGATGCTCTCCACTTTTCCAGTCAGCTTGGAGGCGAAATCATCCATGCCGACACGCACCAAACTCGGGCTCTCGCTTAATGCCCAGGTGTGCCCGGGATGGTAGCGCAGATTCTCCGGGACCGCGAAGCCACCAACCAAAGCTGGTTGCAGCCGCGGTGCTGCATCCTGCCTTTGTGCGGCGAGCTGCGCCGTCGGTTGCACCGCGTGACGCGTGCGGTAATGGTCAATCAGTAGGAAAGCTGCGAATGTGAAGAGAACCAGTAGGACTGTCATAAGTCACCTCGTCGAGGGCCGTCTTTCGAGCCACTCACGCTTTTCTAAAGGCAATCGCCGTACCAGACGAGGCAGTTTAAGGCGAAGAGCCCTTGCGACCAGAGAACTCCTGCGATATGAGGGGGTTAACGAACCGCGATTTGATGGCCAAGAATTCTGCGATAAGATTATGAACATCACGAATGATGGATATCGCAACAGACACAAAGTCATGCCGCGGTATTCGGAAGCGCAGCTGATTTGCAATCACGCGCTTACGGCCTGTTTGGGTTACTGATTGATTTCACAACATCAGAGTTGAAGGATGCAACAGTAACAACATATGTGGCGAATGACTGTTCTTGATGTAGTAGTTGATCCGGCCTGCGTAACCCGTCGGCCTGTAGAGGCCTTTCTCCAGATTTTCGAAAAAGACCTACACGAACATCGCGCCAATCGTCACTCGTACGATTGCCAACCGTTTGCAGCTTGCGGTTGGTGGACCACTGTGGTTGCATCACTTCGCGGTGAGGTTGCAATCTGTGCTTGAAATCAGGCGGTGATCGTCTGCTCACTCAATGCTTGCGAATGGCTTTCGTAGCTGATAAACGCAGCCTTCGTACCTTCCTGCAATTTTGAAGCATTCCTGCCTCTATCTGTGTCACTTTCCTTCCATCAGGCAATATTGGCCAAGTTTGTCGCCAACCTTCGAATCGTTTGTGGTCCGATAAATGTCAACGTTTGCGCCATCGTAAACGCCATAGTTCTTGGGAAGTCGGACCATCGAGTAATTGCCAGGCTCCAAGACCGCGCAGCCAGGCAAATTCTTGTTGCATTGCAGCTCAAAGGAGTTGTTTCCTTCTCGAGCGGCAAGAATTATGACACCGTTGTTTACTTCGCTGCTCCTTACTGTGATTGTGGTTACATCACGCTGTTCTTGTGCCAACATCTGCGTTGTGGCAAAGGAAAGAAACAGAAGCAGTGCAACGAGTAAAATGACTAGCTTCTTCATAGTCCACCTCCATACCTCTAAGAGTTGTCGACCTGGTGTGCCTGTACTAGTCCGGAGGTCGTTTCTGAGTTGATTGGCCCTCCAATCTCATAATCGCTCTTCGAATCCGCTTCTGTCAGTGATCGTAATCACGGCTTGCGACGACACGGAATGTTGCTGTGAGCACCAAAACCGGAAACAAGTCGTCGATGACCCAGAGAGCCCAGGTGTGATCCCTCTCACCTTCGCAGGTGAGAGATGCCACGGCGGACATCCTGGGACAGGAGTGTGATAAAGAGAGCGGACTAGAGACTGAAGCCGCGTGAACAAAGGGCAGGGAACTGAAAGTCGAAGATCGTGCTCCAGTTAGCATGTTTACGGTGCGCGCGAAGTGTCAAAAGTTGGGCGCCATGCACTGCCTGTTGAACTGGCCCACGCGATGAAGGGTCCCGCCTACAGGACGGAGACTCTATGAAAACACTGAACGAACCGTATTCATCGCTCTCCTCCCGGCGCCGTTACGAGGTCTGGTTTCTTCGTCTCGGACTTGCCGACGGTTGCGGGGCGTGGTGGTTCCGGTATTTGTTGATGAATCCCGGCCGCGGCGGTTGCGTTGGTGATCCCCGTGGACTGCCAGTACAAGTCTGGGCGACATGGTTTCCTCGGGACGGGAAACCGCAAACCTTCATCCAAGGATTTCCCTTGCAGGATATGGATCTCAGTGCCAGAGGACGAAATCCCTTCCACCTGCGAGTCAGCCAAAACGAAATCGGCGAGGATTCTTGCCGAGGCGCGTTGGACGTTGATGGGCACACGATTTCATGGAATCTGCATTATGGTTCGCGGTTTCGCGTCACATTGAGCAATAAGGGGTGGATTGGATTCTCGCGAACCCCGCATTCCGACGCAGTCTTTTCTGGCAGGATCACGCTGGATGGGCGGAGTTTTGACGGAAGCCCTTTGGGGATCGGAGTTCAAGGACACAATTGCGGGTATCGACATCGAAACTCTTGGACTTGGACCCATGCGCATTTCCCCCGCCCAGACACAGACCCGAGCACGTTGGAAGCGCTCATATACGAAATGCCGTTCGGGTTGGTGTTTCGCAAAGCGGTGCTGTGGCACGACGGGGAGCAGCACGAATTCCGGAATGTGCAAGACAACAGAAAAGCTCCAAACGAATTCATCTGGAATTTTCGATGTTCCACCAAGAACGGGCTCCGATTGGAAGCAGCCATCGATGGAACTGCTCCAAACGCCCATCGTCTCCCCTATGTAAAGACCGATTGTACGGGCAGCTTTGAGGTTGTGAATAACAGCCTGGCGAGAGCGACGCTCCGCCTGGAACGGCGGGGCCGACCGATCGAAATATTAGAGACGACTACTGGCGCCGTTCTGGAGACGGTTGGCCGCTAGATTCGTTCGGAAGATTGCGCCATCGCGAGGCGCTCGGCGACGATGGCATACGCTGAGGGATTAAACGCCATTCCAATGTGTGTACCCGGGACTTCAAAGTCGGCCTCGGGATTCTTGGTCATACAATAACGCCAGTCCACAATGCCGTCGTCGCGTGTGTAAATCGCGGTCTCGATCATCGAAGCCGGAACCTTGCGCCTCAACGAGTCAACAAAGTTGCAGGTGCAGCGTCCGGTGTAGCAATCCGGCAACACCCCCTGCCCATGCTCCTGAAGGATTCGCTGGCGAATGGCTTCAGCAGCGTGAAGGATCGTTCGACTGGTAGCGGTGCCGCGAATGGGCGCGGCTAGGGTGATGACCGAGGCAACATCTCTCGGTCTCTGGCCAGCCACCGAGCGTGCGATCACCCCACCCAGACTGTGCCCGATCAAATGAATCCTCCGCCCAGTCTCGGCCCGGGCTCTTTCTATGGTTTCGTTGAGGTGGCGCTGAACCAGGAGATTCGGGCACTCGGCATTGATGCCGATGCCCGAAAAATAAGGTTGGTATCCGATGCGCCCCAGCCAGGCGTGGAGCTCCGTCAAATAAAGATCGGTACCCAGAAAACCGGGGATGACGACCACGGCGGAGTCATCCCCGCGCGGTACGCCGAACCCGTAGTAGACGGGAGTAGCGTGCAGCAAGAGAATCTCAGCTGCAAACAATGCTTCTGTCCAAGGGGAGATATCGGCCTGCAAATCGGCCCTGTGAGTGTGCATCCGCGCCCCCGCTTTCGATGAACCTGTACTTTTTTTCCGTTTGCGCCGCAATTTTATCCTGGGTCTGTCGAGCATTTATACATTACGCTGGCGCGCGTAACCGGGGGAACTTACCGTCCGCATTATACCTTTCTCTTGCGCTTCCCGGTCGAGTTTCGTTTTCTGCGCGGCCTCTCCAGTCGGGCCTCCAGCTCCGCTACTCGCTTGCGCAGGGCATCAAGTTCCGGCTCGGCTTGAGGAGAGGACGGCGCCGGCGCGCCCAGGAATTTCTTCATCAGGTCCACCGGCGAAAGAATGGCCGACTGGACTTCACCCATGCGGTTCTGCACCGCATCCTGCACCTTCTGATAAGTATCAAAGGCGGATTTCAAATACCACATGACGAACTCCTGCCGCACCTCGTCGGACGCTACGATCAATTGGCGCAGCAACTCGAGCGGCAGGCCCGTGGGCTTTTCTTTGGCGTCCTCCGTAATGATTTGGGTGAGAGTGACGCGAGTCAGATCGCGGCCGGTTTTCGCATCGATGACCTGAACCTCGTTGCCTTCCCGAATGAACCTCGCGATATCATCGAGATTCACGTATTTGCTGTTCGAGGAATCGTATAACCGGCGATTCCCATATTTCTTGATAACGACTGGAAGTTGCATTTCTATATCCTGCTATGCTGCTCTGCACACTGCATAAATATATCTTGACACAAATTCTAAGCAGACGTATAGTTTAGTTGATGCTGCGGTGCAGCAAATAATGGAGGTGCCAAATGGCTACAACAGTAAAGTCTGGATCCTCCCGAACTCATTATGGGGAGTCTTCCTTTGTATCTCTTCTCTCAGGTTGGGCGCAACAGGGAGTCCAAAGCTTCTTCGCCACGCAGCGGATCCTGTTGGATCTCGCGATGCGGCAGAATGCAAGCTTGATGCACTCTCTGCGCCAACAATTATCCGATCCTCAACATTCCCCGACCGCCATTCTGGGCGAAGTGACTGCCGAGGGTATCTCGAACTTCATCGAAGGACAAAAGGTCCTGCTTGAACTGGGACAAAAACAGAACGAAATCCTGATGTCTGGCGTCAAGGATCGTGTCGGAGAATGGCCTGCGGCGCAGGCGGTTACCGACCTGCTACGGCGCAGCGTGGAGACTTTCATCCACATGCAGCAGGAGTTCCTGAAGATTGCTGGCAAGCAAAGTCATACGTGGGTGGAGGCAGCCAAGGCCGGGAAACCGTACCAGAGTGAGCAACTGGTGGAACTGGCCCGCGAGTCCATGGAAAACTTTGTCCAAGCGCAAAAGCACTTCATGGACGTGATTGCCGAGGAAACAGCGAAGGCGACCGGCAGCAAACACACGAATGGGGTCAAGAAAACCAAGAAGACCGAGTTGTCCCAGTTGGCGCGCGAAGCCACCGAGTCGTTCATCGAGGCGCAAAGAAAGCTGGTCGATGTAGCCGGGCGACAGATGAATGCCAGCGTCAAAACCGCAGGCAAGACTCTGGACCTCCTGCGGCCATTTCCATTTCTGCCATTGGCCGAGTTGACGCGGGAAGGCGTGAAAAGCTACGTCGACGCCCAAAAAGAGTTGATGGACGTCATGGTAAAACCGAATGGCGAGCACAAGCGCACGCACAAGACCGAACCGCGTACGAAGCATGCGCCAAAGAGGCACGCAGCAGCGGCCGCTGCCTAAGGGCACGACGACGCATCGAGCTTCATCCTGAGGGAGCATGGCCCGCGCGAAATACGGGCCTTGCAAGTCGAAGGACTCCGCACGGCCGGGTGCCCAGAGCCGCATTCTTTGAGAAGCAGCCAGCTTCGCTCGTGTGAAACAGCACGGGAGAACCCTGCGAGGCAGGCAGCGGTAGGGCACACGGGAGTCCTTCGGCTCCGCTCGGGATGATACGTCAACCCAATTGACAATCCAGCCTGAGTATCACGCCGGCGACTCCCGCCAGCGGATACTTGCCATCGTCATCGGTGAGGAGGCATCCATGAACATTCCACTCACTCCCATCCGTTTTCTTCGCTATGCGCGTGAGCAATTTCCGGACAAGATCGGTCTTGTGTGCGGCGAAAAGCGGTTCACCTATGCGCAATTCGCGGAGCGTGCAGCGCGGTTGGCGGGCGCCCTCATCGCCGCAGGGGCAAAGCCTGGCGACCGCATCGCCTTTCTCAGCACGAACTGCCATCGGCTGCTGGAGGCTTACTACGGGGTCCTGGAAGCTGGTTGTATTTTGATGCCTTTGAACATTCGCCTCGGCCCTCAAGAACTCGCGTTTGTTTTGAACGATGCGCAGGCAAGATTCCTTTTCGTCGAAACAGCATTCTTGCCGCTGGTTGAGTCGTTTCGAGCGACCGTGGGCTCGATCGAGGCCGTCGTCCTATTAGATAGCCAGCCGCAGGCGAGTTGGCTGGTGCCAGGGAACTACGAGGACAGCCTGGCGGTTTCCCCTCCGTTCCAATGTGACTTCACGCAAATTGACGAGGACTCGGTTGCCGAAATCTTTTACACCAGCGGCAGCAGCGACCGCCCAAAAGGCGTGATGCTAACGCACCGCAATGTATATCTGCACGCGTTGTCCGTGATCGCGGCAGGACAGACCTCCGCCAGCACGCTTGGAGAAATGTCGTGCAATGCAGTGTTGCTGCATACCATTCCACTCTTCCATGCAAACGGCTGGGGCATAGCCCACATCATCACCGTAGTCGGAGGAACGCACGTGATGATTCATCACTTCAATCCGGTGGAAGTGTTTCGCCTCATCGAGCAGGAGCACGTGAGCAGCTGCGCGATGGTGCCGACGATGGCAACAGCTCTGGTGAATTCTCCCGCGCGAGCAAAATTCAATTTGAGCACCCTGCAAGTCATTAATATTGGCGGAGCTGCTTCATCTCCCACGCTGGTCAAGGAAGTCGAGGAGAAGCTGGGTTGCACTTGCATCTCGGGATACGGCCTGACCGAGACTTGTCCTACGCTCGCCAAGTCGCAAGTGAAATCGGACCTGCCAGACAAAGCAGAACAACGTTATGCTCGTCAGGCCATGACCGGGTTTGCAATCCCTGGAGTAGAACTTCGAGTGGTCGGGCCTAACGGCGAGGATGTGCCGCACGATGGCACGGTGATGGGAGAAATCGTAGCCAGAGGCGACGTCGTCATGGAAGGCTATTGGCGGCAACCGGAGGCCACGGCGGCTGCGATGGAGGGTGGTTGGTTTCACACCGGCGACGTAGCCACCTTAGATCCCTGCAACTACCTTCAAATTGTTGATCGCAAGAAAGAAATCATCGTAAGCGGGGGCGAGAACATATCGTCACTGGAAGTAGAAAAAGTGCTTCTTGCCCATCCCGACGTGTACGAGGCGGTCGTGATTCCTGTTGCTCATGAAAAGTGGGGAGAGATACCGAAAGCGCTCGTTGTCTTGAAGCCGGGGTCACAGACCAGGGAACATGACCTCCTGGAGTTCTGCCGGTCGCGGCTGTCGCATTATAAGTGTCCACGTTCGGTCGAGTTTCTCGAGAGCTTACCCAAGACCGGATCCGGCAAGGTCTTGAAACGGGAGCTGCGGCAAAAGTATGGGGCAACTCTGAAGAGCACTGTTACCTAACCTGAACGACATTCAATCATAGAGGTGAATTATGGCGACGTTTACCGCACCAAGTGCTACAAAAATCCCTGGCGGCAGTTTCCTGATTGAAGACCGCACACCCGACGAGGTATTCACTCCGGAAGATTTCACGGAGCAGCATTTGCTGATTGCGCAGACGGCGGAAGAGTTTGCCATCAAAGAAATCGTTCCCAATGCTGAAAGGATGGAACACAAAGAATTTGCAGTCAACCGTGAACTGGTAAAGAAGGCCGGCGAACTCGGTCTGAGCGGGGTGGATATTCCCGAGCAGTACGGCGGCATGCAATTGGATAAAGTTACGTCGGCCATCATTGCCGACCGCCTGGCAAAATACGCTGGTTTCAGCACAACTTGGGGCGCTCACGCCTGCATCGGGACACTGCCCATCGTTTACTTCGGCACCGAAGAGCAAAAGAAGAAATATCTGCCTGGGCTGGCTAACGGCACAACGGTCGGTGCTTATGCGCTTTCAGAATCGTCTTCGGGATCTGATGCCCTCAATTGCCGCACTCGGGCCACACTCTCCGCCGACGGCAAACAGTACCTCCTGAACGGCGAGAAAATGTGGATTACCAACGCCGGCTTCGCCGACCTGTTCATCGTGTTCGCCAAGGTGGATGGAGAAAAATTCACGGCGTTCATCGTCGAACGGAACTTCCCGGGATTTGCAGTGGGCGCAGAAGAACACAAGATGGGCATTCGCGGCTCCTCTACCTGTCCACTCATTCTCAATGACTGCAAGGTGCCAGTGGAGAATGTCCTCGGAGAAATCGGGAAGGGGCATCACATCGCCTTCAATGTTCTGAACGTGGGCCGCTTCAAGCTGGGCGCGGGCGCTATCGGCGCAGCCCGCAATTCTCTTGAGAGCGCCATTGCCTATGCCAAACAACGAAAAGCATTCGGCAAAGTTATCGCCGACTTTGGTCTGGTGCGGGAGAAGCTGGCCAACATGGCTGCCGGCGTCTTCGTTGGTGAAGCCATGGCCTATCGCACCGTCGGCATGATTGACGCGGCCACCGAGCAACTCGGCGATGCCCACAACGACATGGCGCAGGCTCGCAAGATATTTGACGAGTACGCCGTCGAGTGCTCCATTCTCAAAGTGTGGGGATCGGAGCTAATCGACTACGTAGT
>Ga0116221_1001255_pt1 | contig 17113 bp, 13 predicted proteins | sample Sb_taG_5_FD_88965 | JGI IMG/M metagenome (GOLD analysis project Ga0116221, IMG submission 88965) | Peat soil microbial communities from Weissenstadt, Germany - Sb_50d_8_FC metaG | ecosystem: Environmental > Terrestrial > Soil > Wetlands > Peat | place: Germany: Weissenstadt | collected 2010-09-21 | reverse complement strand
TACACCGAGGCTCCCGACGAGACGGCGCACGGCGACTATATGAAGTTGATGGCGGGGGCGGGTCTGGCATTCGACTACGTGCATTTGCGGTACCTGGCGGAAGGCGATTTGCGAGTGACCCGGACGGAGCGGGAGGCCGGCGGGACGGTGACCTGGCGCGTGGAGCGGGCGCGGCCCATTTTGCCCAAGGGCACGGCGCCGGTGGCAGCGGCGGACAGGTGACGCACCGGCGGGCGTCTGTGTGTATTTTTTGGTCACGCCTTAAGCTCTTCGCTTTCTGCACGTTGCCGAGGTGTGCCGAATTTGGGAGACGCGTGGGGCGGGTCTTTTCGGCTCCACGCGTCTCCCGGCCGAGGCGATGCAAGTTGCATCGCCTAAGAGGGTCGGTTTGCTGAAAATAAACGGTTTAACACCGACTAGGCGATGCAGATCTGCATCGCCACCCCTAAAAGGGGGCACCAAATAAAAACAGCTCCCCAAAGGACGGGAGCTGTCAGGAGAGCGCTAACTAATCCTCTCCTAGCTTCAGTGTAACAAGACAACACTGCGAAAATGGGGGTGAAGGGGGTCGCGGAGCGGGGTTTCGCGGTTTGTAAGCTCTTTGGAATCATGCTGTAAGTGGCGTGGGCGGCGAATGAAAATATATTTGCAAAATCGGTGACCGGGCAAAAGTGGCGGGAACGGACGCCCGGTCAGAGGCGGGCATGGAAGGCTGGAAGCTATTGATGTGCTGGGACTTGCGGAGCCTCGACCGGTTTTTGTAGAGGGACTCAGTCGAGGCGCCGGACGCGATCGGAGAAATCCGCGACAGCCCGGCAAACCTACACCTCTGCTTCAGGCCCCCTGCCCCTGCCAAGCTCCTATCCGGTTCGGCCTGGCCGGCAGTGCACCCGCAATTTCTTGCCGGGATCGCTCGCGATCTCGACCAGAATCTTGCGGAATCCCTCGTTGGGGGTTGGCGCCGGCTTCCGCGAGCCGATCAACGTGCCGATTCCGCAGAATACGGGGATCGGCCCGCAGAATACCATCGCGGTGATCGTCAACAGCGTCTCGATCTTCGGCACGCCGCCACTGCCGGGTGGTCAACGACGATCGCCGTGCAGTAAGTGGGACAGACCTCCTGGCCATAGGCGCTAAAATAGGCCCGTTGCCCAAATGACCTCGTCCGCGCGCGATCCGGTCGCGGGCTCCGGTTTGGCTGCAACTCTGTGCCAGTGGACGAGCGCGTGATAGTATCTCGGCCATGACGCCGCAGCCGGGCATGCGTTGGTCCGAAGCGGTTGGTGGAACTCACACGTTCGAACCACACGAACGAACCTCGACGCTGCGGCCACGAGATCCCGACGCGCGAAAGCATAGGGTTACGCCTCGATTCTGGCTGTACCGACGGTGCTCTAGACTCAATACTGTTCACTTCAGGGAAACCTCGCGAGCGAAGGGCGCCGGCTGAAAACCGGCGGCAGCCAGGATTGGCTGCCCCACGAGCTGTCCATGCGGATATCGCGGAGAGCGGTGCGCGGCCCGCGGCTGAGCGGCCGGCGCTGGCCCTCGAGGCTTCGCTCATGATCCGTTTCGGCCCACCGGCGGTAGCGGACGCGTTCTGCGCTTCCCGCCTGGATGGCAATTGGGGACACACGTTCGGCACGTTGCCCAGTGGATGCGACATCGACTCGGCGATCGCGGACTGGGGTCTCGATTTTCAGACTTCCCTACCGGTTACTCTTTGACGGGGGGAGTGAAACCGGCGACAATAACCTTGTCCGGGAAAGGAGTAACAATTGCCCAACGAAGTGGAATCCAACCCATCGACCCGCCGAGGTTTTCTCGGCGCCATGACGGCCCTGACCGCGGCTTCTTACAGCCGGGTCCTGGGGGCCAACGATCGCGCCGGTATCGGTTTCATCGGATACGGACTGATCGGCAAGCAGCACATCACGAACTTCAAGAAGTCGTTCCCGGATGTGGATCGCATTGCTCTTTGCGACGTCTACAAGCCGCGCCTGGAGGAAGGCCTGGCCTACCTGGAGAACCCCAACGCGAAGGGCTACAGCGATTTTCGCCGCATGTACGAGAACAAGGACATTGACGGCGTGGTGGTGGCCACTCCCGACCACTGGCACGCCCTGCTGACCATCATGGCCTGCGCCGCCGGCAAGGATGTCTATGTCGAGAAGCCGCTCACGGTCTTCATCGACGAAGGCAAGTGGATGATCCAGGCGATGAATAAATACAAGCGCGTGGTGGTGGTGGGTACCCAGCGCAACCACAATCCGGGGCACCAGGTGGCCAAGAAGATCGTCGAGAGCGGCGTGCTGGGCAAGATCCAGATGGTCAAGCTGGGGGCGGGCGGGCGCAATGTCTATCCGGGTTTCGGGAAGACGCCGGTTACCGATCCGCCGGCGGATTTCGATTACGACATGTGGCTCGGACCGGCGCCCAAGAAGCCCTTCCAGGCGCATCGCGGGTTGTACCACTTCCGCTGGTTCTGGGATTATTCCGGCGGCCAGTTGACCAACCTGGGGGCGCACAGCGTCTCGGCATTTCTCCTGGTGATGGGGGTGAAGGGCCCCACTAAGGTGGTTTCGTTCGGCGGACGGTTCACCCTCGAGGACGATGGCGAGACGCCCGATCTGCAGGAGTGTCTGTACGAGTTTCCGGGCTTCATGCTGACCACGGGGGTCCGCGAAGCCAACGGTTATCGCGACTCCACGGGCTCGGTGATCATGGGCGACAAAGGCAACCTGCTCATCGGCTCCAACCAGGTGGTCCCCGAGATGCACGGCGATCCGGTCAACCAGATTCCGCGGTTCATGGGCCATCCGACCGGCGGTCCGGTGTACAACGACACCAAGGCCGTGCCGTGGATCGAGGCCCAGGCCGGGGCAGGCAGGGGCGGTCCGGGTGGCGGCGGCCGCGCGGCGGCAGGCGGCGCCCGCGGAGCGGAAGGCGGCGAGAGTGGTGGCGAGTCGATGGAAGACCGCATGTTCAACGCCAACAAACGCGACTGGATCAACTGCATCAAGTCCCGCAACCGGCCGTTCTGCGACCTGGATATGGGCCATCGGACGGCGGTCATCTGCAACCTCGGCAACCTGTCGCTGCGCCTGGGAGGGCGGACCATTCGCTGGGATCCCGAGAAGGAAGTGGTGATCGGCGACAAGGAAGCCGCCGCCATGTGCACCAAGCAGTACCGCGCCCCCTGGGACGGCGTCCTGCGGAGCCTCGTCAAGGTATAACCCGCCGGGGCTGCTGCTGCGCTGCGCGGTATCGGCCCTGCGGAGCGCGCCAACATCGACCCGCTTTACAGGCCGAGTGCCGCGCGCGTCAATGGGCCGGCGCCGTCTTCGACGATTGGGGGCGCATGGCCTTGCTGGAACTTCTTAACCAGGGCGTCGGTGAACGGGCCGTAGATTCCGTCGGCAGTGTCGCCCGGGTTCAGCTTCGCCTGGATCTGCTTCACATCGTCGCCTCGCAGGTATGGGCTCACCAGGCGCAGCGTGCGCGGCTGAGTGCCGGGACCTGGAGCGTCGCCGGAGATCGCCTCGGCCGTGATGGTGACGCCGTGCACGGTTAACGGCAGCGCCAGGTTCCATTTGCCGGCGTTGATCAACGCGTTGAACGCGTCCATCCGATACACGGTGCCGGGCAGCGGCGCCTTGAGCGACTGCAGCCAGGCCTTCCGTTTATCCACGTACTTGGCGATCCACGCCGTCTCACCGCCCACGGCGTTTAAAGCCGGCATCTGCGGCTGCAATGCGCCCCAGCCGCCTTGAATGTGACTGTCATATACTACGGCCTGGCCGAGCGGTTGGGTAATGCCGGCCGCATCGGCCGCACGAAGCGCGGGCGCAAAGAAATTCTCATTGAAGAACTGATCCTGGGCGGCGCGCATCACGGCTTCTGTGCCCGCCTGTTTGAGAAGGTCCTTCACGCCCGCGTCGGTATCCAGGGTAAAGTCCTTTTGCTGGAATCGCGGCAGGGAAGCCTGTAACTGTTCGGCGACCTTCGAGGTGGATTTCTGGCAATAGCTGAGAAGCAGCTTATAGAGATTGCCGCTGCCTAGCGTGGTCTGGCTGCGGCCGTAAGTGAGATGGCCGCTGTCGCCCTTGAGGACGGTCACCGCGCTGTAGTTGCCGAGAATGCGGCCGGTCTCGAAGACGTTGACGATTGCCTGGGCGGTTGCTTTCTGAAGGTCGTCCATGTGCTCCTCGCTGACTATCAGGACTTCTGCGGTGTCACCGTTGCAGGCGGCAGGCTGAAACTCTGGTCGGCCTTCTGGCCGTCGGGATTGGTCAGACTGGCGAGCCACTTGGCATCGGCGCCGAACCATGCCTGGTACTGAGCTAAATCCGTCGCTTCGAGCCGCGCCGGATCGATGGTGAACCGCAAAATGGTGGCGAAATTGCCGCCATCCTGGCGCGCGATGACATCCGGTAAGTTCTGCCCGTCCTGGTTAATCAGCATGCGGAAGGGGAGATCGGCGTTCCCGATTTCAAAGGTGCCATCGAACGCGAGATTCGAACCGCGCATCTCGATCACGCGGGCGACCGATCCGGAAGACGCGGCGGAATCCATGGCCGGGATTGCGGCGGCGGCTATCGCCTGAGTCACGTCGCTGGAAAAATCCTGCAGAAAAGCGGCGGCCTGCTGGGCAGCGGCAGCTTCCTGGCTGGTAGCCTTTGCCGGCGTCGCCGCGAAATCGGCGGCAGCCGCGGCTGCGGCCGCTTCGCAGTCCCGCCGGAATCCGGAGAGGCTCGTGAGCAGCGTGGCCACATCCGAAGTGGTGTGTACCGCGCCGGCGGCTTTAATCGCGCCGCCCAAGGTGTCGATGGCTTTTTGCGCGTTCGCGTTGGCGGCTTTGGGCAGGGAATTGAGATGGGAAGCGGCTGTTACAGATGCATGGCCGAGGTCGGGAAGATCGATGGCGGCGGAGGCGGCCTGGGCCAGAGCCTGGTCGGACTGCCCCGGGGTCACCGTGAGTTCGGTGATGACGGGTCCAGGCTTGCGCGCCATTTTGCCGCCCAGGTACCCAACCGAGCTCAGTCCCATCATGTACATCATGCCGTCGGGAACCGGCTGTATGGCCGTGATCGTTCCAGGCGATTTCTGCAGCACGCCTAGGCAGAATGCTCCCACGCCGAACAAGGTCCACAGGAACATTTGGATCCTGTCGGCGGCCACTGCACCGCCGCTGGTGATGAAATCCAGGAAACCGGGCTTCTCCGGCCCTGAGCCCTTCGCCCCGTTTGCTGCCGTGACTACCTGAGATCCGATGGCCGTTCCCGCGCCGATGCCTACGATGCCGGGCAGCGTGCCGGGTATATCGGGCCAATAGCCGCCCTGGACAAAGACCTTGCTGATATAGAGGTACGCGTACGTGAAAATGGCGGCCAGGGTCCACAGGTAGAACTGGAATTTGGACAAGCTGTACGTATCGGTTTGCTGATCGAGAAACAGGAGGCTCCATTTATAATTCTCGCCGGCGATCTGGTACGTTGGCTTGCCGATCGAGATGAGCAAGAAGATCAGCCCCGCCAGAACGGCAGTGATCGCAAATGCCATGAGAGCTACCTTGGCTGTTCCCAACCAATAGACGGTGAATGTTTGGGCGTCGCTTTTCTTGTCGCCGTATCCGGCCCTGACCTCAATGACTCGGTTTTCGGGTACGGGGACATGGCAGAGCTTGATCTCTTCGGAACTGACCACCTGGCCGCGGATGCCCCAGGGCACGGCGCCTTCCACGTTCAGGGCTTCGGGGGTACAGACTTTGGCGTAATCGTCCCAATGGATGTCCTGCCTTACCTCGTTGATCCAGATAGTGTTGTCCTGCGGAGTGTCCTGGATGAAGCCGGTACCGCGAAGCGTCAGATTAACCACTCGAAGAGAAGTCGCGTGTGCGCCGGGCTTCGCTGGGTCGTCCGGTTTGATCCAGATTGTGTCCACAGCGTTAGTTTGATCGGGATCGAACTTGTTGAGCGTGATTTCCGCGGTTCCTGGCGGTCGAACCCTGATTTCGCCCGTATAAGAGCCCTTGTCCAGTTGGACTATGACCTGGTAGTTTCCGAGTTCAATATGGTCGGGCGGCAACGTAATGGAAGGAAAATCCACTGTCGGATCCTTATCCGTCTTTGTGCCATTCCGGTACATCCTGGCGGTCGGTTTGAAGCTTGTTGGCGGCGTGGGAACGTTGTTAATTTTGAACACCCCACCGATGGGGACCGCCGACGGCGAGAAGAGTTCCAGGTTCGTGTCCGCCGGCCAGAGGTTGCCTGGCCAAAAGCAGACGCAGAAACCTGCGATGAGGCAGGATACAGGCAGGCGCGTACTCATTAGTGCGAAATTCTATCAGAATTGCCGCTGAAAACCAAGACGAAAAAAGAGGTGAATTACGGGGTGGCCGGAGGACCAACACTCCGGCGCTGCTACTGCGCGGCGATACTCACGGCAGATCCCGCAATCCAGGCGGCGCTAACCTGAAGGCTCGCTGCGCCTGAGGGAACGCCTGCCGGCATGCGGAAGTTCACTTGATACGTATCCGTGGTCCCAGGATATCCGCCTGCGTACAGGACTTCCGCCGGTTGGCCGCCCACCGTTACACTGACCGGCGAGTTCACCAGGGCCAGCGGAGCGGCCGGAAAGGGATCGCCGGGTTCGACTACAGTCACTCCGGTACAGGTGGTTCCCGCGGTTCCTCCGGTGCCCCCGGTGCTGGGGCAGGGCGTCTGCGTAGGACCAAGGCCGGTGGCAATCAGCGACAGAATCTCACCAGCTTTGGCCGGCTTGGCTGTGGCGACCAGTGAAAAGTCGCTGCTGTGAACTACCGCCGGACCATTCGCCGTCAGCACCACTTCAGGCCGCTCCAGCGGAATGATTTGCAACACCATGAGCCGGTGGCCGCTCGGTAGCGCTCGCCGGTAGGATGGATCTTCAGTCATCGAGGCGGACCGGGCGCCGGTCGCAGAAGGCTCGTCCAGGCCGCCGGCTTGCCCCCGCGCCCCCATGAATGCGCCGGTCCCGCCGACGATCGTAAAGTTGCCGTCCGCGATCACCGAAGGCGTTCCCGGGGCGGGCACGGCCCCGCCCATTCCAGTCACTGCGATACTCCCGATCGGCGTGCCGTCCGCCTTCAATATCTCAAAGTAGCGGTCCTGTATGGCGGAGCTCACCGAGTCGGCTATAAATTGTCCGGGAGTGGGTGTGACCGTACGCTTATATTGAATCCGCCGCTCCGTGAACACGCCCTTGGCAGGATCCCCATTCACCGACACGATGTCAGCCACATCGAGGGACAGGGCAAAATTCGGCACCGATCCGGCGGGAGGCGTGGCGTTTGGGTTCTTCGCCAGCTTGGACCAGTCGGTGACATCGTTGTAATAATTGACGAAGTTTTCTACCTGGACCTGTAGAACTGTGGGCCGTGTCCCCTGCGCCAAGCCTGACTGGGTAAGTGGCCAGGCTATTACGGTAGTAAGTGCCAGTGCTCTGAATTGCCAACTCAAGGTGACCTCCATTCATTGCTTTTGGAGAGCAAAGGGTTCGACGTGGTAAGGCAGAACGTGTAGAACGGAATCGGCTTCCTCCAAATCGACTTTGGGTTTGGATCCGGCGTCCACTCCCAGGCCGCCCAGCGGTATCTTGACGTCGATGAAGCGGTCATGGACGGCGAGCAGGGAGCTGGCGGAGCCGTCGCCGAGGGTGCTCTCGAAAACCTGATCGCCAGAAGCGTTCTTGACATACAGAGAATACGTGACCGAGTAGCGGGTGGTGACTTTCCCCTTGGCTCCGGCGCTGTCCGCGGACGAGACCAGCGCGCTTACCGAGAAACTGTAGCCACCGGCTCGCTCTGGCGCGGGGCCGGCGACTTTGAAGCGCAGGGGAGGGGGAGGCGGCGGGCCGCCGGTCTTGCCGATCCGGCCGATCTCCGGCGTGACCTTGGCGCCGGGAGCGGGAACGGGGAGGGCGGCCTCAAATCGGACGTACACGAAAAACTCATCGAGGGTGGCCTGGATCTTCCATCGCATGTCTTCTTTGCGAACGATCTCGGTGTTGACGGAGGCATAGGGAATGCCCTTCCAGGGTGCGCCTTCACGCAAGAACGCACCGTCTGCGGGTTCGAGCAGGGCATAGAGTACGAACTGGTCGAAGGATTTCTCGCTCCACTGCTCACGGGCCACCTTCCAGGCTCCATCCTCGATGACGAAGAGGACGGCGTCGTATTGAGTGGTTCCGCCTGCGGGGTCGCTCACCTTGCCCAGCACGATGGCGCGGTTGTTGCTCACGCGGATAGCCAGGGGATCGTATTGAACCTGCGGCCGCGACCGGCCGCCCTTGCGGATGGCGTCCTTGAGGGCCGCGTCCATGGTGTCCTGGGTCTTGCGATCCCGCAGGGAAAACCACATCTGGCCGTCTCCCTTCCGGTCCGCCTCCTCCATCTCCTTGTAGGCGGAGAGCACGGCCTGCTCGCCGGACCGGATGACGGTGTCGGGAGCAGCGGGAGCGTTCTGCTGCACCAATAAGAGGCAGATGCTTGCAAAGGCCTTCATTGTGTTTCTACGCGAACGCGGAAACCTGCGGCCGCCAAACCGGGCCCTACCAGAGTAGCTTCAAACCAAGCTGGATCACGCGGCCGGGCGTCTGCAAAGTGGTGATCTGGCCGGCGAAATTCACCAGGTTGCCCTTCGTGTCGAAAAGCTTGTTGTTGGTCAGGGGCGCTGCAAAGTTGGCTCGATTGGGAAGGTTGAAGGCTTCCGCCCGGAATTGCAGATGCGCGCCTTCACTCATGAAGTGAATCGGTATGTTCTTGAACATCGACACATCCGCATTCACCACTCCCGGCCCCACCAGCTCATTGCGTCCGGCATTGCCGAACAGAGTGCTCGGAACGGCGAAAGCGAAGCAACTCAGATTGATGTACTCCGCTGGGTTGCCGGGATTCACCGGCCGCCCGCATCCCGGATTGTTCAGGCGGTTGGGAACGTCAAAGCTGTTCTGGTTCCCCTGTCCCAGGGCATCGCCCGAGATGATGGCCGTGAACGGCAAGCCGTCGCTGAGCGTAAAGATCGTGCCAAGCTGCCATCCGCCATACCAGTGCGTGCGGCCGAACGGAACCTCCCAGGCTCCGCTCAACATAAACGTGCGGCCCACGTTGAAATCGGACGGCGCGCGGATCGGGGCGAAAAGGAACTGACCGGTGATCGAGTTGGAGAAGGGCGCGCCGGTTCCCACCGAGGAATTGGTATCGAGGCTCTTGCTCCAGGTGAAGGAGGACTGGACGTTCAATCCGCCGGCCAGCCGCCGGTGGACCGAAACCAGCAATGCGTTGTAATACGAGTGCCCGTTCCAAACCTGGCCATCGATCTGCCCGTACCCCGGAAAAAACTTCGGTCCGGTGGCGGTCTTGCTGCAGATTCCATTGACAATCGTACCCGCACAGGGCCACAGCAGGCCTTGCGGAGTAAAGCTGGGGATGACCATGTTCGCGTCCCCCACGCGCATCGCATTATCGATGCCGCGCGATCCAACGTAGCCCAGCATCGCGGTCAGGTTGCGCGCGACCTCGCGCTGGATACTGAAGTTCCACTGCATGACGTAGTTCCGCGTCGGGTCGAATTGGATGTAGCTGGTGCGCAAGGCGCTGGCCTGTTGGACCAACGCCACGGCCGCGCTGGGGAACGATCCCACCGGCAGAGTCGAGGAACTGGCTACTTGTGAAAAGGGCGCGGCATTGCCCACCATGGTATTGAACTGGTAGGTGAGCGGGAGCGCATCGAACATGCCGAAGCCGGCCCGCACGGAAGTCTTGCCGTCCCGGAACGGATCCCATGCCACGCCCACGCGCGGTTCGAAGTTGTGCGTCGTCGGATTCTCGAACAGGGGGCTGCCGGTATACAGCGTCGTCGAAAACGGCCCGCGCAGGTTGGCCAGTTCGCCGTGCACTTCGTAAGGCACGGTGGACATTTCATAGCGCACCCCGATATTCAACGTCAGGTTGGAGCGCAAGCGCATGTCGTCTTCCGCGTACCCGGCGTAGACGCTCTGCCGCAGGCCGCGCGGGGTCGACGCGCCGAGCTGGAACTGAAAGGTAGCGGGCTTGTTTTCGAGGAAGTCGGAAAGCGAATTGAACTTGTACAGGCCGTCGGGATTGTTGGCCAGGAAAAGATTGGAATCGATTCGCTCCAGGGCGAATCCGAATTTCAACGAATGGATTCCCCTGTTCCAGAATGCATCGTCGTAAAGCTGGTACGTGGTAAACGAGAAGGTGCCGAAGGACGTGCCGTTCAATCCGCCCTGGAAGGCGGTCAGGCCGGAGACCTGGATTACCGGCGCATAGAGGCCCGGGGCGACTCCCAGACTGGTGTCGGCTCCGAGCGGATTCGCGCCCGGCGCCGTCACCAGGGTTCCGGCAACCTCGCGGTTGACTCCGAATCGCGCGGTGTTCAGCAAGGCCGAGCCAAACGTGTGGGTTTCTTCGAGCGATCCTACCTGGCGATTCGTGGTGTTCACGTTCGACACTACGTTGAGGCCGTCGGGCTGCGTGGTGGTCCCGCGATCCAGGGCGTAGGTGCCGTGCAAGCTATCCTTATCCGTAATGGTGTAGTCCCCGCGCGTCGTGAAATAGTCTTCGGGAGTGACAGCCTTGCCGGCGAAGCTGTAGATTCCGGTGTCGCCGCTGACGGCGCCATTGGGCAGGGCAAAAAGCGGCAGATACCGGGCCGCCGCCGGGTCGACCTTGATCGTGCCGGCCACCAGTTGGCCGTTGCGCGCATTCACCGAGGGCACCGTATCGATGGTGGTGGTGGTCAACGACTGGCGAAGTCCCTCGTAGTTGGCGAAGAAGAACAGCTTGTTCTTGATCACCGGCCCACCGGCCGACGCGCCGAATTGATTGCGGCGGAAGGGGAGCTTGGAGGCGTCGAAGAAGCCGCGGGCGTCCATCGCGTCGTTGCGAAGGAACTCGTACGCCGTGCCGTGGAACAGGTTGGCGCCGGAGCGCGTTATGGCGTTCACTACGCCGCCCGAAGTGAGACCGTAGTCCGCCGAGTAGTTATTGGAAATCACCGAGAATTCCTTGATGGAGTCGGTGCCCAGGCTGAGGCCGATGGTGCTGCCGGGCGAAGAGTTCGCATAGTCGTTGACGCTGATGCCGTCCACGCGATAGTTGTTCTGATAGGGCCGGGCGCCGGCGATCGACAATTGCGATCCGAAGCCGCGGTTTCCACGGTTGTTCAGGCCGTTCGGATCGGGTTGCGTGCGGATGGGGCTGATACCAGGCTCGAGGGTCGCCAGTTGCGTCCAGTCGCGGCCGTTGAGCGGCAACTCGCGGGCCAGTTCGCCTTTGACCACGGTGCTTACGGACGTTCCGCCCAGCTCGATGATGGGGGTCTCCTGGCCGACCTCAAAGGTCGCGGTGGCCGCATCTCCGACTCGCAACTGCATGTTCATGATCTGTCTTTCGCCGATGGCCAAAGCGAGGCCGGAGTGCTGCTGCGGCGCGAAGCCGGCCGCCACGACGTTGACCTGGTAGTCGCCGGGAAGCAGATTGGCGGCATTGTAGATGCCGACTTCATTGGTGGTTACCTGCATGACCACTCCGGTGGAAACGTTGCGGATGGTAACCTTGGCGCCCGGAACCACTGCAGCGGACGGATCCGTGACGGTTCCAGAAAGAATGGCGCCCACGACCTGCCCAAAAGCAGCCTGCCCGGGCAGAGAGATCAAGGCGGCGAGCAAAACGACGGTTTCGAGCGCGGCTGTTCGCATGGAAACACCTCCGAGAACCGCCCCCTGGGGGACGACGAATTCAAGCAACCAGCATCAACTTAGGGACCCAGATACGGTACTTACAGGACTATTGTTACTTACGGTACTGCAAGTCCTTTAATTTGGCAATACTAACCTTGGAGAAGCTTCTGGTTAGAGGCGGCCTTACTGGGCGGATTGATTCGTCACGTCCACGACGTTTCCGATGCTGTATTCGACATCCCGTCCCGAGACGGGCAAGCTAATTCACTCCGCCGCCATCACGAGATCCATGTGCCGGTGAGCTGGGAAACCATTTGCGGCGGTAGGCATCCGCTCCCTCGCGCCCGGACGGCGCCGGCGTTATGATAGGCCTCATGATTTTGCGCTTCGTCGCTCTCACCGGACTCCTGGCGCCGTTTGCGATCCTGGCGCAGCCGCCGGCCGACAAGCCTCCGCGCCTCGAATTCGAGGTGGCCTCGCTGAAACCCAATCAATCCGCCGGCCCGGGCTACAGTATCGTCCCTCGTCCCGGCGGGAAATTACAGGCCACCAACATCAATCTGAAGCGCCTGATTGCCGTGGCGTATAGCATGACGGACTTTCAGATCTTCGGCAACCTCAGTTGGCTGGAGGCGCAACGTTACGACATGGACGCCAAGGCGCCCGGTCCTGCGACGGTGCCGGAGCTCCGGCTGATGCTCCGGTCGCTGCTGGACGACCGGTTCAAGCTGAAGGTTCACAAGGAAACGCGCGAGCTTCAGAGATACGCCCTCGTCCCCGCAAAAGCCGGAACGCCGGCCGGTGGCCCTGGACTGACGGAATCTCCCAACGGAGATTGCGCCGCATCGGCCTCACCTCAGGCGGCACTGCCGAACGGCACTCCCTGCGGCCTCGTGAATCAGGGCCTCGGACGAATCAACGGCAACCGCGGCCGCATCCTCCAATTGTGCGATCGGCTGACCACCCTGCTCGGCGTTACGGTCGTCGATGAGACCGGGCTGAAGGGCATCTACGACATCGCGGTCACCTGGACTCCCGATCCCAATCTGGAACATCTGCCGCCCGGCTACGAGGTCCCCTCCGACGCAACCGGCCCGTCGCTCTTCATGGCGCTGCAGCAGCAGCTCGGTCTCAAGCTGGTGGGCGGCAAGGGGCCGGTCGAAGTGCTGGTGGTCGATTCCGCGGAGAAGGCCACCGGGAACTGAGCGTCCCGGATTCCGGAATCCCGCACCGAAAAGCACGGCGGACCGCGTCGACGGCAGGAGATCATCTTCGACGCTGCCATTCGGCCGGGAACGTCAGAAATCAGCGAAACCCGCCGCACCAAGCGCGGCAATGAAGACCACCTGCAACAACGTGCGAAGCGGCAGCCCGGTTGCCGCCTTGCCGCCGATCGTCAAATTGCGGCGCGCGGCGCTCACGTTCGCTGGGAACATGGCCATCAACAGCAACGCCAGGCAGAGCGCGGCGGCACGCGCTGTTGCTGGAAGCAATAGTCCTGCCGCTCCCAGGATCTCGAGAAACCCCGTGATCGTCACGATGAGATCCGGTTGGGAAAAAGCCGCAGGCACCATCCGAACGAGATCCGGCCTCCGCTTCCCCCAGTGGGCGGATGCGGTCAGCAGAAACATCGCTGCCAGCCCAGCTCTCAAACAAACGCTCCAACGCTCGAAAACGGCGATGCCGGCGGCCCCAATGGCCCGAAAGACGAGTGTCGAAGTGATCAGAATCAGGAATGGTATCACTGTCCCCCCTCTTTATTTTGTCACCGTCAACGTCAACTTTAACGCCGCGCACGCCGTCCGTCCCGGGCACTTACTAACCAAGGCGGCTGGCCTGCACTTGGCCGGGATGCACCGCAGACGGTGGTATTCAACCATCTGCACCGGCCCAGCCGCCCACATCAAGTGACTGCTGGTCAATAGGTTGGCGTTTGGCCCGCAGCGTGCCCTTGGTAGAGGCGTAACGTGGCACCCAAGGGAGGTGCATCATGAAGACTATCCAGGTTCAGTGGGTTATTCGCCGGACGCTCTGTCTGGTTTGTGTTCCGCTTCTGGCTGCCGGCCTTGCGGTTGCGCAACAACCGGCGCCTCCCGCGCCAACTCCCGCACAAATCCTTTCACCGGAACAGTTGGACACTCTGGTTGCGCCCGTGGCGCTGTACCCCGATCCGCTGCTGAGCCAGCTTCTGGTGGCGACCACCTACCCGCTGGAAGTGGTTGAGGCGCAACAGTGGCTGCAACGGAATGGCAACCTCAAGGGCCAGCAGTTGACGGAAGCGGCCCGGCAACAGAATTGGGATGCCAGCGTCCAGGCTATGGTGGCCTTCCCCGACGTTCTGACGATGCTGAACCAGGACGTCCAATGGACCACGGCATTGGGCAATGCGTTTCTGGCGCAGCAGCCGGAGGTGATGGCAGCAGTGCAGCGAATGCGCGCGCGGGCGCAAGCCAATGGCAGGCTCTCTACCACTCCGCAACAGACGGTTACCACCGAGACACAGGGCGGGCAGACGGCCATCGACATCGCGCCGGCCGATCCGCAGGTGATCTATGTGCCGCAATACGACCCGGCTTACGTCTGGGGACCCCCGGCGTGGGGCTACTATCCGCCGCTCTATTATGCCGGATACGGCTTTGGATTTTATCCTGGGATCAACATCGGATTGTACTTCGGCGGTTGGGGCGGCTGGGGCTACGGCGGCTGGGGTTGGGGCTGGGGCCCGAACTGGTTCGGCCGCTCTTTGTTCGTCAACGGCGGCTTCTTCAACCGATATGGTTTCGGCGGTGGGCTATACGCGGGCGGTTTTGCCGGGAGAGCGGCGTGGCAGCACGACGCGAGCCACCGTTTGGGGGTTTCGTACCCGAACAGTCAACTGGCCTCCCGGTATGGCGCCGCATCGATGGCCTCGCGGAACGCGATGACCAGATCGGGCAGCGTCAATTCCGCCCGGTCGGCCGGCACGGGAAGCTGGAACCGATCCGGGACGGCGTCGTCGTCGTCGTTCACTAACCGTTCGGCGGCGATGCAGGGCGCTCGTAGTGCCGCACCGCAAAGCGCAGGGCGCGCGACCGAGGGACAACGCTTCCAGGGTGCGCAACGCAACCAGGCTCCGGCGCAGCGATACTCGGCTCCGGCACAACAGTACTCAGCTCCAGCACAGCGGTACTCGGCTCCAGCACAGCGGAACTCGGCTCCGGCACAGCGGTACTCGGCTCCGGCACATTCGGCTCCGGCCCAACATTACTCCGCACCGAGCAGTGCCGGGCGAAGCTACGGCGGCGGTGGGGCCTCACGCAGCTATAGCAGCGGCGGCGGGGCGCGCAGCTCCGGTGGTGGCGCTTCACACGGTGGCGGCCGCCGTTGAGGGGGCTGCCACCGAGGCTCAGCCCGGCGCGACCTTCCCGGTCGCTTCATTTCGCAGCACCTCCGTCAAACAGGAGCCGGGAGTTTAAAATGGAAATTCCCGGATAAGTCGAAGCTGAGCAGTTGTCCCGACTGCCTTCGGTTTCGGGCCCGAATCCTCATCGTCGATCTAGCCCGAAGGGATGCCCGGGGATCGACCGGGTATTTCCGTCGTATCCCTTGTAGCCTGTAGGTACATAGTCAGGTTGATGCGCGAAGGATCCAGCCAATCCTCCAACGAGGCCGCCGAGCCGTTGTGACCGAACGGCCCGCGATACCACACGCCCTTGAGACTTTGTAGTAACCCGTGCTCTTGTGGGTCTCGAGCGTATAGCGCGGGTCCACGCCGATTCGGACCAGCAACACTTTCGCCGCCCCCGCTGGAGGCTCGCAGCCCTCCACCGGAATCAGCCGGTTGTTAGTGTATAGCGGCCCATGAAAGTACGTCAGTTAGAATGGTGCGGAGAGGGGGACTTGAACCCCCACGAGATTGCTCCCGCTAGCACCTCAAGCTAGTGCGTCTGCCAATTCCGCCACCTCCGCATTTCGGGGCGTTACTTCTTCACCGGCGCCTTCTGCACCGGCACATTGGGGAGCGGTGCGTTGGCCGGAGCCGGCATCGGCAATTCGATCGGCTTCCCGCCTTCCGGTGTCATGGTGATCGGCTTGCCGGGGGTCGGAGCCGGCTGGCTCTTGGCCGGCGCAGTCTTCTGCTGGACGTCCTCGAGAACCGTCGTTCCGAGACCGGCGCTGCGCGTGGCCAGAATCGAAAGCGAGAGCGACGTGACCATGAAAAGGATCGCCGAAACCGTCGTCGCCCTGGACAGCAGCGTCGCCGAGCCGCGTGGCCCAAACGCCGTCTGCGAACCCATGCCGCCAAACGCGCCCGCCAGATCCGCCGCCTTCCCGCTTTGCAGCAAGACCACGATGATCAGGAAGATACACACCGCAATGTGAACAATTAACGTCAAGATGTACAACATGTCGTTCCCTTCAGTATAGGGGACCGGCTCGCCGCCGGTCAAACGGCCGCCGGACGGCGCGCGCTGGGCTCCAACTGGCGTGCATAGCGCAGGAACAGTTCCATCCCCTCGTAATCGCGCTCGCCCAGTTCATGCACGATATGCCGCGTCAGATACTCCCGCACCAGGCCCGCGGGGAACTCGCGGGCGCGAGCTTCCGAAGCCACAATCTCTTCCATGTGCTCGCGGCCATAGCGGCACGACTCGCGAAACGCCTGCGAGACTTCCGGCGTGACCGCGCCCTTGCGTCCGGCCCACACCGCGAAGACCATGGGAAGCCCGGTCATCTCCACCCACTCCGCTCCCAGGTCGTAGAAGTGGCGCGCCCCCGGCGCGACGTCGATGCGCAGCGCCGGGTCGCCGATAATCAAGGCCGCGTCCGCCACCCGCAGCATCGCCTCCAGATCGGGGGGATGCGATTGAACCTCGGGCTCGGCGCCATACCGCCGATCGAGAATCACCCGCGCCAGTGCCACCGATGTCCGCGAGCTGGAGTCCGCCGCCAGCGAGCGGATGCGGGATGGTTCGGTCTTGGAGACCAGCAGGATGGAGCGGACCGCCCCGGCCGACGCGATGCCCGCGCCCGGAATAATCTCGAGATCCTGCCGCGCCAGTTCGATCACAGGCACAATCCCGATGTCCGCGGCCCCCGTCTCCAACCGGTCCGCGCATTCCGACGGAACCGAAAACTCCAGATCGAACAGGTCCCTCTGCGCGCCATGCAGCATGCCCCACACCAGCGGCACCGTATTCAGATAGCTGACCGCGCAAACCCGAGGTTTCACTGTCCCAGTCTAGCAATCCTACTTCCGGCGAATCACAATCAGCTCCACGCCGGGCGGGGGCAGCGGATTGCTCATCTCCGGCGCGCCGCCCTTGCCGGAGATCTCGGATTCCGCCCAGTTCTCCGTTTTGGTGATGCGGTAGCGCTTCACGGTGAATTC
>Ga0116221_1001246_pt1 | contig 17164 bp, 8 predicted proteins | sample Sb_taG_5_FD_88965 | JGI IMG/M metagenome (GOLD analysis project Ga0116221, IMG submission 88965) | Peat soil microbial communities from Weissenstadt, Germany - Sb_50d_8_FC metaG | ecosystem: Environmental > Terrestrial > Soil > Wetlands > Peat | place: Germany: Weissenstadt | collected 2010-09-21 | reverse complement strand
GCAACGGCGCCTGCGACACCGCTTCCCCATTTCTGGGAACATATATTCGGTTCGGGTCGCGCCATCTTGTCGTTACGCGCCAGCTATCGCCGCGACTTGCGCGAAGTCAAACGAGTCACCGACATGCAGTACGTGCGCTTCCACGCCATCTTTCACGACGAAGTTGGCGTCTATGACGAAAGCCCGGAGGGCAATCCTGTCTTCAATTTTTCTTATGTTGACCAGATCTACGATGGACTGCTGGCCAGCGGGGTGCGGCCTTTCGCCGAGTTGAGCTTCATGCCCAAAAAGCTCGCCGCCAGGGAGGTCTTGCACGCCTTTTGGTACAAGCCTGACGTTTCGCCGCCGAAGGACTACGGCAAATGGGATGTGATGATCACACAATTCGCGGAGCATCTCGTCCAGCGCTACGGAATTGATGAGGTTTCACACTGGTACTTCGAAGTCTGGAATGAGCCCAATCTGGATTTCTGGGCGGGAGAGCCGCGCCAGGCGGCCTATTTCGAGCTTTATGATCACACCGCACGCGATCTTAAGGCGGTGAACCCGCGCTTGCGGGTTGGCGGTCCAGCGACCGCACAGGCCGCCTGGGCTGACGCCTTTATCCGGCACTGCGCCGACAACAAAATCCCGGTGGATTTCGTCTCCTCGCACGTCTATGGCAATGACCGGGCCGAAGACGTCTTCGGCACGCACGAAACGATCCCTCGTGACCGGATGGTCTGTCGCGCCATCGCGAAGGTTCACGAACAGATCAAGTCCTCGCCCCTGCCGAAGCTGCCGCTGATCTGGAGCGAATTCAATGCCAGCTACATGAACGAACCCGACGTTACCGATTCGGCTTATATGGGGCCGTGGTTGGCCGACACGATTCGACAGTGCGACGGTCTAGTCCAGGAAATGTCGTATTGGACGTTCGCTGACGTTTTTGAGGAACAGGGAGTCGTAAAGCAGCCATTCTACGGTGGATATGGGTTGATCGCGGAAGACGGGATTCCGAAGCCGGCATTCAACGCGTTCCTGTTGCTGCACCGGCTCGGGGAGCAACGCCTTGCCGCTGCATCTGACTCGGCGCTGGTTACGCGTCGGTCGGATGGGACTCTGGTTGTAGCCGCCTGGAATATGACCGAACCTGGTGCCACGGGAGCGGCCAAACAGGTGCAGTTCCACTTTCAGCATGGAATAGCCGCGAAGATTCAGGTGACGCGCGTTGATTCCGACCACGGCGACGTGCATAAGGCATACCGAGCGATGGGCTCGCCTCGATATCCAACCAGAGACCAGATCGAAAAACTCCGGGCGGCGGCACAACCGTCGCCCCCCGAGATGCACGATGTGAAAAATGCATCGGTGACACTAACGATTCCAGCGGAGGGCTTGGTTCTGGTTGAGGCAAAGCCCGCCAACTGAATCTTTCTGAGAGCCAGATCTCCTGACTGTGGCTGGTTCAATGGCCCGCTGATTCCATCACAGGCCTCTCCTGCAACAGAAGTTCTGTTGCTTGCACGCGCCGGTCCGAATGAAACCAGCGCTGGACGATGTTGTCGCCGAGAACGTTGGCCAGCGCGAGCAGACTCATTCCCTGATGGTGGGCCATCCAGGATTGAACAAGTTCAGGGCGGCGGTTCAGGAAATGCCTGCGAGAGGTCATATAGTCGGCCGCCTCAAGAAATCCGTACGGCCCGAACCATCCGAGAGCGTCCATTTTCCTCAGATTGGCAAGGGCTTCCTTGCGATCGAATGGCAGTGCCAAAAATGTTGAATAGGGTGAAACGACGAGAGGATCTGATTTGCTTTTCTTCCGGGCTAAGCTCGGCACACCGAATGCTTCGTAGTGATAGTCGCCCGCGGCATTTCGACGGGCGCAGGCACATTCCGAGATGCCCCATGGGATCCCTTTGCTGGCGGCGTACGCCTGTTGTGCGCGTATTGCTGCCCGGCATGCGCGATTTAACAGGGTGTTTGGGTGACAGCGCATCCAGATGGAGGGCATCAAGTACTCGAACATGGTTCCGGTCCATGAGAGCAAGACGGGACGGCCGTGATCATCGGAGACCGGACGGTCAAGACGGAACCAGCAATCTTGCGGAATATCCTCCTTCGCAATCGCAACAAACACTGCGGTGCGAGGCTCAGTCGCAAGCAGATCGTAGCAGTAAGGCTGCAGCTCCTCGGACTGAGCATCGAAGCCCACGGACAACTGCAAGCGCTGATCGTCCAGCAAGAAGCTGAAATCCATCCCTTCAGCCAAATCGTGTGCCTGTTGACTTGCTTGGCGCAGCTTATTCAGGAGAATACCTGCATTCTGCCTGGCTTCCGACAAGCGAAGTGCCAGCTCGAGCGCAAGTGACCGGTCGCCATTCTGTGAGGCCTGAAGAAGGCCATCGAGGCGCATCTCCAACTCCGCGATAAGATCAGGCCAGCGTTCCAGAGGCACGTCCTCCGCTGCGCCGTGGCCTTCAAACAATTTTGTCCGCAAGGCGGCAAATTCCGGAAGTCTCCACGGCAGGTAGACTTCTACCAGGCTGCGAACACTTTGCACTTCCAGGAGCGCCTGGCGGCGAAACCACGCGATATCGGACGCGAATTTTGCACGCGTAGGCGTTTCACTCAGAACCTCATCCGGAAAATTCAACAGCGCTTCAAGCCAGTCGGTTCCCTGCAGCGACCTCCCATCGCGAGACATCATTCTTCTCGGAAGTGCGCGCAGACCTCTCAGAGCCCGGAGATGGTCGAGTACTCCATCGGCCAGTGCTCGGGAGAGCAAAGGGAGGCGCAACAGGTCAAGACAACCCTGTTCCAGTGCCCAAAGAGAAGCGACCAGGTTGCCGCTGTCAACCGACGAAACGAAAAACGGCGCTTTTGCCTGGAGGGTGCGTGTGTCATACCAGTTCATCAGGTGCCCACGATATTTTTGCAGGCCAGCCAGCGTCTCCAGAGTCTTCTGGGTCAGCTCCGCCATTTCAGGCACAGTGATGTAGCCGAGTTGGGTAGCAACCTGGCGGACATTTAGAAGAAGTCCAAGGTTCGTAGGGGATACGGTGGCCGTAACTCTGTGCGGAATGTCTTGAATGTTGTCCGGCACAAGCCAATTGTGTTCTTCGTTGGAGAACTCTCGAAAGTATCGCCAAACGTGCAAGGCTGATCGGCGGAGAAATTGAACATCCTCCGGACTCAGCTCAGGTTCGGGTTGAATCGGACGGCGATTCAGCCAAAGCGCAAAGGGCTTGCTCGAGGTCCACAACAAAAGAATTGGAGTAGCAGCCAGCAAGGCTTCGGGGTGGATCATCCAAATCAATACACCGAGCCCAATCGCAAGGAACGGCATCCAGTTAAGGTAGCGGTCAATCGGGGAGCGGCTGGCGCCCAGTTCCGCCTCCGCCGCCGTTTCCCACTCCAGCAAACGCTGGCGCGTGATCAGCCGCCGGACCAGCGCCCGCCCGATTGCATCCAGCGACAACAGCGTCTGATGGGCCAACAGGGTTATGCCGAGCAAGACCGTAAAGCCGTTTTCAAAGAAGGTGCGGAGCGCCTTCCTTACAGCGTGCGCCCGGCGCGCGATGATCGCGCGGATCAACCCGAAGGCAAGTTCGGCGAACGCCGGAACCAGCAAGAGACAAATCGTCGCGACTGTCCATGCCAGAGAATGTTCCATCAGGAACCACGCAAACAACAGCAAAACGAAAGTGGCGGGATCAATCAGGCTTCGCCGCAGGTTGTCGAGAATCTTCCAGCGTGAAACCAGCGAGATGGGATTGGGCACCCGTGCCCCAGACTCATTCGGCACGACTTCCAGGAGCCATTCCATGATCTGCCAATCGCCCCTGACCCAACGATGCTTTCTGTGGTTGTAGGCGTAGTAGTGCGACGGGTAGTCCTCGATGACGATGATGTCGGTCGCCAGCCCCACTCGCGCATAGGCGCCTTCGATCAGGTCATGACTGAGCAGTGAGTTTCGCGGGAAGCGCCCATTCAGAACGCGAATCATCGTGTCGACTTCATAGATTCCCTTGCCCGCGAACGTACCCTCGCCGTACAGATCCTGGTAGACATCAGAAATTGCGCGAGTATAGGGATCAAGGCCGGTCTCGCCCGCAAAGAGAGCCGCCAGGCGCGACTGCGAGGTGCACTGAACGCTGATGCCGACTCGCGGCTGCAGAATTCCGTAACCGGCAACCACGATGTTGCGAACCGGATCGACAACGGCTTGATTCAGGGGATGAGCCAGCGTCCCAATCATGCGCTGCGCCGAACCACGCGGTAACTCCGTGTCGGAATCGAGAGTTATGACAAAGCGCACTTTTGACAGGATCGACAGGTCGCCGGTTTTGATGGGAAAGCTGTCGTAATACCCGCGCAACAATTGATTCAGATCTTGTAGCTTCCCACGTTTGCGCTCCCAGCCCATCCATCCTCTCTCGCGTGGGTTGTAAACCCGGTGCCGGTGGAGGTGGAAAAAAGAGCCCGTGCCCTTAGGGGCATAACGTCCATTCAGTTCTTCGATGAGCTTCGAGCACAGCGCCACCAGCGCGTTGTCTTCTGGCGCGGGTTGATGCGAATCCGACAAGTCGGAAACGAGGGCGAAGTGAATATTGCGATCACGGTTACCTAGGAAGCGAACCTCGAGCTCTTCAACCAATCTTCGGACTTGCGTCTCATTGAGCAAGAGGGTCGGAACCGCAACCAGAGTGACGCAATCGGGAGGGACGCCCTTGGAAAAATCCAGCTTGAGCAGAGGTTCCGCCGGCAACACATTGGTGATCAGGTAGTTCATCAACTGGACTGCCGCTTGCGAGGCCGGCAGCAGCAGAAGCAGCATCATCACCAGTACCAGAGGCAATGAAGTAGAAGGTGGCGTGAGTAACCATACGAACGTGGTGAGCAGAAAGATGGTAAAGGCCGCGATTCCGCCCAGAAGAATCTCGTCAGGGTGTCTTAGCAGGAACGCTCGGAAGCGCTCACCCAGCCTGGGATGAAAGCCAACTCTTTGGCAGAGCAGCGCCGATCCCTGTCCCACCAGGTAGTAGCCAATATGTGATTCTCTGAGCGCGATTCGCTGGTCGCTGTAGCGTTTGCCCTGAGCCTGCCGTGCCAGATCGAGAGCTACGTCCGCAACTTGCGTCTCTGTCCGGTCAGAGCGCGCGGAAAACTTCGCTACTTTTTCTCGATATATATTCCGGCCCTCCAGGTCCATGGTGGCGTAGGTTCCGGAAGGATCTTCGCGGAGGATGTTGTCGAACGGAATCAGCGACTCTAGTTCGTCCCTCCACGAAGTCTGGGTTACGTATCGAAAAGTCTGGATCCATAAGGTAATCTTCAGCGAGTCTCCGCCGGCCGGGTCGTTTACAACCAGTTCGCCCAGCGCTGCAATCCGTTCGAGGAGGACCAGCCGAAGCGCAGGCACCAGAGCCCCAACTTCGTGATATTCGAGAGGACTAGTCTCCTGGAAGGCTGCGCAATAAGCGGTGAACTGCTGCTTGGAAAATGTAGGGCCCCATTCCTCGACGAAGCCCTGCGCGATGGCAATTACCCGAGGCAAGATCCGATCTTTGCTCGCCACCACAGGAAGGCGGGTCTGGGGGCCAAGGTCAGTTAGCAATTGCCGGGTGGCTGCGGAGAATTCCTGCGCATTGTTGCGCAGCCAGAGCAAGCCTTCATCATGTGCACCCGGCGAATCGCCGGCTCTTGCAAAAGCAGTTTCTACGCGCGACTGCAAGATTCTTAAGGCTGTCGCAAGCGCCTGGCAGCGTTTCGAAAACGTGTGGGAGGACTGCGTCCTCGGCAGCCAGCTCAGAGTTGCGGCCAGCGCTCTTGCGGAAGCGTCTATTTCCTTTTCTTTTCCCTGCACGGCATCAGTAGCGCGTTGATAGCGCAATTCTTCTCCGGCAACGCTCCGAACGTAACTGGCCAGTCCCATAAGCGAGACATCCCTCCTCTCTCCACCGCAACTCTCGGGCCATCGCGATCTACCGGTAGTTTGCGGCTTGCAGTTCGAACATCTCGGCGTACCGTCCACCCTGACGCGTCAGCGCATCGTGATCTCCCTCTTCCCCAATGCGTCCGTTTTCCAACACGACGATTCGATCGGCCATCCGCACGGTCGAGAATCGATGGGAGATAAACAGCGCCATTTTGCCGGCAGTCAATTCGGCGAAGCGCTGGAAGACCTCGTATTCGCTGCGTGCATCGAGTGCAGAAGTAGGCTCGTCCAGGATGAGCAGTTGCGCGTCCCTTAGATACGCACGGGCTAACGCAAGCTTCTGCCACTCACCGCCCGATAAATCGACTCCGCCCTCAAAGCGGCGGCCCAGCATTTGCTCATATCCGGATGGAAGTTTCTGCACCACGTCATCGGCCAGACTCTTCCGTGCCGATTGTTGGACTCGCGCAAGATTGTTGATCTGTTCGATCTGCCCTACCGCGATGTTTTCCCGCGCCGTCATCTCATAACGCATGAAGTCCTGGAAGATGACGCCAATTTCACGATAGAGATCTTCCAGGTCGTAGTCGCGCAGATCGATTCCATCGAGCAGGATTTGCCCCTCATCCGGGTCATACAGGCGGGTCAGCAACTTGACGATGGTGGTTTTCCCCTCACCGTTTTCCCCGATCAGCGCCACTCTCTCCGAGGGATTGAGGCGAAAATTAAGTCCGTTCAGAACCAGACGCGAATTCCCGGGATACCGGAAGGAAACGTCGCGAAATTCAAACCCACGAAGAATCGGGCGCGGAGCCGGCAAGGCGCCAGGTTTCGAGAGAATGGTGGGGCGCATCTCAAAAAACGCGATCAGGTCTGTCATGAACAATGCCTGATCAGCGATGGTGGACAGGCTCGAGAACGTCTGCTGAAGATTTGAGCTGGCCTCGCGAATGGCGTTGGCCAGCAGCGTCAGGGTCCCGAAACTGAAGACACCAGTCACCGTCTTCCAAACTGCAAAGACGTACGCCGTATAGTAGCCGGCGGTACCGATCGTCGAGAGGAAGGCCCCCGCGGTCGCTTTGCGGCGAGCGAGCGCAACATCCTCCTCGTACACCTGCCCGGAAAGGCGTCTGAATCTGTCCGTTAGAAAATCTCTCAGGCCGAACAGCTTCAGCTCCTTGGCGGCTTCTTTGCTGCCACCCAGAGTGCGTAGGTAGTCGAGTTGCCGCCGTATCGGAGTCTGCCGAAAATTCTTGGCATATCCCAGGAAGGCGAAATGGGTTTCTCCCACGAAGGCCGGAATCACACCCACCACCAGCAGCAGCAGCAGCCATGGCGAGAACACCATGATCGAGATGGACAATGTGATGGTCGTGATCACTTGTTGGATGAGCCGGCCGATTGCCTGAATCATGTAAAGGCGATCCGTGGCCTGAACCCGCGCCCGCTCCAACCGGTCATAAAAAATGGGATCTTCATAGGCGAGCAGGTCCAGTCCGGAGGCGTGTTCCATCACTCGAATACTCACGTAACGGGTATACTTTCCGGCTAGCAGCGCGTCGAGGTAATCGATCAGGCGGCTGATCAACCCGGTCGCAATCGCCAGAGCAAATTCGGCGGCCACCAGCCACCACAGCCTGGCTCCGATATGCTGGTGAGTTGTCAGGATGCCGAAGATGGCATCGACGATGAGCTTGGAGACCCAGAACAGCGCCGGCGGCAGAAGCGACGCCACCACGCGAGCAGCCACGCCTAAAACGACGACCGCGCGGGCTGACTGCCACACAAACCCGAGCACCGCCGGCACCTGCCGAAGTGCCGCCAGCCGCTCACGCCATCCCTTCCATGACTCAGGTTTGCCACTCATGGATGATCCTCAGAGTTGGTGAATCAATGAGCGCGCCGGCTCGTTCGCAATAAGACTCGCAAGCGCGCATCCGCTCGTTGGACAAAGTGGCAGCCGACAGAAACGCCCTCGGATCCCGCATCCCCAAGCAGCCCTTAGATGAAAAACACGAGTCTTCAGTTGTTTGGGTTGAGGGACTTACGGATTGGAACCAACTAGTACGTCTGAAAGCCTGCCCGCTCCATTCCTCGACGAGCTTCTGGAGTCTTCATGAAGGTCTCCCACACAAAGCCAGTTCGCAGGTTTTCGGCCATTAACATGGTGATTCCCGTGTCGATTCCAATCACATCAGTATCGTACCAATTTTTGAGGGGATTGAAAGCATTTACAAACCCGTACTTGCACCAGGCTCCAGGAAAGTGATTTCGTATGTTCTTCAACACGCGAAGCGTCGGTCCTGGTAGAAACGGCAGAGATCCTCCTGCCGCACTCGGAACCACAGTCCCATCAATCGGTCCCATCGCCGGAGGCCCGCCCCAGGCAACATAGCCTTGCTGTGAGTCGGAAGCGGTAATGCCCCACAGGTCCTCACCGTAATCGGGGAATTGCTTCCCCAGTTCCAGACACCACCGCCGATGAACCTCCGTCGCCGTCACCGAATTCAAGAAATAGTCCGCAAATTTGTCGCGCTGGCCGCGAAAATCGAACCATGCTTGCGGATATTGATGCACGAAGAGCGGAGCAAATGACCCGATATAACGCATGCCGTCGTATTCGAATGTCGTCCGTTTCCAGGCGGTCCACGTATCTGGTCCCAACGGATGCGCAGACGAACCCATGCCCAGCAAGTACATCATCATCAGTTCTGAGTAATCGTTCCATCGCGACGACAAAAAGCCGACTTCCGGAGTCCATCCATGCCCCAACACGGACGTGTCCTCCAAAAGCCAACTCCAGTCGACACGCTGGAAGACCAGTTCGGCTAATTGGTCGACCGCGGGATGCCTGAAGTGCTCGCGACAAGTGAGAACACCGCACAGAAGAATCGCGGTATCCACTGACGATACTTCCGAGTCGAACATTCGCTCTCCGGTCTCTGCGTTGGCAAAGTGATAGAAGAATCCCCGATGATTGGGCAGCTTTTTCCAAAGAAAGCGCAATGTGGCAAACACTCGCTCCAGGGCCTCGCGCTTCGCGATGAAACCTCGCTGCTGGCCGATACACAGAGCTGCCAGCCCGAAACCGGTCGCGGCAATACTCGCCGCCATGTCCTGTCGGCTGGCGCGGACGTCACATCGGTCCTTGACCATTCCTGTGTTTGGGCTGCCTTGCTCCCAAAAGTACAGAAAATTTGCCCGTTCCAGATCGTCGAGGAAATGGTCGTCTTCGCTCGAGAGCACCGGCATGGCGTTCGGCGCGGTCGACTTAGCGGTCGACTTAACAGTTGTTTGCGATTCCAGTTGCAGCTGGGTGAGAATCTCGGGGAAGGACAAACAGGCAGTCGCTCCCACAATCTGGCGGAATACCTGCCTGCGCGACAGCAGATTGGCTTTCGCTTCGTTCATCCATTCGAACTGCGCAGATCACACCTTTTTATCAACTTTATCAACGGCGAAGGAATCTTCGGAACCAGGCAGACACCAAGGCTCTTCCTAATGCTAACATTCCGCGACAATTAAAGATGCCGGTGAAGCTAGCGCTGTTGCCCGTTTTTTTATAAACGTTTCGGGCCGAGCCGTCATCCCATACAGAATGAGAAATTTCCACAAATGTCTTGTTTGACGAAAACCTCTGGGTGGATTGCTGTGGTTATCGGCGTCGCGCTCCTCACGACGATTCTGGCGTTGATCATCTGGCACCGGAAGCCCATCTTTCTCCGAGGCGCAATCCTGGTGCAGGACGCTGATCCACGAAAACAACTGCCCATCGCCCATGTTGCCGTCTCCGTCTCTGACGATCTCGCCCTGTTTCCTACCACCTCTGATTCCTCGGGCCTCTTCGTTCTGGAGCTGCGCAAGCTGATTCGACGAGGTCATCCCATTGTGCTGCACTTCAGTGATCCGCAGTACCGTCCGCTGGTGCTCAAGGACTTTGTTTCGGACAAGCTGTACATCGTGCACCTCGTTCCAGTGTCAAGCGAGCCGGCTCCGCAGGGTCATCCGGCGGTTAAAGTGGCGAATGTGCGGGTCAGATATACCGTTCAGGCTCTGACTGAGCTAAATGTTGGGAGTGCAGCGAAGACTTTCGAGATTCAGAACAAAGGAGATGTCCCGTGCAAGGGGCAGCATCCCTGTTCGCCGGATGGACGGTGGAAGGCCACCCTCGGTTCCGGTTCGCTGGATGCGGGTCCTGGCAGAGAGTTTCGCGATGCCAGAGTCTCGTGCATCGCTGGCCCTTGCCCGTTTACCAGGATCGAGTCCGACGGTTTTTCAAAGGGCGGCCAGAACATTTCCTTCAGTGTTCGCGATTGGTCTGACGCGACTACATTCTTATTGGAGGCCGAGGTCTTCCGTCCAATGGTTAGCCAAACGGAACACTGGTCCTATCCTGTCGTTTTTGGCGACAGCCTCTCGTTTACGCTGCCAGCAGATGCTGGGAGCGAAAGTATCGAGGCAGACCTGGATGGACAAACCATCATTTTTCCTCTTGGTCCTTCACTCTTCTTGAGCTGGGCCGCATGTGATAGCGGAGCTCAAAAGACGACACGTGTTTACCGCTGCGCGTTGAGACCTGGATATCAGTTCAATTAGCTCTCTGAAGCTGGCGGGCGATTGGGTTGACGGAACCAGTTGGGCGGACGTCCGCAACATGGCCTTATCGGTGGCGCTTGAAATATTGCACGGCGCGCTCGTGAGCCTCGGCCGAGCTGCGAGTGTTGAATGTTCCTAGATTGCGGCGTCTTCCGGTCTTAGGATCCTTCTTGCGGGAGTAAAGGCGGTATTGCCCCGATTTCAGTTTTCGAATCATCTCCGACCTCTGCAGTCGTGCGCGTTCTATTCAGAAGAATCGAGCGCCCGGCGACCGAGGACGGCTTCCAAACCGGTCAAACTGCAAAGGCCCGGCGAGGGCCGCCGTGTGCAGTCACTCCTCGATGAACCAAGGACAAGGTCACCGGCGCTCATCAGCAAATTCACTGTGGCAATTGTAGAAACCCGCCGGAAGACGAAGAAATCGGTGAAACTGCCTAGGTTTCAGGGTGGAGTTCCCGAGGAGCCAAGTCCCCGGCCACTCCACGCAGCAGGAACCTCACGACTTCTGTGGGACTTTCGCACCTTTCTTGCGGGCCTCCGAAAGACCTATGGCGATCGCTTGCTCGCGGCTCTTCACCATCCCGCCCCTCCCCCTCTTTCCAGACCGAAGAGTACCGTGCTTCTTCCGCCGCATCGCGCTGGCGACACTCTTCGCTGCAGCCTGGCCGTATTTGCGACGACCGGCCTTTTTTCTCGTGGGCATGGCGTTTTCCTCCCAAATGTGAAACTCGGATGAATTGTCGGAGATCAAGGTTGCAAGGAGAGAAAAAAACCCGCGGCAGACCGGAGGTATTCAGATTAGACCGGGCGACGGGCCCGCCGTGCCGCGCGGGCAACAGCGGGTCTCGAGAAGTCCGCATCGACGGGGCAATTGTGCGGGCTCAGCGTACCACCGGCAGAGTCACATGCGAGAGATGTTGCGCGTCATGATAGATCGTCTGTTCGGCCGTGATCATGTCGCTGTTCGTGCCCAGAGCTTTGCCGGTGTTCAGGTTGCGGGAATACTTGGGGAATGCCGACGACGAGATCTCCAGGCGAATCCGGTGCCCCGCCTTGAACATCTCGCAGGTATTCCAGGCATCGATGTGGTACTCGTAGACCGCACCGGGTTGGGCCAATTCCTGCTTGCTCATGCCGTTGCGGAATCGGGCGCGCACGATTCCATCCGACAGCCTCTGGGCAAATCCGTTCTCCCACACGTCAATCAACTTGGCGGTAAAGTCCGTGTCGGTTGCTGTAGTGGCCGCGTATAGCGTTACCTTGATGGGCCCACACACCTCCGTGTCGGCGGTGACCGGCGTGCTCGTATACACCAGCACGTCGTCGCGGCGCTCAATGGCGCGGTAGTCATCCGGCCCGCCAATCTGCGCAAACGAAGGATCCGTAATAAATGGAGCGGGATCAGCAGGGTCGTACACGAACTTGTCCGTCTTCTCAGCCGCCGGCGCGTCCGTCGAGAGTTGACCATCTCCGAAGATGGTATTGGCGCGCCCGCCGCTGTGGAGATAAAAATCAGTGTATTGCGTGTGCGCCGGCGGCCATTCCTGCTCGTCCGCCCAGCGATTCGCGCCCATCACGAAGATCCGGACGGGAGCCTCGCTCTTGACGCCGTTGTCCACATCTCTCAGCCAGGCGTCGTACCATCGCAGCATGGTTTTCTTGAGATCAATGATAGCGGTCGGGCCGAAATCGACGTCACCCAGTTTGGATTTCGAATTGATCCCGTGCGGCCACGGGCCCATCAGCAGGTGCTGGCTCTTGCGCACCGGCGTGGGACCGTGCGTCGTCATCCCGATGTAATTCAGCGGCGTACCCACCTGCTCATCGTCGTACCAGCCCGAAATGTGCAATACCGGAACCTGCACGCGATCATATTTGTTCTGATAACGCTCGGCCTCCCAATAGCTGTCGAGCTGGGGGTGATCAAACAGTTCGTGCCAGGTGGGCATCGTGCGGCCGCTGGCTTCGTCCATGCTCAACAGCGGGAGATGCCAGTTGAGGCTGGCCCAGTCCACGGCCTCAATGTTTTGCGCCACGTGACCGGAGGTGTAGAAATACCAGCTGGCTTCGAGCGGGATGGGCTCGCCCAGGGGAAACTCGACAAAGGGATCCGAAGGGCTGACCATCGCGATCATGGTGGTCAGGTGCGGCGGTTGCTCGATCGCCGCCAGCCATTGATTCTTGCCATTGTAAGATCCGCCGATGGTGCCCACTTTGCCGCTGGACCAGGGCTGAGCGGCGCACCACTCGATGCTGTCGTACCCGTCGCGTCCTTCATTGCGATAAGGAACGAAAAAGCCTGCGAATCGCCGCGGCCCCGCACATCGACCGCGACGAATGCATAGCCGTGCGCGGCAAAGTACTTGCCGAATTCCGCAGTGCCGGCGCCGCTCTTCAGATACGGAGTGCGGCTGAGGATGCACGGGAATTTTCCAGGACCGTCAGGCCGATAGACGTCGGCCGAGAGTTCGGTCCCATCCCGCATTTTGATTTTCTGATCGAAATAGATCTTGAAGGGGAGGGCCTCTTCCGCCTCCACGTCCCGTGCCGGTGCCTGCAATACGAGGCCGCTCGTGAAAGTGGCAATGAAAAGAACAATAGCTGGGAATCTTCTGATCATTTGGGAGCCCCTAAAAGGAGACTGGGCCTGTATTGCTGCAGGCGTTTCGCAGCAAGGCATGTGTTTTTCTGTGGGCCTGAAAGCCGAAATTTCTTACATCGTAGCTGGTTCCAACTTCTCTGATTCTAGTTCCGAGATACAACTCACTAAAAATAGAGTTTCAAAGCGAACTGAATAATGCGCGGCGCGACCGATGTGGTTGAAATCACCCCGAATGCCGGATTCGGAGCGAAGCCAACATTACCTGAGGTTCCGGGGGGGCAAGTGCCAAAAAGTACTACGCATACCGTCCCAGCATCCAGTGTTGGGTTTGCGAAGGATGGAGTGTTGAATGCATTAAAGAACTCCGCCCGGAACTCCACGCCCCGCGTCTCGTTGTGTCCAAAGGGGATCTTCTTAGTGATTGAGATGTCAAAATCCTGCTGGGCTGGACCGATAACGTTGCCCAGGCCGCCATTGCCGAATGCGGTCACAATCCCGTCAGCCCCGATAATCGCTGGCACGGTGAAACATCCAGGATTGAAATATCCGTTGAGCCTGCTAGTTACGGAGCCATGCGTGGTGAGTTGGCCGACCGTGCAATTGCCTACATTCGCTCGTTCTTGGTCGAATCCCACTATGCCAAAAGCGTTTGCTTCATCCGTTTCGGATATCGTAAGCTTTTGCCCACTTTGGAAGGTCGTAACGCCGGCGACAGACCATCCCGACAAGACGCGACCGAGGGCCGAAAAATGGTTTTGCAGTCCGGGCAAATTATAGACGTAGCTGAGAACCAACCGCTGCGGCCGAACGAAATTATCAAATCCATAGTTCGATCGAGCGATCTGGTTGCCTTGCAAAGATCCACCGGCGAGGGTGCCGTTCACGTAGCCGGGATCGGTTTCAAGAGCGGAGGTCCAGGTATAGGAAGCAAGGAACTGTAAGCCGTGACTGAAGCGCTTGTTTAAGCTGACACCCAAGGCGTTGTACCAGGACGCACCTGCACTCTCAATGGTGGTAGACGTGGCTGTAAATGAGTTAAAACCTTCGAACGGTTGACGCAAGGCGCGGTTGAACAAAGTGTTGTTGGTTTGACCATTGAGGGGAGTTACGGTCGCGTCCAGAGCCTGATCCCAGGCGCGCTGTTGAATCAGCTTAGATCCGCGAGACCCGTGGTAGCCGATGTCGAGCACCATGTCGCGGGAAACTTCGGTCTGGACATCCATGCTGTACTGCTGGATGATCGGCGGCCTGAAATTCGGCGAAAAGATAGAGGGCGTCAACTGGGTCGTCGGCGAATAAGGCGGAAAGAACGGAAGCGGCGGGAATGCAGGGAAGGCCGTGCTGACTCCGTTGTCAGGGATTTGCCGGATGAGACCGAACGGCGGAGAGGCCAGCAACTGGAAGAAAGGTTGACCCGTCGTGCGCGTGTAATAGATCCCGTAGCCTCCGCGCAGAACAGACCGGCTCATTCCGGGAAGCTGCCAGGCGAAGCCGATACGCGGTTCCCATCCGTTCTGGCCATCGTTATTCAGAGCGGTATTAGTAGAAGCGCGGGTTGGACTGCTGCCATCGGGCCCGGTGGGGAGAGTGCCCGGGAAGTTGGATGAGACCACGTATCCCTGCAAGGTGCCCGCGGCGGGCGGGTTCGGATTCGCGGCGGCTACATTAAACGTCGAGGCCCGCCCTAGTGTTTCGCCGAGCTGCCCTTGGCGCTCGTAGCGGAATCCGAGGTTCAGCGTCAGATGGGGAAGCACCTTGTAATCATCTTGTACGAAGGCATCGCCGTTCCATGTGCGCCACGCACGACCGAACAAGCCAGGAACGTCCACACTTTCGGCCGGATTGCCAGTCAGCAAGCTATCAAATGAGAAGTAGGCAAGGGCAGCCAGGAAATGAAAGTTAGGTTCATTGATCTGACTGCGATCGACTCCTCCGCCGACATGCAGCGAGTGCTTTCCATGGATAAGCGTGATCGAGTCGTGAGCATTGTAGAAGTTCTGAGCCAAGGTGACTCCCTGGCCATTGCCTCCCATGTTGAACGCCCCTACGATCAACACTTGCGGAAAGGGATTATCGAACGCGGGAGCCGGAACGCAGATGCTGGCGAGCGTGATTACCCCCGGAGTATTGCCCGGGCAGGCTGGACCGTTGGCATACGTCACCTTGGGATAAGTCTGGTTGAGCAGTCCGACGGTGCGATGGTAGGCGATCACGGCCTGATTGATGAGGTGATCGTTGAATGTGTAAGTGTGGGTGAGAGAAAAATCCCGGAACTGGTCATCCGTGTTCTGCGGAAACCCTGGGACCGTAACCGGACCCGCCAAGACATTGTTTCCGGGGAATGCACCCGTCTGACTGCTATTCGAGAAGAAAAACTTGCCCGAGAAATGGCTCTTCTCAGTGTGATAGAAATCCAGATTACTGACGAACTGGTTTTCGCTGTAAGGGCAGGGCGAGCTGAAAGCGACGGTTCCGGCAGCATTTTGGGGAGCGGGGATTACGAATTGACCATTCGGTAGTTTCGCATTCAGAACGGCGAGCGCGGTTGGGTCGATGGGGGTAGCGATGTTAAACGTGCTGGCAAGTGCAGCTGCGGTACGGCTGGCAGGATCGTTGCTCAAGCCAACCGGCAGATTCCCTCCGCTCAGACATCCTCCTGTGACGTCCAATCCGTCTCTCTCACGTGTGCCCTGATAGGATACGAAGAAGAAAACCCTGTCTTTCCGGATAGGGCCGCCAATAGCCCCGCCGAACTGATTTTCATTGAGAACGCCGCGCGGCTGATGGTTTTGATTCAGGAAATAATCATTGGCATTCAACGCCGTGTTGCGGAAGTATTCCCAGATGTCGCCATGAAATGCATTCGTCCCCGATTTCGTCACCACGTCGACGTTAGCGCCAGCATTCCTGCCATAAGAGGCGTCGTACTGGCCGGTTTGCACCTTGAATTCCTGAATCGAGTCGGGATTGGGCACGGGGATGCCGCCGCTGATGGTTCCCGATCCCATGAGGTCGTTTACTTCGGCACCATTCATTTGAAAGTTGTTATCGTTCACGATATTGCCCGAGGTGGAGTATTCGATCCCCGCGCTGCCTCGACCAATACCGGCAGCATTCGCGATCTCGGAGGAGACGCCGGGAGAGAGTCCGAGGATCTGCAGGTAGTTGCGGGTGACGAGAGGAGCATTGTCGATCATGCGCTGATCGGTGACGTTGCCGAGGGCGCTGGAGCTGGTTTCAATCTGGACCAGCTGCGCCTCCACCGTTACCGTCTCGGTGAACGATCCCACCTCCAGGTGAACGTCAACCACTTTCGTCTCGGTGACGTCCACTTCCACTTTCTCGAAAACTGCCGTCTTGAAACCCTTGTTGGACGCCTCCACCTGGTAGACCGCCACGGGAAGAAACGGAACGAGATAAGCGCCGTTCGCTTGAGTGACGGCGGTCCGGGTCTGCCCCGTCGTGGCGCTTGTGACCTTGATGGTCACCCCCGGCAAAACGCCGCCGCTGGGATCTGTTACCGTTCCACGCAAGGCTCCAGTCGCTGCCGTTTGCGCGAACAGTTCGTGACTGATCCCGAGCAACACGCAAACCAGGAACATGTGCATTGCCAGCAAGTGACAGAAATCTCCAACACGAAGGCAAGAACTGCGAGGGAAGCGCGTGGGATGCATGACGACCTCCTGTCTTGGGAGAAACTCTTCACTCAACGTCAAGAGCGCGATACATGGCAAACTCTCTTACACCTTGCGATTCACATCTTTCAAGAGAAATGTTCACCGAACGATGCTCCCGCTACGTATTGTGCAACATTCGATGCACACCCGAAGCGCACCCCTTGCGTCCCCGTAAAGGGGCTCTTCAATCGCTGGAGCCCGGGGACAGATGCGGGAGCCGATGCCCGCGCCAACTGCTGCGGCATGGGCCTGCCTGCTGCTTCAGTAACGCAAACTCCAATGCAGCATGTTCCAGACGAACACGAACCACACAAAGCCGAGACATGAGACCGCAATGAGGGTGTCTCCCAGCCGGCTCAGCCACCAGTG
>Ga0116221_1001245_pt1 | contig 17166 bp, 18 predicted proteins | sample Sb_taG_5_FD_88965 | JGI IMG/M metagenome (GOLD analysis project Ga0116221, IMG submission 88965) | Peat soil microbial communities from Weissenstadt, Germany - Sb_50d_8_FC metaG | ecosystem: Environmental > Terrestrial > Soil > Wetlands > Peat | place: Germany: Weissenstadt | collected 2010-09-21 | reverse complement strand
CCGGCCTGATCCCCAGACTATCCGACGGCGCGTTGACAAGATGGTCCGCCATCTCCGAAGTCTCGGATATCAAGTACAGCTATCCCCTGCATCGTGACCGACCGGGAGTTTTTCAACGGTGTCTGAAAAGGGGAGAAACGCTCACCCTGCGGTCAGGCGGGTAGAAATGCGAGGCCGGGGAGGACGGTGATGGCGGTGGGCAGCCCGAGAGTTTCACTGCGGGCATGGTCGGGAGAAATAGGATTCCGTTCCACCGAAGCGGCGGTGGTGAATGGGAAGGGCGGAAGGATTGTGGCGAGAGGGGGATTAGGGAGGCCGCGCATTTTCCAGGAGAGAATACTGCTCGCGCTCGATCCGTTTCGGTTTTTCGCGCAACTTGGCGCGGGCCGGGTCGGGGATGTCTAGAAGGATGCGGCCGAACTCGGCCAGGGTGAGCAAGCAGAAATGCTGGCGATAATAAATCGCCACCACTTCCAGGGTGGGCGAGAGCAATTGTCGGGTGCATTCCCAGACGCCGCGATTCAGCTCCTGGCGCTGACGCAAGGCCAGGTGAACCTGCACCAGAGTGTAAGGAAGCCAAGGAGGAGGTGATGGGGCGCGCCGGGCGGTATCAGGAAGTGTATCCCCAGAGTCCGGACGCGAAAGCCCCGTCGCCCCTGAATGTGAAGGAAGTGTGGGTGGAGAATCGGCGTTACGTGGTATGCAAGAACGAGGATGAAGCGCAGAAGGACCGGCAGGAGCGGGAGGCGATCGCGGTCGCACTGAAGGATGCCTTGCAGGGGGGCGACAAGTCGCTGGTAGGGAACAAAGGCTACCGGCGGTTCCTGCGCACGAGCGGCGAGCGTTTCACCATCGACGAAGACAAGCTGAAAGAGGAAGAGCGTTACGACGGCAAGTGGCTGTTGACGACCAACACGGAGTTGGCGGCTCGCGAGGTAGCGTTGAAGTACAAGCAGCTATGGATGGTGGAGGACATTTTCCGGTCGATGAAGTCGCTGCTGGAGACGCGACCCATCTACCACAAACGCGACGAGACCATCCGGGGCCACGTGTTCTGCACGTTCCTGGCGCTGGTGCTGCGCAAAGAACTGCAAGACCGGCTGAAGCGCAAGGGGTGGAGTCTGGAGTGGGCAGACGTTGTCCGCGATCTGGATCGGCTACAGGAAGTGGAGATGAGTATCGGCGGAAAGAGCTACGTGATGCGCACGGAAACGAAGGGTACCGTAGGTAAGGTCTTCCCCGCTTGCGGGGTCGCCCTTCCGCCGACGCTCCGTGCCGCGGACGCAGTATAGATCCGAGAAGGCGTGTCACTACGCTCTTGCCAAACTTGTAAGTTCCCGCCCAACAGTAACTTGCAATTGGGCGGTGTAGAAGAGTTGGTGGAGCGTCGGGTCGGAGATGTGAACGGCTCCGATTTTCCGATTGCTCCACGAGGTGAAGGAGCGTACAATTCAAACCAAACCATGCGCAAGCTGATTTACATCGCCGGGACGGTCGCCATCCTCGCCGCGGCGTTCGTCGTCGTGCAGCGCGCCAGGCCGAACCCGTTGCCGGCACAGTCCCAGCCAAGCCAAGCGCCCTAGGCGCAAGCCCAAAGCACGGGTACCGTCCCGCCGTCCGGCAACGCCTGCAACGGCACCTACAGCGGCACGTTCAGCGGCAACCTGACCGTCTCGAACGGCCAGAGCTGCGCCTTCACGGGCGGGGGCGTCACGGGGAACGTGACGCAGACCGGCGGCAATTTCATCCTCACGAATGCGACGATAGGCGGCAACGTGCAGGCCACGGGCGGCTCCTTCGCGATCGGACCGGGGGCAACCGTCAACGGCAATGTGCAGGGAACCAACCTTCCCGCCAGACCTAGTCAGGTTTCGCTCTGCGGTTCTCAGGTGCGCGGCGATGTGCAGTTCACGAACAATCAAGCTCCTATCGCGATCGGGTCCTCGCAGCCCTCTTGCGCAGGCAACACAATCCGGGGAAACCTACAAGCAGTCAACGATGCCTCAACGACGACGATTGACGGCAACACGGTTGGCGGAAATTTACAGGTGGACAACGGTACCGCCCCGACCGAAATCGATGGCAATACGATTAGTGGCAACCTGCAGTGCGAGAACAATGCGATGATTGCAGCATGCGGGAACACTGCTAGAGGGCAAAAGCAGGGTCAGTGCTCACCTCCGGCCGGCTCCGCAAATGCCTGCGTCCTAGCCTCTTTATCTCCGGCAGCCTTCATCGCGGCCTACCCACGCGACGTTTATTTGACCAACAACGATACCAACGACAACATCTATTATCTCGACAGCTCGCCGAATGGCGTCGCACTCGGCGGCACGCCCGACGCGGGGTCTTCCGAGGCCGTGAGTGGTTATCGCATCGTCATTTCCGCAACTCCCTGTGCCGCGTCCGGCGCATTCGATATCAATCAGTACCTTGCGGCCGCGGACCCCTACTCTCAGGTCGGCTCGATTACCGCAACGCCGATCGGCGGGGTACCGGGTTATGTTGTGACGTTTATTCAGGAAGAAAACGCCGGGCATCCCGACGCCATCGTCTATCACAACGGCTATGTCTACGAAATCGTCTACGTGTCCACGGACGGAATTCCGGGCTTTTCCGACCAGCCAGGCCTGAATGACTTTGCCCAAGTTCTTCAGATGTTCCGGTTCCCTCAATAAAGGAGGCAACTTTGAAACACTCGGCGATATTTGGTCTTGTCCTCTCGTTATGGAGCCATTGTGATGGTTCCACCGCCGTTCTATCGGCGCCATTCATAACCGAGTGGGCGAACACCGGCAATGCCACCGGCAGCAACAACTGCGGACCGGCTAGCGTGCTGATGATAGCCAGCGCTTATGCCAACAGTAATCCGGTGGGAACTCAACTCACGGGGATGGACGAGTGGCTCCAGTCCAACTGCTCGGTAGCGATCGGATGCTATGCGACATATTCCCTGAACAATGGCAACGGCTCCGGCACAAATACCCAAGAATTAGCTGCCCTTGCCACCAGTGGCCTTTCCAGCGGCGGTATCGGCCTTCCCAATCTGCCGGCCGCAAAGCCATTCTCCAACAACACCCTGACAGATGGGCTCGCGATGCTCCAACAGGAATTGTCTCAGGAAACCCAGTTGTAGTTTACGTCATGACCCACATGAAGGCCGTGGGAGGCCTTCCGCACTACATGGTCCTCCTCGGAATGGATGATCAGAATGTCTATGTAAACGATCCGGAACCTGCCAACGGAAAGGGAATATCCTATCCATTGGCCAAGTTCAACCTGGCGTGGGGTCCAGTGTTCGTCAAGGACCCGACTACCGGCAAGATGAAGTCGGTGCAGGGTCATAACTACGCTGGCGTAACTATTCCCCGGAATATGCCAACCGGCGCGACGTACACCTACACGAGCAACCCTTTCACGCAATTTGAGGGCACGCCCGGCGTGACTGGAGCGAATTTCGTATCTGCAACCATGACGTTGCTTTGCGCATTGCCGCCGTCCAGCTTCACAGATGTGACCGATTTAGCCCTGCGGTCGTGGAGTATCACCGACGGAATCCACAGTATGTCATCTAGCGATGCCGACTCTGAGCTCCTCCTCGAAGGCGTAACTCTAAGCGGCCTTTTGACCGACAGCAGCGGTCACTTGGATTTTTACGATAGAGACCTCTGGTTTATGGCCGTAAGCGGGAATGGCAACTGGATATACACCCGCGATGGGGGTGCTGTGGAGTGCTGGGACAATTGCGCCTGGACCCCAGCAGTGGTCCCGTGGTCTGGACCGACCGGCATGAATCCGTGCGCAACGCAAACTTATGCAAAATACAGTTACTTGGGGAATGTTATGAGTGACGGACTTGCTCTGCACGCATTCTTCGTGATGGCATCGCCTCTCCCTCCATCCCAGTCTGGGGGGCATATCACTCCGCTCGCGTGGGGGATAGACGATGGCGATGTGTGGGGTTATGTCATGAATTTCGGCAATGGAGACAAGTTGCTCGATCTTGAAGTGTGGACTGACTCCCAAGGCGCAATCGTGGGCTGGAACTTCAGCGCGAGCGGGAAACAATGGCCTGCAATGGGCGGCGTGCTTACCACAAGCAAGACACCCACCTTCACGGCAGACGTGAGCAATGTGCTAGGTTTGTGCTGGCCCGGCGTCTGTGCGGTCAGCGGCCCCTATAGCGGACAGAATGCAAACACCCCCGGAACATGGACGGCGAGTCCTTTCTAAAAAGCGTCCCCTGTCGCCTTCCGCCCGAATATGCAACAGCAGGGGCGCGCCGGCACTGAAAAACCCTGAAAATCAGGGGTGTGGACAACCCGGATGGCGACCGGATGTCGCTTACGCTGTATGATTACGACAAAGGTCACCAACCCCCCAGCCATCCGGCATCTCATGCAGGCCGATCCAGACGAAGAACTTGAGCACCTGAAGGAACTCCTCGCCGAAGCGGAGGAGACGTGTCTTGTGCTCGCGCTCGAAAAGCACCTGGAGGCGCAGCGCGCCGCGAGGGAACTTGAACGTGTTTCAAGAAAAACAGGGGAGCGGGGAACACCGGAACGGAAAACCGGGTTAAGCCAGGCGGCGCCACATCCCCACCCATGAGCTACCAATTCAAGCGCGAACCGCTCACCGCGGACGAGGCGAACCGCCTGGCCTCCTCGTGCAACACGCACGAGGAAAAATTGATCGTGTGGACGCTCCTCGACACCGGCCTCCGCGTCGCCGAGCTTGCCAACCTGAAGAAGGACAACCTCGACTGGCAGGGGCACCGCCTGATGGTCTACGGGAAGGGCGGCCCCTACGGCACGAAGTCCAAGCGCCGCGTCATCCCGCTCACGCCTCGAGTGCAGCCGTTGCTCCGAGGGGCACTTCGCGCTCCATGACGAATTCGGCATGAGCGTGCGGACGATCCAGCGCACCGTGCGCGCGATCGCGAACCGCGCGAGCATCAGCCGAAACGTGAGCCCGCACGTCCTCCGGCACACCTTCAGCGTGACGGCCGTGCAGAAGGGGATCTCCCTGCCGGCGTTGCAGCGGCTCCTCGGCCACGACCGCCTGGCGACGACGGAAATTTATTTGAGCCTCAGTCCCGAGCACGTGATAAAAGAGTTCATGGAGAAGTGGTGAGTGGGTAATACGCGGTGTGAAATTCGGCTTAAGTGGTGTGAAATTCGGCTTAAGTAATGTTATAGTGCTATAGTGAAGGCGAGGAGATTTCCTGCGCCTTTTCATTGGCGGACAGGATCGGAGATTGTCTTGCTTCTCCGCAAAAGGGTGGTGGTTCACGCCTTTTTGGGAGGAAGCAAGCCAATGCCACCGAAACGCCAATGGAAAAAGGGCAAGCGTAAATCTGCCTCACGAGGAAAGCGCATGGCCGTACGGAACGCCGCCGCCCCAAAACTCAGGTTCCCCGAAGTTGATCTTGAGAACCCCGCCGAAGTTGCCGCGTTCAACAAGGAACTGCAACGGAAGGCGGGGGAGAGAATTCACGCAGCCGTCAAGAAACTCAAGAACGCCGGCATCATCGACGAACGGGGCAGGCGGATAAGCAAAGAACTCCCGCCTGACATGCGGCCTGGCTCCCGGTGCCGTCTCCCCGGATGATCGTCATTGCCGGCCCGCCCGGCAGCGGCAAGTCATCAGCTTTCCCACTTGCACATTTTGACGTTGATCATTTCAACGCCGACGACGCAGCGGCCACCTTGAACGGCGGCTGCTACGTCAATATTTCCCCGGAGATCAGGCAGGAGGCGAACCGCCAATTCGAGCAGTTCATCGCCGATCATATCCGTGACCGCGAAAGCTTCGCCATCGAAGCGACACTTCGGACCCATATCACATTCAGGCAGGCGCACCGTGCCCGCGCTAACGGCTTCGTGCTGGTCATGTATTATGTTGCCGTCGGCAGCGCCAGCATGGCCCTCGAACGCGTTGCGAACAGGGCTGAGGCGGGCGGCCATTCGGCTTCGGTCCAGACTCTCCAGCGAACCTACCATTTGAGCATGGGACACTTGCCTGTCGCCATCCGCCAGTTTGATCACATCTTCATCTATGACAATACGACAATAGACGCCGAACCTCGGTTGGTGCTCGAATCGCATCAGGGCGCGATGCACTATATCGCTGCACCTCTGCCGCGTTGGCTCAGAGTGGCAATCAAAAAAATCACAGCGCTCAAATACGAACGTTGAACTTGGAGCATTGTGCCACTCTTCAATTTCGCGGTACGATATTTTCCAGCAGCTTGGCTGCGTTCCGTCCCAGCGGAGCCCCAACGATGCGATGTTAGGACTGAAAGGACGAATCTCTTTCGCCGCCTAAACTGGGTTTTTAGGCGGCGCGCTTTCCATCATCTTCGATACGACCTCTCCATTCCCACCCGTCGCACATCAACCGATTTGTGTCGGGTGAGGGCTGGGAGACTGCGAAAACCTAGCTGATTTTTTTGAAACGAGTTCGACGGGGCTTTGGCCGGGCAGGCCGATCTCCGCCGACGCGGCTCTACGACCGCCGGCAGAAGAAGATCACGCGGAACATCGTGGAAAGGATTTCGATTTGATCTCCTTGGTACGGACAAAAAAGCTCGACGCATTGGTGGGCATCGAGTAAGGACGGAGTGCTGAATTATCTGCTTGGCGCAGACTGCGGCGATGCAAGTGGGGCGGGTGTCGGACTCGGATGCTGAAGCGCTCGTTCGACGGCCAACGTCCCTAACACGCCTACAAGCGTGGCAATCAGCGCAATGACCAGAGCAAACCATCGCTCACGGCGCTTGAGCAGATGCCCGACATCAGCATCGGTGCGCGCCAAACGCGTCTCGTAGCTCTGGAGAGCAAGTTCCCTGGTTTTCTCTCTTCTTCCAAACTGGTTTTAAGGTCGTGTACCTGACCCTTCAGTTCAACCAGCCCGTGGAAAAACTCCTTCAAGTTATCGCGAAACTCTTGTTTCCAGTTCTCTTGCAATCTGAACTCGTTCTTGAGGTCCGCGAGCTCCCTCTGGGTGGCCCGGATGGTTTCCTGGAGTGATTCCAACATCACGGGCTGGTAGCTCTGCATGAGCGTCACGAGTTGGTCGGGAAAGTCGGTAAGGCTCAGTAAATAAATAAACTTTACAACTTGAGTTATTTGCTTGGATGACCGCTCCAATCAGCTTTTGGTGCATCTCCAAAGCGGTGGTCCTGGTGCACTCTCTCACCGGCGCTCACACTTGATCACAAGCCTTCACGGTTCCCAGTACGAAATTCCCGTCAATGCCCGTTCTTGAAGCCGGGCGCATTCCTGGTCCAGAACCTTCCGACATATCCGGACGTCAGGGCGATTCGAAAGCTGGGGACTGGAAACCGATCAGTTCAATTTGGTCTTCGCCGGCCCTCTTCGCTGGCTTGGTCACGCCCCGTCTAGCCCTAACGGGTCCGATCTCAGGTTGATCTCGCAGATCTTTTTGAAAAAGAAAGAGTTCTCCTTCTGCCCCCGCCTCTCAAATGATTGGCCGCACCACGGTCACAGCACTTCGCCGAAATCTTCAAAAAAATCGACCTAATGTTTTCAGCCACTTACGCGATTTTCCCGCCAAAACTCCACCGAAACCCCAAACGTCGTGCTGTTAACCTTTAATTGAAGGATGAGCTGCGGCCTTTCGGGCCGCCACGGACTCCCCAATGAACATCCCTTTCGGAAGGATCGGTCGGGACAAAACGCGTAAGTGCTTTGCTTCCCGTGTTGCATACCGAAAAAACCGACCGATCCTACCGGAATTGAGCTATCGCATGGAAAACGATCTGACTCGGAGTGCGACCTCAGCTATCCTGGATCGGCCGTGGTCCCGGTCCGGCCCCGCAGCCCGATGCCCGGGTGACGCGTGGTGTCCAAAAAACGCTCCCCACGCGTCACCCAATTTCGAGCCACCTCCGCAATATACAGAAACAAAGGAACTTAGCATCGCCCAAAATAATACACACAGACCGGCCCAAACACGCGTCTACGCGTCACCGCCAGCCGCTTCGTGCCCACCCCTACTGATACCGCAGCGCCACCACCGGGTCGATCCGCACCGCCCGCCGTGCCGGCAGATAGCTCGCCAGGAACGCGACCGCGCCCAGCAGGCAGGCGACGCCCCCAAAGACCAGGGGATCGGTCGGCTTTACGCCATAAAGCATGGTAGCCATCAGGCGCGTGAGCCCGTACGCCGCGGCCAGCCCGGCAACAATTCCGGCCATGGCGAGCAGCATGGCCTGTCGCACGATCATGTTGCGCAGCGCGGGAGAATCCGCGCCCAGCGCCAGACGGATGCCGAATTCCAGCGTGCGCTGTTCCACCGAGTAGGCCATCAGGCCGTACAGCCCGATGGACGCCAGCAGGATGGCCACGAAGGCGAAGATGCCCAGCAGCACGGTATTGAACAGGTTGCGCGATGTCGACTGCGCCACCACCTGGTCCATGGAGCGCACGTGCGCGACGGGGAGATCGGCGAGGTCCTGAAAGACGCGCCGGATCGGGGCGGAGAGCGAGAACGGCGCCACGTTGGTGCGGACAATCCACGTGAGCGGCATGAAACTGTTGTTGAGGGCCATCACGCTGTCGCGCACCTGCGCCAGCGGCACGAACATCTGCGGCTGGGGGTCGTTGTTGAGGCCGGCATCGCGGGCATCGCCCACGATGCCGATGATTTCACGCGCGGGTTCGGCGAACGCCGGTCCCATGTCCGGGCCGATGCGCAGGCGCTGGCCAATGGGATCCTGGTTCGGCCAATATTGCCGCGCAAAAGCCTCGTTGATGAGAACCACGCCAGGAGCCGCGCCGTCGTCGCGCGCGGTGAAGGCGCGGCCGCGGACGATCGGCACCTTGAAGACCTCGAAGAAGCGGTGCGTCACGTAGGCCCAGCCAGCCCCGCCATGCGCCCGCCCGTTGGTGAGCGGCCGGCCCTCGATGATGAAGGGCAGGCCCAGGCCGCCCTCCAGCGGCAGATAGCAGCTCGCGGCGGCCGCCTGAACGCCGGGCAGCGCCTCGATGCGCTCCGTCGCCTGGCGCGCCAGGTCGGAAATCGGCGCGGTTTGCTCGAAGCGCGTGCCGGTGAGCGAGGTCTCCATGGTGAGGACGTTGTGCGGATCGAAGCCGGGCGCGACCTGGTGCAGCGCGGCAAACGTGCGGATCAGCAGGCCGGCGCTCGCCAGCAGGACGATGGCGAGAGCCATTTCGATGACCACCAGCAGGCTTCGCGTCTTGTTCTGGCTGAGCCCGGAGCCGCCGCGCGAGCCGGTTTCCTTGAGGGTGCAGTTGAGGTCGGCGCGCGAGGCTTCCAGCGCGGGAACGAGGCCGAAGACAATGCCCGTGAGGAGAGAAAGCAGCAGGGTGAAGGAGAGCACGGTCCAATCCAGTGTGACTGCCGAGCCGTCGACGCCGATGCGCGGGATGTTGCCGGGATTGAGCGCCAGCAGAGCGCGCACGCCGCCGGCGCCGATCCCCAGGCCCAGCGCACCGCCGATGAGGGAGAGCAGCACGCTTTCGGTGAGGAGCTGGCGGACAATGCGGCCGCGGCCGGCGCCTATGGCGGCGCGGATAGCGATCTCGCGCGAGCGGACGCCAGCGCGGGCCAGCAACAGGTTGGCGACATTAGCGCAAGCGATGAGGAGCACCGAAACTACGGCGCCGAGCAGGATCAAGAGCGCCGGCCGAACATTGCGGACGATGATCTGCTGCAGCGGCTCCACGGTGAAACTGCCGTTGGGGCCCAATGCTCCGGGAAATTTGCGCTTATACTCCCCCGCGGCCAGGGCCAGCGCGGCCTTGGCCGCCCGTATGGAAACGCCGGGTTTCAGACGCGCGGCAGCGTTGAAGAAGTGGGCCTGCTGGGTGCTGTTGGGGTCGGCCTGGAAGGGCAGGTAGAGATCGGCGGGCGGGTCAAAGCCAAACCCGGCGCCGATGACCCCGACTATGGTGTACGGCTCGCCTCCCAGGGAGAGGGATTTGCCGATCACGGATGGGTCGGAACCGAAGCGGCGCTGCCACAGGCCGTTGCCGAGCACTGCGACGTGGCCGCCGCGCGGACGGTCTTCATCGGCGAGAAAAGTCCGGCCAAGCGCAATGGGAGCGCCGAAAAGGTGGAAGAATTCGTACGAGACGTGGATCCCCTTGACCTGTTCCGGCCGGTCGCCGCCGCCGAGATTGACGCCCGGACCGCCATTATCGTAGGCGGTCACGTCCTCCAACACCTGGTTCTGCGCGCGCCAGATGTTGTACTTGGGAACATTGGCGCCGGGGAACGTGCCCTGCGGCGAGCTGTTCATCAGCAGGACCAGGCGGTCCGGCTGCGGGTACGGCAGCGGCTTCAACAGCACCGTGTTGACCACGGAAAAAATGGCGGTGTTGGCGCCGATGCCCAGCGCTAACGCGGAAATGGCGGTAGCGGCAAATCCGGGACTCTGCCGCAAGAGGCGGAAGGCATGCTTGAGGTCGTGGACGAGTGTTTCCATGGACAGCCCCCTCGACTAGGGACTTAGACGGAGTTGCAGGCGAGAAGTTCCTACGCCAACGCAATCTGGGCCTTCGGGCACGTCGCGCTGAGCCTTTGCTGGAGCAGTTCCAGGTCCCGGCCCGCACTTGGCGGCAGGGGGATCGACCTGTGGATGTAGGGTTGGCTGCTATAGACCAAATTGGAATAGACGCGGAAACGGAGCACCAGGCGCGCGGGTGCGGTGGATCCGACGGTCGCGCGCAGCAGGCCAAACTCGGAACTCACCCACGGGGTGAACTGGTCGCCCAGCAGCAGCCCATCGGGTCCGAGCCAGACCTCGGCAGGGGCGGCCATCATACGGCGGTGTTGCACGCGCATATCGCGGCCGAACAACCAATTGCAGCCGAATGGAAAGAGGAGGAAGAATACGAACGCACCGAGGATCACCGGGGGGCTTCCGCCGAAAATCCATGCGCCGGCGGTGCCGGTGGTCACAATGGTCAGCCCCACGGGCCACTGGCGTTTCCACGTGAATGGTTTGGCCCGTTCCGGGAACTGGACATCCGCCACGGCTTGCCACTCGGCGGGAGTGAACTCCCAGTGGACCCACGGATTGGCCATCAGGGCCGAAACACCGCTGTCGGCGCGGACGGCGTTACGATAGAGCCCGTAAAGAAACGGCGCGGCGCAGACCGCCAGGAGCCCGGCGAAGACCGACCCTATGGGCCGGATGCGCGGGAACAGATCGCAGGCGGCCACCAGCAACAGGGCGATGCCGATGCCCTTCGCGATGCGATAGACCTTCTGCCGGTGGGCCATCGTTTACTGCCGGACGTGCTCCAGAGCGGTCCAGTTGCCCTTCAGAGCGGTGTTCGGATCCCAGCCTTCCTGGTCCGACAGCACAAACTCGTTGCGGTCGTTCACCCAGGCGTGGTTGTACGTGTTGCTGAAATCCCAGGTCTCTCCGGAGGCCGGATTGCGATAGGTCTCGATTCCCAGGGTGGCCTGGCTGAATTGCCCGAAGACGTGGTCTTCGCTTTTCTGCTTGTAGTCCCACGATTGTCTGCGGATGGTGGAGAGATCGTCAGCCAGTTTGCTATTGATCTCGGTACGTTTCTGAATTTCCGCATGCTCGGTTTTGAAGTTGTTCGCGGCCAACCCGTTGATGCGCGCCTGCCACTCCGGATTGATGCGTGTGCTGGAGACGATCATGTCGAAGAGCTTCAGGGAGGCGTCCAATTGACCCTGGGGGGCCCGCACGGCATACGACATTGCATCGCAATTGTAGGTGAACCCGAAAGGGCCTTGCGTGCCCGTCGCGGTTGTGATGACCACCAGCCATTCCTCCACCGCCTGGCCGTTGAGGCTGTAGCGCAGGCGGGCCCGCGCCACATCGTTGCGAACGCGCTGCACCAACCGGTACTGCATGGCCTGTTGCTCGGTTTGGCGCGCCTGCTGCTGCAACGTCTCCATCAGCTTGGGCATCGGCTCGAAAGCCACCAATTGGGCGTTGGGCCGGACCCTGGCAAGGTTCTGCCGGAGAAAGTCCGCCGCGCTCATGGGGGGCATGACGTCGCAGGCATGGGTTCCCATCCGCGCCTTTTGGGCGAAGTCCTGTTGCAGGAACGCGGGCCTGTCGGCCCACGCCCAGGCGTGATGGGGAAATATCTCGAGACCACGTCCATCCGGACCGTTGGCGACCAGGTGGGTCTGGATCGTGTTGCAATTGTCCTTCATATTCCATTGCGTCGCCCCCCGGGTCTGCCAGTCCACGGGCACCAGCACGCTCAGGGTAGGCATGGGCCGCTCAAAGCCGCTCTGATCCACGGCCACGGCCTTCTTCATGACGAGGTAATTAGTACGGGGGGCGGCAGGTGCAGGTGTGGCCGGTCCGGGTGCCGGCGCCGCGGGTGCGGGCGGCGTGGGCGCATATGCGGCGGGTGCGGGCGGAGCGGGCGCCGGCGCGGCGGGCGCGGCCGGACCCAGGAGCGCGGCCCGCTTGGCGTCGTACTCGGCCTTCGTCAGAACGCCCGATTTGTAGGCATCGTCCAATGCCGCCAACCGACCGGGCGCCACCAGCGCAGCCCTCTTGGCGTCGTATTCGGCCTTGTTCAGGATGCCCGACTTGTACGCTTCGTCCAGCGCTGCCATCTGGGCGGCCCTCTTATCCCTGCCGCACGACACTCCCAGAATCGCCAGCGACACCGCAACTGCGATCGGCCCTGTACTTCGATTCCTCATGGTTCCCCTCTCACTAATAGTCAGCGTAACCCGAAGGAAAAGTGCCTCAAGCGCGCCACCACCGTTTCTTCCGCGCCGAGAGGCCCAATAGCGCGCGGAACGGCGCGGCCGCCTCTTCGGAGAGCGGCTGCATTCCGCGTAGCAACTCCACCACCTCCACCATCCGACAGAAATGATCGATGCAGTGCCAGCATCCGGTTACGTGATGCTCCAACTGTTCGCGCCCCCGCCAGGTCATGCGGCCATCTATTATATCGAGGAAAGTCTTTACCGCCAGGCAATCCTTACCGGCCGATGCGGCCGCGGCGCGGCCCAACTGCGGGCCGTTTTCCGCCAGCAGGTTTCGCCGCCATGCGTCCACCTTCTGGCGGATCAGCTCCGCCGCGCGGTCGCGAATCTTCTCGACGGTTTGGGGAGCTACCCGCAGCATGGCGCCGGTCTCAACCGGGGAGTAACGCATGGTCTCGATCCAGGCAGCCTGCTTTTCGAGCATGGTCAGCGGTTCGAGGGCGCCGGCGGCAGCTTCCAGATCGATCGCGATTTCGGGAGCCGGCGCTGCGAGTTGGGCGAGCACTTCCTGCCGCAACTGGGCCACAAACCATCTTTCAGGCGCGGGCTCGAGAGATTGGAACATGCTCGATTGTGGGTCGCGGATCGCCAGCAACACGCGCTCCAGCAGCGCCGCGTCGTCCGTCCCATAGTGCGCCAGCAGTTTTCGAACCACCGGAACGTAGTACGCGACAAAGTAGGACCACCCCTCGGGTAGATTGGCCCGGCAGTCGCGGACCATTTCGTAACAGGTGTAGATCACCGCCGCTGGAACCTTCCCATGTACTGGGCCTCGGCGAGCACGTGTCCCTGGAGGGCCTTCAGCAACTCCGCGCGCTTCACTCCGGCGGGGAGTCCGAGCGTATGCACATCCAGAGCGTGCAGCTTGAAAAAGTAGCGGTGCGGGCCGCCTTTGGGGGGGCACGGGCCGCCATATCCCAGTTTTCCAAAGTCGTTAGTGCCGCTGGCGCCGAGGGTACCGGGCTTGTAGCCCTGCGCCAAGCCTTGCAGCTTGGCTCCGAGATCGTAGAGCAGCCAATGGCACCACATGCCGCCGGGGGCGTCCGGGTCTTCCAGAATCAGGGCGTAGCTGAGCGTCTCGGGTGGCCCGCCGCTCCATTCCAACGAGGGAGAGAGGTCCGCACCCTGGCACGAATGCAGTTCCGGTATCCATCCGCCATCGGAGAACGCGTTGGAGAACAGTTTGAAAGCCATATATCGCGACCCTGCCGTTTTTGATCGTAGCGCAATGGCGGGCTTGCGGCGGTGGGGCATCGGGAGTAAGCTGCGAGTAGGAGTATCCCATGAGGTTCCTTCTGCAAATCACTCTATGTATTCTGCTGGCGGGCCCCGCTATGGCGCAGCGGGGTGGCGGCGGCGGTCACGGCGGCGGTGGCGGCGGTTTTCACGGCGGCGGTGGTATGGGCGGCGGCGGTTTCCACGGCGGGGGCGGCATAGGCTCGGGCGGCTTTCGCGGCGGCATTGGAAGCGGCTTCCGCGGAGGTTATGGTGGTTTCGGGTATGGCTATGGCTATCGCGGTTACGGCTACGGCCTCGGCTTTTACGGCGGCTACTACCCGTATGGTTACGGCTATTGGCCCGGCTATTACGATTATTATCCGTACAATTACTCCTACTCTCCCTACGCTTACGGTTACGGGTCTTACAACACCTCACCCAACGTGACGGTGGTCTATCCGCAGCAAACCCAGGCGTCCGGTCCGGTTTATGTGGAGCGAGCCAGTCCTGTGATCCACGAATACGATCAGTACGGCCAGGAGGTGGCGCCATCGGGTGGCAGCGGCGGTGGCAGCGCTTCTCCCATCTACCTGATCGCTTTCCAGGATCACGCCATTCGCGCGGCCGCAGCGTACTGGGTCGACGGAAGGACGCTGCATTACATCACCCTGCAGCACGAGGAAAAACAGACGCCGTTGGACACGGTAGATCGGGATCTCAGCCTACGGCTGAACCGCGAGCGGCACGTGCAACTCCAACTACCGCAGTAACGGACTCCAGAACACGTGGCAGGCTCCGACGGCGGCGCTGTGAAGGAAGAGGCGCGGCAACTCCAGTTCCTCGATCTGCTCGGACTCCTCGCACGTGGAGACTGTGCCGAACATCCCAGCCGCGGCGCGGCGGTCTAGCTCGTCGAGGGGCACGATGTGCAACTTCGAAGCCAGGCCGGCGGGCAGATCGATCACCTCGGCGTAAGCCACCTCCGTGCCCTCGGCAGGCGGGCGGCGCGTGAGAAAGTAGATGTGCTCATCGGCCCATAATGGCGCGCCGCGGGGCGTCACCTCGTCCACCTTGCGTGCGACCGCTTCCAAATCCGGCCACGAAAATGCATTGCGATCCGCATACAGCGACTTCGCCGATCCCAGGGAAACCACGAGCAGCAGCAGCGCGACGGGCCACGCCGGGGGCACGCGGGGACACATTCGCGAACAGACGGCGTAGAGGCCCGCTACGGCGAGAATCGCGAGAAACGGAATCACCAGGACGAAATACCACTCGAAGGTGGGATGGGTGACACACAGTTCGGCGCCGATAGCGAGGGCCAGCCAGCCGCACAGGGAGAACTCCGGGAGCTGGGTGCAGTACCACAATCCGGCGGCGGCGAGCAGGCCGAGCACCAGGGCTTGTGGGGACGTCAGCCACGAAGAAAGCACCTTCCAGTCATGTGAGGTGGCATCTTCCCAGTTCGCGCGGCGGTAAAACAGGTGATATTCGAAGAGGTTGAAGAACACCTGCCGGGGCGACCGGGCGAACAGCCAAAGCACCGGCAGGAATGGAACCACCGCACCGCCCAGGAAGGTGGCAAGCCTTCCCAGCCGGGGTCCGGCGCGACGCAAGATCCAGACCAGCAGAACGGCAGGCGCCGCCGACACCAGAAGAGAGGACGCGGTGGCCGCGGACGCCAGCAGGCCCGCCGCGGCAGTGGCCACCAAGTCTCCGCGCCCGACAGCCAGAACCGAGACGCGAAACGCGGCGACGATGAGGAACATGCACAACGCGTAAGGCTGCCCGGTGGTGGTGTACTCGATGACGTTGGCCTGAAGGCCGATCAGCAGGGCGGCGGCGATGGCGCCTGGCAGCCGCCAGCCGGCCACCGGGAAGCGGGTATAGACGAAGTCCGCGGCCAGCAGGATGGTACCCGCGGTAACCACCGCGGAGAGCGCGTGTACCTCGCGCCAGGTTTCGCCGAAGAGCCGCATGGCCGCCGCGTTCCACCAGGCATTCAGCGGGGTCTGGGGGAAAAAGAAATCCAGGTACGGCCTCCTGCCGTGGGCGATCAACTGCGCCGCCAAGATGTGGTACCCCTCATCCCAGGCGAAGGCCGCGGTCTGGGAGTAAACGAGGAGGATGGCGAAGAGGCACGTCACGAAGCTGCAGATCAGCAGCAGTGGGCGGGCCGCCACGCTCAGACTTCATCCTCCGAGGGAATTTCGAAGTTCACCAACTCGCCGCGGAAGCCGCGAGTCTTCCAGGCTCCGAAAGCTATGCCGGCGGCCATCCAGATGCTGCCGGCGATCTGGGAGGTGCGGCTGAGATTCAGCCACAACAGCAGGCACACGGCAAATCCCAGCGCGGGCGGAATCAGATTCCGCAGGCGCTTATCGGGATCGCGGATATAGTAACGCACCAGGGCGGCGGCATTCACGCCCATGAAAGCGATCAGGGCGCCAAAGTTCAGCATCTGCGCGCCGAGGTCGTAATCGATAATGAAGGCGCCGGCCAGGCCGACCACGCCCACGAAGACCACGGCGTTGCGCGGCACGCGATGCTTTGCGTCGACGGTGCCGAAGAATTTGGGCAGCGCGTTGCTGCGCCCCATGCCGAACAACAGGCGCGCGGCGCCCAATTGCGCGCCCATGCCGGAACCGAAATTCGCCACCACCAGGGTGAATCCGACGATGACGAAGAGCGGCGCCCAGGTGCGGCCCGCGGCGTACACGAATGCCGTAGTTTCGTCGGGGAACGGCTCGGAGGCGGGCCAGACCAGTTGCGCGGCGTACACTTCGAAGGCGGAGAGGATACCGATTACCACGCAGGTGAGCACGGTGGCGAGCAGGATGTTACGCCGCGGATTCTCGGCTTCTTCCGAGAGAGTGGAGATGCCGTCGAAGCCGATATAGGTGAGCACCGCGATGGAGGTGCCGCCCAGCACGGCTCCGGAGGTGAAAGTCGCGGGATCGTAGAAGGGGCGCGTGAAGAATGCGGCGCCGCCGTGCGGTAGTCCGAATATGTAGCGCGCGGCGCACACGAAGAAGATGGCGATCACCACCCCCATGCCCACGGCGAGCCCCGTGTTCATGGCGGCCGAGGTGCGAATTCCCTGGATGTTCAGGCCGGTGAACAGCAGCGCGAAGAAAATGGCCCAGGCCCAGTAGGGAACGGCGGGTGCGAACACGTGGGCCT
>Ga0116221_1001232_pt1 | contig 17235 bp, 18 predicted proteins | sample Sb_taG_5_FD_88965 | JGI IMG/M metagenome (GOLD analysis project Ga0116221, IMG submission 88965) | Peat soil microbial communities from Weissenstadt, Germany - Sb_50d_8_FC metaG | ecosystem: Environmental > Terrestrial > Soil > Wetlands > Peat | place: Germany: Weissenstadt | collected 2010-09-21 | reverse complement strand
TACGACTTCAGCACGCCGTTTTCGATCACAACCGTCCGCCGCGTCGGAACCCCTTCGCCATCGAACGGGCTGGTCCCGAAGCCCCCGGGAATTGTCCCATCGTCGACGATGTTGACGTTCTCACCGGCGATTCTCTGTCCCAATTTTCCGGCGAGAAATGACGCCCCGCGGTACACCGAGTCTCCGTTTACCCCCTCGAAAATATGTTCGAGGATCGACGTAGAAACCATGGGATCGAAAATGATCGGCACTTGAGCCGTCTTCGCCTTGCGCGCGCCCAGACGACGCAGCGTGCGCTCGGCCGCCACCCTGCCTACTTGCTCCGGCGCATCGAGCTTCTTCAGCGTGCGCGCCACCGAGTACCAGTAATCGCGCTGCATCGCACCCTCTGCCGTCTGCGCGATCGGAACCGCAGCTACCGAGCAATACGACCGCCGGTACTCGCCGACAAAGCCGTGCGAATTTGCCAAAACCTTGTGCCCGGTGGCGGCGTCAAACGACCCGCCCTCAGAATTTTGGATGCGCGGATCAAAATCGAGCGCAGCCTTTTCCGCGCGGCGCGCATAGTCGATGCGATCCGGGCCCGGGAGCGAGTAAACATCTTCGTGGTAGAGAGCAAGATCGCCGGAGAGCGACCCGAGTTGCGACGCCTCGGGAATTCCGCCGAATGGATCTTCCGAAGTAATCTTGGCCAGCTCGAGCGCGGATTTCACCATGCGGTCGAGCCCCTCCCGCGAAAAATCGCTGGAGTAAGTGCTGGCCGCCCGCTGCCCGAAGAACACCCGCACTCCGATCGATTTCGATCCAGACTCTTTCAGAGTCTCAACCTCTCCCAGACGAACGAGCGTAGAAAATTCATCGCCCTCGCGAACCACGCACTCGGCAGCAGTCGCACCTCCGGACATAGCACGGCGGACGATATCCTGGGCGGCCTCGCGGAGGTCGGTGGCGATTTTAGGGGAGCGGCTTTCGAGTTCAGTTGGGGTCATATTGAAAATCATTCACCAAGGAGGCACGGAGATGACTAGGTCACTATTCGCCAAAGAATTGGAGAACTTCATTGCCGATGGATGTGTCGGTTCCCCAAAGATCTTTCCTCATCGAGACCGCCGTTTTGATGTATCGATCGTGGGCTGGTTGGGCGATGAATTCGGTAAGAGAGCGGATAACGTCATCACTCGCAAAGAGGAAGCTGTTCAGCATTTCTGTGCGAAGCTCCTTCACCACGTCATCTATATTTCCTAGGTCCGGACGGTGATCCTTGATATGCACCAAACCCGCTGGATCGAGCAGCGTCAACATCAATATGTTAATCGCTTTATATCGTTTTTCCTTCAGATCATGCTCCAGTCCCCGTACCTGTTTTTGATGTTCAAAACGGTGCTGAAAGAACGCAACCAACAGGCCGCTGACACCTAGGGCTGTAAGCATCGAAACAACTGCAGATATTATCGTCACCACTGACGGATTCATGGATACCTCTCGCTACAGCGTGACCAAATGCTCAGATTCCCTCCGTGTCTCCGTGTCTCCGTGGTGAAAAGCACTACTGCATGAATCCGCCAGGATCCTTTCGGGCCGTTCCGCCAACCGTCAGCCGATCAATCTTCAGCGTCGGAATCCCCACGCCCACCGGCACCGCCTGCCCATCTTTCCCGCAGGTGCCCACGCCTTCGTCGAGTTTCAGATCGTTGCCCACCATCGAAACCCGAGTCAGCACATCCGGCCCATTGCCGATCAGCGTCGCACCCTTGATCGGCGCAGTAATCTGCCCATCCTCGATCATGTAAGCCTCGGACGCCGAGAACACAAACTTCCCGTTCGTGATGTCCACTTGCCCGCCGCCGAAGTTCACCGCGTAGACGCCGCGTTTCACCGAACGAATAATGTCTTCCGGATTGTCTTGCCCAGCCAGCATGTAGGTATTGGTCATGCGTGGCATGGGAATGTGCTCATAGCTTTCCCGCCGCCCGTTTCCCGTGTCGGAGATGCCCATCAGCCGCGCAGACAGCTTATCGCTGAGATAACCCTTCAAAATTCCATTTTCGATCAGCACCGTTTCCTGCGTCGGCGCGCCTTCATCGTCCACGTTGAGCGATCCGCGCCGCCAGGGCATGGTCCCGTTGTCAACGACCGTGCACTTTTCGCTGGCCACACGCTTGCCCACCAGCCCCGCGAAAGCCGACGTCTTCTTACGGTTGAAGTCGGCTTCCAAGCCATGTCCCACCGCCTCGTGCAGCAGCACTCCAGGCCATCCCGGCCCCAGAACCACTTCCATCTCGCCCGCCGGAGCCTCGCGCGCGTCGAGTTGCAAAATCGCCTGCCGCGCCGATTCCCGGGCGAAATGTTCCGGAGTCTTCTCGCCGAAGAAGAAATCCAGCGCCACGCGTCCCCCGCCGCCGGATGTACCACGGGCTGAGTTTCCCTCGGTCTTGGCGATGCACGAAACGTTCATGCGCGCCAGCGGCTGCGAGTCCTCCGCGAACGTTCCGTCGGACCCAACCACCAAAATGTTCCGCAATTCGTCCGCGTAGCTCGCTCGCACTTCCTGAATTCGCGGATCGTACGCGCGCGCCGATTTATCGGCCCGCATCACCAGTTCGACCTTGGCGCTGATTTCCGCGTCCACCGAAGGCAGCGTCACCGGATACAAGCTCCGCGCCGCAGCTTTCCGAAAACCCGCCACCGTCGCCTTCGCCGGAGCGCTCGCAATCAGCGCCGCCGTCCGCGCCGCATGCAGAATGCGGTCCGCGGAAAGGTCGTCCGTATAAGCGTAGCCAGTGCGCTCCCCGGAAACGACGCGCACTCCGCAGCCGGCAGAAATCCCCTGCGACGCCGACTTGACCATGGATTCGTCCACCATCAGCGAAGTGGAAGAAAGATACTCAAAGTAGAGGTCGGCGTAGTCGCCGCCAGCCGAAAGCGCAGCCGCAAGATAGTGTTCCAGATCGCGCTCGGTCAGCCCGTATTGTTCGAAGAAGAACCGTTGTTTATCCAGAGATTGTTTATTCACGTAGATTTGATGCCGCCGACCCCACCGGGGACTCGAAGGCAGACCACTCCGTTCCTTTCATTATCCCACACGGAATCCGATCCAGCCCGCCTGTGCCGCGTCTTCCACACCCCAGCCGGATGACGATGGTCACTCGTCACAGACACCGCCATGCCCAATGTGCACAATTCGAATCGTGACCCCAGACTCCCTTACCCAGACCGTCCAGGACTTCCTCAGCGAGGCTTCAGGCGCGGTCGTGCTCGAGGATGGCGCCGTCGTCTTCGACCTTGGACGCTCCAAGTACTCGATCTCCGGCGAATACAACAAGTGCCTGCTCCACTTCTGGTCGGCGGAGCGAAACACAGTGCGCCGCGTGCTCGACGCCGAGGTAAAGAATGGCACCCTGCGTCTCGCGGTGCAGCGCCTCGGCCAGTCGCGGCCCACCAAGCTGGAGATTTGCCGCGAACACGACCGCCGCACACCTTCCGCCCGAAAGGTCGCCCGGGCCAGCTATGAGCAAAGACTGCGCCATACGCTCGAGCGCCACTTCCCTGGCTTCGCGATCACGCGTCTCACCACTGGCGTCGACCTGGAGAAATCTTTCGGCCCAATTTATGCGCGGGGCTTGCTGCGGCAGGGCCAGTCGGCCTTCGCGGTTCTGGGAGTCAACGCCTCAGAAACCCAGGCCTCCATTGACTCCGCCCTGACCTTCGGCATCCTCTGGCTCGACGTGTGCCGTCAGTCCCAGCCCGGCAAGTTCCTGGTCGAAGGCCTCAACCTGTTTGTGCCTCAGGGATGTTCAGCCTTGGTCCGCGAGCGCATGGCCAACCTCAATCGGGCGGCGGCCAAGTGGACCCTGTTTGAGTTGGACGAGCGTCACGACGCGTTGGTCGAAATCGACTGCACCGACCGCGGCAACGTCGCCACGCGCCTGATTCATGCGACCAACGAAGCCGCGGCACTCGAAAGATTCGCCGACTCGATCGCACGGATCAAGACGATCCTGCCAAACTGCGAGGTCGCCGTCCTTTCGGCCGCCGAGATTGCCTTTCGCTGGCGCGGCCTGGAGTTTGCCCGCGCCCGCATGGGAGCTGAGGCCGCAACCTTCCGTAGCAAACAGGAAATTGTTTTCGGCGTCGGCGCCGAAGAGCGGGTGCTCGATCACCGCAATTGGGCCTTCTTTCTGGAGCTCATCACCGCCGTTCGCGACGCTCGCCATCCCTACGGCCCGCGGCAGCATCCCTTGTTTCGCATGCATCCCGAGCGCTGGCTTGAGTCGCTGGTAGTCGCCGATGTGAGCGTCGTCGACGAGCGCCTCGAACCGCAGTCGCAGTATTCGCAGGTCCCCGCATTCTCCGCCGCGGATCGCGCCATGATCGACGTGCTGACCACCACGCGCGACGGTCGGTTGGCCGTCGTCGAACTCAAGGCCGACGAAGATATCCACCTGCCGCTTCAAGGCCTGGATTACTGGTCCAGAGTGGAATGGCATCACAGTCGCGGAGAATTCCCGCGCTTCGGATATTTCCCCGATCGGGAACTGTCACGCGAGAAGCCCCTGCTGTACCTCGTTGCGCCGGCCTTCCACGTCCATCCCGCTACCGATATACTCCTGCGCTACCTTTCCCCGGAGATTGAATGGGAATTTGTGGGCATCGACGAGCATTGGCGAGAAGGAGTGAAAGTAGTCTTCCGAAAACGGAGCCCACGGCGATCACGTCCCGGCGCCGACCCAAGAGACCCTGACTTCCAACTGCCAGTCGCCAACTAGCGACCCGGCACCTACCAAACTCCAGCCGCGAAGCGGCGAAAGAATGCAGCCCACGGCGCAAGCCGTGGGTAGGGTTTGCAAAATTTGGAGCAAGCCCCGGAGGGGCGAAAGAAAAACCACGGCAGCACTGACTCTCATGCGCGCTCAGCCCTTCCACGCTCCCAACATCCGGCGAACATCCACGAACTGTCCCAGGTGATACGCATTGTGATCCGCCACCAGCATCGCCTCCCGCAAAATTGTCTGCCCATCGCCCCACGGAATCCGCGCGAACAAATCGGTCTTGCGATTCGCGACCAGGTTCTGCATCGCCTTCAAGTCCCGCCGAAACTGCTGGACGCTCTTATTCCACGCCGCGGCATTCGGCGGAGCCTCCGTCCTCGGCCAATATCCGCCGGGCCAGTCCGGAGAAACATGCTTGGCATTGCGGCTGAACTCGAGAATGTCCCACTGCGCCAGACGCAGGTGTTCCAGCAGCATCCAGGGAGAGTGCGGAAACTTCGCAGGCTTGGCGCCCCGCAGCTTCGCCGGCAAGTCTTTTATGACATCGTCATGCTTGGCGTGCGCTGCTCCGCCCTTGAGAAGCTCGATAAGATGCAGACGCAAAGACTGCTCATGATCTTTGGTCATCCCATTCCTCCGCGTGCGGCACCCACTCCAGTGTAGCGCCGCTGGGAAGAAACAGATGCGAGGAAGGCGGATGCCTTCCCCTTACTTATTCGCTGCGGTAGAAGCAGTTTGCGGCGTGACTTCGTCGATGGCATTCCCGATCGCATCGCCGGAGAGCACTAGCTCCACGCGCCGGTTCGCCTGCCGCCCCTCAGCAGTGTCATTCGACGCAATCGGCTCAGTCTTGCCAAACCCACGCGCCTCAATCGCACTGGCCGAGATTCCCTGTTGCACGAAGTAGTCGCGGACCGACTGCGCCCGATGCTCCGAGAGTTCCTGGTTGTATTCGTCACTGCCAACGCTATCGGTATGTCCCTCAACCGCGACATGCAGGCTGGGATACGCCAGCACGATGCCCGAAACTTTCGCCAATCGCTCGCGCGCTCCCGGAAGAAGCTCGAAGCTCCCGCTGCGGAACAGAACGTCAGACATATTCGCAATCAGTCCGCGAGCAGAATCGCGTGTGGCCAGAATGGAATTGAGCTGCTGCAGCAGCCGCGCCCGCAGTTCCTGCTTTTCCTTTTCCGCTTGCTGCCGCAGACTCTCCGACTGCGCGGCCGCAGCCCGAGCCTTGTCCGTCTCAGCCGCCAGAACCTGCTGCTGCGCCACGGCTTCGGCCTTCGCCTTCTCGGCTTCCTCTTTCTGGCGCGCCGCTTCCTGCGCCGCAGCCAGCGCTTCCTGCTTCATGCGCTCAGCTTCGGCCTTGGCTTGCTCGGCCTGTGCGCGAGCCTGTTCGGCTTGGGCACGCGCCGCTTCCGCGTCGACACGCCGCTTGGCTTCAGCTTCCGCATCGGCGCGGGCTTTGGCCTCGCGCGCCGCGGCGGCTGCCTGCGCTTCTTCTTCCGCTTTCTGCTTCACCGCCATCAGGCGCGCTTCTTCCGCAGTCTCGGTCGCTTCCTTAGCGGCAGCTTCCACCGCAGCCTTGTTCTGTTTCTGCCGGTACACCTCTTCCGCGTGCAACAACTGCTGGCCGGCTTTCGAAAAGATCGAGGCTGCGTACTTGTCCGCCGCCGCGATATGCGCGATGCGCACCGCGTTCCGCGCCTCAAACAGCTCCAGCGGAGTCTTGCTGTCAATGCCGAAGATCGCATCCTGAATATGAGTATTCGTCGACGAATACGTGCCGCGTGTCACCAGTTCGTACCGGGCATCGATGTTTTCGCCGCCCATGCCGTTGAGAGGAGCGCTCTCCATCACCACCATGTTTCCCGGTTGGGTCACCGCGAAATACGGCTCCGCGGTAACGACCATCCCGAACGTCTGCAAGTCGGTGAAGGCCTTCACCTGCGCATTGCCATGGTGATCGAGTGACAGTTCGCCCAGATTAACTGGCCGCCCCTGCGGCGAAACCGCCCACAGAACGTAGGTGAGAAATTCGAGCCCGAATTTGGTCGCGTCTTCGAGGCCCTGGAACTTCACCTCGATTGCAAAATTCGTCTTCTTGCCCTCGACCTTGGCTTCGCCGGTGGCCCGCTGCAGCAGGTCCGTTCCCCGAAAATCGACTTTGGTCATCCCGCCTTGCAGGCGATAGTGCACCGCCTTGGTAGTGCGCGAGACCGTGGTCGTAGTAGCGGTCGTGGGAATGCTTGTATTCGCAGGGACAGAGGTTTGCGTCTGCGCCGACGCAACCGTCGCCGCACAAAGAATCAGGGCAAGAGAAATGTTCTTCACAGGGTTCTCAATCTGGGGGAGATCTGAGATCTACTTAATCTTCTCAATCTTCGTCGATACGCCCAGGAATGAAAAGAACAAGAAGGGATAGCACTTTAGTAACCGGATCCTGCGAGGGTCTGGCCTGGATCTTGGGTAGATCCCGCGTCGATGTAAGGTCGGCCCCCTCTAGATTCCTGGTATAGGTGTGTGGGTCCGGGTCTCTGACCCGGACGGGCCGAGCAAACGCTCGGCTGGCTTTCCTTCCCACCACCCAAGCTCCCTGCACAACGGGCCAACCGAGATCAGGGAATGAGAGCGATCGACCCCTTCGGTCCCACCACCAGCACCCCACCTTCAGGATAGGAACTCCCCGCATTAAACGTAATCCCCAGCTTCTTCTTCCCGCTGATGCGCCGTGGGCTGTTGGGTGGGCGGAAGTCGAAAACGAAATCCTGCCCGACGATAAAGATTCGCTCCGAGGAAATCTGTTTCGCGCGCATCTTCTTCTCGTCACCCGTACCGACCTTGATCGCCTGCTCACGAATCGCCCCTTCGTTCACCCTCCGGTCGTAAACTACCGCAGAGAAGTAAGCCAGCGGTCGCAACCCAGACAGCGTCCAAGTCTTCCCTCCGTCATTAGTGAATGCCAAGTTGGGCCCGTCGTCGTTCGGATGCTTGTAGTCGCCCCCAGCGATGACCCCGTGCGTCGCGTCGCGAAATGCGATCGAGAAGATCCCCGCCGACTCCGGCCCGTGCACAATCGGGGTGTCAAAAACCTTCCAACTCTGTCCCCGGTCTGGCGAATGAAACACGCGAGCCGCTTTCCCGCCAGTCGCGAACCAGATGTCAGCCGTCGAAGGAATGATTGCAATACACGTGTTCGAAGCGGCGAATGCGCCCTCGCCTTCCACCGCAGGCGGTAATTGCGCGGCCGGAATAGCCCGCCAGTTCTGCCCGTCGTCGGTGAGCAGAACCTCGAACCTGAGCTTCCCAGACTCGTCGGGCACAGGATCGCCCAAAACCACTCCGTGCTTCGAGTCCCAGAACACCATCGAGTCAAAGAACCCCTTCGGATTCGTGTTGGTGAACTGAAGCTGCCAGTGCTGCCCAGCGTCATTTGTGTGATAGATCCGGGACTGCTCGCCCGGTCCCGCCGACATCAGAAAGGCTTCGTCGGCCGAAAAGGCGACGACCGCTCGAAAGTCCAGCGCGACGGCCTCAGGCACTTGGCCCGGAGTCCACGTACGCCCGCCGTCTGTAGTGCGGAGATAAGTCCCATGCGTCCCGCTGGCCCACGCGATTTCTCGCGACAAAGCGCTGACTCCGCGCAGGCTTTCGGTCGTGTGCGAGATCTGGACTTGGGGGCCGGACTGGCACAAAGCAGTAGTCGCGACAAGCAGGAGCAGGAAACGCATGGGGAATTGTCGCAGAAATCACCCCGAAAGAAGAAAGGCGACGGGTAGTGGTGCAATTTCGTTGTCATCCCGAGCAAGCGTCTTTTGCGCAGCGAGGGATCTGGGCGAGCCGCGCGAAGTGTCGCGTCCTTGCGACACAATAATCGTGCGTCTGGCTCGCTTCCTCGTAAAACTGCACCACTACCAGGCGTCGCGGCGCTTGTCTACGACGGCACAGGGAAACTACAATGCAGGGAAGCGCGGTCTTGGCCTGTTCCTGTAATCCGCCTTACGTTTACAACCATTATTTGTTCCCCGACCTCATAGTTGTAAGCTAGATTTTTTCGCCACTTCGAGCGTCGCAGTCTTCATCTACTAGCGCCCAGCTGCGCAGACAGCGGGCTTTCTTCATTGTGCCGCTGTGCGAGCGGCGAAGACAGAAATCGTTTGAACCGAGGAGAGCGCTATGCGTCAAGTTTCTGTACGGCGGTCCGCTTGGGCAGCAAGCTTGCTGCTGATGGCGAACAGTTGGAGCCTGGGGCAAACGCTGAAGCCGCGTCCGCCCGCGGGACAAGACGCACAACAAGAAAAGAAGGACGACGCCTCCCCGCCGCAGACGGCCCAGCCCGTGGCCGTGGCGATGAGCGTACCCGCCGGCACTCCAGTCAAGGTCGCTCTGGATTCTGAAGTGCGCATCCGGCAAGTTGGGCAGCCGATCCATGGCAAGACGATGGAGCCAGTGTTTGCCTTCGACAAGCTGCTGATTCCTGTTGGCACTCCCGTGAACGGAAGAGTGTCGGCCATTGACGCCGTTCCTAAGAAGACGCGGACGCTCGAGGCGATGGACGGAAATTTCTCGCCGGTTCGCGCGGTTCACGTGCAGTTCGATGAACTGGTGATGGCCGACGGGCGGCGCGTTCCATTGCAGACCGTGGCCTCGCCGGCTCCCGATGGCGTATTGCGCTTCGTCCCGGCCAATGAGAAAACCGAGAAGAAGAACAAGGTCCAGGATGCTGCTTCGAAGAAAGTGAGCGCGACGCGCCAGGAGATCCGTCGGCAATGGGCCGAATTGCAGAAGCAGATTCACCAACCGGGAAAAATGCACAAGCTGAAACGCCTTGCAGTGGCGCAGCTTCCCGTGCATCCGCAGTACATCGACGTGGGCACGAGCTTTAATGCGGACCTGCTACAGCCGCTCGATTTCGGCACCGAATCCGTGAAGCCCGAAGCGCTCACCAACATCGGCGCTCCGCCTCCGTCAGGAAGCGTCGTGCATGCCCGCCTGATAACGCCGCTGAGTTCGTCGACTTCCAGAAAAGGAGACGCGGTGGAGGCCCTGATCACCGAGCCACTCGTCGCGTCGGATCATCTGATTTTGCCGGAGGGCAGTGTCATTCGAGGCTCGGTGATGCAAGTGCAGCCCGCACGCCGGTTGGCGCGCAACGGGCAGCTGCGAATCCTGTTTCACGAAGTAGCCCCGCCGAACGGCATCGAACAAAAAGTCGAGACCAGCCTGGAAGGCGTCGCGGTCGCAAAAGGGGAGCACCTGAAGCTCGACGCCGAAGGCGGAGCGCAAGTAACGACCCCGCGCACACGCTATTTGACGACCGGCATTCAGGTAATGCTCGCGGCAGCCTCAGCGGCTCCGGACAGTGACCGCCATTTGCACGGGGGCGGAGGCGGTGGCGACACCGGCCCCAGCGCTGCCAATGGCGCATCTGGCTTTCGCTTCGTCGGCATGATTGTCGGGGCCTTCGCGCGCTCCCGCGTGGTTGCTACCGGCTTTGGCGCCTATGGAGCGGCCAGTTCCATCTACTACCACTTCCTCGCGCGCGGGCGCGACGTGGTCTACCCGAAGGATATGGCGATGGTGATTGGACTCGGCACGCGCGAATCGAAGCCGACTGCCGCAACCGTCCCCGAACACGGAACCGATGAAGCCGCAGTGAAAGCAACCCCACCCGGCCAATGATGCCAGAAGAATCTCGCGGCGACTACTTCGCCGTGAAATCCGCGAACGACGCGGTCTTCCCAATGTAGATGCGCAACGTGCATCGCGCCCCCACGTGGGCGAACGCTACCTCGAGCGCGTCCGAAGGCTGCGCCACTTGCGCCGTCTCCATCGCGGCCCGGGCAATGTCCTGCTTCTCATCGTAGGCCGCGCCGGCCGTTACGTTCTTATTGACGACCAGCGTCCAGTGATCGCGCGCGGGAATCGGATATACCGTGTAGGCCCCGATCGGAATCATCGAGCTTCCCAGAGTAAGTTGCGCCTCGGTAAACAGAGTCATAGGCGCGCCACCGGGTGTCCACGGTTTTCCGTTAGCGATCTTCTCTTTGTTGGTGGCGACCGGGTTGTAGCGGACGTAGACCTGCCTTCCGTCGTCGAGATTGCAGGTCGTAGTGGACGTTGGAGCGCCACCCGATTGCGCGGCCGCCCAGGACGTTAACAATAACGATATGAGTACAGCTCTCCACACGAGAGTGGCGAACATGGTTGGCAAGCCTCCCGCGCAGAAGTGTAGCGCCCCAGAGGCTTTCAGGGGAAGGAATTTACAGGCCGGGGTGCATTTGGCCCGGGACAAGTCCCGTTCGTCGTGGGTCTTCGGTGACGTTTTCCAGGTCCCGGTCAGTTGCTACCGTCACTTGCAGGTACTGGTGCGTCAGGTACCAGCGAGGACGATTCAATCCATGGCGAAAGCGAAATTAAGAATTCTTTATGGCGAGGGCGACGACGAAATTCTGAAAACCCAGGCCGCGGCGATGGAAAAAGCCGGGCACATCGTGCAGCAGGCCGCCGGACGCAAGGCCGTCCAGGAAGCGCTAAACAAGACTGCGTTTGATCTGGTCGTCCTGGGACCCACCCTGAGTCGCAACGATCGTCATCACCTGCCCTACATGGTCAAGAAGGCCAGCGGCGAAACCAGCGTGCTCGTCATGCACGCCGATGGCAGCCGCCACCCCTATGTGGACGCCTGCACCGACACCGGTGCCAGCCTGGAGACAGTCCTGAACCGCATCGAGGCCATGAAGATCGCCGGCATGATGCCAGCAGCAGCCGCAGCAGCAGCCGGCCGCTAGCGGATCACCGAAAAGCCCGTCCGAGAGCGCTGGAGCAATGCCCGTAACAGTGCAGCCGCGAAGCGGCGGCACATGCTAGCTCAGGGCGTGCCCTGAGGGTAGTCGAAGAGCCCCAAGCCCCGGGGTACGCCACCAGAAAGGGAATCGAATCCTGGAGGAGTCTGTGTCATCGCTGACCTCCCGGGTTCTGTCCCGTTAGGGACATCTGACAATAGCCCGGCGTTTCCAACGCCGGGTAGCCGGCTAGAAGCAGACCGGCATCCCGGAGGGATGCCTGAAACTCTCGCTGCTCCGCGAACCCGCAACGCTACGAATCAAGATAGCCAACAGGTGGGAGAACGAACCGTCATCCTGCCGAGTTGCTGCGCCGCACCTTTTCCCCAGCCCGCGGAAGTGGGATTTCCCGGGTGCGGTACATCAGATCAGCCCCGCGCGCACTCGCCGCAGAAAATCCTCGCCGTCCGCCTTCGCCTGGGCAAGCGTCTTGGGCTGATTCCGGTATTCGAGTTCAATTTCCTGAAGGAATAGCTCGACCGCGTCCTTGGGCTTGAAGCCTTGCGCCACCAGTTTTCGGATCCGGGCCGTGAAGTTTTCGGTGTCCGGGGAGCTCATGCGCGTGAGATGGTCCGCGCACTTGTGATCGCGAAAGTTGGCAGCGGCCAAACGATCATAAGCCGTCCTGGCTTCGGGATCGTTTAGCAGTGTCGGCAGAGGATAATTCCATTCGCACTGGGAGCATGTCCACCCTTGGAAACTCCGGTCGGAGGTCCAGATGCTTTGTCTCTCAGTGTTCTGCTCTAGAGTGCGGTGATCTGCGCTGCGGTTGTCCACGAGCAACACGGCTCCTGCCCACAACTTGCCGGGCCCATGAGGTTCTCCTCGAATGGTAGCCGGAGCCGCCAGAGTTTGGGGCGTATCAAGAACGGTTCGGGGCGAGCGATAAAAATATCCGTCCCGCGCTCAGCCGCGTCACACCAGCTATTTCGCGAAGAAGTAGTCGAACGATTTTACCGCCGTGAACTCGTCGTCCCTGATATCGAAAACGGTGTACAGCTTCGTCACGTGGAGAACGTCATGCACTTTCTGCGTGAGATTAAGCAGCTTGAGTTCGCCTCCAGCGTTGCGCACGGTGGTGAAGCTGCCCACCAGTTCTCCGACGCCGGAACTGTCGATATAGTCCACCGCCGCCAGGTTGAGGATAATCTTCTTCTTGCCCTCAGCCACAAGGTTGCGGACAGCGCTCCGCAGATCGCCGATTTCGTCGCCGAGAACGATGCGGCCGTGGATGTCGAGGATGGTCACATGACCGACTTCGCGGGTATCAATCTTCAGCGACATAGTCACGGCCCGCTCTGAGGGCTGATGGCCGGAATGGTAGTGCCTGCAGTGGGCTAAGTCAATCATTCCTTCGGCTTGGCAGTGCAGTTTGAGAAGAACGATTCGTATCAGGGCTTCGCTTCAGCGATGCCGCAAAATCAATCTCGGCTTCAACCGCAGCGGGATGCTATCGCCAAGGAAGTGAGTCTTTCAGCAAACTATTTAGCCGTCCGGGTTTGCCTCGCCACCCCGATAGGGCTTAGGCCCGACTCTGCGTTCCCTGCTGGTGTGGCACACCACTTCCTTCGGCTTGGCCACGGAGCACGTACTGACTGGACTCCCAAAGGAACTTAGGACACGCTTCGGTCAGTGTCTACGCAGGCCTGAACCACGTCCGCCTGGTAGTCGCGGATTTCCTGGATGGGAGAGGTGATGATGGGCGTTGGATACTCGGGGTGGCGAAATTCAAGATGCATCCCTCGACCGACATACTGCAGCTTGAGCATCGAGCCTCCCCACGTCGAACCAGCGATCGCGACCTGAACTGGGTGGGGACAGAACTCGGGGTGACCGGAGAGAAGCGCATCGCTGCCGCCCAGCAGCACCGCCGTGTAGCAATGGTGCATGGTCTGGATCCGAAGCACCGTGGACGGAGGAAGGTCGCCGAGAAAAACTCCGCCTTCGATTTCCGACTGGACGATGCCGCGGTTCACCTCGTCAGCCAGGTTCGGGTGGGGGCTAAACATACAGGTGCCAGGAAGTAAGGGTATAGGGTTTCGGGAGCCCGGACAAGGGGACTTTAGGGAGGGCCTGCAAGCACCGGAACATGTCCCTTAGAGGCACGGAATTGGGCCGAGGTTGCAGAGAATTGCCGGCATTAGAACAATCACTTTCCTCACGGTTTGCTGCTGAAACACTCGCGATTCGTATCAGGGCTTCGCTTCAGCGATGCCAACAGTGCCGCCGAATCAGGGCCGGCTTTAGCCGCCGCGGAACGCGATCAAGGAGAAACCGAGCTTTTCATTAAACTGCTCAGCCGACCGTGCCCGCCAAGGTCCTCCGACGAAACCTCGGCGCCCCAACCCTGATAAAATAGCCGATCAAGGGGTTCCCGAAAATCCATGCCAGTTCCTGTATCACAAATGTGGACCGTGACGAGCTATGTGCTGCGGCAGAAGCTCGCCGGGCGCAAGCAATATCCGCTCGTGCTCATGCTGGAACCCTTGTTCCGCTGCAACCTGGCTTGCGCAGGCTGCGGCAAGATCCAATATCCTGCCCACATTCTGAAAAAGGATCTCACGCCGGAGGAGTGCTTCCGCGCCGTCGAAGAGTGCGGCGCGCCCATGGTCTCGATCCCCGGCGGCGAACCGCTGATGCATCCTCAAATCGGCGAGATCATCGAAGGCCTCGTCGCGCGCAAAAAATACATTTACCTTTGCACCAACGCGCTGCTGCTGAAAGAAAAGATCGACCTGTTCAAGCCGAGCAAATATCTGACCTTCAGCGTGCACTTGGACGGCCGGCGCGAAGAGCATGATTTAGCCGTGTGCCGCGAAGGCGGATACGACATCGCCGTCGACGCCGTGAAAGAAGCCCTCCGGCGCGGCTTCCGCGTCACCACCAACACCACGCTGTTCGATGGCGCCAATCCCAAGTCGGTGCGCGCCTTCTTCGACGAGATGATGGACCTGGGCGTCGAGGGCATGATGCTCTCCCCCGGCTACTCCTACGACAAGGCGCCCGACCAAAAGCACTTCCTCGGACGCGCCCGCACCCGCCGCATGTTCCGCGCGATCCTGTCGAACCGCAAAAAGAATTGGCGCTTCAATCTGTCGCCACTGTTCTTGGAATTCCTGATGGGCAAAAAGACGTATCCCTGCACGCCCTGGGGCATGCCCACCTACAACGTCTTCGGCTGGCAGAAGCCGTGTTACCTGCTGCAAGACGGCTACGCGGAAACCTTCGCCGAGCTGCTGTCCACGACCGAGTGGAGCAACTACGGCACCGAATCAGGCAATCCAGCGTGTGCGAATTGCATGGTCCACAGTGGATACGAAGCCTCAGCGGTGCACGCGACTTTCAATTCGTTGGGCGGATTCCTCGCCACGGTCAAGGGCACGCTGTTCACGCGCTACCGCGACGAAGAAGCGCTCCGTCTGCTGGAGGAACCGCAATCCGCCGTGCATCCGTTAGTGCAGATCGCGACGCCAAACGAATCCTCGTTGCAGGAAACCCGCGCCTAACCCCGATGTTTTCCTTCGTGGACCTTCGTGTCCTTTGTGGTTAGAGTTTTTGTGGTTAGAGCTTTAGAGCTATCATGACAGGCAAAGAAGCCGGACACATCGACCACGCCTCCCCGCAAGCCACCCCACCGCGCGCGAACGCAGCGAATCCCGACGCGCTCGAAGTAGCCCCCGGCACAGCCCGCGAACAACTCGAAGGCTGGATCCCGCAACTCGCCACCGAAGAAGAAATCCGCGTCGCCCTCGAGAAGGCCTTCGACTACCGCGGCGACGTAACCATCACCCGCAAAGACGGATCGAAAATCGAAGGTTACCTCTTCGACCGCCGCTCCGGCGGAACGCTCAAAGATTCTCTCGTCCGCCTCTACCCGAAGACCTCGAACGAGAAAGTCTCCATCGCCTACGCGGATATCGCAGCCCTGGCCTTCACCGGACGCGACACCGCCGCTGGCCGCAGTTGGGAAGCCTGGATGAAAAAGTACGCCGAGAAAAAAGCCGCCGGCGAAAAAGACCTAAGCCTGCATCCCGAGCCGCTCGAATAATCCAGTACTTAGAGAGGCCCTGTCATCCTGAGCGAAGTCGTTGCTAGAGCGAAGCGAAAGCAACGGCGTAGTCGAAGGACCCCGGGCTCATACGCACAAAAAAGAGCCCAGACAGGAATTTCTGCTACTTCCCGCCAACACCAAAACTAAGCCCGTCAATCAACTCCTCAACCTCGTCGTCGGTCCCGCCAATCACCGTAATCGACACCGCGTACCCGTGAGCCAGCAACGCAAGTGTCGACTGCCGCATGACGCGCGATCCCACATCCTTGTGAAAGTCACCGCGGACCAGCGTCTTCGTCCCGATGGCAATCTCATAGGGCTTCTCGTCCACCGTGAACCCCTGCGCCTTGGCCACTTCGGTCAGAGGTCCGAAATACTGCGCAGCATCTTTCAGTCCCGGGTACGAAGCGGCGTTTTCCGCGGCAATGAGGATCGAAGAATTCACTTCCTCTCCCTTCGCCTCCGGAGGCCGCGAGAACGCAGCCAGCAGCACCTTCGCCCCAGCGCTTGACGCCGGATGCGCAGCCGCCTCAGTTGCATTTTCTTTTTCTTCCTCGCGCGCGTTCAGCTCGTCAGTACGCAGCACCCAACCGGGAGGAATTTTGCACGACAGCGCCAGGGTCTTGTTCCGATAGACGGCATCGGTCACGGCGCCGGCATTGATGCCAGAGTCGGCCATGGCGACGGGCTTCTTAACGTGTTTGGCGGACGACGAGGATGACGCCGGCGGAGATTGCGCGCTCTGCGCGTGGAGTGCTCCCACCGGCAGCGCAATGCAGATCAGGAACAACACGAAACGCCGAGGCCGGCGGAAGATCATTCTACGATGTTACTCGAACCACTCAACCGATGCTGAGGTCTGTCGTTCTGAGCGAAGCGAAAGCTTGCTCTGGGTGCCCCATTTCTCGCGCGTTCTTTGCGCGAGAAATGGGGATTGTCGACAGAGCGCAGCCGAAGGGGACCCCTTGCAAGCCGTCACTACCGGCGGCCTGCGAGGGAGTTCCGACCACTGCTTCGTTGCCTTTCGTCGGGCTAGTCAGACGTTCTCAAGCCGCCTTGCCCATCACCGGCTGCGCACAATGCGCGCAACGCCGCGCGTCGATCGGAATCTCACTCAGGCACTCCGGACATTTCTTCGTCGTCGGATCAGCCGGCGCCGGATCCTTCCGCATCCGCGCCACCAGCGCGTTGATTGGTGTAACCACAAAGAAGTACACTGCCGCCGCGGTCAGCAGGAACGAGACGGCAGCGTTGACGAAGTCTCCTACGTTGAACTGACCTCCATGAACCGTGAAGCTGAGGTTAGCGAACTGCTCTCCCTTGCCCACTGCGGCTGTAATCAAGGGCGTGAGAAGGTCTTTCGTGAATGCTCCAACCACACTCGCAAACGCAGCCCCAATCACAACGCCCACTGCCATATCCACAACATTTCCACGCAGAATGAATTTCTTGAATCCGCTTAACATAACGTCGCCCTCCGAAATTGAATTGCGAGCCAATGTAAGACACGCCCGCAGCGCGGTCAAGCCCGCCGGCCCTTGGTGGCATCTCAGTTCACTGTAATGTC
>Ga0116221_1001228_pt1 | contig 17265 bp, 11 predicted proteins | sample Sb_taG_5_FD_88965 | JGI IMG/M metagenome (GOLD analysis project Ga0116221, IMG submission 88965) | Peat soil microbial communities from Weissenstadt, Germany - Sb_50d_8_FC metaG | ecosystem: Environmental > Terrestrial > Soil > Wetlands > Peat | place: Germany: Weissenstadt | collected 2010-09-21 | reverse complement strand
GGAATCGCAATTGGAAGAATCTCCGGAGCTGGTATATAAACTACTTTAAGAATCGCTCAGGAAGAAAACCAGACGGCCCCATTCAGAGTATTTTCAGGCAGCCGGGACTACAGTGGCGGCATTGTCTTCCCGCAAACGTCAATGGGAAAAGCTGGATTGGAATGACCACGCGTGAAAACGCATCACCGCGTCTTGCTGGGAGAACGGCGCCGATCGTCGCATTCGCGGTTTTGGAACCGTGGAAGATTTGGCTTCGGCTCGAGAGGCTGCTCCCGCAGGGGCGGCGACCAAAGGACACAATAAAGCAATCATGAACTTGAGGCGCATGCCGCTATTTGTATCGTTCGCCCTGCTCGTCGTCGTAGTGGGCGGATGCCCTTCCCGTCTCGCGGCTCAATCCTCAACGACCGCCGGCTTGAAGGGAACGGTATCGGACTCAGCCGGCGCTGCCGTACCGGCCGCGACCGTCGCGCTCATCAACGATGCAACGAATCAAACGCTTAGAACGACGACGGATATGAACGGCAGCTACGGCTTTTCACTGCTCGCACCCGGCACGTACCGAGTCGAATTTTCAGCGCAAGCCTTCAAGACTTCTCAATTGGCGTCCCTGGCCGTGAACGTCTCTGAGATTCCAGTACTGGACGCCACGTTACAAGCTGGCGCGCCAGCGGAGCAGGTTTCGTGTCAGTGCCGAGTAACCCAGACTGCGACTTCCTCGACAGGCACTTTGATTGACAGCAAGACGCTAACGGGAGTTCCTCTGACTACGCGCAACTCTACGCAAGTGATGTCCATGTCTTCAGGCTCCGCTTCCGACGTGAATAACGCAGGAACCCTGGGAAGGGGTACGCAGACATTTAATGTGAACGGAAATACCACCGTAGGTACGTACACGGTAGACGGCGCTGCGGCGGGCAGTTCAGTACCCAATCCTGACGCCATTTCGGAATTCAAGATCCAGACTTCGCAATATGATGCCGTATACGGCGCCAATGTTCCGAACACTAACCTGATCACCAGGTCTGGGGCGAACGATTTTCATGGCGACCTCTGGGAGTTCGTGCGCAACGACATTTTCAACGCGAATGACTTCTTCTTGAATGCGGGTGGACGGCCTCGTCCGAACCTGAAACAGAATCAATTCGGGGGCACGGTTGTCGGAAAAATGAAGAGAAACAAATTGTTCTTCTTCGGGTCCTTCCAGGCAACCCGGCAGGTGAACGGACTGGATCCCACCTCATTGTCCACCCTCATCCTCCCCCCACTGACCAACGACCGTTCAGCGGCAACCATTGGGTCGCAGTTCTGCCCCGCAAATAAGGCTCCTTCCCTGATGTCCAAATATTCGACGTTCGCCGGGGGAACCCAAGTAGTCTGCGATGGCTCGAATATCAATCCGGTGGCTCTTACTTTGCTGCAAATGAAACTGCCAGACGGCACCTATCTGGTCCCCACGCCACAGAGTATTCTCACGAGCGGCCGCAACGCCGGCCTCGGATCCTATTCGATAAGCCTTCCTTCCACATTTCATGAGAACCAATATATCGCCAACGTGGATGCCGCGATTTCCACCAAGCAGAATCTTATCGGGCGAGTATTGATAACTGGCGTTCACCAGGTTCGGTCTCTCAGCGCTCCCTATGGGATCAACCCTGGTCCGCAATTTGTTCCCGGGTCTCCGCACGGTTTCAGACCGAGGGACTACATCGCCAGCCTCAAGCTGACTTCCATCTTGACCAGCAATATCGTGAATGAAGCCTGGGCGGCCTATACCGAAGACGACGCAGTTGGCGATAGCCGGGGAGTCCCGCCGGCCGCATCGGTAGGCGTGACGCCATTAGACCAGTTCTTCCCAGTGCCACCAGAAATTCAGGTGCTCGGGCCGCTGGGAAGTTTTCGATTCTTGGGGAATATGGCGAGCGACACATTGACCAAAACCGTGACGTATCAGTGGGCGGATAATATTTCCTGGTCTCACGGCAAGCATACCACCCGCATGGGAGTATTCGGAGACACGCAATCGAATTTCGAAGACAACACCGGGGCAGCGAAAGGAAAGATTGTCGTTCAGAACTTCGAGGACTTCCTCCTCGGGCAGAGTGCAGCGCAGAACGGAAGTCCCTTGGGCCGCAGCAACATCCAAAGCATTCAAGCCAGCGTGGGTGTGGGACCGCTCGGTGAGCTCCAGATTCAGTACCGGAACTTTTATAGCTCCGCATTTGTTGAGGACGACATCAAAGTGAACTCGCGGTTCACCTTCAATTTAGGTCTGCGATGGGAATATATTGGCCCGTCTCTAGACACCGATGGGACGATTGGCAATGTTTGGCCCTACCTATTGAGCCCGGTTCCCATTCCACCTGCTTCCGGCACGCTCGCCGGATATACTGTCGCCGCCAATTACAACCCTAAACTGATTAATCCCTACACGGGCCAGCCCTTCGGACCGCTCCCTCCGGGCGTTGCTATGCACTCCACGAAGAGTTTTTACCAGAACGGCACCCCGCTTGACACCTTTGCTCCGAGGATTGGTTTTGCGTGGCAACCTGGAGGCCTGCTGAGCCGTGCTTCCATTCGCGGTGGGTATGGTTGGTTCTACCAAGCGGCCCCGTACAGTGGGAACGCTTCGAGTACCCCGCTGTTCGCATTGCCGCCATTCGCTCAGGGGTTTAGCAATACGGACGCGAGCAATGATTTGTCGACGCTGCAGAAACCTTTTCCGACCGCGACGCTGGGCTTCGTCCCACGAACGCCAACCTCTGAACTTTCTGACCGTGTAGCCGGCCCTGTGTACAGAATTCCGAACCTTCAGCAATGGAATGTCAATGCGCAATACAGCCTCTCACCTACTTTTTCGCTGGACCTGGGATATGTCGGCTCGTACGGGAGCCACCTCCTGCTCTCACACGTTTTGAACCAACCCTTCCTGGCCAGTCCGACCGCTCCTGTAAATTGCGGCTACGATGGTATCGCCACCGATTGCATCACCACGAACACGTCCCGAAACGCAAAGCTGCGCGTGCCCACCCTGGGCGAGACGCCGACCGCTTTGGCTGAAAACAATTACATTGGAGTTTCCTGGTACCACAGCATGCAAGCGACGCTCAGAAAACGGGTATCCCATGGCCTGACGTTTCAAGCTGCTTACACTTTCTCCAAAGCCGAGAACGATACGACCGTCTACAACGATCAGAACAATCTTTCCCTCGATTGGGCTCGCGCAACTTTCGATCGCACGCACCGTTTCATCGCCAATTACGATTATCAACTGCCCGCTCCCAGGCAGAGGAACGGTTTCGAGGGCTCAATGCTGACAGGATGGTCGCTCGCTGGAATCATCATCATCCAGAGCGGATTGCCTATGACCCTTACTGATCCCAAGGGAGGAGGAGTGTATGGCGGCGCCGGTCCCTCCACCATTACGCTCTGTCCCGGCGAATCCAATTCGAGTCTGGTGACATCGGGCAGGGATCAAACCAGATTGAGCAATTGGTTTAATGCGGGCCCAACGGTGATCTGTCCCGCACCGGCAGTCGGTCCCGACGGGTCGACTGGATATGGAAATACCGGGCTGAATATCATCACCGGACCGGGACAATTCAACACGGATTTTTCCCTCGGCAAAGTAACGACGGTAGGGGGTATCCGGGAGAATGCGCAACTTGCATTCCGCGTCGAATTTTACAACGCCTTCAATCACCCTCAGTTCGCTAACCCAGGGACGACTTATGGGACGGCAAACTTCGGGGTCATTACCCAGAGTTCGGTCGCTCCGCGGCTCATTCAATTTGGCTTCAAGTACTTATTCTGAACGTCATACGATTTTTCAGATCATGAATCCGGGACCGGCCTTACGGGGAAAAGATCAGGAGCAAGAAAGTGCGAAACCTAAAAATATTGGCAGCGCTGATCGCTACGCTCTTTCCTGCTCTGGCGTTTGGACAGGCGGCTCAGTCCAATCGCCCTCAGAGCAAGCGAGCCTCTTCCGAGCGGGGCAAAGCGCTTTTCTCCGAATACTGCGCCTCCTGCCACGGCGTTTCGGGGAAGGGTGACGGTCCCGCAGCCTCGGCGCTGAAAATTCCTCCAGCGGACCTGACCTCTCTGGCAAAGCGGAACAAAGGACAATTTCCTTCCTTGAGAGTGATGCAGGCGATTAAGGCTGGGCCGAGCGTTTCAGCGCACGGTTCAGAAATTATGCCGGTTTGGGGACCTATTTTCCTGCGGGGAGATGACTCGGAGACCGCGGGCCAGGCGCCTCCCCAAACCCCGGTTGGCGCGGCTGAAGAAAGTGGGCAGCAAGGCCGCCACGGGGCAACAGCGGCCGAAGTGCAATTGCGGATCTACAATCTAACGGAATACATCGGGACCTTGCAGGTGAAATAAGCGGCATTCTGGACTTGCACCCCTGGTGCTGACACTCTCCCCTCATTGAATTCGACCTGTTCCTGGAATAACTTGACTATTCCTCGCCAAATGGGATATGTGGGGAAGATAAAAGGGCTGGTTTCATACCTATCGTCCCAGGTCAGCCCCGATTGATACACATAGATAGTGAGTGGGTATTTCGATCCATTTATTTGCCTCCTCATAAGAAATGAGGCTTTATGAACCGCCCTTTTACCCGGCAAGGAACTGCCGTTCCTCCGCCGCCTTCGATGCCGTTTCCGCTTCGACCCGCCGCGCCGACTCAGACACAGCCTGAATTTGGAAGCTGGTGGGACCACATGATGGTGCGGCTGATTTTTTCGATCGCGTGCATCGCGGCCGGATACCATTTTCATCCGTTCGGTTTGTCAAAGTACGTTGCGGCAGGCGTTGGCCTGGCATTCGCTATTTCCGTTTTCCTGTTTGAGATTCGTCTGCAGCGCGCCAGCCTGCGCCGCCTGATCGGGGCGGCGATCGGCTCGATTCTGGGCATTCTGGGCTCGTATCTGATGGGCCTGGTGCTGGCCCGCACCTCGATCCCGGAGGGCTCGCGGTCCTTCCTGGACGTCGGGCTGCTCCTGGTGATGACGTACATTGGCCTGGTGATTGGAGCGAACAAGGGAGACATGCTCAACCTCGCGGCCCTCGGCGGGTTGTTCGGCAGCGAACGCAGCACGCGGCGGATGCCCAAGGTGCTCGACACCAGCGTCATCATCGACGGCCGCATCGCGGACATTTGCGAGGCCCATTTTCTGGACGGCGTCATGCTGATCCCGCAATTCGTGCTGCGCGAGTTGCAATTCGTGGCCGATTCCGCCGATTCGCTGAAACGCCAGCGAGGCCGCCGCGGCCTCGAAGTGCTGCAACGCATCCAGAAGATGCCGCATCTCGAAGTCGAAATCGCGGACGACGATTTCCCCAACATCGCCGACGTGGACTTGAAACTCATCGAGCTGGCCAAGCGCTACGACGGAAAAATTATTACGAACGATTACAATCTGAACAAGGTCGCCTCGCTCCAGGGCATCGAAATTCTGAACGTCAATCAGCTGGCCAACGCGCTGAAGCCGGTCGTCCTGCCCGGAGAAACGATGCGCGTTTTTATCCTGCGCGAGGGCAAGGAATACAATCAGGGCGTGGCCTATCTCGATGATGGAACCATGGTCGTGGTCGACGGCGCGCGCCGCATGATCAATAAGACCATAGACATCACGGTGACTTCAGTCCATCAAACCACGGCGGGAAAGATGATTTTCGGACGGATCGACGAGCGTACCGAATTGCAGAGCGCGCGCGTTTCGCAGCCCCATGCCGTCAACGACGTGCCACGCCAGGTCGAGAATGGCGGCCGTCACAGCGAAACTGTGCCCAGCGGCGAGCGTCTGCCTCGCCCCGTAGTTCCAGACCCTACCCGCGAGACGGAATGAGTTTCGATGGCGACGCCCATGTCATGCGGGCGCTTATGTGCGAAGCAGTAGGACAGCCATTCTTGGCTGTCCGCTTTAGCCCTATCGAGCCTGTGCGGGACAGCCAAGAGTGGCTGTCCTAAAAAACAATTTTTCCCACCATCCGCGAGGCTCATTACTTGCCTGGCGAATCTGTCTGCGCTACCCTCGCAGTTTCGAAAATTCCATTTGTGCCGGTGCAGGAAAGGATCGTTGAATCGTGACTCCTTCTAAAAAACTTTCAGATCGCCGCGCTTTTTTGAGCTTCCTGGCGGCCAGTCCCGTTCTGGCGTACGCCGGCTTTTCTTCTCGCTGGATCGAAGAGGTTCTGGCGGCGCCCGTGCCTCAGCAGAATGAAGTCGTCATCAAATCGGTGAAGGAAGCGCTGAACGTTTTTGATTTTGACGCCGCCGCGCGCGTAAAACTCACGCCCGCTCATTACGAGTTCATCACGGACGGCTCCTTCAATAACGAAACGCTGCGCGCCAATCGCGATGGATTTTTGAAATACGAAGTCCGCCTGCGCCGCCTCACCGGCATCACCAAAGTCGATCAATCCGTCAAGATTTTCGGCAAGGCCTGGGAATCGCCGATCTTCTTCGCTCCTGTCGGAAGAATGAACGCCTACTATCCCGACGGCGCCGTCGTCGTGGCACAGGCGGCCAAAGCGACGCGCACGCTGCAAGTGCTGGCGGGATCGGCTGCGGTCATCATTGATCCCCGTGGGGTTGAAAGAGTGGTCGAGGCGCGCGGCGAGCCGATGTGGATCGCGGGACTCGGAAGCAGCATGGACGAAAAAATGCTCCGCCGCTTCGAGGCGACCGGTTGCCCCGTGCTGGTCTGGACCATCGACGACGGCGGAGCCAACACGATCGGCGCAAAATCGGTGCAACGCGTTGGCGTCCGCGACCTCGACCGCGAAGCCGACGATCGCTGCGTTGGCTGCCATGCCAACCTTCCCAAAATCACGCGGATCACGAAGGACACGCCCATGGACGTGCTCGGCGCGATTGGAGCTCTCCAGGGTGAGACCAGCGTGAAGCTCAACTGGGACGATGTGAAGCGTGTCCGCGATATGACGAAAATGAAAATCATCCTCAAGGGCGTCGTGGCGGGCGAGGACGCGGCGCTGGCCGTGAAGCACGGTGTCGACGGCATCATCGTTTCCAATCACGGCGGCCACGAAGACGCAAGCGCCCGCGGAACGATTGAATGCCTGCCGGAAGTTTTGTCGGGCGCCGCGGGAAAAATTCCGGTGCTCATCGACAGCGGATTCCGCGGCGGCGCGGACGCCTTCAAAGCGCTGGCGCTCGGCGCCACCGCCGTTGGGATCGGGCGTCCGCATATTTGGGCGCTTTCTTCGTTCGGGCAGGAAGGCGTCGAAACGGTGGTCGCAATTTTGCGCCGCGAATTGCAAGCCATCATGGCGCAGACGGGCGCGGCTTCAATCGCGCAGATTCGGCGCGACTCGCTCGTTCCGCGCGGTTGAGTAGCACAGCCACTCTTGTCTGTGAGCCTTTGTTGAGTTCCGCAAAAACCGCACAGCCAAGATTGGCTGTGCTACTCGATCCGCGAACAATTTGCGAATGGGTTTTGCAGAGGAGCGTAAGAGCATGACCAAGAATGATCCCAAAAATGCGGCCGTGCCGCGCAGAGGATTTATTCAAAAGGCCGCCGCGGGCCTCGGCGCCGCTGCCCTCGGCAGCATTGGCGCGAAAGAGACGCATGCCGCGAAGCTCGAAAGGCATTGGGACCTCGCCGCCGACGTCGTCGTGGTCGGTTCCGGCGCCGCCGGACTTCCGGCCTCAATTTCCGCCGCCGAGCAGGGAGCCTCCGTCATTGTGGTCGAGCAGAACTACGACATTGGCGGGCATGGAATCGAGAGCGGTGGCAACATTGCTCTCGGCGGTGGCACGAGCCTGCAAAAAAAATACGGCATTGAAGATTCACCCGACCGCATGTTCGAGGATCTCGTCAACTGGCACGATTACCGCTTCAGCGACAGGGAAATTGTGCGCGCGTTCTGCGACGAAAGTGTGGCGACTTTTGATTTTTTGCTGGCGCACGGCGTTCAATTCCCCGATCGATCTCCCGGCGGAGCCGACGGCGGCCCGCAAAACGTGAAGCGCGCGCAAACCGTGACCTGGACGGGAGAGGTGAGCGCGTATTCTCCGACCGGAGGGAACGGCACCGCGCTCATTCGTCCGCTCGAAGCGAGCGCAAAAAAGCTCGGAGTGCAAATACTTTTGCGGCACAGCATGACGGGCCTTGTAAGGGAGGAGCAATTCTCGGGCAGAGTTCTCGGAATCACCGCGACGCACGAAGGCAAGACGTTGAACATTCAGGGAAAAAGGGGCGTAGTCCTCAGCACGGGCGGGCACACCAGCAACGTGAACTTCCGCAGAATGTTCGATCCGCGCCTCACCGAGGAATATCAAGTGGTCGGAGAGCCCTATTCGCGGCAATCGGGCGATGGAGAAATTGCAGCGATGCAGGTTGGCGCGTCACTCTGGGGAGCGGCGTGCCAAACGGTCGAGACGCAAGCGCGCTCGCACATTTTTGAGAAGCCATACGTGATCGGCAATCAATACGGCTACCCGCAGGGCGGTGGAAAACGGAATGAGAACATAAGAAACAGTCCCGTCAAGGGCATCGCACGCGCCATCGGCTTGCAGGTGGCGGACTATCAGAATCTCATCCAGGTCAATCAAGTGGGCCGGCGATTTGTGAATGAGTTTGCGACGGGATTTGACTGGTGGAATCCGTGCCTGGAAATGAACGGCGCGAAAGGCGAAGGAGGCGGTCCGATCTGGGCCATCTTTGACGCGGACGGGGCGAAGCGGGAGGGCTGGACTTTAGCGCCGCCTTTCGTGGATCCCGACGGCTGGTTTTTTACCGCAAACACGCTGCGTGAACTCGCCGGCAAAATTGTCAGCAAATACCAGAAGGAGCCCATGCCCGCCGCCGCTCTTGAGGCAACGGTCGCCCGGTACAATTCTTTCGTGGACAAGGGAAGAGACGAAGACTTCGGAAAGCCCGTACCGATGCACAAGATTCAAACGGCGCCGTTTTATGCCGCGTGGTCCACGCCATGCATTCACGATTGTCTTTCCGGCTTGCGCATCAATGCGAAGGCTCAGGTTATCGATTTGTGGGGGAAGGCCGTTCCAGGTCTCTACTGCGCAGGAGAAACGTCGGGCGGATTTAACCAGCATGGCCTGGCGAAATCCCTAACCTTCGGACGCATCGCGGGCCGCGAAGCGTCGAAATCCGCAACGCATTCGTAGGATAGGCTTCACAGGCTGTCCTACTTTGCCTGCTGCTGCCAATTCTTGACCGGCAATTCCGGAATGGCCGCGCCATCTTTCCGCGGGTCGGACGCTCCGTAATTCACGCCGGTTGCATAATCGCGCATCACAGCCTGCCCGCCGCCGAACGCATCCGAAAAACCGTTGTGCATCGAGAGTTTGTGGCCCTTGGCTTCTAGTTCGGCCTTTACATTGCCGGGCACGCGATTTTCGAGCAGCACGTCGCATCCTGTAAAAGTGGGCTTCGTGAATCGCGTCGTCTCGAGAGCCGCCTGAATGTTCTGGTTGAAATCCACGACGTGCGAGACGAATTGCGCGTGCGCCTGCGCCTGGTTCCATCCGGCCATGATGCCGAACGCGATCCGGATCTGGTCCTTCTCCATGAACGCCGGAATAATCGTGTGCAGCGGCCGCTTATGTCCCGCAATCGCATTTGGCGACGCGGGATCGAGGCTGAAGAGCGCCCCGCGATCGTGCAGAACAAATCCGGTGCCGTCGGCGACGAGTCCCGAGCCGAATTCCGCATAGTTGGATTCGATGAACGAAACCATGTTGCCTTCGCGATCCACAACGCTCAGATAAATCGTATCGCCCCCGCTGGGAACGGGCGTGCCCGGCCCCGCCTCGCAGTTCGCGTGGTCCATGTCGATCAACTTGGCGCGCTCGGCGGCGTACGGTTTGGAAAGCATTCCACTCACCGGAGGCTTCGAAGCTTTGGGGTCGCCGATGTAGCGGAGCAAATCGGCGTAGGCCAGTTTCTTCGCTTCGATCTGAACGTGCAAGGCGCGCGTTGAATTGAGCCCGTACGAGTGCAGGTCAAACTGCTCCATGAGATTGAGCATTTCAAGCGCGGCGATGCCTTGCGAGTTGGGCGGCATCTCGTAGACCGTCCAGCCTCGGTACGTCGTCGAGATCGGCTCGACCCACTCGCTCGAGTAATCGAAGAAATCTTTCGCCGTGAGCGCGCCGCCGTGCCGCGCCGATAGCGCCAGAATGCGCTTGGTAATTTCTCCGCGATAGAAAGCGTCGCGCCCGCCCTGGGAAATTTGTTGCAGCGACCAGGCGAGATCGGGATTGCGAAAGACCTCGCCCATGCGCGGCGCGCGGTCGGAAATCAGAAATGTGTGTGCCGCGGCCTCGTTGTCGCGCAGCAGATCGACATTCGACGCGAAATGCAGCGCAATCCACTCCGTCACGGGAAAACCGTCCTGCGCGATTTGAATCGCCGGGGCCAGCACTTCATTCAATTTCTTCTTGCCGAACCGGTCGAGAAGCTTCTGCCATCCATCGACGGCGCCGGGAACGGTGACGGGCTCGATCCCGCGCCCCGGCATTTCGCGCAAGCCCTTCTCGCGCAGCCGCTCGACCGACTGCGCGGCGGGCGCCCAGCCGCTGGCGTTCAAGCCGTAATATTTTCCGCTCTTCGCGTCATACACAATCGCGAACAAATCTCCGCCGATGCCGTTCCACATCGGCGCCACCACGGTCATGACGGCGTGCGCCGCAATCGCCGCATCCACCGCGTTGCCGCCGCGCTCCAGAATCGCGGCGCCCGCTTGCGATGCCAGCGGAGATTCCGAGGCCACAATCCCGGTCTGCGAGATCACCATCGAGCGTCCCTGACCGCGATCTTGCGCCATGGCGTTCTCCCGATTCATCCCAAATGCGAGAAAACCCGCAATCAGAACCAACATGAAATGTATTTGGTGTCTTCGCATTGGCGAATGGTGTCTAGGCAAGTTCAAATGTAAATGTATTTGTAGCGCCCGCCTTCAGGCGGGCACTCTAGCTTCAAGCACATGCTCGCCTGAAGGCGAGCGCTACAGAGTCTGGTCCTGAATTGTCAGACAGGGCCTGAAGGCTTAAAAATATTTTTCCGCAACAGACTACGAAGCCGGCACAACCATCGCCAGCAGCCTCTTAGGCCCTTCGCCGACTTTCACGGTCGCGGCCACTTGCTGCGTTTTCGTGTCGATGATGGACGTGCTGTTGCTGCCGCTATTGCTCACCGTCGCATACTTGCCGTCGGGAGAAAACGCGATCCAGTTCGGGCACATGCCCGTGGATATTTCCTTGGAAAACTTTTTCGTGGCGATGTCATAGACGTAGACGCCGCCGTCGGAAAGGCTCGTGACCCACAGTTCTTTTCCATTGGGCGTAAGCGCCAGCCCGTGCGTCTCCGTGTGGGGCTCCAGCTCGCAATCCGCGGGCGGCGCGGGCGGCAGGTCCACGCGCGCGATCTCCTTCTTGTCGGGAATGTTCACGATCTCGAAGCCGTGAAAATCGGAGAGCGCGACGTACAATGTTTTTTCATCCTTGGACACGGCGTAAGGCCGCGGAATCCCGCCGACCGGAATCTTGTCCGTGTATTCCATTTTCTTGAGGTCGATGCGGTTGATCTGGTTTTCGCCCATGGAAGAAATGTACAGGACGTCGTTGCGTCCCGTGTTGTAGGCGTTGTGCGGCTTCTTCACCGGCAATTCCTTGACGACTTTCCCCATCGGAATGTCGACAATGACGACGGTGTCCCCGCTGCGATTCGGCACGGCCACGTAGTGCCCGTCGGGCGTCGAGGCGCACTGGTTCGGCACGCCAGGCAGGGGAATCGTCGCGGTCACTTCGTTGGTCGCCGTGTCGATCACCTTGAGAGTTCTCTCCGATTCAATCGTGGTGAAGAGTTTCTGTCCGTCCGCCTGAGCGCACACGCCATGCACGCGCTTCCCGACTTTGATCGTCCCGATCGGTTTGAGGGTGCCGAGGTCGATCATGGTAATGTCATCGCCCAGGCTGTTCGTAACGTAAGCCTTCATGGTCCCCGTTTTTGCCGGAACCACTCTGCTCAGTCCAAACGCCGACAACGCCAGAACCGCCATCACCAGCCATCGTGTGCGTGCGTTCATCGCGTGTCTCCAGTTCTCTCTCTATCAAGGTTGCGGGTGAGCCGATTATACTGCCAAATTGCGCGACTTTCCTAGCGTCCCTTGCGGATGGTAGCGTCCTGGACTTAGAGGAATATGATGAAGACGGGTCTGGATTTGTAAGGTAGCTGGATTTGCCGGATAGGAGGTCGGGCCTTCAGGCCCGACGATCTGCGCCGCCTAGAAAGGGCTTTTAAGCCCTGAAGCTTCAGGGGCTGAAGCCCCCGATCGCACGACCCAGAATGTCGGAGCTGAAGCTCCGACCTCCTGAAGATCAAGATCATTTGAAAGATTTGCGGATAACTCATGGACCTTCACGATTGGAACAAACGCTACCGCCTGCGCGAACGCCCCGCGGAAGATTTGGACGCTGCGCCCACGCCTCTCCTCGTGGAAACCGCGTCAGCGCTGGCGCCCGGCAAGGCGCCCCGCAAAGCTTTGGACCTCGCCTGCGGCGCGGGCCGGAATGCACTCTGGCTTGCGGAACACGGCTGGGAAGTCACGGCTGTAGACGGCGCGGCTGCGGCCATCGAAATTCTGCGGACCCGCGCGAAGGGGCGCGGCCTGAAGATCAACGCAGTCGTCGCCGATCTCGAAAAAGGCGAATTCGAGATCGAACCTTCCCGCTGGGACCTCGTCGCGATGTGCTACTACCTGCAGAGAAATCTTTTCGAGCCGGCCAAGCGCGGCGTCGCCCCCAGCGGCCTCCTGATTTCCATCGTCCACATGACCGAGCCCGGCGAAGAAGACGGCCCGCACCGTTTGCGTCCCGGCCAGCTGGAGAAATATTTCGCAGGCTGGGAAATCCTTTACCGCCACGAAGGAAAAGCAACCGACCCGGCCCACCACCGCGCCGTCGCCGAAATTGTCGCCCGCCGCCCGCTTCGCTCGTAGTCGAGAGACGTGATTCGGCGACTGCTTCTTCGTGCAAACTGTCCGCTAACGTCCAACTAAGCTCAGGAGAGGACAGTTTCATTCCGTGCGGGAGGAGCAGGATTCAGGTCGATTTAACGGTCAATCTCCCTTTTGACGTGTAAGGTCCCAAAAACTTCGGCCCGTTGAAGTGAATCATGTGATCGGGATTGTCCGCGATCCAGACCTCGGTTTCCCAGGCAATATCCGCAGCGTACCTGCGAAACTCTGGAATGGCCAAAAAAGCCGTGATGTACACGCGATCTGCCTTGCAGCGCTTGAGCATCTTTTCGAGTTCTTGATGACGTTTCGGGGAAACCGGACCGTGAGATGTGACGGCCTCGATTAGGTATAGCCAATTCTTCTTCCGCATGTAGAGCACAACATCAGGAAGCTTGTCATGCTCAGTAATCGGCACGCCAATCTTCTTCAACTCTCTTTCGACATATACGATATGCTTTCGCGCTGTGTCTCCAACGTACAAGACAATCGCGCCCGGCGCGAACCGTGGACCCATCTGCTCCACAATCGCAACTTGTAAATTATTGTGCTGTCCCGGCGAGAGGTGAACGACTGAGCCATCCGGCAGCGTGAGAGGCACCCGCAGGCTCGCCCGGGATTGGCGATACGCATTCTGCAAGGAGCCGAATTCAGTGACGAACGATTTCAACTTTTTCTCAAATATTGGAGTTCCGTACGTTTTGACAAGAAGCAGCATTTCGTCAGTGAGTTGATAGACAGTCTTGCCGCTATTAGTTGGCCGGGCAGGGTCATCTGGGTTTCGGTTTACCATTCGAGCCTGCTCAAATTGATGAATCGTCTGGCGTCGAATGGTCTCCCGCGAATTGGCCGCGTAGTCTTTCCCATACCGCTCTCGCATAAACCCCATGATGTCCCAGATTCGGACCATCGGCTGGGTGGCTTTCTTCCATGAAGTACCTTTTCTGACGCCAGCAAGGGCGAGAAGGGTTAGCGCTGAACGCTCATTTTGTTGGTTGCGGGGCAGCCCCAAAGAAGAGAGAATCTTGAGCGCTTCTTCTGTTTTACTCACAGGCAGCTTCCATGAGGTACTGCCCCAAGGAACCGTTTATACCAACTGAATCTAAAACGATCTGTTCCACCGCATTACCACGAAGAACAGAAAGGGCCTGAACCTTGCGCCCGATTGCAGCGATTGTCTTGAGCGCTGGCAATGGCATGGTGCGAAGTTCTGTCGCGTTTACTTGGGTATTGCCGCTTATAGTGCGGAAGTACCGATCCAGCAACGCTGAGTTAAAAAGCGCTGCCAGCCCATAAGTTTCGTCGAGAGAAAGCGGGCGTTTGGGATGGTACACATAATTCAAATGGTTCTCCAATGCAACATAGGGACCTGCTTGAAACGCGCCGATGAAGCAGCTTGCGGTCAATCTGCGGCGTTCTTCCTTGGCACTGAAACGACGCAATAGGACATAATTCTGCGCAGGCAGCAAAAGCTTCATCGAAGCGGTGCAAACTTTGAAGGCGTTGGGGTGCTTCTTATGTGCTGTGGGCCAGAGAGTCTCGAATGGCTTGACGTTGAAAGTAGAGAGCAAAGGCGCGGCGTTGGTGTCGTTGAGGTCATGGAGTAGGAATTCCCGAGCGCGAAATGTGACGACCGGCCCCGTGGAGACTCGCAGCCCCAAGTCCGAAAATCGATCTGGCCAAGACTCTACAGCTTCCAAAATCGCAAAGTCTTCGTCCGATGCTGGCACCCGTATTATGCTGTCGCCCGTTGATCTGTCCATTACAGCGGAGGCTGGGAGGCTCCTAACATGTATGTCCTCAATCACGTTACGACCGTGGCTGGTGCTTATTGTAATGCGACTGGAAGTCCTGCCCAGCTTGCGAGACTGAGTGATGATGCTCTCCTGCAACACGTCGTGGAAAGTGTCTGTCCGCGATTCGAACAAGTGGATATGGTCCAGTGCCATCCGTTCGAAGAACCATCGTCGGAATCCACGGAAGTAGAGACCGTTACAAAAACTGCGCGGCGTGATGGCAACCATCTCGCCGCCAGGGCGGAGGATCTGGGCGGAAGCCGCCAAAAAGAATGCATAAATATTAGGCTGTCCGTGTACGACGGCATCCATGACCCTTGCATACTGGGAATTTTTGTTCAGCTTGAAATAAGGCGGGTTCATTATTACCCCGTCGACTTCCTCCAACTCCAAATCCTTATCGAAGAGGCCACGAATGACTTTGTTTGGTTTTGCTGCATCGAGAATAAAATCACTTTCGTGGACGACCGCCCTCATCGCGTGCCCGGCTCTCTCCATCTCGTTCCGGCAGTGTTCTATTGTGCGATGTAGATACGGCAGGACACCACGGTCGTTTTCAAACAGCTCTATTTCAAGGTGCAGCGGGGTGCTAATCTGACTTAATCGCTCGCAGACGGCCGCTGTCAGTGAGCCAACACCTGCACCAGGATCGAGAAGTCGGTAGCTTTTGCGCTGAGGTTTTGTGAGTAACCCCGCCATAAATCTGCATACAGCTGGCGGTGTAAAGTATTGTCCCTTCCTCTTACGCTCCTCGACGGGGGTGCGCTGTTCGTATTGATGCTGTAAATCGAGGGCAAAATCGAGCAGGCCCCTCACGACTCTCACAACCTCACTGTTCTCCGACCTTGGTACCTGTTTCTTCACAAGAATCGCCACTCCCGAATTATTCGTTCCCAACAACGCGTAGATATTGGAATGTTGCGCAAATGGGAGTTTACCGCATTTCTTGAACTGCAGGTGTCCGGACCAAATTTTGCAGAAGGACCTCTCAGCGACAAGCGCGTACCCATAGACTCCAGTACCAACCCGATTGGATGTCCGACCAGCCCCCTGCGCTCTTCTCTGCCTGTCTCCAGCGTCACTTACTTAGGTTGTCGGCGATCCCCTTCCCCACAATTTGCGTAGTCGCTTTGCCTCCAACATCGGGCGTGCGATATTCGGGGCGCGCGAGGACATCCTCGATCCTGCGCTCGATGGGGCTCGCGGCTTCGGTTTCGCCGATGTGGGCCAGCATCATGGCGGCGGACCAGATTTGGCCGATGGGATTGGCGATGCCTTTTCCGGCGATGTCCGGAGCGGAACCGTGGACCGGCTCGAACATGGAGGGTTATTTCTTCGGCGGATTCAAATTCGCGGAGGGAGCGTCAGAGCGACCAGCCGATCAATTCTTCCAGAATTTCATTCGTTCCGGCGTAGATGCGCTGCACGCGGCTGTCCATCCACATCCGTGCGATCGGATACTCGGTCATGTAGCCGTACCCGCCGTGCAACTGAACGCACTCGTCCACGACCCGGCACTGGCTCTCCGTCAGCCAGTATTTCGCCATCGCCGCCGTCACCGGGTCCAATTGGCCGGCGATAAACCGCGCCACGCAATTGTCGATGAACACCCGCCCGATCTGCGCTTCCGTCTTGCACTGCGCCAGCTTGAACCGCGCGTTCTGAAATTCTATGAGCGTCTGGCCGAACGCCTTCCGCTCCTTCGCGTATTGGATCGTGATCGCCAGGGCCCGCTCCGTCGTGGCCACCGCGCCCACGCCGATCATCAGCCGCTCGTACCGCAATTGCTCCATCATCTGCGAAAAGCCCGACCCTTCGGCCGTTCCCAGCAGGTTCGCCGCGGGGACGCGCACATCGTCGAAGAAAAGTTCGCACGTGTCGATTTCGTGCATCCCCACTTTTTCCAGCGAACTGCCCACCCGGTACCCCTTCAGATCTTTCGTCTCCACCACGATCATCGAGATGCCCCGAAAGCCCGCTACTTTGGGGTCCGTCTTCGCCGCCACGCACACGAGGCCGGCGTGCCAGCCGTTGGTGATGAATGTCTTGGAACCGCTGAGGATGTATTCATTTCCCGCGCGGCGCGCCGTCGTCTTGATCGCTTGCAAGTCCGAGCCGGCCGAAGGTTCGGTCATGGCGATCGCCCCAACCAGTTCTCCCTGCGCCATCGCCGGGAGCCACTTCTTCTTTTGCGCTTCGCTTCCGTAATTCAGAATGTAGTGCGAAACGATGCTCTGAACGCCGCATCCGAAGTTCACTCCCGCCTGCGCCAGTTCCTCGGTCACGACGGCCTGATGGGCACAAGTGCCTCCCGCGCCGCCGTATTCCTCGGGCACATCCGGCAGCAGCAGGCCGGTCTCGCCCGCCTGTTTCCAGTCCGCCGCGTCGGGCCGGTGCTGTTCGCGCCACTTGGCCTGGCGTGGCACGAATTCCTCTTTTATGAATTCGCGCAGGGCCT
>Ga0116221_1001225_pt1 | contig 17283 bp, 16 predicted proteins | sample Sb_taG_5_FD_88965 | JGI IMG/M metagenome (GOLD analysis project Ga0116221, IMG submission 88965) | Peat soil microbial communities from Weissenstadt, Germany - Sb_50d_8_FC metaG | ecosystem: Environmental > Terrestrial > Soil > Wetlands > Peat | place: Germany: Weissenstadt | collected 2010-09-21 | reverse complement strand
TAGTTTCCCTCAATCACGACCACCTCGCCCCGCGCGATCAGGCACTGGTTGACCAGCACCTCGACCTGTTCGGCGATGCCGCGGTTGAGCTCGACGATCGATCCGGTAGTCAGTTTCAGGACGTCTTTCATGGCAAGCTGCGCCTTGCCGAAGGAAATGCTGACGGGCAGATCGACATCCAGCAGGAGATCCATGGTGCGCGAGATCGCCGGCGCCGATTTGGCGGGGGCCGGCTGCGCATGCGAGGCCGGCGGCTCCGGGTGCCGTTCGGCTTCGGCCGTGGGCGGTGGCGCGGCGGCCATAGCCGCCAGTTTCGGGCTGAGGGTGAGGAGCAGGGGAGCCAGCGGGGTGTCGGCAAATTGCAGCGAAACGGACGCCCATTCGCGCACGTCCGGTTCGGGCGCGCGCTCCACGCCGGCCTCGCAGGTGACCTCCCGCCCCAGGAGAGCGCCGATCGAACGGGCCATCGCGGACAGAGACTGGCCGAGAATCTCGAACCAGGTATTCTTGGCTTCGCCGGTCTCCACGGTTTCGAGACCGGCCGCCTTGAGCGTGAGGGTTCCGGCATGTTCCCACGACGCGCGCGGCGCCGCCACCCACACCACCATCTCCGGCGACAACTGGAACGGCTGCTCCCACCACAGCATCTCAGTCTCCGGGCCGGCCCCGGTGGCTGCGGCCACTTCGGAGAGAGGCCCGCTCACGGCTTGCCAATGGACTCCCGGCCGCTGATCGGTCATGGATTCGAGAACCTGTTCCAGGCTCTCCCCCCACTGGTTGAGGAGCAGCTTCACATTCTCCGCTGAGTCCAAGCGGAATTGCCCTGGGTGCTCGACCGTGCTCATGCCGTTAACATGCCTCTTGAAGCGGGCCATTGCTCGGACAGGTGGCTCCGCAGCCTGAGAATCGCCTGGGACTTCAACTGCGAGATGCGAGACTCGTGCAGGTTGACGACCTGCGCGATCTCCCGCAAGGTCAGCTCTTCGCGATAGTAGAGGCTGAGGACGGTTCGTTCGATGGCGGGAATGCCATCGATCCCCTCCGCCAGCAGCCTCTCCAGCTCGGATTTCTCCAGAATCGTGGACGGAAGACTTTCGCGCTCATCGGGAATGTAGTGCAGCAGGTCTTTTCCCTGGTCGCCGCCGGCGTACTCCAGGCTGGCGATGTTCAGCCCGCGGATCTCCACCAGCCACTGATGATACTCTTCGAGGGAGACTTGGAGCTCCGCGGCGACCTCCTCCTCGACCGGCGACCGCTGCAGTTTCTGTTCCGCCGAGGCGATGGCCGCCTCGATCTGTTTGGCCTTGCGGCGCTTTTGCCGGGGGGCCCAATCCAGCCCTCTCAGGCTGTCCAGGATAGCCCCGCGGATCTTGTATTCCGCATAGGTTTTGAGTTTGACATTGTGGCTCGGGTCGAAGTTATCGATGGCCGAGATCAGGCCGATGACCCCGGTCGACACCAGGTCTTCCAGGCTGATGTTCTCCGGCAGCCGTTCCTGGATCCGCCGGGCAATCAGCCGCACCTGCGGCAGGTGCTCCAGGATGAGCCGTTCCCGCTCGTCGTCGCTAATCATTTCGGACACCGCGTACGAGTACATATGCTTCCGCCATGAGCCCTTCCATCGGCCCTTCCTACGCTGCGCTCAACACCTGGCCGCGCTGACCCTTGAGGATCAGATCCACCAGGCCATTCCGGCTGGCAGCCTGCAGGTCTTCCGGGATGCGTTGTCCGGTGGTAAAGAAGGACAACGGTTTACCGGTTCGGCTGGCTTCGTTGAAAATCGGCCCGAACGAACCGGTTTCATCGAGCCGGGTAAACAACAGGCGCTGCGGCCCGAAGACCTCAAACGAATCGACCACATGGGATAGATCGGCAGATTTCATCGATGACGACACGACCAGTTGCGTGTCGATATCGCCGCGCGCGGAAAGAAACTGCGCCAGGCCGGCCGCGCTGTCCATGTCTCCCGCAGCGACCCCTGGGGTGTCGATGAAGATCAACTCTTTCCCGCGGTTCTCCTCGATGGCCTGCGCGAGCGCCGTGACGGTCTCCAGCAATTGAAAGCCGACACCCAGGATGGCCGCATACGAGCGCAATTGTTCGGCGGCCGCCACGCGATAGGTATCCATCGAAAGCAGGAGCACGGGGCGCCGGCTGGCAAGCCCGTAGTTGACCGCCAGCTTCACCAGCGTGGTGGTCTTACCGGCTCCCGGCGGCCCGACCAGGGCAGTGATCCGGGTGCGCGACTCGCCCCTGCCCAGTGCGGCCTGGACCGCGAACCGCGATTCCATCTCTTCCACCAGGGCGTGTTGGAACGCGGCCGCGTCCGCCGGCGCCCGCGCACGCTTGCCTGCGGGACGAGCTCCCGCGAGGCGCGCCTCGGCCGCCTGCACGATTTCTCGAGCCAGTTCCGGCGCGACTTCGTTGGCCGTGAGCAAGGCACAGGCGTCGGAAAGATCCGGAGGGGCCCCGGCCCAGGGCGCGGACGCGAACACCGACCGCGTGATCGCCCGCCGCATGCCTTCCAGCTCCTTCTTGAGCTCCGCCACCTCTTTGGACAGCCGGTCGCCCATCGGCGGCGGCGAGGAGAGGGCCGCTGCGGCAGCCTCCGGCAGAGCATCGGCGGCGCCGGGGGAACCCGTGGCGAAGACTACTTCGTACTCGCCCAGGTGGCGGGCCTCGGGGGGCGCTTTGCGGCTGTTCATCAACATGGCGTCGGCCCCCAGCTCCTGGCTGGCCATCGCCATGGCATCTTCCACCGTGTGAGAAAAATAGGATTTGATCTTCATCGCATGGGGCCTCGATCCTTCACACGCGGGATCGTATTCTGTCTCCCAGGGATCTATCGTCAGTCGGGCCGAATTCCTGTAGGGTGGGAAGCGAACGGCGTTCAGCGGTCGGCTTTCAGCAGCCGGCAAGCGAGTCCGTGACCGGGTGCGCTCATCGCCGGCGCGCGAAAGCTGATGGCTGATCGCTGAAAGCTGATGGCTGATCGCTGAAAGCTGACAGCTTTTTTATTGAATGTTGCCCAGCGACTGCACGCGCAGCCCGGGGGGCACTTCGTTGTGCGCCAGGAAGAACAGATTGGGCAGCGTAGGCTCGCCGATCTGCCGCAGGAAATAGCGCGCCCCGGAGGAGGTAATCGCCACCACCGGGGTCTCCGGCGTGGCGACGCGGCCCGCAATCCGGTTCAGGATCTCGCGGATGGCCTGCGGCGGCAGGGTGAGATGGCTCGACTGCTCCCCATGCTCCACCGCCGATTCCACGGACTGCTCGATCGCCGGCGCGAGGAACCACGCCGGGAGCTCTCCGGAACGGTTGAGGTAGGGCTTGACGACCGTCCGGCGGATCGCCTGGCGCACGTACTCGGTCAGGAGAATCGGATTGCGCGTGGCGGTGGCCGCTTCTCCCAGCGCTTCGAGGATGGACACCGCGTCGCGAATGGACACGCGCTCGCGCAGCAGGTTTTGCAGCACGCGTTGCACCGCGGCCAGCGGCAGGAGCTTGGGGACCAGGTCTTCCACCACCTTGGGGTGCTCTACGCTGACGCGATCCAGCAGCCGCTTGGCATCCTGGCGCGAGAACAGCTCGTGGGCGTGGCGGCGGATTAGCTCGGAGAGATGCGTGCCGAGGACGCTGACGCCATCCACCACGGTGTAGCCGGCATCGCGCGCCCGCTCCGACCGTTCGGCGGGAATCCACAGCGCGCTGATGCCGAAGGCGGGCTCGCGCGTGGCCTGGCCCTCCAGGGCCCTTTCGCCTCCTGCGGGGGCGTGGCCCATGGGGATGGCCAGCTCGCAGCCTTGCGGCAGGTCGTAGCGCGCGATCTCGACGCCTTTCAGGGAAATGACGTATTCGCGGCTGCGCAGCGAGAGATTGTCGGTGACCCGCACGGGCGGCAACAGGTAGCCGAGATCGGTCGCGAGCTGCCGCCGGATGGTGGAGATGCGCCGCAGCAGCGGCGATTCCTGCGCCCCCTCCACCAGCCCCACCAGGCCCAGCCCGACCTCGATGGAAAGCGGCTCGACGCGCATCAGCGATTCCACGTTCTCCTTGGGGGCGGCCGGCTTGCCGGCCTCCGGCGCCGCGGCAGCCCGGGCGGTCTCCTTGCGGCGCATCTTCCAGGCCACGGTTCCCACTCCGCCACCCATCAGCAGAAAGGGCAGCTTGGGCATGCCGGGCAAGGCGGCCAGAGCGATCAGGACGCCGGCCGCCAGCAGCAGCGGCTGCGAGTTGGAGAGAATCTGGCGCTGGAATTCCGCGCCCAGCCGGCCATCCGCGCTGGCTCGAGTCACGATGAGGCCGCCCGAGATGGAAATCATGAGCGCCGGAATCACGGTGACCAGGCCGTCCCCGATGGTCAGGACGGTGTAGGTTTCGAGCGCCTTCTGGAAATCCATGCCGTGCTGCAGGACACCGATCAGAAAGCCCGCCACGATGTTGATGGCGGTGATGAGGATAGCGGCCACGGCATCCCGCTGCGTGAAGCGCGACGCTCCGTCCATGGCTCCGTAGAACTCGGCTTCGGCGGCCAGTTGCTTGCGGCGCCGCTTGGCCTCGGCCTCGTCGATGAGCCCGGCGTTCAGATCGGAATCGATGGACATCTGCTTGCCCGGCAGGGCGTCCAGGGTGAAGCGCGCGGTGACTTCCGAGATACGGACGGCGCCGTGGTTGATGACCACGTACTGGATGGCGATCAGCACCAGGAAGATCACCGCGCCGATCACGTAGTTGCCGCCCACCACGAAGCTGCCGAAGGCGCCGATGACTTCCCCGGCGGCGGTGGTCCCGGTGTTGCCGTTGAGCAGGATCAGCCGCGAAGAAGAAACGTTCAGGGCCAGGCGGAAGAGCGTCAACAGGAGCAGCGTGGTGGGAAACGAAGAGAACTCCACCGGCCGCACCACGTACAGCGAAACCATGAGCACGGTAACCGAGACCATGATATCCGCGACGATCAGCAGGTCCAGGACGAAGCCGGGGAGCGGGGTGATCAGGGCCATAACGATCCCCAGCACGGCGATGGGCACCGCCATCTCGCGCAGCATGCCGAGCGGCAGGGCCTCGGTCCACTTGGGGCCCGGGAGGATCGCGCCGGGCGCGGCGATGGCTTTGGCGGGTGTCATCTTTCCGACCTCTTGTGCTCAAACCTGTGATGCTCGAACCTGTGATTTTCTGGCATCGGGATCTCTAGCCGGGCAGCCTCCCGTTCATGAGCTTGAAGATGTAGGCCAGGATCTCGGCCACGGCGCGGTAGAGGTGCGGCGGAATCTCCTGGCCCACTTCGACCATCTTGTAGAGCGCCTGCGCCAGGGGCGGGTTCTCGACGATGGGCACCTGGTGTTCCAGGGCCTTCTGACGGATCCGCTGGGCCAGGTAGTTCTTGCCCTTGGCAACCACCAGGGGAGCGGCCATGCTCTCCATCCGGTAGCGAATGGCCACCGCATAGTGCGTGGGATTCACGATCACCGCGGTGGCGGTGGGCACGTCCTTCATCATCTGGCGGCGCGCCCGGTCGCGCTGCAGGCGGCGAATCCGCGCCTTCATTTGCGGATTGCCTTCCATCTCTTTCATCTCTTCCTTGAGCTCGTGCTTGCTCATGCGCAGATCCCGCTGGTGGCGCCGCATCTGGCGGAAGAGATCCACGGTCCCGAACACCAGGAATACGAACGCGGCCTTCCAGAACAGCTCCATCAGGGAAGCGCCCAGGAAGGCGAACCCGCTGGGCACGCCCTCGAGGGGGAGCGCCAGAAAGGCCTCCAGCTTGTCGCGCGCGATGGCATAGACCGCCCACAGGAACAACGGCAGCAGGACCATCGCCTGCAGGAGCGACGGCAGGTTCTGCCGGGGCAGCTCGCGCAGCTTGGCGGCGGGGTTGAGGCGCTTGAGATCCGGCGCCAGCTTCTTGAGACTCAATCCGAAACGCGTGGTGACCAGCCGGATGGCCAGCGTGGCCGCCGCCACCGCCACGCCGCCCATGGCCAGCGGCAGGAAGTGCTTCCAGAAGATCTGCCAGGCGATGTGCGAAAGTTCCTCGGCCCGGAGGTCGCCGGTGAAAGCCAGGGTAAACAGCCAGCGCGCGGTCTGGCGGAACTGGGCAAACCAGCGCGCGCCTCCGGCTCCCAAAAGGCCGAGGAAGACCATGAATTGCAGGGCTTGTACGAACTCCCGGGCAGAGGGATACTGCCCTTCCTTGCGGGCCTTTTCCAGGCGCCGCTGGGTGGGTTTCTCGGTTTGTCCGGACTTGTCCGCCATGGCTCGTCATCGGACCCGCGTCATTTAGCCGCCGCCCCCGTCCCCAGCATCTGCTGCGCCACCGAAAAGGCGCGTCCGCCGAATTCCAGAAGAATGCGTGGAAACAGCACGGCCACCCAGCTCAGCACCGCGAGCGCGGTCAGCATCTTGGCCGGGAAGGCCAGAGACAGCAATTGCAACTGCGCGTTGAGACGGCCCATCAATGCCAGCGCCACGTCCACCATCACCAGCAGCGCGACCACCGGCAGCGCCATCCGCACGCCCACCGAAAACAGGTTCGCGCCCAGCCGGATCAGCGCCTCGGCCGACGGCGGCGAGAATACATAGGTTCCCGCCGGAACTTTCTCGAGGCTCCACGCGAACAGCCGCAGGATCTCGCGGTCAAGGCCCAGGGCAAAGAACAACATGCCCGCGAACAGTTGCGAGAATACCAGCAGCACACCCGAATCGGCCTCGGTATTGGGGTCGACCGTGGAGGCGTACGCATAACCCGCCTGCAGGCCCAAGACCTGCGCCGCCAGGGCGAACGACTCCAGCACGATGGCCACCGAGACCCCGATCGCGATACCCAGCGCGGCTTCCGCCGCGGCCCAGCCGATGAGCGTGGCCGGGGTGATGCCGGATGCGCCCGCCTCCGGCCATCGGGGAAACAGGGCCAGCGTGAATCCCAGCGCCAGTGCGGCTCGTACCGGCTCGGGCGCGCCTTTGACCCCCGGCAGCGGCACGAATACCAGGGCGCCCGCGACCCGCGCCAACACCAGCAGGAAGCCGTACAGCGTCTGGGCGGAAAGCGTCAGGCTAGCGGGCATAACGGCCCAGGTCCCCCAGCAGCGAGGTCGTGTAGGACACGGTCTTCTGCAGCATCCACGGCAGGAGCAGCAGGATCCCGACCAGGAAAGCCACCAGGCGCGGGATGGTGCTGAAGGCGTTGTCCTGCATGGACGTGGCGATCTGCACCAGGCTGATCACGATCCCCGCGACGAAACCGATCGCGAGCAGCGGAGCGGCCAGCCAGAAGGTGGTCATTAGAGTCTGCCGGATGATCTGGACCACGGTTTCGGGGGTCATGAGTAGAAGCTCTTCATCAGCGATCCGACCACCAGGTTCCAACCGTCCACCAGCACGAACAGCAGGATTTTAAAGGGCGCCGAAATCATGACCGGGGGCAGTTGTACCATGCCCACCGAGAGAGTGACCGAAGCCACCACCAGGTCGATCACCAAAAACGGCAGGAACAGCACCGCGCCGATCTGAAATCCGGTCTTCAGCTCGGACAGGATATAGGCCGGCATGAGAACCGTCAGATCCAGATCCTCGGGCGAGTGCGGCGCCGGCCGGCGCGTCATCTCGACGAACAGGCGGATGTCCTTCTCGCGCGTGAAGCGCGCCAGGAAGTGGCGCAGGGGCTTGGCCCCCTGGTCCATGGCCTGCTGCGGGGTCAGCTTGCCGGACTCCATGGGCTCCCACCCCTGGTGGTACATGTCGGCGGCGACCGGCTGCATGACGACGATGGTCAGAAACAGCGCCAGCCCGAGCAGCACCTGGTTGGATGGGGTCGACTGCGTGCCCAGGGCCTGGCGCAGGAAGTGCAGCACCACCGTAATGCGCAGAAAGGGAGTGACCGACATGACCGCCGCGGGCAGCAGGGTCAGCAGGGTCAGCAGAATCACGATCTGCATGGGGACGCTGATGGTGGAGCCGTTCTTTCCGGCCGATATGCCGAGAAGGGAGAGGGGTTCTGCTGGCGAGGCCAGCGCCGGAAGGGCCGCCACGAGCGTCGCCAGGGTGCGTAACGGCTTCACTCGGCGGCCTCCCGCGAATCCTCGAGCTGGCGGCGCGGCACGCTCTCGACCAGCGTACAGCCCGCCGGCGTCGACACCAGCAGCAGCGCCCTCTCGCCCAAGCGGACAAGGTGCAGGGTGTGTTGCGGCCCCAGGGCCAGGCGTTCCAGGCACTCCAGCCTGCGCCCGGCGGTCTTGCGAGCCGGCAAAACCCCGGCGAATCCCTTGCGGCGAAGCCACCACAGCGTTGCGGCCAGCAGGGCCAGCACGGCTCCTGCCGCCGCCATCTGTTGCACGAAATCCATCGGGATCGGTCCTCTATACCAGCGGATCGCCCGCGCTACGGGCCTGCCGCCGGCGCTAATCGTCGCGGAAGTCGGTGATCCGCACGCCCAGCGTGTTTTCGATCACCACGATCTCACCGGAGCCGCACAGCACGCCCCCGATGTAGATGTCGATGTTCTCGCCGGCCGAGCGCAGCGTAGTGATCACGCTGCCCTCTTCGAGCTGCAGCACCTCGCGTGTGCGCATGATGCGCCGATCGAGCTCGACCTCGATCTCGATCGGAATCTCGCCGAGCGATGCTATCTCTTCCTGAGGAGTCATCGGCATTCTAGCGGATTAAGTTGATAGTGTCCTGGCTGATTGTGTCGGCCGTGGTGATCACCTTGGAGTTGGCCTCGTAACCGCGCTGGTACACGATCAGGTTGGTGAATTCCGTGGCGATGTCCACCGTGGAGGCCTCGATCGAGCCGCCCGAGATGGAGCCGCGGCCTCCCGTCCCGGGCATGCCGATGGAGGGCGTGGCGGTGCGCGAGCTGGGTACGAAGGCGTTGTTGCCGGCGGCTACCAGGGTATCCGCATTGGGGATGGACGCCATGGCTACCTGGCCCACCTGCACCTGCGTGCCGTCCGAATAATGCGCCAGGATCTGGCCGCCGTCCGCCAGGCCGACATCGCTCAGCTCCGCCGCCGGAGAACCGTCCTGGGAATTCGCCGAAGGCGCCGAAGGCTGGCCAAACTGCGTAATCCGCCCGACCCCGGCGCTGGTGTATGGATTCCAGCTAAGGCTCATGTCCGAGGCCCCATCCGTCAGCCCGGGAATGGAGAAGGCGATGGGGCTTCCGGATGCCGGGCTGGTCAACAGTCCATCCTGGTTGAAAGTCAGGGTGCCGCTGGCCCCCGAGATCGGAAAGGGAGTACCCGCCGTTCCGCCGCTGATATCCTCGCCCGGAATCGTAACCTGGTAACTCCAGGTATTGGCAGCGGTCTTCTGGAAATCGAGCGTCAGCACGTGGGAGGTTCCCAGGCTGTCGTAGACCGTCACCGGCGTGGTGAAGGCGCTGGTCGCGTCGGCCGTCGCGGCGGAGTTCAGGTTGAGATCCGCGGTGAAGCTCTGGGTGGCGATGGGCGCTTTGACGGAGCCTACCGGGACCACAATATTGGTGACCGCGCCATTGGTATTGATCTGGCCGGTGGTGGGATCGACCGTGGTCCATCCCAAGACCTGCTGACCGGTGTCGGTGAGCAGGTTGCCGGCCTTGTCCACCTGGAAGTTGCCCGCCCGGGTGTACTGCATGTTGCCCGAACTGTCCTGCAGGACAAAGAAGCCGTCTCCCTGGATGGCGGCATCCAGCAGCCCGGCGCTGGGTTGAATGGCGCCCTGCGTGAACTGCCTCACGGTCAAGGGAGTGCCGGTGCCAAACCCGACCTGGGTGTCGCCCAGGCCCGCTCCCAGGGACTGCGTCACCATGTCGCGGAAGCACACTTCGCTGGTCTTGAAGCCCGGCGTATTCAGGTTCGCCAGGTTGTTGCCCACCACGTCGATGGCGGTGGAGGTTGCGTTGAGCGCGGAAAGAGCGGTCGAAAATGACGTAGTAAACATGACAATTCTCCGTTCACGATTGAGAGACTGTGCCGCTGCCCTGGGCCGCGACGAGTTGATCGAGATCCGTGCGGATCGCGGTGATATCCTGACCCGAGTTGATGGACTGCTCCAGTTGCTGGAACTGTGCGAGCTGCGACACAAACTGCGTGCCGTCGGACGGGTTCAGGGGGTCCTGGTTCTGGAGTTGCGCGACCAGCAACTGCAGGAACATGTTCTTGTCCACGGTTGGCGTGGCTGAGCTCGTGGTGGCAGGCGAGCTCTGGTTGGTGGCCCCGCTGGCGGGGACGGACGATGAAATCATGGGCATCATAAGATGTGTTCCTCTAGGCGTTCTGGACTTCGCATGCGACCATCATGTCGACATAAGACTGCGGATATCCGTGGTCGTAGAACGAGGCGACCAGGCCCGGGTTGATCATGCGGCCATCCGCCAGTTGCACCATGTAATTGGGCTGTTGCTGCTGGAACGCTCCGCCGCTTCCCGTGAACTGGTTGGATTGGACCACCTTCCCTCCCACCATCTGGGCCACGGTTGCCGCAGTCTGCGCGGTGGCGAAGTAGTAGGGGTTGTAACTGTACGTGGCGCCGTTCGGCCCGATCCCCGTGGGGTTGCCGATCCAGGGGTTCGGCCCGAAAACCGATTGCGCGGTGGGCGCAGGCGGAGGAGGAGCCTGAGGCGGCGGAGGGTTAGAGGCAGCCGACCCGGTGGTTTTTGAGGTGAACAGCGCCAGAAAATCGGCCGCTCCCGAATCCGTCGATTCGCCCGCGGCGGTCGCAGCGCCGGCGGTGGTCGAAGTGCCCGTGGTACTGGAGGCTTTGGTCGCGGCAGTCCGCGCCCGGGTGATGGTGGAGACGGGTTGCGCGACCGGTCTCACGGTTGAGGTGACATGAACCATGCAAATTCCTTTCCTTTCTCTTTCCGATGGGGTTGTTCTTCGTAAACTGGTGTTTCCCGCTTGGGGGATTGGCGCCGTTGGGGATCGCCGGACTGCTCCCGGCCGTCCTGGGCGGGCCGGCCGTTCGAGCCGTTCGAACCGCTCCCCGCCGGGTGCTCCACGTCTCTGTGCCAATCGCCGCCCGCCGGCGCGGAGGTATGCCAGCCATCCGTGCGCAGTCCCGTCTGCTCGAGGCGCGAGGAGAGGGCCGGCAGATCGTCGCGCAGCGCCCCGGCGAGGTCCGTGTCCGAGGTTCGCACCGCGACGTGTACGTCGCCGCCGCGATCCGCCACTCGAATCTCTACCCGCTGGCCCCCGCTCAAGACCTCGAGTTTGATGTCCTGCGGTACTGCGGGGGGTTGCGGCGGTTCGGATTCGATCCGGGTCTGGATCCGCTCCGGGTGCTCCGTCGCCTGGGGCTGGCCGGGAGAACGGTCAGGCTGGGTGGGAATGGCAAGCGTGGCGCTCGTGGCGGCGGCCGCGGAGGCGGACTCATCCGGGAGCGCCGGCAGGCTGGTGGGTTTCCGGTCGCGGGCGGGCACCGCCCGGTCCTCTTCGGGAGGGGGCTGCGGAGCATCGCTTTTCGGGTGCGGTGCGGCCTCCGCTCGGCCGACCGGGTCGAGTGGCGTTTCGCTCGCGGAATCCGCCGGCGCGGCCACCAGCGAGGCGGCGGCAATATTGGCCTTCCCGGCCGGCTTGGACATCGGCTCGACTGGCCCGCTGGGCGCGCGTTCATCCGCCGCCCGCAGAGGGATCAAGAGACCTTGAAATGCAACTTCTGTCACGGGGTCCGGCCGGGCCGGCGTCCCCGTGTCATCGCCCGACGGTGGCGCCGGCTGCAGCCGGTGTTGATCTTCGGCCGCCGGCGATACCCCCTCGGAGGCTTCGACGCCGGGCTCCACCGGGGACGGGCGATGCGGTCCTTGGGATTCTCGGGGCAACGGGTGAAGTTGCGGCTGGCTGGGGGTGGCGGGCGCATTCCATCCAGCCACTGGGGGAACCGGAAATTGCCCCGCCGCCGGCACAGAGTGCCCCGTGGGCGAAGCATCGTCCGAGTTTTTCGGACGAGCCCCGCTATTAGCGGGAGGAGCCACCCGGTCATAGGCGCCCGGCGGGTCGGGTTTCCGGGCCGTACCATCCACCGGCTGCAATTCCGTCGGCAACGGCGGGCCGGGTTGAGCTGACTCGGTTGGCGCAAACCCCGCTTCGGCGGCCACCATCACCGGGGGGAAGCGCACCGCCGGGAATCGAATCGTCCCCGGGTCCCGCGTTAAGAACTCGGAACCAGGGATCGCCGGGCCGCCCGATTCGGCTGGCACTTGCACGGGCTCACTGGCAGACTCCACAGTCGAGGTCCCTGCGGGCGGACCGGCCGGCGGCATGCCACTCTCTGTCGCGACGGCTGTCTCGCGGGCCGGCCCGGGACCGGCGGACCCGGACGCGAACGAAACCGGGGTGACCGCCTCCGGCTCGCCAGATGGCGCCTTCGCCTTCGAGGGCTCTGTGCCGGAGGCCGCGGTCCGCACCACTCGGTGCGTCGGACTGACCGTGCCGCCCTGCTCCATGCCTTGGCCGGGCGTGAAGAGGCGTGGTACAAACTCGATCGCGGCAGCCGCCGGGGTGGTCCCTTCGCCCGGCGCCGGACGGGAGAAGGAACTGCCGCCGACGGTCTCGGCAAACCAGTGTGCCGGAATGGCGGCCGGCGCTGGTTCGAGGCCGGGCGCCGCAGCGGCGGAGACGGAGTGCGGCCATGCCGCGGGGTCTTGACTGGGGCTTCCGCCCGTCGTAGAAACGCGGAAGGCGCCGGCTTGCCTGGCAGCCTGACCCGGCGCAACGACCGGCGCCGCAGCCTCCTGCGCATGCGGCAAAGCTGACGGAGCGGGAGACAGCGTCGCCAGTGGTCCTCGGCCGGCTATGCCGCTGTGATCGAGAGGCTCCGCCTGGCCCGGCTTCGATGACGGATCGGCCAGTACCCGGAATGACGGCGCAGCGACCGCCTCTCTCTGTGGAGACTCTGGCCCTCGGGACGCCGGGCTGGTGGCCACCGGGCGGATCCTCTGCGGACCTGCCGGAGAAGCCGCGGGGCGCGAACCCGGCGCGCGAGACACTCCCGCACGCAACTCTCGACCGATACGGCCGCTCGACGCCGCATATTCGAGGGAGCCTGCCGCTTTGCCTCCATTCGAAGACGGATCGGCCGGGACGCCGCCGGCTTCCTGGCGGATTCCCTCTGGCACGGCGAGCGAAAGCCGCAAACCCGGTGCGGGAGGTACTGCCGTACGGGGCCCCGCACCCGCCGTTTCGCCCTGCTCCGCAGATACCGGGCCAGATGCTTTAACCGGCTTCGATGACCGATCGGCCGGAACCGCAGAAGACGGCGCGCTGGCCGCTTCCTTCCTCGTGGGAGACGCCGGGCCCGCAGGCGTTTCAGGGATTCCCACCGGCACCGCGGGGGAAAGACCCGGCGCGGGAGGCGCTCCCCCCCGCGGCTGCTCACTCACAATCCCGCTCTGCGCCGCAGATTCGTGGGTACCGGCCGCGTTGCCTGGCTTCCACGACGGATTGGCCGGGATCGCGGATGGCAGCGGGCTGGCCGCCTTCTGTGGAGACGCCAGTCCGTTGGGCCGCTCCGGCACCGTGGGGAAAAGCGCATGCCCCAGACCCGGCGCGGCAGGCACCCCACTGCGGCCAGCACTCGCAACTTCGCTCCACGCCGCCGATTCGAGGGAACCAGCCGCCTTGCCTGGCTTCCATGACGGATCGGCCGGGACCGCGGATGGCAGTTCGCTGGCCGCCACGTGCTTCTGTGAAGGGGACGGGCCGGCGGCCGCGAAGCGGATTCCTTCCGGAGCCGGCGGTAAAGGTGCGCGCCGTAGACCCGGCGCTGAAAACACCATCGTGTGCGGCCCTCCACTCGCAACTTCGCTCCGCGCCGCAGATTCGAGGAGACCAGCCGCCTTCTGTGGCGACGCCAGGCCGCTGGGCTCTGGATGGACTCCCTCCGGCACTGCCAGGGAGAGCGTATGCCGTAAACCCGGCGCGGGAAGCCCTGCCGGCGGCTCTGCACTGGCAATTCGGCTCGGCGCCGCCAATGGGAGGGGGCCGGCCGCTGGGCCTGGCTTCCATGACGGATCGGAGGAGACCGCGGGTGGCGGCGTGCCGGCCGCCTTTTCTGGAGTCGCCCGGCGGCTGGGCTCTGGATGGATTCCCTCCGGCGCCGCGGGGAGAACCACGGGGAGCGGCCTGGCGCTCGCCATCTCGCTTTCCGCCAGCGACTGCAAGGGACCGGCCGCCCTGCTCCCGATCGGCCAGGGATCGGCCGGGACCCCGGATGAGGGCGGGTTGGCCGCTTCGTTCTTCTGTTCCGCCATCGCATGGAGTAGAGAAGGTGCCGGAGGCGCCATCCGGAGCGGCCCCGCTCCCGCAATTTCGCTCTGCGCCGGAAGATGCTGGGAACCCGACGGCATGCCTGGCCTGGATACCGGGTCGGCCGGCATCGGCAATGACAGGTTGGCGGCCTCCTCCTTTGTCTGTGGGGACCCTGGCTGTCGAGACTCGGTACCGGTCGGTTGCTGGCGTTCGACTACGCCCTCCAGAACCGCCGGGAAAAGCGATGGTTGAGCACCCACGCGGTTGGCGCTCCACTGGCTGGCCGGCTGGCGGCCGCTGGTCGATGGCAGCGCCGTCGCCGGAAGCTCGACCCAAAAACCGGCAGGGAAAGAGGCCAGTGGCGGAAATGCGTTCACGCACCGGGCAGGTGCAGATCGGAGGCCAAACCTGCCCCGCACGTTTTCAAAGACTTACTGTCCCGCGGCGCGGCAAGAATTCGTCTCGGATCCGCCCACCGGCAAGATCTTGCCGCCAGGCCGCAGTTCCCCCACCCTGCTTATCGGCCGGTCCTCGCGTAGTTTGAGATATTTAGACCTGTTACTAATCTTGGCCCCCCGTTTGCTCATCCTCCAGGCAATGGACTCCATGACCGCCATCGCGGCGAGCGGCCTTCGCGCCCGGATGGAATCGCTTGACCTGCTGGCCAACAACATCGCCAACGCATCCACCGGCGGATACAAGGCGGACCGCGAATTCTACAGCCTGTATCGAGCGCCGGAAGCCCTCGATGCGGACCCTGTCTCGACCATGCCGGTAATTGAACGGCCATGGATCGACCTGTCCCAGGGAGTGATACACGCCACCGGCAACCCTTTGGATGTGGCGCTCTCCGGCAATGGTTTCCTCGCGGTCCAGGCGCCGGGAGGAACTCTCTACACGCGCAACGGCAACCTGCGGCTGGCGGCCGATGGCAGGCTGGTCTCCGCCGATGGCTACCCCGTGCGCGGCGTGGGGGGCGCCAGCCTGACCTTGCAACCGTCGCGCCCCGTCGACATCTCCCAGGACGGGACCGTCCAGCAGGACGGGAACGTCATCGGGCAACTGGAGATCGCCGATTTCACCAGCACCGCCGGCCTGGCCAAACAGGGCGGCAACTACCTGCGCGTTACCGACCCCACCCTTCGTCCCGCCGCTTCGCCGGGAACCTCGGTGGAACAAGGCAAGCTGGAATCTTCGAACACGGGCAGCGCGGAAGCCGCGGTGCGGCTGGTGAGCGTCATGCGCCAGTTCGAAATGCTGCAGAAGGCCGTGTCCATGGGCGCGGAGATGGACAAGGAGTCCATCGAGCAGGTGGCCAAGGTCGGTTCATGAAAAAGCCGGCGCATGAAGTTTGGTTCGTAAGTAACGAGGAGATCGCATGATTCGAGCACTGTACAGCGCCGCCAGCGGAATGAAGGCGGAGGAAACCAATGTGGACAACATCGCCAACAACCTGGCGAATGCCAACAGCGTCGGGTACAAGATGCGCCGCGCGCAGTTCCAGGACCTGATGTACCAGAGCGTTCTGCAGCCGGGGACCGCGTCGGGACAGCAAACCATAGTGCCCACCGGTTTACAGCTCGGCCTGGGCACTCGCGCCTCCTCCAACGAGATCGTCTTCACGCAAGGGGCGTTCACCGAAACCGACAATCCCCTGGACCTGGTCATTCAGGGCGCCGGGTTCTTCCAGGTGCGCATGCCTTCGGGCGAGCTGGCCTATACCCGCGCCGGACAGTTCCACGCGGACAAGACCGGAAATATCGTGACCTCCGACGGCAACCCCCTCGAGCCGGCGATTACCATTCCCTCAGCCGCCCAGCAGGTGACCATTGCGTCCGATGGCACCGTCAGCTACACCCTGCCCAACCAGACGGCCGCCCAGCAGTTGGGACAGATTCAACTCGCCAACTTCCAGAACCCCGCGGGGATGAACAGCATCGGGCACAGCCTCTACACACCCACGGACGCCTCCGGGGACGCTATCGTCGCCGCGCCCGGCGGGCAGGAGGGCCTGGGAACCCTGCTCCAGGGCTACATCGAACAATCCAACGTCTCGATCGTGGACGAGTTCGTCAACCTGATCCAGGCGCAACGCGGCTACGAGGCCAATTCCAAAGTGGTGCAGGCTGCCGACCAGATGTACCAACAGATCAATAACCTCTCGCGGTGATCAAAGCAATGATACCCCTGGCTTCTTTCGCGCTGGCCGGCTGCCTCGCCGTGGGCGCCGGCTCGGATCGCATCACCGTTGGCGACCTGGCGCCGGCGTTTCCCGGTCTCCAATCCATCGATCCGGACACGCCGGTGGCCCTGGCGCCAGCTCCGGGCGTCGAGCGCGTGTTTCGTGCGCCCGAGTTGCGCCAGTTGGCCGCACGCCTGAAGACGGCCGTGCCCGCAGCCGGCTCACTGTGTGTCGAGCGCCCCGTGGCGCCGCTCGATGCCGCGCGCCTGCTGGATGCCATGCGCCAACAACTGCCCGCCGCCACCATCGAGATCCTGGATTACAGCCGGATGCCCGCGCCCGAAGGGGAGCTGGAATTCCCGGTAAGCGGTCTGCGCCCGGCTCCCGGGGTGGGCCCGTCAGGCCCAGTGAGCCCGTCAGGCGACCAACGTCGCGGCTTTTGGACCGGCGCGGTGCGCTACGCCGGCAGCCGCCGCTTCACCATTTGGGCCAGAGTGACAGTGCTGGTGACCGAACCTCGCGTGATCGCCGCGGTGGATTTGAAGCCCGCACGCCGGGTGGACGCTTCCGATCTGCGGCTGGAGATGCGCCAGGAATTCCCGGCCGCCGGGTTCGTGACCTCCATCGAAGAGGCCGCCGGCCGCGTGCTGCGCCGGCCCGTGTCCGCCGGCACGCCCCTGACTTCGCCGTGGCTCGACCCCCTGAAGGACGTAGTCCGCGGCGAAACCGTAAAGGTCGACGTGTGGAACGGCGGCGCACACCTGGAACTGGATGCGGAAGCTGAGGCCTCGGGTTCCATTGGGGAAATCATACCGGTCCGCAACCCCACGTCGAAGAGCCGTTTCCAGGCACGCGTGGAAGGTCAGGGCCGGGTTT
>Ga0116221_1001204_pt1 | contig 17376 bp, 15 predicted proteins | sample Sb_taG_5_FD_88965 | JGI IMG/M metagenome (GOLD analysis project Ga0116221, IMG submission 88965) | Peat soil microbial communities from Weissenstadt, Germany - Sb_50d_8_FC metaG | ecosystem: Environmental > Terrestrial > Soil > Wetlands > Peat | place: Germany: Weissenstadt | collected 2010-09-21 | reverse complement strand
GATCCGAACGCCAATTTGCTCAATGCTGGCATTTTGGGCCGTTCGGACGCCCTCTCGTGGTATGCTCACAACTCGTAACAGAAAACTGGTTACAGAACGTAGTTTCTCTTACGAGAAATGGTCCAAAACCGCCTCGTTGACGCCCCGAAGGGTGCGAATGAGGCGGAAAAACTCGTACCAGAAAGGCGGGACCGGCCAAATGCCGCGAAAAGGCGGGCTGCTCGATGAGTACATCCTGTCGCTGGCGGGAAGATCGGCTTCCACCATCGAGACCTACCGGCGGGAACTCGGCCAGTTCCTCCACTGGATCGGCTCGCGCCCCGGCAATAGCCAGCGGTTTCGCGCCGATCAACTGACCGCCACGGCTCTCGAAACCTACCTCGCCCAGTTGGGTGCGGAAGGCCACAGCATCAGTCATCGGGCGCGGGTGAAATCGGCGGTCGGCGGGTTCGCACGCTGGCTGATCGAAGAGAAGAGTCTGCTACGCCGGAACCCGGCACGCCAGGTAACGATTCCGCCACAACCGCTGCTGGCGCCACGTGAGCTGACAATCGATCAGCGCTATGTGCTGCGCAGCCTAGTGGAACGAGAGGACGACTGCCGTGGCGCGGCCCTGTTTGCTCTCGGCTACTGGGCCGGGTGCCGTGTCAGTGATGTCGCCTGGCTGCGCGCCGAAGATGTTCACGTCGGGCCGAAGGTGGGATGGATCCATGTCGGGTATAAGGGCGGCAAAGAGCGCGACCTCGACTTGCTCAATGCCGTTCGCAAGCCGTTGTGCGACTACCTGCGTGAAGGCGGGCGCGATCCAGACAGTCCTTATGTATTCACCTCCCAACGCGCCGAGCGCTTGACCGAAGCCGGCATCCATCACTGGTTCCGCACGCTCAAGGGAGAGGCTAACAAGAAGGAAGCGGATTTGATCGGCGACATCACCTATCACGATTTGCGGCATGATTGGGCGCATCGCGCCCGCCAGGCCGGATGGAGTCTCGAAGAAGTGGCCTACTATCTGGGCCACGTCACCCGGAAAGGAACTCCCGCCATCCAAACCACGGCGCGATACACCCAGGTCAGCCGCGAAGCCGTCAAACAGAAACTGCATCTGCTTTCATAAAATGCCTCGATGCCGGTTGATTTCCTCAGCGATGAACAGGCCCAGCGCTATGGCCGCTACGGCGGCGAACCAACCCCCGACCAATTGGCGAGATACTTCTATCTCGACGACGCCGACTGCTCCCTGATCTCGGTCCGCCGCGGCGACCACAACCGGCTGGGCTTTGCCCTCCAGCTTTGCACCGTGCGCTTTTTGGGAACCTTTCTCCTCGATCCGACGGATGCGCCCGTCGGCGTCATCAAACATCTGGCCGCCCAACTGAAGATCGGCGATCCGCAGTGCCTGTCGCAGTATCGGGAACGCCCCGGCACCCATCGGGAGCATGCAGGAGAGATCCAGCACCAGTCCGGATACCGGGACTTCACAGATCAACTCGAGCACTTCCGCCTGGTTCGCTGGCTGTACACCCGCGCCTGGCTGAGCGCGGAAAGACCCATCGTGCTGTTCGATCTGACCACGGCGCGGCTGGTGGAACGTAAGATCCTGTTGCCTGGAGTGACGGACCTGACGCGCCTGATCGCGCGTGTCCGCGATCGCGCCGCAGAACGGCTGTGGCGTTCGCTGGCGCAACTACCGACGCCGAAGCAGCGGAAGCGGCTGGAGACATTGTTAATCGTGCCAGATGGGGCACGCCTTTCCGCGCTCGATCGACTGCGCCGGGCGCCCACGCGCATCAGCTCTCCCGCAATGGTCCAGGCCCTGGACCGGCTCACCGAAATACAGGCTTTGGAAGGAAGGCAATTCGACCTCACCCGAATCCCGCCGGGGCGCGTGACCGCTCTGGCGCGGTATGCCGCATCGGCGTGGGCGCAGACGATTGCGCGTATGTCGGAGGAACGACGCATCGCCACCCTGGTGGCTTTCGCTCACGTTTTCGAAGCCGTGGCACAGGACGATTCCATAGATTTGCTCAATCAGTTGATCACGCAATGTCTGGCACGAGCCGAGAGCCAGGGCGAAGACCACCGGCTCCAGACCATTCAGGAACTCGATGCCGCGGCCCTCCGGATGCGCGACGTCTGTCAGGTCGTCTTGGATCTGAAGTGTCCGGATCACCGAGTACGCGCCCGGGTGTTCGATCTGCTCTCCAGGACTCAGTTGGAAGAGGATATGGATACGGTTGGGACGTTGAGTAGGACCAAGAACGACGGCAAGTACTACGATCACCTGCTGGGCACCTATAGCACCGTGCGTCGCTTTTTGCCGGCTTTGCTGCGGAGCGTTCAATTCGAGGCCGCCACCGCCGGACAGCCCGTACTGAAAGCCCTCGATTTCTTGCGGAAGATCGAGGGTACGGCCAAGCCCTCCATGGACAAAGCACCCACCGAGGTATTGAATGCCGCTTGGAAAAAGCTGGTGATGCCGGCGGATCACACCATCGACCGGCGGTTCTATACCTTCTGCGTGCTGGAGCGCCTGCAAGACGGACTGAGCCGGCGCGACGTGTACGCGACTCCCAGCGAACGCTGGAGCGATCCGCGCGCCAAGCTCCTGCGGGGCTCGTCATGGGAAGGCGCGAGGGCAGACGTCTGCCGCATGCTGGATCTGGCTCCCACGGCGGAGCCGGAATTGGACGAAGTGAGCCAGCAACTCGATGGTGCCTATCGGCGGGTAGCTGCCAATCTGCCAAACAATCCGGCCTTCCGCATCGAACGCGAGAAAGGCAAGGATCGGCCTTGCCTGACACCATTGGATAAGCTGGATGAGCCCGCGAGCCTGATCGAGTTGCGCAACGAGGTCGACTCGCTATTGCCGCGCGTCGACATCACCGATGCCATTCTGGAGATCCACGGTTATACCGGGTTTGCCGACGAGTTCACGCATATCAGCCAGAGCCACGCGCGGGTTGACAACCTGGTGCTCAGTCTTTGCGCGGTGCTCACAGCCGAAGCCTGCAACATTGGATTGGAGCCCCTGGTGCGTCCCGACGTCCCCGCATTGACATACGGGCGCCTGGCCTGGGTGCAACAGAACTACATTCGCGCGGAGACTCTGGTGCGTGCCAACGCACGCCTGGTCGATGCACAAGCGAGGATTCCGCTGGCGCAGGCCTTTGGCGGCGGCGAAGTGGCCTCCGCCGACGGGCTGCGTTTCGTCGTGCCCGTGCGGACTCTGAACGCCGGCTCCAACAGCAAATACTTCCATGCGGAGCGCGGTGTCACCTATTACAACTTCACCAGCAATCAATTCTCCGGTATCCACGGCATCGTCATTCCTGGCACCTTGCACGACTCGCCGTATGTGCTCGACGGATTGCTGGAGCAGCAGACCAGCCTCCGGCCAACTCAGTTGATGACGGATACGGCCGGGTATTCCGATATCGTCTTTGGACTGTTCTGGCTGCTGGGCTATCAGTTCAGTCCGCGTTTAGCGGACCTGGGCGAGTCGCGATTTTGGCGCATGGACCGGACGGCGGATTATGGTGCTCTGAATGGACTGGCGCGGCACTATATCAAGTCTCCGCTGATCAGCCAGAATTGGGACGACATGCTGCGCGTGGCCGGTTCCCTGAAGATGGGCACCGTGAGAGCTTCCGAATTCATTCGCAGCCTGCAACGGAGCGGCAAGCAGTCGCTGTTGGGACGGGCCCTGGGAGAGTTGGGGCGCATTCCGAAAACGCTGCACCTGCTGAACTTCGTGGATGATGAGGCATACCGGCGGACTACGCTTACGCAGTTGAATCGAGGCGAAGGGCGTCACCGGCTGGGGCGCACTGTTTTTCATGGCCAACGCGGTGAACTGCGGCAGCGTTATCGGGAGGGCCAGGAAGATCAACTCGGGGCGCTCGGACTGGTGTTGAACGCCTTGATCCTGTGGAACACGAGGTACATGGATGCGGCCCTTTCGCATCTGCGTGCGTGTGGGAGGGAGGTGAAGCCGGAAGACGAGGCACGTCTTTCACCTCTTGGAAACAAGCATTTCAATGTACTCGGACGCTACCATTTTCACGTAACGCGATTCCATCCTAAAAGGTGAGCTCCGCCCGCTCCGTAGCCCCGAGAATCTCACTGATTTTGAAGGCCTTATTCCTTAGCGTACGTTTTGGTTCCGATACTTGTGGGACCCCATCCTGGCCGGAAGTCGCAGGCAGCGCGATTTCGTGTTCTTGCAGGCGCGGTGTGCTTGGCCCTGCTCTCTTCGCCCCGGTGCAGCCACTGGAGTCCGAACTGGCGGCCGCTGTTTCCTGCAGCTTGGCACCTCGTTTCTCCACAACCAAGGCATACACGGGCATGATCCTTTCGCCGCTGTGAACCACGAGTTTCAAGCGCTCCGCGAGCAGGTTTCGGAGCATCAGTCGGAGGTCCGGAGGGGACGTGTGCGGGGCAGCCTTGGCGATCGCGTCGAAGCGAATCGGAATCGAGCCACGCCGGCCCTCCGGTGATGGCGTAGTCCTTCACATGCCAATCTCCTGCAATGAGCTGTTTCAGCGTGATGTTTCGCAACCAAAGCTGCGCGCCTGGATGGAGATCTCCAGACATCGGCTCCCCGGACTTGTTCACTTTGAGTTCCGCAAACCTCAAACGAAGGCTGGTCTGCGGCCGACCGAGCCGCCGGCTGTCCCAGCGCACAAGCAGCAGTGACGCCTAGCATGGCGATTGCAACTTTTGGTACCCACGGCGACATAGTATACAGCCCGGAAGATTAAAAAGAAGTGTGACGTTTTCGCCGGGATCCTTACCTCTACCCGATTTCAGACGACGGATCCGCTCGAGAGGCTCGGGCTGGGCGAGAGATCGGAATCGACCGGAAGAGCCGGAGGCAAGCCGCTCACGGCAGTTGCCAATCGAGCCAGATCGCTGCCCATCGGGCCACACCCTAGGGCAGCGAGCCGTTGCGACAGCTCCTCGCCGGGAGCGTAATCCGGGACCATCCGCTCGAGCTCGATCACCACGGACCGCAGGTCCCGCGTCTCACAGGCGTTCCGCAGGCGGGCCAGATGGCGCACTACCTGTTCAAACGGCAGGCCGGGGCCCGCAAACACGCTGATCTTCTCATGGCATGTGGGCAGTGTCCGCTCACCTGACAACTGGAGTTCTTCGCAAAGCTTTTCGCCCGGCCGTATGCCCGTGAACTCGATGCGAATGTCCTCGCCCGGGTTCAGGCCCGACAGGAGAATCAACTGGCGGGCCAGGTCGACAATCCGCACTGGCGCACCCATGTTGAGCACGAAGGTTTCGCCTCCGCGCCCCATGACGGAAGCCTGCAAAACCAGTTGCGCGGCTTCGGGAATGGTCATGAAGTAGCGCTGCATTTCCGGGTGGGTCACGGTCACCGGACCTCCCGCGGCGATCTGCTTCTGGAAGATCGGCACGACGCTGCCGTTGCTCCCCAGCACGTTTCCGAAGCGCACCGAGACGTAGCGCGGCCCGCCATTCTGAAAAGAGCGGATCACCAGCTCGGCCGCCCTTTTGGTGGCGCCCATGATGTTGGTGGGCCGCACGGCTTTGTCCGAGGAGATCAGCACGAAGTCCTCGGCGCCGAATTCGGCCGCGGCCATGGCCACGTTGTGCGTGCCGGCGACATTGTTTTCGATGGCTTCAAAGATGTGTCTTTCCATCAAGGGCACGTGTTTGTATGCCGCCGCGTGGTACACCACGGAGGGCGAATAGCGGCGGAACACCTCGCGCAGGCGCTGCACATTCTGCACGCTTCCGATTTCCGCGTGGAAAGACAATCGGGGGAATCGCTCCAGAAAGTCGCGCTCCTGGTGAAACAGGGCGCTTTCCGAAATTTCGAAAGCGATCAGGGCGGCGGGCTCGAAGCGCGCGATCTGGGCGCACAACTCGTTCCCGATGGAGCCGGCGGCGCCGGTTACCATGGCCACCCGGCCGCGCAGCCGACCGCTGATCCGCTGGCGATCGAGCTCGACGGGCTCGCGGCCCAGAATATCTTCGACGGCCACCTCGCGGATCTGGCGGGCTACCGGGCGGCCCGCCACCATCTCGGCGAGCGAAGGCATGGTACGGACCGACACGCCGGCCTCGCGGCAATGCTGGATGATGCGCGTCATCTGGCTGCCGGTGGCGGATGGGATGGCGATCAGCACGCTGCGCACGTTGTGGGCTGCGGCGAGTTGGGGAAGATCCGTTCCGCAGCCATGCACCGGCACCCCATTGATGAGCATGCCGCGCTTGTTGCGGTCATCGTCGATGAAACCGCACACCACATGCCCGAACGCCCCATTCTGGCGTACCTCGGACAGAAGCAACGCTCCGGCCGCGCCTCCTCCGTAAATGAACGCCCGATCTTGCCGGCCGGAACTGGTGCGCGATGCAATCTCCAGTGCCATGCGGGTTGCCGCGCGAACGCCGGCGGAAAGCAGCAGGGAAATCAGGAAATCCACGATCAGGACGGATCGCGGGAAGGACAACGGGCAAACCGGCCAGGATGGCCGCCGCGGCCAGGGCCGAGGCAACCGCATTGGCCTTGGTCACGAGCAGCAGGTCGGAGGTGCCGAAGTAACGCCACATGCCGCGTCCCAGGCCGAACAGATGGAACACCACGACCTTGGTGACGACCCAGACTGCGGCCCCGATCCAAAGCGCGGGCAGCATCTCGCGCGGAATGGAGAATTCAAAGCGCAACAGGAAGGCCGTGATGCCGGCGATGAGGAAGCAGCACAGTTGCGCGATGCGAATGGTACAGATGTATGCCAACCGGCCCCGGAAGGCGCCGGTGAAAAAGTTGGCGAAGCTGGGCAGACCGCGCATGGTGCTCCTGAGAGACAGATCGGCCGAATGGGGTATGGAGTTTAGCTTTGGGCTGCCGGCTGCGGCTCGGCAACGGTTGCCGCCGGTTGAGCGAACAGCCGATGACCGAGAGCGGAAAGCTGACCGCTGATGGTCTTTTTGCGCACCTGCTGGATTACAGAGGCCTGTTCGGAAGCCGTGAGACTGCTCGAGCTGGGGAGGCAGATCCCGCGGCGGAACAGATCTTCGGAGATGGCGCCGCCGTAACAAGGGGACGACTCGTAGAGCGGCTGTAGATGCATGGGCTTCCATACGGGCCGCGATTCGATCCCGGTCTCCGCCAGCCAGCGGATCAGGCCGTCGCGCGAACTGCCGAAGGCCGCCTCGTCGATCAGGAAGCAGCTCAGCCAGTTGGTGTGCAAGCCCCAGGGGGCCTGCGGCATGGGCGAGATTCCGGGAAGATCGGCAAAGGCCGCGTGGTAGGCGAAGGCCACCGCGCGCCGCTGGGCGACGCGTTCGTCCAGGACCTCGAATTGGGCGCGTCCGATGCCCGCCAGCACGTTGCTCAGGCGGTAGTTGTACCCCAGCTCGGAATGCTCGTAGGCGAGGCCGGGATCGCGCGCCTGGGTGGCCCAGAAACGCGCCTTAGCCGCGATTTCGGGCCGCCGCGAAACCAGCATGCCGCCGCCCGAGGTGGTGATGATTTTGTTTCCGTTGAAGGAGAAAACGGCGGCGTCTCCCAGGGTGCCGGCGGGCCGGCCTTTGTAGACCGCTCCCAGCGCTTCGGCGGCATCCTCCAGGACCGGCACGCCGTACTGCGCGCAGGCTTCGAGGATGGGGTCCATGTCGGCCGACTGCCCGAACAGATGGACCACGATGACGGCCTTGGGCAGGCGCCCGCGGGCGGCGTGTTCGGCCAGGGCGGCGGCGAGCAGGCGGGGATCCATGTTCCAGGTTCGCGGCTCGCTGTCGATCAGCACCGGCTCGGCGCCGAGATAGCGCACGGGGTTGACGCTGGCGACGAAGGTCAGATCGGAACAGAAGACCGCGTCGCCAGACGAGACGCCCAGCGCGCGCAATCCCAGGTGAATGGCTGCGGTGCCGCTCGAGACGGCCACGGCGGGCAGGCCGAAGCGCGCTTCGAAATCCCGCTCGAAGGCATCCAGGTTCGGCCCCACCGTGGACAGCCAGTTGGAGGCAAAGGCTTCGGCCACGTAGCGCTGTTCGCGGCCGCTCATGTGCGGGACGGAGAGAAGGATGCGCTGCATGCTGCGATGCCTAGGCCCGGTATGCCGGGAAATAGCCGGGGTGCGGCTGCCAGCCGGGGTCCGCGCCGCGGCGGCTCGCGACGAGCGCGGCGTAGGCTTCCTGGTTCAGAATGCGTTTGCCGATGTGGAACTCGCGCTGGCCGGAGGGCGCGAAGGACAGCTTGTAACGGAAGATGCCGTCCGAAGGTTCGTACCCGCCGCCCAAAACGAAGGCGCGGCGCCCGGTTTCGCGGCACCACTCGATGATGGCAACTTTCAGCAGGTCGTTGGGCCGTTGGGCGAAGTACCGCTCGTCGGTTCCGCCCAGGAAGGAATAGCCGCGGTGCGGCGACAGCAGCACCAACTCGGTAGCGATCGCCGCGCCATCCAGCACGGCGTGAAACCAGGTGTGGCAGCCGTTGAGGTGTGTCTGGATGCGGCGGAAGAATTCCGCGGGGAAGTCATACGCTCCGGATGCGTGGCGGCGCGCCATGGTGCCGCGATAGATGCGCAGGAAGTCCTCCATCCGCGCTCCCTCCGGGTCGTGCACGATCCGGATGCCGCTCGAGCGCGCCCGCTTCACGTTCTTGCGGACCTTGTAGTCGAAGTCCTGCCAGAGCTCTTCGGGCGAAAGATCGAGCGCGCGGACGACGTTCATCATCCGGTAGACCTTTTCGCCGGGGTAGGAGCCGAGCAGGGCGTCGGGAAAGAGGTTGAAGCGCACGAACTCCGAGACCGCACCCCGTTCCCGGGTCCAGTGTTCGTATGCCGGCCAGAACTGGAGGGGATTGCCTGCCTCGCCCCACACAAACGGGCCGCCGTAGCCATAGGGCGTGGAAAGATCGCAGTGCCCGGCGGCTAGCGGGATCGCGCGGGCCAGCAGCGGGAAGAGCACGGTGGAGGCGCCATCGCGCCAAGCGGCGCAGAGGGCGCGGTCGGCGTTCGTCTCGTAGAGCTCGGCGTAGGCGGGATGCGCGAAGACTTCGCGCTCCGGCCATTCGCTCCAGGCGCGCAGCCATTCAGCGCGTTCGGCCGGATCGCCGGCATGCCAGACGGTGAAGCTCATGAGCGATTCTCCGCCAGGGACTTTTTCAGGCACGCGGCCATGGCGTCCAACTGCTCCGGGAGGATGTCCTGGTGCACGGGCAGGTTCAGGATGCGCCGCGCCAGGCGGTGCGAATCGGGGAACGCGGTTGGCGCGATTGGCTCGATAAGCGTGTGGTACAGGCTGACCACGCCGAATCCGGCGCGATTCAGGCCGTGGTAGACGGCATCGCGGTTGGCACGGAGCAGGCGCACGGGCAGAGTCTGCGGCACCTCGCTTTCGGCCGGCGGTCCCCAGAGAGGTTCGACATCCCCCTCCATTCCGTCGAGGAGCCCGTAGAGGTGTTGGGCATTCCGGCGGCGGCTGGCGGCAATGGCGGCCAGGTCGTGGCGCCAGAGGGCGCCCGAATTTTCACCGGGTCCGGGCTGGCCGGGTCCGGCTTCGAGGGTGTTCCGGACAAGCATTCCTCCTGAATTCATCGGCAGCAATTTGTGCAGGGAATAGAGGCACACATCTCCCAGGCGGCCGCAGGCGGCTCCCACCAGGTCCGAGAGCATGGCGTGAGCTTCATCCTCGATGATCCGCAGGCAGGCGCCGCGGGCCAACGACACGGCTTCGGCATAAGCCGGATCGACGTGTCCGAAATAGTGGACCAGCAGCAGCACCCTGGCGTTGCCGCGCGCGATGGCTCCCCGCAGGGAACCCATGTCGATGCCCAGCGACTCGTCCAGGCGGTAGAACGCGTAGTCCAGCTCCAGCTCGCGGACAGGATCGAAAATGCCGGAGCCCTCGCGCGGAGACCAGCCCACATAAGCGGGCAGCAGGATGGTTTCGCCGCGCTTCAGACGGCACTCGCGCAGATAGCGCAGGAGCGCGCCACGCGCATTCCGGTGGGGCTCGAAGGAGCGGCCCGGCGCCTGGCGGGTGGCGGCCTTCGAGATCACAACTTTCTTCGCGATCACAACTGGCGCCCCATGCGGATGCTCCAGAGCAAGGGAGAGAGGTCGGCCGTTTCCCCGGCGCCATGGAACAGGATTTCGCGGTGCGGGTCGAGCGATTGGAGCGCGTGCAGGACTTCCGGGCGGCGCAGCAGCTCGCCCTCGGTCACGCGAAACCAGCGCTCTCCCAGCCGGCCGATGGTGAAGGCGCGGCCGCGGTCGGCCAGGCGGAAACTGGAAAAGCCGAAAGCGCGGTGGGTGGCGTCGGCCTGGGGCAGGTCAAGAATGCGCACACGCTCCGCAAGGGTGCCGCAAGGGGGTTGTGCGAGGACGCCGTCGGCCACACACCAGAACGCCATCCGTTCGAGGCTGCGGAACCCGCTACGGCGATACCAGTCCAGGGCGATCTGGTTGTGCTCGAACACGTCCAGCGTGAATTCGGAGCCGGCGGGCGGATCGATTTCGCGCAGGGCCGCAGCCAACATCTCACGTCCCACACCCGCTCCGCGCCAGGCGGGGCTGGTGGCTATGTAGTTCAGGTACGGACCACTCTCTCCGGCGCGCATCTCGACGAAGCCGGCGATGCGGTCTTCGATCACGGCCACCAGGTAAGCGCTGGCCGAAAAGGCGCGCGGCAGCGCGAACTCCATGTGGAGGTATGCCGAAATCCCCGCGCAGCCATAGATCGTCAGGTCCAGATCCTGGGGCCGGAACGACTGGCGGATGAGAGCGACGACTGCGTCCGCATCCTCCGGCGCCGCGAGCCGGATGGTCATGGGGCGCATGGGCCGCGCTCCTCATCCAGGTTCAACATGAGGGAGCGTGGGTCTTCCACGACGCTTTCCGCGCGCAGCACCTGGCGCGCGGTGGCGGCGAGAATGCGCAGGTCGAGCGCGAACGACCAATGCTCCACGTACCACACATCGCGCTCCAGGCGTTCATCCCAGGGAGAGCGATTCCGTCCGTGGATCTGCGCCCAGCCGGTGATGCCCGGCGGCATGCGAAAGCGCAGCTTTTCCCGGCTGGTGAAAAAATCGCAGTAATCCATGAGCAGGGGGCGCGGTCCGACCAGGCTCATGTCGCCCGTGAGCACATTCCACAGCTCGGGCAGCTCGTCGAGACTCAAGCGCCGGAGGAAGCGGCCGAGGCCGGTCAGGCGCTGGCCATCGGGCAAAGGGCGGCCGCTGGGCGCGCAGGCATCGCCCATGGTGCGGAATTTCAGCATGCGGAAGGGGCGGCCGTTCCATCCTGGGCGAAGCTGGCGGAAGAGGATGGGGGAGCCCAGTCTGAGGCGGACCGCCAGCGCTACGATCGCCATCAGGGGCCAGAGGGTGAGGAGAACCGTGAGGGCCACTGAGATGTCGAAAAGGCGCTTGCGGAATGGGGCGCGGCACGGCCCCGCCTCACGGAACAGCGCATCGAACTTTGCCACGGCACAGCCGATGGCGAGTTCGCGTTCGTAAAATTCCCGGCCGGCGCGGCCCATGCGGTCGCGCTCCGCGGCGGGCATCTCGGCCAGCTTGCGGACCGCTTCCGCGATGCTCTCCGGGTTGCCTGGCTCGGCCGTGACCCCGGCGCCAGCCCGTATCACCAGGTCCGCGGCATCGCCGCGAACCGCCATGACGATGGGCCGCCCCGCGGCTAGATATGCCTGCGTTTTGGACGGAATCGTGATGGCAAACAGGGGATCGTCCTTCAGGTGTACCAGCAGGGCGTCGGCCGCGTGGAGAATCGCCTGCGTGGCGGCGAGGGGCTGCCTTCCCAGAAACTCCACGTTGGCCAGGCGCATTTCCCGGGCGCGCCGCTCCAGACGGTCCGCATCCACGCCGCCGCCCACGAAGCGGAATCGCGCGCGGGGGACGCTCGCGACGCATCGGGCGGCGGCCTCCAACACCGCGTCCAGCCCCTGGGCAAGCCCCATGGTGCCGGCAAACACGACGTGGAAGCCGTCCTCCGCGTTGCGATGGAGTATCGGCTGCAACGGCTCCGGCTGCTGCTCCGGAGCCCAGTTGTAGATCACATCCACTCTATCGGCGGCCACGCCGCGCTCGATAAGGGCCCGGCGAAACCCCGCCGTGACCACTGTGACGCGATCCGCGTGCCGGTAGACGAAACGGCAAAAGCGGTCGAGGAGGCGGGTTGGCAGGCGGAAGCGCCTGCCCCACATGCCGGTCGATATGATCGTGTCGGGCCAAAGATCGTTCACATCGTAGACCACCGGGGCGGAGAACCAGCGCCCCAGCGCCAGCGCGGGCAGCCCCACGGTGCCCGGCGGGTGGTAGGCATAAATCACGTCGGGCCGCCGCACCAGTGCGGGCCCCAAAACCGTGGCCGCGATGGCGAAGCTCAGATAATTCCAGGTGCGCCGCACTACGGAGCGGTCGTGGCTGGGGTAGAGCGGCACCCGGATGATGGAGATGCCATCCACCGATTCCCTTTGCCAGAGCCGCAAGGGGTACCCGGGATAGAGTTGGCCGCCCGGATAGTTGGGGAAGCCCGTCAGCACCTCCACCTCGTGGCCGTGGTCCACCAGTTTCCGCGCGAACGCCAGACCCTTGAAAGTCGGCTCGGGGTCGAACCACTGGGTCAGCATCAGGATGCGCACGTATCCCTCCACGCCGTTTCGGCGGCGTCCGGCATGCGGAGTCCGAGGACGATGCGGCAGACCGTTTCGGCTACGCCCGGTTCCAGATACTCCTTTGGCGGTTGCCAGGTGGGCGCTTGGCGCGTCACTAGGCGAACCGCATCCGCGATCGCCTGCCGGTCCACGCCGCACAGGATGTTGGAGCCGCACTCGAGGGTCTCCGGCCGCTCCGTCACCTCGCGCAAGGTGACGTTCGGCACTCCGAAGAGGCAGGCCTCTTCCTGCACCGTGCCGCTGTCCGACAGGATCGAGAAGGCGTGCTGCTCGAGCCGGATGAAATCGAAGAAGCCGAGCGGCGGGAGGAACTGAATGGCTCTTTCCGCGAGCTGGATGCCCGCGGCTTCCGCCCGCGAGCGCGTACGCGGATGGAGCGGGTAAACCACCGGATAACCGTACTTGCGGGAGAGCGCTTCGAGTCCCTCGATCAGGCTGCGCAAACGGACGGGGCTGTCGACGTTCTCGCTGCGGTGCGCGGTCGCCAGGAAATATTTGCCGGGAGCGAGTCCGTATTCCTCGAGTGCGCGGCTTTGGGCGATCTGGGGCGCGAAGCGGTCGATCACCTGCTTGATGGGGTTGCCGGTCACGTAAATCCGGCCGCCGGGAATGCCCTCGGCCAGCAGGTTTTGGCGGCTTCTTTCGGTGTACGGCAGCAGGACCGTGCTGGAATGATCGATCACCCGCCGGTTGACTTCTTCCGGCACGCGGTCGTCGTAGCAGCGATTGCCGGCCTCCATGTGGTAGACCGGGATTCCAAGGCGGCGCGCGATCACGGCCGCGAGGCCGCTGTTGGTGTCGCCCAGCACCAGGAGGCGGTCGGGGCGATGCTCCAGGAACAGCGCGTGACTGCGTTCCAGGATCTGTCCGATCTGGCCGGCGAAATTGGGCGACTCGACGCCCAGGAAGACATCCGGGGCGCGCACGCCGAGCTGGTCGAAGAAGATGCGGCTGAGCCGCGGGTCGTAGTTCTGGCCGGTGTGTGCCAGGACGTGGTCCGCGTGGGCATCCAGCAAGGCGATGACGCCGCTCAAGCGGATGATCTCGGGGCGCGTGCCCAGCAGCGTCAGGATCTTCATCGCAGGAGTTCCTGCGGCACTTGGCCCAGAGGGCCCCCCGCCACCGAAATGGCCAGGGCCGCCAGGCCGGTATCGGCTACCAGCAGATCCCGGGCGGCCAGCAGGGCTTCGGTTTCCGCCAGCGTCATGACTTCGTCGGCGGAGCTGTACTCTTTGGCAAGATGGGGTGCGGGGCCGATTTGGGTTTCGCCCAGAATCTCGGGGAGCATCGGCTGGATGGCGTACCACTTTCCGCGATCCAGCGTCCGTCCGGCTTCTTCTTCGCTGATCATGATCTCGTGGATCTTCTCGCCCGGCCGGATGCCGGTCACCATCTGCCGGATGGGCCGCGGGCCGATCAGCGCAGTCGCGATATCCACCACGCGGGCTGAAGGCGCGCGCGGCACGTAGATCTCGCCGCGCCGGGCCTGGCGAATGGCCGCGAACACCATATCCACCGCGTCGTCGAGGCTCAGCAGGAAGCGCGTCATCTCCGGCGTGGTGATAGTCACTGGGCCGCCCTGCCGGATCTGCTCGTGAAACAGCGGGATCACCGAGCCGCGCGAGGCCAGCACGTTGCCGTAGCGCACGGCCACGAAGCGCGTTCCCGGGCAGCGCAGGTTGCCCTGGATGAACACCCGCTCCTGCAGAGCTTTGGTCATTCCCATGGCGTTCACCGGCTTGCAGGCCTTGTCGGTGGAGATGCCGACCACGGTTTCCACCGGAAGCGTGTGCTCCTCGATGGCCCGCACGATGTTCTCCGCGCCCTGAATGTTGGTGCGCACCGCTTCGAAGGGGAAGTATTCGCAGGTGGGCACCTGTTTCATGGCCGCGGCGTTGAGCACCACGTCGGCCGAGCGCAGGACCGAAGCCACGCTCCCGAAATCCCGCACGTCGCCGATGCGGAACTCCAGCACCTTTTCGAAATCGCGATAGATCAGCTCATCGGTGGCCGCCTTGAGCCGTTGATGCTCCAGGCGCATGAAGTACTGTTTGGCCTCGTCGCGGGAAAATACGACGATCTTTTCGGGCCATCCCATTTCACCTGTGAGCAGGCGCTTGACCAGCGTCTTGCCCAGCGAGCCGGTGCCACCGGTAATCAGGATTCTCTTGCCTTCCAGGGGTCGCATTGTCATTCCATCTTTCGTAGGGTGTGGGATCTTCGGCCAGTTGTGCGATCAATTCCGGCCAGGGGGGGGCCTGGTAGCCGATGGCCGCGCGGAGCTTGTCGCCGCGCATGCTGCGATCCGATATCTCGGACTCGTCGGGCGCGATTTCGATGTCCATTCGGTATGCGTCGCGGATCGCCAGCAGCAGATCGTACTTGGAGATGGGCGCGGATACCACCTGGTACAGCCCGCTGAGATCGGGGTGGCGCAGAACGATCCGCTCCACCAATTCGGCCAGGTGATTGGTGGTAACGCCCGAGTAGATGACGCGCCGGAAGCCGCGGACCAGTCCGTGATTCTGTCTGGGGAAGCCCTGCGCCAGGAACCAGTCCAGCAGAGAACGGTGGCGGGCCAACTCGCGCCCGATGATCGAGGTCCGCAGGGTAAGGGCGTTGAGAGCGTCGACTTCGCCCAGAAACTTGGAGCGGCCGTACAGGTCCGCGGCGTCGGATGGGTCGTCTTCCCGATATCCGCCGCGGCTGCCGCTGAACACGCAATCGGTGCTGAAGTGGATCAGGCGCCCGTTCCACCGGGCGCACCACTGCGCCAGGCAATGCGGCAGCAGGGAGTTGATGGTGAAGCTGGGAATCGCGTCGCCCGACTGGGCGCGCTGCTTGATGATGCCCGCGCAGTTGATCACGAATTTTGGCCGCAGGCCGGCCAGCCATTCCGCGGTGCGATCGAGATGCATCAGGTCGACCCCGTGAATCACATCCACGCCGGCCAGCAGGTCCACGCGGGGCGGGGGATCGCTGCGCACCGTACACACCGTAACGGCCGATGCACGCAGGCGCTGGAATATTTTGTGGCCCAGCATGCCGTCGCCGCCCAGCACCAGGATGTCAGGCTGACCGCGCATAAATATATCTGGGAAAGAGATCGGCCGAACCAGGCGCAGAGTTTAGGGATGGGGGGTTAGGGATTGGTGAAGTTCAGCCGGATTTCGGCCACCAATGCAGCGGTGACGTCCTTGCCGTTGATCGCGGTCAACACCTCGTCTTTCCTCGTCACGAACTGCTTGAGTACCGCCACTTCGAGGGATGCAATTCTGCTGAAGCGCCGCAAGCCGAAGCCCGACGAAGATGTTCACGGCTCCAGAAGCTACGGTCAGCCATGAGACACCGATTGTGATCTCCTGAAAGGTCAGTTGAATATCCCGTTGCTCAATACCGTAGACTTTTTCACCACCCCACCCCCACCTTCTCTCGCTTCGGCCCGCTCTATTCCGGATCGTCACGGCTGTACTTTGACCGCCCAAACGCCGAACGAAACGAGGACGATCCACTTCCATTGCGTAAAAGGGTAAAGCGATCGCCTGAGTTGTCCGATTATACCGGCATGTACACAGATCAGTGCTGGCGACAGGCCCAGAAAGCAAGCCCAACAAGAGTAGCACTGCTCGTCGCGGCGTTTTGTGCTTGCGGTTTAGGAGCGTTCAGCATAGAGAATGCGAAGTACCAATTCGACCACGCCTGGTCCCTCGCCGATCCAGTGTGTGCGATCCTTACCATCATCACCGTGTGCGCCCTGATGCGGGGGATTGCGCGCCCGCACCTCGATGCGCCCGAGCGTCGTTTCGACAGGCCGACATGGTGGATGTCCGGGTATATAGGTATGTATGTCCTGTCCATCGCGTTCAACGGTTCATGGACATCAGGTTCAGCCCAAAACTTCTTGAGAACCGGAACGTTTGCCTTGATGCTGTACATAATGGTGCGATGGGTATTGCGCAATGCTAAGGACCTGAGCTGGTTCTTCTGTTTGTCCGCGGCCTTCGGCACCATTGTCTCGATTAACGGCATGGCGGTACTGTTGAGTCACACTGACGGATTCACTAACCAGTTACTCGTACTCGGCGACATTCCGAATTCAATGAACCAGTGGGGCTTCCTACAGGTGATGTGTTTCGCAGTTACGGTCACTTGGTGGGCTCGCTCCCCACACGCCATATACAGAGCGTTGCCGTGCGCGGTCATGGTCGCGGGAATCGTTCTCAGTTTCAGTCGGACAGCATATTCCTGCCTAGCCATCACACTTCTCGTAACGGCCATCAGTTCGGGAAGAAAGATAGTAACAGCCACGGTCATCTTGGCCTCCGCAGGTGCTACGATGTGGCTGGTTATAGATCATATTCAAGAGACAATGCCACAGGCGATGACGTTTCTAAGCAATAAGATCGACACCTACCAAAGCGATTTTAACGATACACGGCTTGTGGGTCTCACAGCCAATCCATTCATCGAGTGGACCCACCAATCCTTGTCGGTCTTGCTCTTCGGCGACGGCTCGACGGTGGCGCACAATCTGTTCATCAATTGTCTGTGGGAGACGGGTGCATTCGGTCTCCTGTTGGTGATCACTCGTGTCCAAAACAGCAGTTACTCTGAGTGACTTCGCCAATTCGTATATTTTGGGCGTGACATCCACGCTGCAGGCCGCGGTCCACCGTCTTCGCTGCCTTGCGTTGGGGCGGCCCT
>Ga0116221_1001191_pt1 | contig 17477 bp, 17 predicted proteins | sample Sb_taG_5_FD_88965 | JGI IMG/M metagenome (GOLD analysis project Ga0116221, IMG submission 88965) | Peat soil microbial communities from Weissenstadt, Germany - Sb_50d_8_FC metaG | ecosystem: Environmental > Terrestrial > Soil > Wetlands > Peat | place: Germany: Weissenstadt | collected 2010-09-21 | reverse complement strand
GATTACACAGGATGTGCTGCCGTACTCGATGACCTCGGCGGCACGCGATACGCACGCGTATGGCATGAATAGCGTTGGTCTCGAACGCCGCGGGTTTTCGAAAGAGCGCATCGCAAAAATCCACCACGCTTATAAGATTCTGCTGGCTTCGAAGATGAATACGTCGCAGGCACTGGAGAAGCTGAAGGCGGAAGCGGATCGCGGGGAAGATGTGGACATGCTGATTCGGTTCATCGAGAAGTCGGAGCGCGGAGTGATTAAGTAAAACTTGTAGAGACGTAGCTTGCTACGTCTCCCTTCTTCGTGGTGAGAAGACGTTGCAAGCAACGTCTCTACACTTGCAACTATGGAACGCATCGGGCTTATCGCGGGCAATGGGAAGTTTCCCTTTCTTGTGCTCGAAGCGGCACGGGCGCAGGGATTCGAAGTGGTGGTGGTTGCGATCAAGGAAGAGACTTTTCCGGAGATCGAATCGCATGGCGCGGCGGCGGTTCACTGGCTCTCGCTGGGTGAACTTTCCAAGCTGATCGAGACCTTTCAGGCGGCGGGCGTGCGGCGGGTCATCATGGCGGGGCAGGTTCGGCACAAGCAGATTTTTTCCAGCATTCGGCCGGACTGGCGACTGGCCAAGCTTCTGCTGTCGCTCGCTACCCGCAATACGGATTCGCTGCTGGGTGCGATCGCGAAAGTGCTGGCCGAGGAGGGCATCACGCTGGAGAAATCCACTTGGCTGCTTGAACCGCTGCTGGTGAAATCGGGTGTGTTGACGCAGCGCGCGCCGACCGAGCAGGAGCTTAAGAACGTTGAGTATGGACGCGCCGTGGCCGGCAATCTCGCGCAGCATGACATTGGGCAGACAGTGGTGATCGCGGAATCGGCGTGCGTTGCGGTGGAAGCGATGGAAGGCACCGACGCGACGATTGAGCGTGCCGGGCAGATTATGCGGTCGTTGGACAGCGACGCTTCCACGTTAAGCCGTGCGTTAACTGTGATTAAGATCGCCAAGCCGAATCAGGATATGCGATTTGATGTGCCTGTCGTCGGGGTGAAGACGATCGAAGTCATGCATGCGGCGGGAGCTTCGTGTCTCGCGTTGGATGCGGGAAAGTGCCTGCTGCTGGATGGGGAAAAAGTTATCGACGCGGCGAATACGGTGGGAGTCGCGATTGTCGCGGAGGGTGAGGGTTAGATCGATGAAAGCGAAACCGCGTACAACGTCCGAAGCCGCCCGCATTGCTGATCAACTTCGGCGCGCCTTTAAAGGCGGCGCGTGGCATGGGCCTGCATTGCTTGAACTGCTGGAAGATGTAGACGCGGCTACGGCTGCAGCCAAGCCGCTGGGCAACGTCCACAGTATTTGGGAACTGGTGCTGCACATTGCGGCGTGGGACGGCGCGGGGTTGAAAAGGTTGAGCGGGAAGAAGTGCCAACTTAAGGGTCCAGCGAACTTTCCGCCTGTTTCCGTCCCTACGGAGGCCGCGTGGCGCAAGGCCATCGCGGAGACGAAACGCACGCACGATGCGCTCGTCGAGACCGTCGCTGCTTTGTCCGATGCGCGCCTTCGCGACCGCGTGCCCGGCAAGCGGTATGACTTCTATCACATGCTGCATGGCATCGCGCAGCATGAGCTTTATCATGCGGGGCAGATTGCGATATTGAAGAAGGCGCGAAAGGATTGAGTAATTGTGTAATCGGGTGATTCGGTAATTGAAAAACCTGCGCGCAGGAGATTTTCAATTACCAAATTACCCGATCACACAATTACAAAATCCCGTTCACCACTTCTTGAAAATCACCGCTACGGCTGCGACGATCAGGGCGAAACCTGCCACGTAATTCCAGCGCAGCGGTTGCCTCAAGTAGAGGACCGAGAACGCGGCGAAGACGGTGAGAGTGATTACTTCCTGGATCGTCTTGAGCTGGGCGGCACTGAACTCGTAGGAGCCGAGCGGTTGGCCGGTACCTGGAAGCAGTATTCGAAAAAGGCAATCAGCCAGCTCACGACAATTACTTTGTAGAGCGGCACCTCGCGGTACTTGAGGTGTCCGTACCAGGCGAAAGTCATGAAGATGTTGGAGACGGTAAGCAGTGCGATCGTCCTCATGGGGCGATTGGGTCCTTTCTGCGGTTGAGTTGCTGCAACGGTACGCAGTTCCCCGGCGGCTGGAGCCGAGACTGATTCTGCGGCGTTTACGGTCTCGCTGAAGCGATACCCTGATACGAATCGCGAGTTTTCAGCAAACTGTAAAGCCGTCATTCATTCCGTTACGGGGCGGCTGGAAGCCGCGCCCCTTCAAAACCAAGGCAAAGCGAGAGGCCTTCCGTAGCCTCTGAGGCGATGTTTTGATCCGAAGCGCCGGTGTTTGATCAAACCGTTTCTGCGCGTCCGGCGGTAATCCTGATGCTCTTTCCCGCGTTTCCGTTTACAATTTCTTTCCGGCAACTGGCCATCGAGAATTTCTCCTGCCATCTCAAGATCCGATTTCTGTCGCCGTGGTGGGTGTGGGCGTTTTCGGACGCAATCATGCCCGAGTTTACAAGGAACTGGAACAACAAGGGGAACCGGTGCGGCTGCTGGGAGTGGTCGATCCGGATGTGACCCGCGCCGATGCCGTGGCGCGCGAGTTCAGCTGCAAAGCGTTCGGATCCGTTCAGCAGATGCTGACCACGCACAGCGAAGTGCAAGCAGCGTCGGTTGCGGCTCCCACCGTGCATCACCTAGCCGTGGCTGGGGAATTGATGAAGGCCGGGATTGATGTGCTGATCGAAAAACCGCTAGCGGCAACGCTGGCCGAAGCGGAGGAGTTGGTTGCGCTCGCGGCGACGCACAAGCGGATTGCCCAGGCCGGGCATCTCGAGCGCTTCAATCCTGCGGTTCGCGCCACGGTGCCGTTGCTGACTCAGCCCATGTTCTTTGAAGTGCACCGGCTGAGCGTATTTAGTCCGCGTTCGCTCGATGTGGACGTCGTGCTCGATTTGATGATCCACGATCTCGACATTGTGCTGGCGTTTGCCAAGTCACCGGTCAAGGAAGTTCGCGCGGTCGGTCTGCCGATTTTGTCGGGGAAAGTGGACATCGCGAACGTGCGTCTGGAGTTCGAATCTGGCTGCATTGCGAACTTTACGGCCAGCCGCGTCTCGACGGAGCGCGTGCGCAAGCTGCGCTTCTTCCAGCCGCGGCAGTACGTTTCCCTCGACTATGGACGGCAGGAAGTGTTGGTCTTCACCGTCGCTCAAGACGGCGCGGCATCTGCGACGCCTACGGTGAATCCTCAAATCGGCGTCACCAAGCCCCCGGTCGCATCGGAGGAGCCGTTGCACGCGGAGTTGAGGTCGTTTCTGCGCGCCGTCCGGGAGCATTCTCAGCCGGTGGTTCCGTTGGAAGATGGGCGCCGTGCGCTGGCTTTGGCGCTGGAGATCGTGGGTGCGATTCGCGATCACGGGAAGCGGATTGATCTGGCGGGCATCGCGAAGGCCAGGAACTGAGCGGGCGGTGGGGCAGTGTGAGAAGAAGGATTTGGGCAAGGGCATCGCCTTCAGAGGCCGCGGAAAAGCTCATCGTGCGTCGGAGATTTCCCTCAGCGGCCAAATAGTTTGCTGAAAAACTCACTTCCTTGGCGGTAGCATCCCGCAGCGGCCGAAGCCGAGACCGATTCTGCGGTTTACGGTATCGCTGAAGCGATACCCTGATACGAGTCTCTCTCCAAGCAGCCCACTACCAATCTGAGGCGACCGGGTTTGGTGACGCCCCCCCCGCGGCTCGGGTTTACATATGTTTACAGACCTAAGTCACCGCCCATTCGTGGGGGAGCAGAATCCGGCGAAAGATGCGAAAATAGAGGGAACTTAGTTGTAACGCAGCGCGCCGATTGCATCACTTCACGAAGGCCGGATGCAACGCCGCGAGTGTATTCGGTGTCTAACGACAGGCGGACACAGCTGAGCTTTTTGGGCTAAACCAGCGCATGCCGATCACGCAAATTCCATTCCAGGATCCGGTGGCACCGCCTGAGAAACCTCAACCGGAGCAACTCGGCCTCTACGACACGCAAGACTGGGAAACCGCCTACCGCGATCTCGATGAGCGTGTTCCCCACCTGCTCATCCAGTTGCAGGATGATCTGGAGCGCTCGCGCTGGCGCGAGGCTATCTGGATCTCGATCATTGTGCACCTGGTACTAACCATCGTGCTGTGGAACTTCAACCTGATCGAAAAATACATTCCCTGGCACACGGCGGTAGTCGTGCCTTTGAGCGCGACCAAAGACAAAGACGTGACGTTTCTGGCGCTTCCGCCCGACGCGCAGAAGCTCGCGCGCAGACCAAAAACCAATATCTCGTCCGACAAGGACCGCATTGCGATGTCGCGGCATCCCGAGCTTGATCCCAAGGAGTTGCAGAAGATTCTGGCGACGCCGACTCCCGGCGCGCCCGGGATGAGCGGTCCGCGCACGCCGCAAGCCATGGCGCAGAACCAGCCGCCGGCTCCCCAGCAGCAGACGCAGCAGGGACCGCAACAGACAAATCGTCCGCAGTTCGAGAGCAACCAGACGGCGCAGTTGCAAATGCCGGCCCGCCCGAACAATTCTTTCAGCAAGTATGCAACGTCGATGAGTGCGGGCTCGGCGATTCAGCAGGCCACGCAGGCGGCAGCGGCCAGCCGGCTCGGAGGTGGGGGGCAGGACGGCGATTACGGCCTGGGAAAGGGCGCGCGCGGGCGCCAGATGGGCCCGATGGAGATTCTGAGCGACACCCAGGGCGTGGATTTCGGTCCTTACCTGCAGCGCATTCTGCAAGTGGTGCGAGACAACTGGTACCACCTGATTCCGGAATCCGCTGAAATGAAGAGGGGCAAGCTGAAGCTCGAGTTTGCCATTCTGAAAGACGGGCGTGTGCAAGACATGAAGCTGGTCGAGTCTTCCGGGGACATCGCCCTCGACCGGCCCGCCTGGGGCAGCATCACGGCTTCGGATCCGTTTCCTCCGTTGCCTAGCGAGTTTGGCGGGCAATACCTCACGCTGCGTTTTACCTACTACTACCTTGGCGGCAACCCGGACCCCACCGATCTGCAGTAACCGGCGCTGCCGCAGGGTGATATCTCTACGGACCGCTCTCGAATCCTTCTCGAATCCTGATAATCAAATGGTTAATGGGGAAGGCTGATTGAAGCTTGTGATGCGATTGTCCTGATTCCACCGAAAGAAGATGCGCTCGTGAAAATGCCAGTCTTGTTCGTCGGCCATGGATCGCCGATGAGCGCCATTGAACACAATGCGTTCACGGAAACGCTGAGTGGTCTGAGCGCGCGCTTGCCCAGGCCGAAGGCGGTGTGCGTCGTGTCGGCACACTGGGTGACTTCCGGGGCGCAGGTGATGGCGTCGGCACATCCGCGGACGATTCACGATTTCTACGGATTTCCTCGGCCTCTGTACGAAGTGCAATACCCGGCGCCTGGGTCGCCTGAGGAGGCGGAGAAACTCGCGAGCAATCCAGCGATCTTGCCGGACGAAACGTGGGGGCTGGATCATGGCTCGTGGAGCGTGCTTCGCCATCTGTATCCGAAGGCCGATGTTCCCGCCTTTCAATTGAGCCTGGATGAGCGGCGCAGTTTCAAGGAGCATCTGGAACTCGGCCGTGAGATTGAGTCTCTGCGGGAGCGGGGAGTTCTGATTCTGGGCAGCGGAAACATTGTGCACAACCTGCAGCGCATCGATTGGAACAATCCTCTGGGCGCGTACGACTGGGCGGTGGAGTTCGACGCCAAGGTCAAGAGCGCGGTGGAGGCGCACGACGCCAGCGCGCTAGCTGAGCCGCAGAAGTGGGGCGAGGCTCTGCTGGCCACGGCGCACCCCAGCGTAGAACACTACCTGCCGCTGCTCTACTGCATGGGCAGCACCGATGAGCGGGATGCGGTGTCGTGTCCGTATGAAGGGTTCGATTTCGGCAGCATCTCCATGCGCATGATTCTGTTCGGCGGCGCTCCCAGCGCACCCTGAATCCGACTGTGAATCTCGGGCCGGCTTGACAAGCAGAGACGGTGAGATCACGATTCGCGGTAGGTTCGATACTGTGGCGGAAACCGCAACGCGAGTGGAGTTGAAGCCTCAAACCGTAGACGCGTTTGAGGCCTACATTCGCGAAGCGGAAGCGGCCATGGAGCCGACGTCGCGCGCCGGCGGCCCATTTCTGTGGTCTGAGTTGGATTCGAAGAGAACGCAACAGATCAAGGAAGGCCAAGTTGTGGCCCAATTCTGGGCGGGCCAGGGGCCGGTCAAAGTGCCGAGTGGCTTGATCCACGACTGGATCGGCGCGGCAGTCATTCCTGGTGCGACCGTCGCGAACACGCTGGCATTGATCCAGGACTACGACAACCACAAGAATATCTACAAACCCGAAGTGATTGACTCGCGGCTGGCGAGCCATCAGGGCAACGATTTCCAAATCTATTTGCGGCTTCTGAAGAAGAAGATCATCACGGTGGTCCTCGATACGGATCACGACGTGCGTTATCGGTGCCTCGACCGAACGCGCTGGGAGTGCCGCTCGCACACAACGCGGATTGCGGAAGTGGAAGATGTGGGAAGCCCGAAGGAGCGCGTGCTGCCGCTCGATACCGGTCACGGATTCCTGTGGCGCCTATATACGTGCTGGCGGTTCGAAGAGCGGGAAAGCGATGTGTACATCGAGTGTCGAGCCATTTCGCTCACGCGTGACGTGCCGTACGGCATGGGATGGATGATCGAACCGATCATCCAGAAGCTTCCCAAGGAGTCGCTTATCCATACGCTGGAGGCTACTCGCCAGGCGCTGCGGCCCGGGGCAGGATAGTCGCGGACCGACGGCATGGCGCTCTTCCTTGGGCTCGATGTACCTGCTACATTTTGAGCCGGTGCTTCCCTCCGAAGAGTACGGTCAGCGGCGAAACGCTCGCGAGTCGCGCGTGGCCCAGTACGAGAAGATTCACATCCGCCTTGGAAACTTCCGGCTTCTATTGTTTGCAGTCGCGGTGTTTCTGGCGTGGGCGTCGTTGCGGGAGCACTATCTTTCGCCGTGGTGGCTAGCCGCGCCTGTAGCTGCGTTTGTGGGCATCGCGGCCTATCATTCGCGGATTCTTCGGGCTCGCGAACTGGCTGAGCGCGCCGTCGCGTTTTATGAAAGAGGACTGGCTCGTGTCGAAGATCGTTGGGCCGGGAACGGAGAAACCGGAGACCGCTTCGACGATCCGCATCACGTGTATGCGGCCGACCTCGATCTGTTCGGCGAGGGCAGCTTGTTTCAACTGCTATCGACTGCACGCACGCGCATGGGGGAAGACACGCTGGCGCAATGGCTGCTGTCTCCGTCAACGGTGGAGCACATCCGCGAGCGACACGCCGCAGTGATTGAATTGCGCGAGCAACTTGATCTTCGCGAAGATCTGGCAGTGCTTGGCGAAGATGTTGGTGTGGGCGTGCATCCCGACGCGCTGCTGAAGTGGGCGGAATCGCCGAACCAGATGAAGCCGCTGGGGATTCGGTGGCTGGCTCTCGTACTGGCGCTGCTGGCTGTTTCGGCCGCGGCAGTGTGGGCCGCCTGGGGGATCGCGACGCCACTGGTGTTGATCGTTGTGATTGAAGCGGTGGTGACGTACAGGCTGAAAAAGGCGCTGGAAGAGGTACTGCACGGAACCGAGCATGCGTTCCGCGATTTGGATTTGCTCTCGGGCGTGCTCGCGCGAGTGGAGGCGCACACGTTCCATGCGCCGAGGTTGCAGACGCTGCAACGGGAGCTTTTGTCGAGCGGCGTCTCGAGCTCTCAGGCGATCGCGCGGTTGCGGACCCTGGTCGACCTGATCGGCTCGCGGCATAACGTCTTCGTGCGAATCATCGACGCTCCTCTGATGTACTCCGTGCAAGTCGCATTTGCGGCGGAACGTTGGCGCGCAGCTCATGGCAGCGCACTGCGAATGTGGGTGGATGCCATCGGACAGATGGAGGCGCTGCTTGCGCTGGCGAGTTACAGCTTCGAGCATCCTTCGGATCCATTTCCGGTATTCACGCATGGAGCCGCGTCGTTCGACGCCGAAGAGGTCGGACATCCGCTCGTTCCGGCGGCGACGTGCGTTCGCAATAGCGTGAAAATTTGTGGGGAGACGCGGGTTTTGCTAGTTAGCGGTTCCAACATGTCGGGCAAGAGCACGCTGCTGCGCGCTGTGGGGATGAATGTTGTGCTGGCGATGGCGGGCGCGCCGGTCCGGGCCCGGAGCCTGACGCTCACTCCGCTGCAGATCGGCGCCAGCATTCGCATCAACGATTCGCTGCGCGAAGGCAGCTCGCGTTTTTACGCGGAGATCACGCGGCTGCGCCAGATTTTCGATTTCGCAGGCGGCGATCCGCCGTTGATGTTTCTATTGGATGAACTGCTGCAGGGTACAAACTCGAAAGACCGGCGCATTGGCGCGGAGGGTATCGTGCGCGCGCTGGTGAATCGCGGTGCGGTCGGGCTGGTGAGCACGCATGATCTGGCGCTGACTGACATTGGCGGGCCGGTGGAGGGGCGCTTACGCAACGTCCATTTCCAGGATGAGTTAGAGAACGGCCGGATGATTTTCGATTACAGGCTGCGCGATGGCATCGTGACGAAGAGTAATGGGCTGGAACTGATGCGGTCGATTGGGCTTGAGGTGTAGGGGCGGGAGATCAAGCGCGGAGTATAATCGCTGCGTTGAGAGTTGAGGCGCACAGTGCGCCGCGAAGGAGGATCCGTGAGCAAGTTCCGTGAAGCCTTCGACGCCGGCAGCAGCGCGGCAAGTCAGCGCTCTGCGGAGCTTGGAATACTGCGTGATCCGGTCGGACAGGATCATGAAAGGGAACGTTTACGCGCCCTTGGGAAATGGCGATTCATTCTTATCCGAGGTCTGGCCGGGTGGGCGCTCCCAATGTTTGTCTGGCTCGTCCTGTCCAACCTTCCTGAAGATCTTAGGTCCGCCCGCGTCTGGCACCAGCCCGTTTTTCAACACCTCGTGCATTCCTGGATAGCCGCATCAACCATCAGCGCATTATTAGGCATTGTCATCGGCTTCCTAGCATGGCGGCGACTCACTTCCGACATATGGCCCGGCAAGAAGCCCGATCCTGAATCCTCGATTACCCGATTAGGCCCACTCCGACCCAGTGGTCGATAAGACCCAACAGCTTTTTCCCTACCAGACTCTGCAACGGTTTTGGTTCACCATGGGGGAGCCGGCTTTGCAGTGGAAGGCCTCCTGAAATTCTGGCATGTTCGAGACCACGCCATTGGTACGGTATTTCTCGGGAGAATGCGGGTCGACCGTGGCGCGCAGGCGCTTGGTCTCGTCGCGGGTCTGGCCGCACCAACTCTGCCCGTAGCCAACGAAGAAGCGTTGTTCGGGCGTGAGATCGTCCAGCGGTTCGAGCTTCTGGTTCTTCGTGTCTTCCTTCCATGCCATGTACGCGAGGATCAGACCGCCCAGGTCAGCGACATCTTCGCCCAGCGTCAGCTTGCCGTTGATCTTGATGTCGTCGACGATCGTGTAGGTCGAGTACTGGTCGGAGATGCAACTGGCTCGCTTGACGAATTCCTTTCCGTCGTCGTCGGTCCACCAGTCGCGGAGATTCCCCTGCGCATCGAACTGGCGGCCTTCGTCGTCGAAGCCGTGTGTGAGTTCGTGTCCGACGGTGCCGCCGGTGTCGCCATAGTTGGGAGCGGCGTCGGAGTTGAGATCGAACGCCGGAGGCTGCAGCACGCCGGCGGGAAAGTTGATGTCGTTCATCTGCGGGTTGTAGTAGGCGTTCACGGTGGGCGGAGTCATGTCCCATTCGCCGCGGTCGACTGGCTTGCCGATTTTCGCCAGCTGACGATTGAATTCGAATTCGCGCGCCCGCTCGACGTTGCCCAGTTCATCTCCACGCACGATCTGGAGTTTGCTGTAGTCGCGCCACTTGTCGGGATATCCAATTTTGTTGGCCATACCATGCAGCTTCACCAGCGCCTGCTGCTTGGTGGTGGCCGACATCCAGGGCAAACCGTTGATGTCCTGTTCCATCGCCGTTTGAATCTCTTTTACGATTTTCAGTGCCTGCTGCTTGGCTTCGGGACTGAAATATTTCTCGACGTAGGCCTGGCCGAGAGCTTCGCCGAGGTAATCGTCCACATACTCGGTGCAACGCTTCCAGCGCGGCTTGAGTTCCTGTTGTCCCTGCAGGGTCTTGCCGTAAAAGGCGAAGTTCTCATTTAGAAATGGTGAAGAAAGATGTGGCGCGCTCGTATGGACGAGATGCCAGCGCAGGTAGGCCTTCCAGTCGGCCAGATTTTCCTTTTCGATCTCCTCGTTCAATGCCTTGAAGAAGCCAGGCGTTGCGACATTCAACGAGGGCAGAGAGGCCAGACCGACTTTGCCGAAATAGATCTGCCACCGGAATGCGGGGTTGATCTTCTCCAGTTCCGCACTGGTCATCTTGTGGTCGAGGCTCTTGGGATCGCGGCGCTCGACTCGAGTCATGGAACCTTTGGCCAGCGCGGTTTCGATACGCATGACGGTCTGCACTTCTGCGGCTGCGGCGCTGGGCGAATCACCCAGCAGTTCGAACATCTTCTGCACATGGGCCGCGTAGGCCTTGCGCAGCTCTTGTGACTTGGGGTCGTCTTTCGTGTAGTAGTCGCGGTCGGGCAGACCGAGTCCGCCCTGATCTGCGTTGGCGACGACTTGACTGGCGTCGCGGTAGTCCTGAATGGACTCAAAACGGAAGAGCACGTTGTCATCAATCATCGCCGCGGCCACATCGGCAATCTCTGCCTTGGAACCGATCTTGGCGATGCGTTCGAGCCCGGGCTTAAGCGGTTCCGCACCTTTGGCGTCGATCGCTTTCTCGTCGGTGCAGGAAGCGTAGTAGTCGCCGATCTTCTGGGTCACCGCATTACGCTTGGGGTCGGGCGCGGCCGCTGCCTCCAGGATGTCGCGCAGGCGGCCACGGTTTTCGTCCTCCATTTTGGAGTACGTGTCCCAGGATGACTGGTCGGGCGGAATGGGGTTGCTCTTGATCCAACCGCCGCAGGAATACGCGAAGAAGTCCACGCAGGGATCGACGCTGCGATCGATCGAGGTGACGTCCAGCGCCGGTTCAGACTTTGCTGCGGCGGGCTGCTGCGCGTTGGCGATGGAAAGGAAGGAAATGACTGCAAGCGCGAGAAGGCCGGTATATTTGATTGCCATGGAATATCCTCCCGTCAACTTCAGAGACTCAAGGTGTGCCTCACTTGTTTCGTCCGACATCTGTCAAGTAACGGCGATTTGTGCTGAGGTCCTTCGGTGCACGGCGCGCGCAACCAATCAATCCCGCATCCTCAGCCAGTGCGTAGGCCGAATACCTGTCGACCTGGCGGAGATAACTCGCGAGCGCGGTCCGCACCGAGCTTGAAAGAGTTTGTCCGTTGGTGCGGGCGCGGTTTCGGAGAAGAGTTACGAGAGCGCCGGGAACGCGGACCGTAATGCGGTACGAAGCCATGGTGTGCCAGACAGTATTGCACAAAATGTCAGACACTCGGACTCCACCTCAGCTCTTCCTCAAGTGAATTGACCCATCCCCGGTGCGGATCGTCAGCAGGCTGCCGCCGCCGTTGACCTTGCCCCGGACCTCGTTCTCGCGAATCTTGCCTGCGGTCGTAACCGGCATATCGAGATCGATATGGCCATCGCTGGTGTGCAAGTCCACATCCGCTGCCAGGTCGCCCGGGACTTCGAGGTTGACGTTGCCGTCGCCAGTCTCGAGCCGCCAGCCAGTGGCCAGCGAAGACCCGGCTGCCGCGCGCACTTCGACGTGCCCGTCGCCGGTCTTGAGATCGAGTGCGTCGAAGCGGCCGCTAGCGGTGATGTGCCCGTCGCCGGTCGAGGCGCGCAACTTGCCATCAACTCCTTCGAGGTTCTCGGAACCATCGCCGCTGTGTAGATCCATGTCGCCCTTCAATCCGGCGAGGTCGATCTTGCCATCGCCGGTCCGCAGGTTCACGCGGCCCTCGCGCGGCATCTGGATGATGATGTCGACCTTGTGCTGGCCCCATTCGACACTGAAGTGGACGTTGTGGTGCGGGTAGCGCACATCGATTTCGACCAAGTCGCCGTTCTGACGTTCTTCGACGCGGATGCCACCCTCGCCGATCTTGTAGTGCGAAGTGATGACCTTGGCTTCAATCGTGTTCTGATCCCAGGTCGTGACGCGGATGTTGGCATCGGAAGTGTCAATCCGCAGGTCAGGCTTGCCGCTGATGTTGTAAGTCTTCGACCATTCGTCGGCGGATGCCGGCAGGGCAGCCGCGAGGCCGAGAACGAAAATTGCAAGCGCAATGCGTTTCATGAAGAGTCCTCCTCGGCGGGGAGCACACCTCCGCCCAGCCTTATAGACGGGATTACGTGCGAATGGTGAGGTTAGTTCCATAGAAATGGGGTCGGCTATGTTGGCCGCGTCTCGAGGTACGCCATCCGGATCAACGTCCGCTCCGAGAATGGCAGGTACAGCAACGCGGCGCTGGCCGCGAAAGCCGGGCCCAGGCCGATCTTCTGCATCAGCAGGAACGGCGCCACTGCCCACAGTTGGTCGAGGGCCAGCACGAATGGAAAGATCTGGCGGAATTTTTCGCCCAGGCGCTGGTAGTCGAAACCGACGGCCGACATCAGGTAGCAGCGCAGAGGAATGCCCACGCCGGCGGTCACCATCACGGCGCCAGCAAGGGTTGTTGCGCCCCATGGCGGAAGAAACGAATCGGCGATGCCCTGGATCGCATGTAAACGGAAGAGGGCCGCGAGATAAAAACATAAATACATCACCTGAATCAGGGCGAAGAGTCCGCGTGTGATCGCGCGGTGCGGGATGGGGACTTCGAGTTCGGGATGCAGGGTGAGAGAGGGCTGCGGGGCGGCGGTTCGGGGCGGAGCAGAGTTCGCGTTGCCGGATGTCGCGTCGTTCTGCACAGCTCTTTGCAGCGGCGCGATGAAGCGGTATCCGCGACGGGCCAGCGTCTCGACATAGCGCGGGCTGGAGGCCGAATCTCCCAGCGCGTCTCGCACTTTGTTGATGGCCGTGTTCAGGCTGTGGTCGAAGTCGACGAAGGTGTCGGAAGGCCAGAGCTTCTGCTGCAACTCTTCGCGCGTGACCACGTCGCCCGCGCGTTCGAGCAGCAGCGCCAGCACCTGGAAGGGCTGGCCTTGCAGGCGCAGCTTCACGCCGCTCTTGCGCAGTTCGCCCGCGCTCAGATCGAGCTCAAACACTCCGAAGCGAGCGACTCTGCTTTGATTCTGCGGCACGACGCCGTAGTGTAGCAGGTGTGCGGGGCAGGGTCTCGTGGGTCGTCTCGCGGCAACTTCTTTGCCGAGATGCACGCGGATTTCGCGAATCCATTTTGTGGCTTTTCAATCCGCGTGATCAGTGTGTATCTGCGGAAATGAAGTTGCTTCTCGCGCGCTACAATATGCGCGTGCCCACTACCGCTCCCCATGACGATCACAAGCACCGCCGTCATGCCGTGTACGCGTCGGAGGCTACCGGCCTGCTGCTGATCGCGTTTCTGTTGCTGGTCCTCACCTTGATTCGCTATTGGCACGATATTCACTGGAGCCTGCGCTGAACGTGCGCCCCGCTCCGCGCGAGATCGCCACGCCCGAACCGCTGCTGGTGGTGATCGTTGGTCCCACGGCCAGCGGGAAGACGGCACTGTCTCTAACCCTCGCCGAGAAATTCGACGGGGAAATCGTCAACTGCGATTCAGTTGCGATGTACCGCGAGTTCGACATCGGTACGGCCAAGCCCAGCGCCGCTGAACGCGCTCGCGCCCCACATCATCTCTTCGATTCTGTCGATCCTAGTGACGATATGACTGCGGGCGAATATGCGCGTTTGGCGCGGCAGGTGCTTTCTGAAATCAACTCGCGCAGTCATCTGGCAATCGTCGTTGGCGGCACGGGATTGTACTTACGCGCGCTGCTTGACGGACTCTTTCCTGGTCCGCAGCGCTCGGAAGAATTGCGCGAGCGTTTGCGCGAGCGTGCTGCGAAGCGCGGGTCCGACCACCTACATCGCATTCTCCGCCGCCTCGATCACAATGCTGCCGAGAAGATTCATGCCAACGATACTCCCAAGCTAGTCCGCGCCATCGAGGTTTGCCTGGCGTCGCGGCAGAAGATGACTGAACTCTGGCAACAAGGCCGCAACCCGTTGCGCGGCTTCCGCGTTTTGCGCTTGGGCCTCGACCCCGACCGCGCCGGGCTTTACGACCGCATCAACCAGCGCGCGAGCCAGATGTTCGAGAGCGGACTGATCGAGGAGACCCGGCGCCTGCTTCAGAAATACGGCGCAACCGCAGGTCCCTTGGCGTCACTCGGCTACAAGCAGGCCGTTCAACTCCTACACGGAGATCTCACGCGCGAGCAAGCTCTGCTAGCAGCGCAGCAGGCGCATCGCAACTATGCCAAACGGCAGATGACATGGTTTCGCCGCGAGCCTGATGTGATCTGGCTCCGGGGCTTCGGCGACGATCCACAGATTCAGCAGGAAGCCGTACGATGCGTGGCGACGGGCGTAAGGTCTTAGAGTAGGCGTCATCCACAGCACTTAGGAGACTGAACGTGACCGCTGACATATCGGCAGCTAGCGAACTCGGAATCTATGCGTGTCCAGCGTGCAAGCGCCTCTTGCGCCAGGAAGAGGGCGTGCTCCGTTGTCTTACCTGCTCCAAAGTCTACCCAATCAAGGAGGGTATCCCCGACTTCATTCTCGAAGAACTATCCACCAGTGCCGACCCGCAACTGAGAAGAATGCGCTTCATCGATCGCATGGCTCGCATTTACGAGACGAGGTTGTGGTATCCGATCGTGATGAAGCTCTACGGCGGATTGCAGAGTCCGTCGCTCGCGCAGCTGGTCAGCATAGTGACTCAGAAAGTTCAATCGACCACGGGGCGCGTGCTGGATATTGCCTGCGGTCCCGGTACGTACGGTCGGCGGATTGCGTCGCCGTCGAAGGAGGTGTTCGGGATCGACGTATCCATGGGGATGCTTCGGCAAGGCACAGTGTACGTTGCAGAGGAGGGAAACTCCCACATGCATTTCGCTCGGGCGCGAGTGGAGGCTCTCCCTTTCGAAGATCGTGTTTTCGACGCCGCTATCTGTTGTGGCTCGCTCCATCTTTTTACGGATACGGTGGTCGCCCTGCGCGAAATGGCTCGCGTCATGAAACCGGGAGCCATTCTTTCTGTTTTCACATTCGCCGCGGGTCGTGGCGGTATCCTGAAGTTTCGCCGAGTGCGTGAGTGGAGTCGTCGGAATAACGGCCTCCACGTATTCGAACTCACCGAGATGGAGCAGTACCTTGCTGCATCCGGCTTCAAGGACTTCCAGCCCGAGCTATCTGGCTCGACTTTGACATTCAGCGCGCGCAAGCGAGACGCCTGAGCGCTCCTGCCGCCCACCGGACCCATAGCAGAGCGCCGAGACCAGAGACCCAAGACCTGCCGTTCTGCTATCGTTCCTGCTATGCCACGAATCTTGTCTGCCATCTTTCTTTCTCTGACACTCGCCTTGCCCACATTCGCTAAAGACAAGCATCCGCGCCCGGCCCCTGTCAGTGCTGCGCGGGTCGACAAGTGGGCCGAGAAGACGCTGCGCAAGCTAAGCACCGAAGAAAAGATTGGACAGGTTTTCATGATCTGGTGCCGGGCCAGCTTTCTCAACGTAGAGAGCCCGGAGTACCTGCAGTGGCGCGAGACTATGCGGAAGTATCATGTCGGCTCGTTCGCCATGACTGTCCATGTGGATGGTCCATTTCTTCTACGCAGCGAGCCGTACGAAGCCGCAGAGCTGCTCAACCGGCTGCAACGCGACTCCAAGCTGCCGTTGCTGTTCGCAGCGGATTTTGAACGCGGCGCCACAACGCGGCTGCAGGGGACCACCAACTTTCCGCACGCGATGGCCTTCGGCGCCGATGGAAAAGTCGAAGACGCAGAAACTTTCGGTCGCATCACGGCGCAGGAGGCGCGCGCGGTCGGCGTTCACTGGAATTTCTTTCCTGACGCCGATGTGAATTCGAATCCGGCGAATCCCATCATCAATACGCGATCGTTTGGAGAAGATCCGAAGCAGGTCGGCGATCTGGTCGCCGCCTATATCAAAGGAGCGCACGAGGCCGGAATGCTGACTACGGTGAAACACTTTCCCGGCCACGGGGACACGGCAACTGACTCGCATCTCAGCGTCGCCAGCGTGAACGGCGACCGCGCGCATCTGGACTCGATTGAACTTCCGCCTTTCCGGCAGGCCATCGCAGCGGGCGTTGATTCCGTGATGGTGGCGCACGTTACTGTTCCCGCACTCGATCCCGATCCCAACCACGTTGCCACGATTTCGTCGGCCGTGGTTACCGACTTGCTCGAAAAGCAGCTCGGATTCAAAGGTGTCATCGTGACCGACGCCCTCGACATGGCGGGCCTGACCCATCTTTTTGCCAACAATATTGGCCGCGCTGCGGTCGAGGCGTTCAAGGCCGGCAACGACCTGCTGCTCATCCCGGCCGACCTGGGCGCGTCCTACGAAGCGATGCTCAAGGCCGTTCAGTCGGGAGAGATTTCCCGGCAGCGTCTCGACCACTCCGTCCTCAAGATCCTGAAACTAAAGGCGTCGCTGGGCCTGGACAAGGTGCGCACCGTCGATCTGAGCGCGATTGCAGCTTCGGTGGGAAAGCCGGAGAACATTGCCTTCGGACAGCAGGTCGCCGATGCCGCCATCACCCTGGTGCGCGACAACGGCAAGATGCTTCCACTGAAATCCAAGGGAACCGCCAAGGCCGTCCTTCCGTATAGCACTAGGGAGGAGACCCACAACCAGGTTGTGGCCGTTCTCTTTTCCGACGACGTGCGGACGGAGTCCGGTCGCGCCTTCGGACGGGAGTTCCGCGCCCGCATCCCGGACGCTCACGTGCTCTATGTGGATCCCCGCATCGCCGCCGGTATGAGCGATGAAGTTCTGAAGGCAGTCGACGAGGCGCAAACTGTGGTGGCTGCAGTTTATGTGATTCCGACGGCGGGCAAGATCGGCAACTCGGTGGGGATGGCCGATGCCACTGGCACACTGCTGCAGCAAGTGCTCGATCATGCCGCGGAAAAGACGGCGGTCGTCGCCATGGGAAATCCGTATCTGGCCAGCGACTTCCCGAAGATCGAGAATTACATGTGTACGTTTTCCAACGCGACGGTCTCGGAAGTGGGCGCGATCAAAGCGCTGTTCGGCGAGATTCCGATTCGCGGCCATCTGCCCGTCACGATTCCGAACGTTGCCCAGCGCGGCGCCGGCATCGAGCGCCCCGCGCAGGTCGCCGATGGAGGGTCTTCCCATGCGCAGAACTAGCTTTCATGCCGTTTGCATATTCGCTTTGGGGTTCGCAGTTCTTGCTGCTCTGCTTCTGCCCGCCTGCAGCATAAACGTCAAGAAAGAGAAG